>Ga0163199_1000542_pt1 | contig 23755 bp, 24 predicted proteins | sample PL_2010_150m_FD_113537 | JGI IMG/M metagenome (GOLD analysis project Ga0163199, IMG submission 113537) | Freshwater microbial communities from Powell Lake, British Columbia, Canada to study Microbial Dark Matter (Phase II) - PL_2010_150m | ecosystem: Environmental > Aquatic > Freshwater > Lake ...
AACCACCTAACTTTTGATCGAGTCAGAAGAATCAGGCTGACCGTAGCGCTCGGTCAAACCTAGTGAGTCCCCCGGCAAAGCCGGGGGATTACCTTATTTATTTACTGGGTACCGATAATTGCCGAATATTTTTTCATGATGGCTTTTTCTCCTGAAACAATAGTTTATATGAACCATTCTCAGCTACGTGCCGACGCTACTCCTTCCCCTGCTTGCGGGGGAAGGTTGGGATGGGGGCATCCGTCGGCGATTAACTGGGCAATCGCCCCCTCCCCAACCCTCCCCGCGCGCTTCGCGCGCAAGGGAGGGAGTAAATTCATTTGCTGAGAATAGTTCAGAGGCAAGATAGTTTATGCCATTTTATATTCATTGATTCCGCTCCTTTTTCTGCAAGGTCTACTTGAGCCGGTAACCCGCATGGCAGGCAACGCACTGCTGGGTCATCTCACTCAACGCGCCGAGCGCACGCGGGAGATTGCGATCCACGGTGGTTTCTTGAGCGATAAGGGCAAAGCGGCTGGCGGCTTTGTGCATCTCCCACCCCAACTGATTCATGCCATCGGGTCGGTAAGGCGCCATGTGCTTCCCTTTGTGGGCCTCCAGCGAATCCATGCCGAGTCGCTGTTCGGCAATTTTACCGGCTTCATCGTAATTTCCGGCGGACAGCGCGGACTGGATTTCCTGGAGGGTGCGCAGGTGGTCGCGCATGTTGGCGAGCGTATGCGTTTTCATGTTCTCGGGCAGCGTCACTAACTGCCGTCCGTCCTCCTCGGCAGACTGGGCAAACGGTATGGACAACAGCATGGCGGATAGCGCAAGGACAATTATCGTGGGTTTCTTCATGGGTACTCCGGCAATGGCAAATCGTCGATAGCGACGGTAAGGCCAGCGTAACCCAGTCGCCTCGAATCGAATATGATCGAGATCATAACTGCGTGGCGGACGAGGGATAGCGTAGCGTCAGTATCTGCCCTTCGCGCAGCAGTATGCCTTCCCGCTCCATTTCCGCCAGGGTGCGGTAGAGCGCTTCATGGCTGGCCCCCAGTTCCGCCGCCCAGCGGATGACGGGCTGATCCAGTTCCACCCGTCCGTCTTTCCCCCGATCCACCAGGTAGTGAATGACCCGCATACGCAAGCTTTTCAGGTTGAGCCGTTCCTGGGCGGCGCGTTGCTTGCGCAGGCAGCCGGACAAGATGGCGATCCATTCCAGGGCGAATGCGGCGTCGTTGGCCAAACAATGGCGCAAGGCGTCGGCGGGCAAACGCAGGTAGCGCCCGGAACGGGTACAGATGGCGTCGCAATGGTAGCGGCTGGCAAACAAGCTGGCTTCGGCGAGAAAATCCCCTTCACGGGCGCGGTACAAGACGATCTCGCTGCCTTCCGGCGAAAAGCGCGTCAGGCAGATCTCCCCCTCCAATACGCGGTAGACGGCGTCCACTTCGTCGCCGAAGCGAAACACCGGCTGGCCCTTGCCCATATCCATGGGCGACGCCGCCATTCGCAGCGCGACCGGGGCTTGCCCTATCCAATCGTCGATCACTATGTTTCCATTCCTGTCAGCACCTTATACGTTCCGCATTATCGATGCATTTTACCCATCCCCCAAACAGGTGCCGCCGCCAGGCGGGACAATGGCAGGGAACGTTGCATCCGGGCTGCGCAACCCAGGCATGACTTCACTGGAAAATTCGGCTAGACTTCCGCCATGTATCGCGTCCTTGCCATCCTTCTCATGCTGCTCGTCCCGCTCCAGGTCGCCTGGTCGTCGGTAGAGAATGTGCGTGGCCATCTGGACGTCGAAGTGCCGGAACAGGGTTTTCATCATCACGATGGCGACCATGCCCATCACCATGATGCCGAACCAGCCGATCACGATGACCTGGCAGCCGGCGGCACCCACAATAGCCATAACGATGACGGGCATCACGATGGCCACTGCCACCCGGTTTTCAGTATGCTGGTAATCGAACCCGCTCCAAAACTGAGTGCCGCATCGCCCGACGGGCCAGCCGTCAGACAGCTCTTCGCTTTCACTTCCTACACTCCCCCACTGTTCGACCGTCCTCCTTCGGCGTTCCTCTAGCACCGGCAGGCCCCTCTTCGCCGACGCTGCCTTGCAGCGTCCGGCTTCGTCGCCTGCCGTTGACCTCGCCCCCTATTTCATCACGAGGAATCCGATGCGACACTTGCTATCCGCTATTCTGCTCTTGTGCCCTCTTGGGTATGCGCTGCCCCTGGCGGCGTGGGCGCAAACACTCCCGCTACCGCCCCTCACCGAAGCGCAAGCGATCCATCAGGGGCTGGCACGCGACGCCCTGGCCGACCTGGAACGAGGCGCCGTCGATGCGGCCCAGGCCGACGCCCTGGCGGCGGGACTTGCCCCCAACCCCACTCTCGGTTATGGCCGCGAGCGCATTCCCGGCACGCCGAATGGCGTCGAGGAAACCTGGCAAATCAGCCAGGCCTTCGACCTCTCCGGGCGCCGGGGGCTGCGCCGTGTAGCGGCTGATCGGCTCGTCGAAGCCGCCGCCTCCGGCAACCTTGCGCGGCGGGTCGAAATCGCCGCCGAGATTCGCCGGCGTTTCCATGAACGCCTGTTCAAGCAGGAAACCATCCGCGCCACCGAGCTTTGGTTACAGCGTTTCTCGCGCGTCGAGGCCGTTGTGGACAAACTGGCCCGTGGCGGCGAGGCATCCGGCTACGACCACCGCCGCCTTGCCCGCGAACGCCAGGCAGGAGAAGCCCGGCTGGCCGCGGAACTGGCCGAGTTGGAGCGTGGCCGCGAGCGTTTGGCGGCGCTGCTCGGAAATGCGCAAGGCTCCGCAGGAGATGTGGCCGGCAGCCTGTTGCCGGAAACGCTACCCCTGCCGGAAGCCGCTCTGGCCGGTCTGGAGCGGCGCCCGGATTTGCAGGCGCTGGCGCGCCGCGCCGAGGCCGCCGACCTCGAAGGCCGCGCCGCGGCGCGCGGCTGGGTGCCGGAAGTAACGCTGGGCGTCGGCGTGAAACAGACCGACAACGGCAGCGCGCGGGAAAACGGCGCGCTGCTCGCCGTCTCCATCCCCCTGCCGCTATTCGACCGCCAACAGGCGCGGGAGAAACGTGCGGCCGCCGAAGCGTTTGCCGCCCGCGCCGAATACCGCCTGGCACGAGCGCGCGCCGAGGGCGAACTGCGCGGGCTGTACGCCCAAGGGGAACGGCTGCGCAAGGCGGCCGTGGAATTCCGCGCCGGCGCGGTCAAAGCCACGCCCGAACTGCTGCGCATCGCCGAAGCCGCCTACCGGGGCGGGGAATCTTCCCTGCTCGAACTGCTCGACGCCTACCGTGGCGCCCTGGAAGCGGAAACCACGGCGCTTCTACTCGAATGGAAAGCGCGCGAAACGCGCATTGAATACGACCAGTTGACCGGGAGGATTAGCGAATGAACAAGTTATGGATTGCATCCCTTTGCGCCGCATTGTTACTCGGCGCTTGCGGCGGGAAGAACCAGGAAGACGGCCACGCTGCCAAACCCGCCGCAACTAGCGGCCATGAGCACGGTACAGGCGGCGAAAAAATCACGCATTTCACCGACAAGACCGAGCTTTTCGTCGAGTTTCCGCGCCTCGTCGCCGGGGAAAAGTCCGCCTTTGCGGCGCACTTGACCCGCCTCGCCGATTTCAAGGCGCTGGCAACCGGCAAGGTGACCGTGATCCTCTCCGGCGGCGCTCAGCCGGATGAGGTGTTTTCCACGGAGACGCCTTCCCAGCCCGGCATTTTCCGCCCGGTAGCCTTGCCGAAACAGGCGGGCGGGCGGGAACTGACCATCGAGGTCGCCACCCCGGAATTCACCGTGCGCCATCGCCTCGGGCCGGTCACTGTCTACGCCGACCGCAACAGCGCTGACGCTGCCGGCGGACACGAGGACGAAGGCGGCATCGGTTTTACCAAGGAACAGCAGTGGAAGGTGGATTTCGCCACCATTGAAGCCGTAAAGCGCCCGATCCGCGCCGCCATCGCCGCCACCGGCACGCTACGCGCCCGACCCGACGGCGAAGCCTTGCTGACCGCCCCGGCGCCGGGGCAGGTACAGCCCGCCGGCAAATTCCCGCAACTCGGGCAAGCGGTGAAGAAAGGCGAGGTGCTGGCCTATCTCACGCCGCGCTTGGGGGGCGACACCGATCTGGCGTCACTGCAAGCGACCGCCCGCAAGGCGAAGGTGGAACTCGATTTGTCCGGGCGGGAATTGCAGCGCATGGAAAGCCTGTTCAAGGACGAGGCGGTGGCCGAAAAACGCCTTTTGGCCGCTCGCGCCGCCGAGGAATCGGCGCGCGCCGATTTCGCCGCCGCCCAAGGCCGTCTCGGCCAGTACGGCGGCGCTGCCGGCGGCGTGCCATTGCGCGCGCCGGTGGCCGGCACGATAGCCGATGTCCGCACCGCGCCGGGCGCCTTTGCCCAGGAAGGCGCGTTGCTGTTCCATATCGCCGACCGGCGCGTATTGTGGCTGGAGCTGCGCGTCCCCGAATCCGAGGCCGCCCGCTTGGTTTCCCCGAGCGGCGCGGCGTTCCGGGTGGACGGCGTGGAACAAAACTTCGAGGTCGTTGCAGGCAAGAACGGGCGTCTGATCGCCGTGGGCGGCGTAGTCGATGCGACGACGCGCACGCTACCGGTGATTTTCGAATTCGCGCAGCCGGATGAGCGGCTACGCATCGGCATGGCGGTCAAGGCGCAGGTATTCGCCGGGGCATCCCGGGAAGCCGTGGCCATCCCCGCCTCGGCAGTGCTGGACGAAAACGGCGTGGCGACGGTGTTCGTGATGCGCGGCGGCGAATCCTTCGAACGACGCCAGGTACGCCTGGGCGCGCGCGACGGCGATTGGGTGGAAGTGGTGGAAGGGCTGGAAGCGGGGCAGCGGGTGGTGTCGCACGGTGTCTGGCTGGTCAAGCTGGCCGCCACCGATTCCGGCAAAATCGGCCACGGTCACGCGCACTGACACCGGGAGAACGATATGATCGGACACATCATTGCGTGGTCGCTACGCAACAAGCTTTTCGTCGTCATCGCCGCCATACTACTGCTGGCCTGGGGCGGCTGGCAGGCGGCAAGAATCCCGGTGGACGTTTTCCCCGACCTCACCGCCCCGGCGGTGACCGTGGTGGCCGAGGCGCACGGCATGGCCCCGACGGATGTCGAAAGCCTGGTCACTTTTCCCATTGAAACGGCGCTGAACGGCGCGCCCGGCGTGCGGCGGGTACGTTCCTCCACCAAGATCGGGCTGGCCGTGGTGACGGTCGAATTCGAGTGGGGAACCGACCTTTATCAGGCGCGGCAGGTGGTGGCCGAACGCCTGCAAATGGCGCGGGCGTCTTTACCGCCGGACATCCCCGCACCGACGATGACCCCGGCAGCTTCGATCATGGGCGAAATCCTGTTCATTGCGCTACTGTCGGACAGACATTCTGGAATGGAATTGAAAAATGCCGCCGACCAAGTGTTGCGGCGGCGGATTCTGGCCGTGCCGGGCGTGGCCGAGGTGGTTCCCATCGGCGGCGACAGCCAGCAGTTCCAGGTGACGCTGAAGCCCGAGCGGTTGGCCGCCTACAACCTGACCCTGGACGAGGTGGCGCGGGCGTTACGCGATGCCAACCAGAACGTTTCAGCGGGGTTTTACGTCGAGTCCGGCCAGGAATATCTGATCCAGGGTCAGGGGCGCATTAAGGTGCTGGACGACATCGCCGACACGGTGATTGCGCTGCGAAACGGGCAACCCGTGCTGATCCGCCAGGTGGCCGAAGTCGGCATCGGCGCCGCACCGAAACGCGGCACCGGGTCGCACAACGGCAAGCCGGCGGTGATCCTCGGCATCCAGAAGCAGCCCGGCGCCAACACGCTGGAGTTGACCGAGCGGCTCGACCGCCTGCTTGCGGAAATCCAGGCTGGTTTGCCGGCGGGCATGAAGATCGAGAGCCACATTTTCCGCCAGGCCGACTTCATCCGGGTTTCCATCGACAACCTGTTCGCCGCCTTGAGCGAGGGCGCCATCCTGGTGGTCGCCATCGTCTTCGCCTTCCTGCTGTCGGCGCGCGCCACGGCCATCACCCTGCTGGCCATCCCGCTGGCGTTGCTGGCCGCCGTCCTGTCGATGAAGGCGCTCGGGGCGACCATCAACACCATGACCCTGGGCGGCATGGCCATCGCCCTGGGCGCGCTGGTGGACGACGCCATCATCGTGGTCGAGAACATCGTCCGGCGGCTGCGCGCAAATCTTGCAAAGCCGCCAGGCGAGCAGGCCGCCACGCTGCACGTGGTATTCGAGGCGACCAAGGAAATTCAAGGCTCCATCGTTTTCGCCACCCTCATCATCATGCTGGTGTTCCTGCCGCTATTTTTCCTCTCGGGCGTCGAGGGGCGGCTGATGGTGCCGCTGGGCTTCGCCTACGTGGTTTCGCTGGCCGCCTCGCTGCTGGTGGCGATCACGGTCACGCCGGTGCTCGCCGGGCTGTTCCTGCCGCATTCGAAGATCGTCCGCCAGAACATCGAACCGCGTTTCATCCACGCCCTCAAGGCCGCTTACCGGCGGGTGCTGGAAGCGACCGTGACGCGCTGGAAAACCGTCAGCGCCATAGCCGTGCTGGCCCTCGCCGTCGCGCTGGCGGCACTGGGCTTCGCCGGGCGCGCCTTCCTGCCGGACTTCAACGAGGGTACGCTGACCATCAGCACCGCCACCCTGCCGGGTACCGCGCTGGAAGAATCCGACCGGCTCGGGCAGATGGTCGAGCAAATACTCCATACTCACCCGGAAGTGGTAGCCACGGCGCGGCGCACCGGCCGCGCCGAGGGCGACCCGCACGCCATGGACGTGTCGGCATCCGAAATGGAAGTGACGCTGAAAATGGGCAAACGCAGCAAGGAGGACTTTCTCAAAGCCCTGCGCGCCGATCTTTTGAGCGTTCCCGGCACCCAGATCGTCATCGGTCAGCCGATTTCGCACCGCATCGACCACATGCTTTCGGGCAGCCGCTCCAACATCGCGGTGAAGATTTTCGGCCCCGACCTCGGTGAATTGCGCCGCCTGACCGGGGAGGTCAAGGCGGCGGTGCAGTCCGTGGCGGGTGCGGTGGACGTGACCGACGAGCAGCAAGGCGACGTACCTTTCCTGACCATCCGCTTCAAGCGCGACGCCCTGGCGCGCCACGGCCTTTCCATCCGGCAGGTGGCGGAAACCGTCGAGACGGCGTTTTCCGGCACGGCGGTCAGCCGCATCCAGCAGGGTCAGGCGAGCTTCGATCTGGTGGTGCGCTTCGATCCGGCGGTAAAGAGCAATCTCGACGCCATCCGCGCCACCTTGATCACCACGGCCAGCGGCGCGCGTCTGCCGCTCTCGGCGCTGGCCGACATCCGCAACGACCGGGCGCCATACTCCATCAGCCGCGAGAACGTGCAGCGCAAGATGGTGGTGATGGCCAACGTCGCCGGGCGCGACTTGGCGAGCGTGGTGGAGGACATCCGCCGCAAGGTGGCGGCTGGGGTGAAACTACCGCCGGGCTATCACGTGGAATACGGCGGCCAGTTCGAGAGCGCGGAAGAGGCCGCGCGCACCCTGCTGCTGCTGGGTATCGGGGTGGTGGTGGGGATCTTCCTGCTGCTCTACGTCGCCTTCCACAGCGCGCGCGACGCGCTGCTGGTGATGCTCAACCTGCCGCTGGCGGTAATCGGCGGGGTGGCCGGCGTATTCGCCAGCGGCGGCGTGCTCTCGGTGGCCGCTATCATCGGTTTCATCACGCTGTTCGGCATCGCCACCCGCAACGGGGTAATGATGGTCGCCCACATCCGCCACCTGGTGGAAGGCGAGGGGGTGCGCGATGCGGCGCAAGCCGTCAAACGCGGCGCCGAGGAACGCCTGGTGCCGATCCTGATGACCGCGCTGGCCGCCGGGCTCGCCCTGGTGCCGCTGGCCTTGGCCGCCGGCCAGCCGGGCAGCGAAATCCAGTCGCCGATGGCGGTCGTCATCCTGTTCGGGCTGGCCAGTTCGACGCTGCTCAACATGATCGTCGTACCGGCGCTGTATCTGCGCTTCGGCGCTATTCGAAAGACCCTGGAAGCCCACAATCCGCTACATGGACGGACAGCTGAAGCCGTCAATACGGACTAATTTTTTTACCCAAAGGAGCCCATCATGAAGAAACATCTACTCACCTTGCTTGCGATTTCCTGTCTCACTCTCTCCCCGCTTGCCGCACAAGCCCAGCAAGATGCGGAATCCTTGGTGGCAAGCAAACGACCTGCCGACATGACCTACCGAGAACTGATGCAGTTGCTGGATCGCGCCCTTGCCTGGATTCAGAACGGCATCATTCTGGAAAACAAGCAATTGGTCCGAGAGGGCGTCAACCACATCGTCCACCATCCCGCGCCCAGTCACAAGCCCTGGTCGATCATGGATAAGGCTGATCAGCAAGGCTTCCAGCAAGCCTTGCTTACCTACGACAAGGTGCTCGACCTCCATGCCAATGAAACAGCCACAGCGGTGGAAAGAAGTGACTGGTTCCAGGCAACGGAAGCCGCCGCCCGCCTGCAAGGATCATGTGTCTCCTGCCATGCGCAGTGGAAGCAGAAAGCGCGTCGATAATCCATTACATGGCCGCCGCCATCTGGCTTGCGATGCTCGCCGCCGCCCTGTTCGGCGGCAGCACGCCTTTCGTCAAGCTGTTGATCGGCGAAGCATCGGTATTAACGCTTGCGGGACTGCTCTATCTGGGCAGCGGACTCGGCCTCGCGGTCGCACGGCTGTGGCGCGACCGGGGGTGGCGGACTAGCGGCATGTCGGGTGCGGACTGGCGCTGGTTCGCGGGGGCTATCGGCTTTGGCGGAATCCTCGGCCCGGTGCTGCTGGTGCTCGGCCTGGCAAAAACCGGTGCGGGGACGGCATCGCTGCTGCTCAATCTGGAAGCGGTGCTGAGCGCCGTGCTGGCATGGGTCGTTTTCAAGGAACATGCCGGCCGCCGCATCGTCATCGGCATGGGCTTCATCGTCGCGGGCGGCATCGCGCTCTCCTGGCCGGCCGGGGATGCCGGCGCCGTTGGCTGGATAGGGCCGCTGGCTATCCTGGGCGCCTGCCTGTGCTGGGCCATCGACAACAACCTGACGCGCCAGGTGTCCGCCTCGGATGCCCTGTTCATTGCAGGCACGAAGGGGCTGGTGGCCGGGCTGGTGAATCTCAGTCTGGCGCTGCTCTTGGGACATTCCTTGCCGGTTTGGCCGCTCGTCGTGGCGACGATGGCCGTTGGCTTGCTGGGCTATGGCTTGAGCCTGGTTTTCTTCGTGCGCGCCCTGCGCGAGCTGGGTACTTCGCGCACCGGAGCTTATTTCTCCACCGCGCCTTTCGTCGGCGCTGCATTGAGCATCGCGCTGCTTGGCGAGCCGGCTCCGCCGCCATTTTGGGTTGCTGCGGTCTTCATGGGCTTCGGTGTCTGGCTACACCTGAGCGAACGTCATGGACACGCGCACGACCATGAGGCGCTGACCCACGCCCACGAACATGTGCATGATGAGCATCACCGGCACGAACACGACTCCCTGTGGGATGGGCGCGAGCCGCATAGCCACCCCCATGCCCACCAACCTGAGCGCCACAGCCACGGCCATTTCCCGGACATCCATCACCGGCATCGGCACTGATTACCTATACTGACTGCACGCAAGCCGGGATGAATGCGTGAAACCCGGAAATGCTTCATGATGAGGATGTTGCTGGGATTCGTCCCTCATCGACCAGGGGCTGCACCTGCGGCTGTGATGGTTGCCCAATCGCAACACCGGCCGCCTGGTAGCGGCAACAACGGGAAGAAAAATGGCTAATTGCTGTGAAGATAAAAGCTGCGAGATAGACGCCATGCGCGGCAGTCGCGGGCGTGTGCTGTGGATCGTGTTCATCATCAACGCCGTGATGTTTTTCGTGGAAGGCTCGGCGGGTCTCTTCGCTCATTCGACCGCGTTGCTGGCGGACGCGCTGGACATGCTGGGCGATGCCCTGGTGTATGGGTTCAGCCTTTTCGTGCTGGCACGCTCGGCGCGCTGGCAGGCGGGTGCGGCCTTGGCCAAGGGCTGCTTCATGCTCGCCTTTGGCCTCGGTGTGCTGGGGGAAGCGGCCTACAAGGCGTTGCACCCCGTCATGCCGGGCATCGAAACAATGGGGATCGTCGGCGGGCTGGCACTCGCCGCCAATCTCGCCTGTTTCTTCCTGCTGTACCGACACCGCAGCGACAACCTGAACATGAGTTCCACCTGGCTGTGCTCCCGAAACGACTTGATCGCCAACGTCGGCGTCTTGCTCGCTGCCGCCAGCTCTTACCTGCTGGCCTCGCACTGGCCGGACATCATCGCCGGCGCCATCATCGCCTGCCTGTTTCTCGGCTCCGCGTTCAGCGTCCTGCGGCAATCCTGGCAAGCGCTGCGTGCGCCCGTTTGAAACAGTCAACCTGCGCGTAGGATTTTTTCCGTTTCGTGAGCGGGCAGGGCGCTAGCTAGTGCGTTTCGTCGATCAATGTTCGCAATTGCGCCGCCACCGCCGGGCTGTCGAAATCCCTGCCGCCTACCGCGCGCAATGCCACCCGCCCCTGCCTGTCCACCACGAAACTGGTGGGCAGTCCCTGCGCCGGCCATTTGCGTAGCGCTTCGCTGTCGCGGTCGAGCAGCAGCGGGAAGGTGGGCGCCGGCTTCAGCATCCAGCTGAAGGTGAGCACGGTGTTTTCGTCCTCGCCGACATTGACTGCCAGGATTTCGAAATTCTCGTGCGGCAATTTCTGGTAAAGCCGCTGTAGCGAAGGCATTTCGCGGCGACAAGGCGGACACCAGGTGGCCCAGAAATTCACCAGCACCACCTTGCCGCGCAGAGCGGAAAGGCTGTAGGTCTTGCCGTCGAGGTCTTTCAGCTTCAATTCCGGGGCGGGGCTGCGCGTGCCGAGAACCGTCAGAGTCCCCGCCGCTTCTCCGCCGGAGGCCAAGGCCGTTCCGGCATAAAGCAGGAACAGCAGGCTAATAACCGGGATTGTCGTTCGCACAAGTCACTCCTTTCATCATGGCTTCCTCCGTTTTCCCTTGCGCCGTCCAGCCGTATTTCAGGTCGAAGCGGCTGCCGCGCGGCAGCATCAGGGTCAACATGCCCTGGTTCCAGTCGCCCGGCTCGAAGCGCTGTTCGCTGGGAAACTGCGACCAGGCGAAGGCGATCTTGCGTGCCTGCGCCAAGCCGCGTGCTTCCCATTCCTTGAGCCAATCTTCCTTGAGTTTCAAACGCTGGGGCTGCCCGCCGGCACGGACGGCCCGCCATTCCGCCAAGCGGTAGGCAATCGCGGCGGGCGCCGCATCGTTGCGCAGGATGGCCGTGAACACGCAAGACGCGGCATAGCGCTCGGCATCCACGCGTTCGAAGCCGCGCCCGATGAAAAAGGCGCGCGCCTGATCCGGGGTGATCTGGGCCAACTCCAGGGTGACGCCGCGGTGGCTGACTTTCCAGCTTTCCAGACCGGCTTCCGGGCTGCGTTCATGCACGGTCGAGCTTTCCCCGGCCAGGACGGCGCCGGCTGCCAGCGCTCCCCAAAGATAAAGTCCGAGCCGGCCTGTTTCACGTAGGAGCGCCTTCAGGCGCGATTCGGCCATTCGCCCCATGCGACGCATGTCGCGCCTGAAGGCGCTCCTACGGGACGCAAGGTGATTTTTGTGAAATATCCGCGATAGGAGTCCGCGCATGGTTATTCCTTCGCGCCGACGGCGCGGCGATGGGCATCGAAGCCGCCCTTGGCTTTCCAGCCGACGAAACCGTCTTGCAGGATGCGCACGTTGTCCAACCCCGCCAGACGCAAGGCAAATCCGGCCTGGGCCGACAAGCTGCCGGTGTTGCAGTAGAGCAATACCATCTTGCCTTGCGGCAGTTCCGCGCGACGCGCCAGCGCCTGCCGCCATTCGATATTGAGCGCACCGGGAATGTGCTCTTTCCGGTATTGCGCGGCGTCGCGGGCGTCGATCACGGTGATGTTCTGCCAATCCGCGGCGGGTATCTGCTCGGGCAGGATGATCCCGCCGCCGTAATCGACGAACTCCAGGTATTCCTCCATCGCCTTGACGGTCTGATTGTCCGCTGCCTGGGCCGCTGCCGCGCACAGGGCGAGGGCGGCGAAGGAGATGGCCATGCGCCAGGGGTATCGGGTCATCGTTTACTGCTCCTGCATCAGGTTCATCTGAAGCTGCCGCCATGCTGCGATCAACGCCCGCGCCGTCCGCTCGATGTCGGCTTCGCTGGTGTAGCGCCCGACCGACAAACGTACTGCACCCGCCGCCTGCGCGGCGCTCAGTCCCATTGCCCCCAGCACGCCGCTGACCGCCTGGCTGCCGGCGTGGCAGGCAGAGCCTGTGGAGGCGGCCACGTCGCTGGCCGCAGCGGCCAGCAGCGCCTGCCCGCTGACGCCGGAGAACGACAGGTTGAGGGTGTTGGGCAGGCGTGCTTCGGGATGGCCGTTCAGCGCCAGTCCGGGGATGTCCGCTGCGAGCAGGGCATGTAGTTTGTCGCGCAAGGCGCGCAGCTGCGCCGTTGCTTGCGGCAGATTCAGGCGGGCCAGCCGCGCCGCCACGCCGAGCCCGACGATGAAGGCGACGTTTTCGGTGCCGGGGCGCAGGCCGCGTTCGTGATCGGCGCCCACGCTGACCGGACGCAACGGCGTCCCGCTACGCACATACAGCGCCCCGACGCCCTTGGGTGCGTAGAACTTGTGGCCGGCCAGGGTCAGCAGGTCGACGCCGAGTTGGTTCACGTTCACCGCTACCTTGCCCGCCGACTGGGCGGCATCGCTGTGCAGCAGGATGCCGCGCGGGCGGGTGAGCGCGGCGATTGCGGCGAGTGACTGGAGCGTACCGACCTCGTTGTTGGCGTGCATCACCGACACCAGCGCAGTGTCGGGTCGCAGTGCGCTTGCCACCGCGGTGAGGCCGACCAGGCCGTGCCGGTCCACCGGCAGGATCGTGACCTCCCAGCCTGCCTCGCGCAATTTGAGGAAAGGCTGCATCACCGAGGGGTGTTCGACAGCGCTGGTGACGAGGTGTTTTTTCCCGGGGGCGAGCGCTTTCGCGACGCCCTGGATTGCCAGGTTGTTGGCCTCGCTGGCGCAGCCGGTAAAGACGATTTCCTCCGGCGACGCGCCGATCAGCGCGGCGACTTCTACGCGTGCCTCCGCCACGGCCTGCCTGGCGCGCTGGCCGTAAACATGCGACGAGGAAGGGTTGCCGAAGTGCTCGTTGAGATACGGCCAGATCGCCGCCGCCACTTCCGGCGCCACCGGGGTGGTGGCGTTGTAGTCGAGATAGACCGGTTCCATCACGCCAGCGCCTGTTCCAGGTCGGCAATCAGGTCGGCGGGGTCTTCCAGGCCGACCGAGAGGCGGATCATGGAATCATTGATGCCGCGCCGCGCCCGCTCTTCCGCCGAAAGGCCGTGGTGGGTGGTGGTCACCGGCATGGTGGCGAGGCTTTCCACGCCGCCCAGGCTGGGTGCGATGGCGAACAGCTTGAGCTTGTCGGTCGCCTGAACCGCGTCCTGGTAATTGCCTTTGAGTTGCAGCGTCAACATGCCGCCGAAGCCGTTCATCTGCGCCTTGGTCACCGCGTGACCGGGAAAATCCGGCAACCCCGGATAATAGACCCGCGCTACCTTGGGATGGCGCACCAGGGCTTGCGCCACGATTTGCGCGGTGGCGTTCTGGCGTTCCACCCGCACCGTCAAGGTGCGAATGCTGCGCATCAACAACGATGCGATTTCCGGTGAGATCGTGGTACCCAGGTTTTTGCGCCAGTTCCACACTGCGGCCAGCAGGTGTTTCGAGCCCAGCAGTGCGCCTGCGGTGAGGTCGCTGTGGCCGCCGAGATATTTAGTGGCGCTGTGGATTACGAAATCTGCGCCGAGCGCCAGCGGGTTCTGGTTCACCGGCGAGGCGAAAGTGTTGTCCACTGCCACCAACGCCCCGTATTCGTGGGCGATGTCGCTGATTTTTCGGATGTCCAGCACTTCCAGGGTGGGGTTGGTCGGCGTCTCGAAAAACACCAGGCCGGCGCCCGCTTCCAGAAAGGCTTTCAGGCCGTGCAACTCGCTGCCGAGCAGGAAATAGGTAGGGATGTCGAGTTCCGGCAACTGGGTGGACAGCAGCTCCAGGGTGCCGCCGTAGGCGTCGCCGATACAGACGATGCCTTTCCGTCCGTGAGCGAAAAACAGTGCGGATTCCGCCGCCATCCCGGAACAGAACGCCCACGCCGCCTCGGCGCCTTCCAGCGCGGCGAGCTTGGCTTCCAGGGCGAAAATGGTGGGATTGAGGCCGTAGCGGGTGTACAGGCTGCCAGGCTTGCGTCCGTCCACTACGTCGAGCAGGTCGGCGGTGGAGGCAAACTTGAAGGTGGTGGCGGTATACAACGGGGTATGCGGCGAACCGTGGGCGTCGTCGAGTTCGCCGGCGTGGACGCAGCGGGTGGAAAGACCTGTTTGGTCGGTCATCTTCAGATACCCTCTAAAAAATTATTCTGGATGGCTTCCAGGCGCGGCAGGATGTCCTTCCCGTCCGTGAGATGGGGCGCCAGGCGCACTAGCTCGGCGTGGATGTCTTCCGGCGACAGTATCACGCCGTCCGACGGTTGCAGTGCAATGCCGTTCAGCAGCAGCGAAGGAAAGCCCGCGCCGTGGGCATCGCGGCTGTCGGTGTGAACGATGTCCATCTCCAGCCCCAAACTGGATGATAGTTCCTGCGCATAACGGGCGTAAAGCGTGCAGCGACCGCCGGGCGGTTGTTGCGAGAGGACGCGCAGCTGAAACGGAGCACCTTGTATTTCGATCAAGGCCGCCAGTAATTCCGCTGCGGCATCGGGCATGGCCGCGAAAACATCCTGAGGCGACAAAGTTTCGCCATTCGATGGGATGACTGCTTTGCCGTTTATCGAGAGGGTCGGCGTAATTCGTTCCTGCTCCGAGAGGGCTGGGCGAAAAGTAACGGTAACTGCGGATTTGCCCAGTTGGCCGGCTTTTTCAGCGTAGCGCAGATAGAGCGAGCAGCGCTTGCCGGGCGGATTGTTGGCTTCGAGATGGATCATGATTCAGTCCTTGGTGGAGATGTAAATGTGATTACCGACGTGCCGATTACGTTGTATTTCGGTGCCGGACGTATGAATCATGGGTAGCGGCGCTTCGTCCTCGGCGGCTTGCGGAATCAGTATGTTCAGTTTTTTGTTCGATAGCCTGGCAAAATCCTCGGCTTTTTCCAGTAACGTCCGTCCCTTTTCCGTCAGATCGCCGGTCGCGGTGAAAAACTGCCGAGAGGGTACCAGCAGACCCACATCGTCCACCCCTGAGGCGGCCTTGCGCTGCGACACCTTGGACCAATCGGGGGCGGCGATTGCCGATGCCATGCGGGTAAATTCCTGCACTGCGCCGGGCTGGACATCGGCGAACGCGGACAAGGGGAACAACAGCAAAGCCAACATTAATTTATTCATGGCAACGCCTTTCCTAAAGTGCGCTCTTGATTAATAGATAGGTGGCGACGATCACCAGAAACACCCCAAAGGCGCGCTTCAGCGTATCTTGGGAAAAACGGTGCGCCAAGCGCGTGCCGACAAAGCTGCCGATCACCGTCACGGCGGTAAACGAGCCCATCAATCCCCAATCGACCGGCACCGCGCCGTAGTAACCGGCGAAACCGGCGTAAGATTTGGCGGCGACGATGGCCAGCGATGTGCCGATCGCCATCTTCATCGGGATGCCGGACAGCAGCACCAGTGCCGGCACGATCAGGAAGCCGCCGCCGACGCCGACCAGGCCGGTGAGCACACCTACGCCGATACCGTGCGCGGCGATATGGGTCAGGTTTGCCGAGATGATCGTATCTTCATCGAGAGACGGGCCGCCGGCAGTGGCGAGTTGCGCGGTTTGCACTGGCGCCGTTTTCCTTTGCAGCATTTTCCAGGCGGCGGCATACATCACCAGGGCGAACAGGGCGAGCTGCACCGACACCGGCGTCACCACGCCCAAGCGCGCCCCGCCGTAGGTACCGATCACGCCGAATAGGCCGAAGACCACCGAGATTTTCAGGTCGACGTTGCCGCGCCGCCAGTTGTCCCAGGCCGAGATGGTGGCGGTGACCGCGACGATCCCCAGGCTCATGGCGATAGCGGATTTGGCCGGCACGTCGAGCAAGACCATCAGCGCCGGCATGGCAATGATCGAACCGCCGCTGCCGAACAGGCCGAGCACGATGCCGGTGACGGCACCGGCGATGATGGCAAGAAAAATCATAATGCATTCTCCAAAATTATATTGATCGCTTGAATACAGGGCAAAAAAAATAGGCCTGGCTCAAAACACCAACACCTTGTCCGCCCACTCCGTCCATTCGGCCAGATGTTCCAGGGTCGAATGCTGCGCACCGGGAATCAACTCCTCGTCACGCAAGGCGCGGGCTTCCATGCATACGCCGCATACGCCGAGCTGCCCGCCGCGCTTGAGGATGCTGGTGGCGAAAAACTCGATGTTGTAATAGCCCTCGGGAACCTTCTGCCCGGCCTTGGCGCACAACGCGGCATCGCCCAGCAGGAACACGCGGATTTCGCTGCCTTCGTGCTTGGTGAGCGCCCGCGCCAGGCGGAAGCCGTTGTAGCTGCGCTCGGTGCCGTAAGGCGGGTCGTTGAGGATGAAAAGAGTTTTCATGGCGCTTTCTCCTTGGTTCCGGCAATGGGCTTACAGGCCGATGAGTTCTGCGTGCACCCCATGCGCGGTGACATGCGCGAGGACAGCACGGGCATCCACTTTCGCCGGGTTGTAAGCGACGATTTTCAGGTGCGGGCGATTTTCCAGATGGCTGACCGATACCACGCCGTCCAGACCGCGCAAGCCTTCCTCGATGCTCGCCAGGCGGGAAGCATCCAGGGTTTCGTCGATATGGACGGTTACGTCGGCAAGATTGATATTCATGATGACTACTCCTTGTTTCGATGTTTGGTCTGTGAAGACCCGCCGTCGCCTCGGCGCCTATGCGAGCCGACCGACACCCCTACGCTTCAAGTATTATTATGACCGCTTGAATACCTATGTCAAGGAAATATTTGCCTGCGGTGTAAAACAGCGCGGAAATTATGAGCAGATTCAGCGTCTGGCCTGAGCGCTTGGCGTGTAACAGGAAGGTAATCGAGATCATTTCTTTGCGCAGATAACATTCGCACGCTCGTTAGATTGTTGACATGCCAAATGCGACAGGAGTAGTGTGAAGACATCGAGGTCTTTTTATCATCGGGAGGACATGCAAATGAATCCGTCGCATCCAACCAAGTTGTCGCGCAGGAGGTTTCTCGAATTGGCCGGGACGAGCCTTTTTGGCTTGTCCATTCCTGGCGCCGCTTTTGCCCTCACGCGCCTGCAACCGATAGGCGATCCTCTCAAGGGCGAGTATCCCTACCGAAGCTGGGAAGACCTGTACCGCAAGGAATGGAGCTGGGATTCCACAGGCTTTACCACCCATTCCAACGGCTGCGTAGGCGGATGCGCCTGGCGTGTCTACGTCAAGGACGGGGTGCCGATGCGGGAGGAGCAGGTGAGCGCATACCCGCAATTGCCGGGCATTCCCGACATGAACCCGCGCGGCTGCCAGAAAGGCGCGGTGTATTGTTCCTGGGTGAAGCAGGCGGACTTCCTCAAGTATCCACTGAAGCGCGTCGGCGAGCGCGGCGAGCGCAAGTGGAAGCGTATTTCCTGGGACGAGGCGCTCACCGAGATTGCCGACAAAATCATCGACACCACGCTGAAACAAGGCCCCGGCAACATCTGCATCCCCAAGCGCCCCTTCGCGGTCATCAGCAACACCGCCTACACACGGCTCGCCAACCTGCTGGGCGCGATCAAGCCGGACGTTTCCTCAATGACCGGCGACCTCTATCCGGGCATCCAGACGGTGCGGATGCCGGCGCGCACGGTGTCCACCTTCGACGATTGGTTCACCTCCGACCTGATCCTGATGTGGCACATGAACCCCATCGTCACCCGCATCCCCGATGCGCATTTCCTGATGGAAGCGCGCTACAACGGCGCGCGGCTGGTGAACATTTCTGCGGACTACAACCCCTCGTCGATCCACTCCGACCTGTTCGTGCCGGTCAAATCGGGTACCGACTCGCACTTGGCAGCCGCAATCGTCAACGTGCTGATCGCCGGCCATCACTACAAGGCGGATTACCTCAAGGAACAGACCGACCTGCCCTTCCTGGTGCGCGCCGACAACGGCAAGTTCCTGCGCGAGACCGATTTCAAGCCGGACGGCAACGACCAGGTGTTCTACGTGTGGGACACCCAAACCGGCAAGGCAGTGCCAGCGCCCGGCAGCATGGGCAGCAAGGACAAGACCCTCAAGTTCGGCGCGATTGATCCTGCGCTGGAAGGCACCTTCAACGCGGATGGTATCCAGGTCACCACCGTCTTCGAGCGCCTCAAGGCGGAAATCGCCCCCTACACGCCGGAAGCCACCCAGGCAGCCACGGGCGTGCATCCGACCGTGGTGCGCCAGCTCGCCGGCTGGATCGCCGAATGCAAGGCACTGCGCATCCTCGACGGCTACAACAACCAGAAGCACTTCGACGGCTTCCAGTGTGGCCGCCTGAAAATCCTCATCATCACCCTGATCGGCCACCACGGCACCACCGGCTCCATCGACACCACTTACGAGGGCTGGAAACTGGAAGGGAACACGGAACTCGGCGCGGTCAAGGGCAAGCCCGGACGTAGCGTTTCCATGGTGCTGGCGCAGTGGGTGTGGGGCGAACAATACCGGCGTACCAAGGCCTATTACGACGACGCCCAGTTGAAGGAGAATCTCGGCTTCGGTGTCGACGACATGGAGGCCATGCGCAAGGAATCGGAGGCCAAGGGCTGGATGCCCAACTGGCAGTCCATCAAGAACCCGGTGGTCTACATCAATGGCGGCATCAATATTTTCGCCACGTCGAACGGCTATCAGCACCTGGCGGAAAATTTCCTCAAGCGCTGCGAACTGCTGGTGGTGGTGGATTTCCGCCTGAATTCCGGCGCCATGTACGCAGACATCGTGCTGCCGGCGGCTGCGATGGAAAAATTGGATATCCGCGAAACCTCGGTGACGCGCTTCATCCATGCCTACGGGCAGCCAGTCAAGCCGATGTACGAGCGCAAGACCGACTGGCAGATCAACGTGGCGCTCGCCAGGAAAATCCAGGAGCGGGCCAGGGCACGCGGCGTCACCCGAGTGGACGACCCCGAGATCAAGAGCACCATCGACTTCGATACCTTCTACGACGATTTCACCATGAAGGGCGCCATCGAGAAAGACGAAGATGCGCTGCGCTTCGTCATGGAGAAGTCCAAGGCGCTAGGCCCCGGCACCTATGAAGAACTAATGAAAAACGGCTTCGTCGCCGTCGGCTCCTCGGCCGGCAAAACCGGGCCAATACCCAAGGACAAGCCCTACCGGCCTTTCACGGTGAACGTCACGGAGAAGAAACCCTATGGAACGCTGACCGGGCGTCTGCAATTCTACGTGGATCATGACTGGTTCCAGCGCCTTGGGGCGACCGTGCCTAAACCTCAATTCAAGGGCGGCAACCTGGGGCCGAAGAAATATCCCTTCATAACCAACTCGCCGCACACGCGCTGGGGCATCCACTCCTTCGCCCGCAACGAGCAATGGCTGCTGCGGCACCAGCGCGGCACGCCGGACATCTGTCTCAGCCCGAAGGCGATGGCCGGGAAAGGCATCAAGGACGGCGACATGGTACGCATCTTCAATGGACAGGGCGAATTCTTCGCGATGGCGAAGGCTGCGCCGTCGCTGCCGGACAACATGCTTTTCTCCGAACACGGCTGGGAGCAATACATGTACAAGAACATGACCCACTACAACATGATCAGCGCCGAACTGATCAACCCTCTGGAGATGGTGGGCGGCTACGGCCACATCAAGTATGCGTCCGGCGGATTCAACCCGAACCGCATCTTCTACGAAACGACGGTTGACATCGAGAAAGCCTGAGGAAATAGATCATGAGACAACTAGCCTACGTATTCGACCTGAACAAGTGCATCGGCTGCCACACCTGTACGATGGCCTGCAAGCAATTGTGGACCAACCGCAACGGTCGCGAGTACATGTACTGGAACAACGTGGAAACCCGCCCCGGAGCGGGTTACCCGAAGAACTGGGAGCATAAGGGCGGCGGCTTCAAGGACGGGGCGCTGCTGACCGACGGCAAGATTCCGCCGAAGGAGGACTACGGCGGCGTGTGGGAATACAACTTGCAGGAGGTGCTGCTGGAAGGCAAGGGCAACCAGGTCGTACCCCACGAGAAGCCGACTTGGGGGCCGAACTGGGACGAGGACGAGGGCAAGGGCGAGTTCCCGAACAACCATTACTTCTATCTGCCGCGCATCTGCAATCATTGCTCTAACCCCGCCTGCCTGGCTGCCTGCCCGCGCAAGGCGATCTACAAGCGGCCGGAGGACGGACTGGTGGTAGTCGACCAGGAACGCTGCCGCGGCTACCGCTACTGCGTCAAAGCCTGCCCCTACGGCAAGATGTACTTCAACCTGCAAAGCGGCATGGCGGAGAAGTGCATCGGCTGCTATCCGCGCGTCGAAAAAGGCGAGGCGCCCGCTTGCGTCAAGCAGTGCGTAGGGCGCATCCGCTTCTGGGGGTATCGCGACGACAAGGATGGCCCGATCTACAAACTGGTGGATCAATGGAAGATCGCCTTGCCGCTGCACGCCGAGTACGGCACTCAGCCGAATGTCTTCTACGTGCCACCGATGAACACTACCCCGCCCTTGTTCGAGGAGGATGGCCGGCTCGGAGACAAGCCGCGCATTCCGTTGGCCGATCTGGAGGCGCTATTCGGCAAGGGAGTTCAGCAGGCTCTGGAGACTCTGGGGCGGGAGATGCAGAAACGGCGCCAAGCGCAGCCCTCTGAGCTGACCGACATTCTGATTGGCTACACCAACAAGGATCGATTCAAGCCATGAATCCGACCGCCAGAGCACGGCAGTATCTCACGCTCGCACAGCTCTTCTCCTTCCCTCGCCCCGAGGTATGGCAGCCGCTGGAGCGCGACGGCGTGATACCGGCCCGCTCGCAAGATGAGCGCGAGGCGGATTATCTGGCCACCTTCGAGCTAGGCGGCAAGCAATCTGCCGTCCCTCTTTACGAAGGACTATGTCGACCCGTGGATGGGCGGGAAGGAATTCTGGAAGATGTCATGCGTTTCCATGAGTTTTTCGGCGTGCGGCTACAGATAACGAATCGCGATTACCCGGATCACCTCGTCACGGAACTGGAGTTCATGGCCTTTCTGTGCCAGCAGGAGGCAGCGGGAAAGGATGTGGATTCGTTCCGACGGGCATCGCGCGATTTCCTGCGGCGACACCTGCTCGCGTGGGTGCCTGGGTTTGCGGAGCGTTTGGCGGGTGGAAAAACAGACTATGGCGAAATCGCCCTGGCGCTGGCCGACTTTTGCCAGGAACATGCAGATGAACTTGAGGAAATGAAAGAAGGAGTATTGCCATGAGAATCAAGACACGTTTGTTGGCTTTGGTGGTCGCTGGGTTGGGGGCGGTTGCAGGCGCCGGATTTACGCCTGCGGCAAATGCGGCCGAAATGGTCATGTCCGTGAAGACATTGCTCATAGCGAAGCAGGTTGACGCCTCGCAGCCCGATGCCGTGGCCTGGAACAAGGCGCCTGCCACGAAAGTAAGCCTGCAACCGGCTTTCCCGGGGCATCCGACTATTGTCGGCACGCCTCGCATCGCCGAGGTGACGGTACAGGCGGTACGCAGCCGGGATCGCCTGTTTGTGAGGCTAGTGTGGGACGACCCAACAGCCAACGGCAAACCTAGCGATACGGCGCAGTTTGCTGACGGCGTCGCCATTCAGTTCCCGGTGAATGGGAAAGCGAGCACGACACCGTTCATGGGCGATGCCAAGAGTACCGTGAATATCTGGCGCTGGCGCGCCGACGGGTACGCAGAGGAGCTTGTCGCGGACGGCTTCGGAACTGCAACCTCCTTGCACGCGCAAGGTGAGGTGAGCGGGGTTGGCGTAAAGAGCCCGCAGGGCTGGCAAGTGGTATTGAGCAGGAAGCTGGCGGGCTCGGAAGGGACGGTAAACCTCACGCGTTTCCACGAAATTCCAATTGCATTCGCCGCATGGGATGGGTCGAACCAGGAGCGCGACGGCTTGAAGGCCGTGACGCTGACCTGGCAGAAGCTCAGACTCTGAGGGGACTCAAACCTTGATCGCGGATTCCACGGGCAGCCCGGCGGCCAGCCATTCCGGCACGCCGTCGGCGATCTTGCTCACGCGATAGCCGCGTAGCGCCAGAAGCTTTTTTGCCTCTTCGGCCCACAGGCAGAAGGGGCCTCGACAATAGGCGATGATTTCCTTGTCGGACGGCAGTTCCGCCAGCCGCTGTTCCAGTTCGTGCAGGGGGATGGAGCGGGCGTAGGGCAGATGGCGAGTTTGGTACTCGCTTTCCGGGCGCACGTCGATGAGCACGACATCCCCCTCGCGCACAAGGTCGATAAGGGCTGCGCGGCTTTCGGCGGTGAGACGCTCGGGCTCCGAGAACATCCGTGCCAGGGCGGAAGACAGTTCGATCAGGTGCGCCTCCGCAACCGTGCGCAGGGTCACCCAAAGATGAGAGATATCATCGCTCGACAGGCGATAGATAATGTATTTTCCTTCGCGGCGATTCTGAACCAGTCGTGCAGCTTTCAGGGCTTTGAGATGGGCGCTGGCGAGCCTGATGTCGATGTTTGCATCGGCTGCCAAAGTTTCTACTGTCTTTTCATTCTGGCTTAAAATTTCGAGCAGTTCAAGGCGCTTCGGGCTGGAAACTGCCTTGCCGATACGCGCAACCTGTTCATAGAGAATGTCTTTGATTTGTCGATTATCCATATAATCCTAAGCTGGACGAGCCGGAAACCAAAAGGTGGTTTTTTTGCTCTGAGTTTTCTATCGCCCAACCCCTTGTTTATGAGCGAAGGATTCCAATGAGAAGGGAAATCTCTTCCAAGTTTCCAGTAAGTAAACGGCTGTGTGTCCCATTCAAAGGGAATCACTATTCTGTTTGGCGCTCTACCGGCAACTGCTCGGCTTTCCATTCCGGGTAGCCGTCCTCCAGTCGGCGAGCGCGGTAACCCTGCTGGCGCAGGCGCTCCACCGCCTCGAACGCCAACATGCAGTAGGGGCCGCGGCAGTAGGCGACGATTTCCTGTTCCTTCGGCAGTTCGGCCAGGCGTTCCGGCAGGGTATCGAGCGGGATGTTGACGGCGCCGGGGATGTGGCCGGCCTGGTATTCGTTGGGGGGGCGCACGTCGATCACCATCGCCTCGCCGGCCCGGGCCATTTCCAGCAGCTGGTCGCGCTTTACCGGGGTGAGGCTGTCGCGGCAATCGAAGTTGTCCCGCACGATGCGTTCCACCTCGGCCAGATGGCGCTCCGCCACGCCGCGGATGCCGCCCAGCACGGTGGTGATGGCGTCGTCGGTCAGGCGGTAGAAGACCTGCAAGCCTTCCTTGCGCGATTGCGCCAGTCCGCCGTCGCGCAATATCTGCAAGTGGTGGGAAGTGTTGGCCACCGACATGCCGACCGCCTGCGACAGCGTATCCACGCTGCGTTCGCCCTGTGCCAGCGCCTCCAGAATTTCCAGGCGGTTGGCGCTGGCCAGCGCCTTGGCGACGCGG
>Ga0163199_1000545_pt1 | contig 23688 bp, 17 predicted proteins | sample PL_2010_150m_FD_113537 | JGI IMG/M metagenome (GOLD analysis project Ga0163199, IMG submission 113537) | Freshwater microbial communities from Powell Lake, British Columbia, Canada to study Microbial Dark Matter (Phase II) - PL_2010_150m | ecosystem: Environmental > Aquatic > Freshwater > Lake ...
CATAGTACTGTTTATTATTACCGTGATGAAGATAATATATTATCACTAAATAATAACAGTAAACCAGGAGAAATTTACTAACAATATGTTTGAATGATGTTTATAACTTTACGAAATAAATTCTGAGTAAAATCAAATGAGCAAAAATAATATCGCACAAATTCATTGCACCGTATTTGCAATTATTACAATGAATCAATCTGCCTCGTATTTGCCTCAATGCCAATAAGTAATATGAATAATTTGGGAAGACTGTGGAAAGGCAATACGGTCAATTATTGACGTGAAAATCTATGATTAATTAAAAATGGGAATGTTATGATAAAATAATACCCGGATAAAACTCCCGGTTGATAAAATCAATTGATACTTTTAACCTTGTATCCTTTTAGTCCAAAAAAGACAATAAAACCAAAACAAAACAAGGGGACAATGAATCCTAGTGCCATATTTGAGACATCAGCTATCCAACCCATGAACATAGGACAGATGGCACCTCCCACTATTGTCATAATAAGGAAAGAGGAGCCTTTTTTTGTCAGTCCTCCCAGATCTTTTATCCCGAGGGCAAATATGGTGGGGAACATAATTGACATACAGAAATAGGTCAGATACAAGGCTATAAGTGATAACCAACCCAGGCCCAGAATAACGAAGACCATGGCAAGAACATTGATAACCGCATATAAAGCAAGCATTTGATTAGGCTTAAACCAGCTCATTAGCACACTGCCAGAGAACCGGCCAACCATAAAGAATACAAAACCAAGTGATAAAAGGAACGCAGCTTTTTCATTGCCGAACTGGGGCATTGTCTCGGTAACATAATTTATAAAAAAACTGTTGATCCCGGTTTGCGCAGCAACGTAAAGGAACTGTGTTGCAACTGCAAATTTAAAATGAGGAACTTTCAGCAGATCCCTGTATCTGCCTTTATCACCATGTTCATCATGTTCCCCTTCATGTATTTCAGGCAACCTGGTAAACATGAACAGTATTGCTACCAGGAGCACCATGGTTCCGATAATCATATACGGTAAAGTCATCGAAGCAAATTTGTTGGTTTCAGAACCATTTGTTCCGCCGAAAATCAACATCCCTCCGATAAATGGGCCCATTATCCATCCCAATCCATTAAAGGATTGTGAAAGGTTAAGGCGCTGTTCCGAAGTTGCTTTAGGTCCAAGAACCGTTGAAAACGGATTTGCTGCAGTCTCAAGGCAGGTCAGGCCGCATGCTATCACAAAGAGGCAAAGCAAGGTGAATCCGAATGTCTGTACCTGGGCTGCCGGAATGAAAAGAAATGCTCCTATTGCATAAAGAATTAAACCAAATATTATCCCTTTCTTATAGCCGAACCGGCTCATAATCAACCCTGCAGGTATTGCCATCACAAAATAACCTCCATAAAGAGATGCCTGCACCCAGCCTGATTTGGCTCTCGTAATTCCTAATATTTCCTGAAAATGTTTATTCAGAACATCAAGAAGACTATGCGCGAAACCCCACAGGAAAAACAGGCTTGTAACAAGGATAAATGGAACTAAAAACCCGGCGGTAACAAGTTTCTTGCGGTTCCCGCTAACAGTTAAATCGTTTGTCATATAGATTATTGTTATTAACTCATCCGTTTCTCCAAAAATAGATAGATATAACAATAAAACAAGGGATTTCCGCAGAAGTTTGATGTGTTTTCCGTTTATTTTAAATTTGAAAACTTTAACCCAATGAATTTAGGAAGCCGTAATCCAATTTATTATATTTGTTCTCTTCTTCATAGCATAAAAAGTATTAATTAAAATATTGAATCAAATGGCTAATAATGAGTTAAAGGTAAATCATACCTTTCAGACAGTTATAGGTGATTTTCCAAAAGTGGGAATCCGTCCGACAATCGATGGCAGGATGCGTGGTGTAAGGGAATCGCTTGAGGACCAGACCATGAACATGGCAATGAATGCTGCAAAACTTATCTCATCAAATCTGAAGTATCCCAATGGCAAGCCGGTTGAGTGTGTTATAGCTGACACCTGTATCGGTGGTGTTGCTGAATCGGCAATGTGTGCCGAAAAATTCAGTAAAAACGGTGTCGGAGTGAGCCTTACTGTTACTCCATGCTGGTGTTATGGAAGCGAAACAATCGACATGAACACTGATATTCCAAAAGCTATCTGGGGGTTTAATGGTACTGAGCGGCCTGGTGCTGTTTACCTTGCTGCAGCACTTGCTGGCCATACCATGAAGGGTTTGCCTGCATTCGGAATTTACGGACATGATGTTCAGGATTCAGGAGATCAGACGATACCTGAAGATGTCAGTGAAAAAATTCTCAGGTTTGTACGCGCCGGTCTCGCTGCATCGCTAATGAAAGGCAAATCGTATCTTTCAATGGGATCGGTTTCTATGGGGATTGCAGGATCGATAGTTCGGGAAGATTTCTTCCAGGAATATCTTGGAATGCGGAATGAGTACGTTGACATGAGTGAATTTAACCGCCGGCTGAACGAGGAGATTTTTGATAAGGATGAATTCAAAAAAGCACTTGAATGGACAAAGAAAAGCTGCAAGGAGGGGAAAGACCTTAATGCTGCTCCAAAATCAAGAATGCAGAAGGATAAGGAATGGGAAATTGTTGTAAAGATGACACTCATTGCCCGCGATCTTATGGTTGGCAATCCAAAGCTTAAAAAGCTTGGCTTTGGCGAGGAGGCACTGGGACATAATGCTATTCTTTCGGGTTTCCAGGGGCAGCGCCATTGGACCGATCATATGCCAAACGGCGATTTTCTTGAAGCTATTCTTTGTTCATCATTCGACTGGAACGGTATAAGACCCCCATATCTTGTTGCCACTGAGAATGATGCAATGAACGGAGTGCCCATGCTATTTGGTTATCTTCTTACCAATACAGCGCAGATGTTTTCAGATATCCGTACCTACTGGAGCCCTGAAGCAATAAAAAGGGTTACAAAGATGACACCTGAAGGTCTGGCATCGAATGGAGTTATTCACCTGATCAATTCAGGAGCTTCATCTCTTGATTTTTCTGGAAGGCAGACGAAGAATGGTGAGTCGTGCATTAAACCATTCTGGGATATTACTGGAAAGGATGCAACCGCATGTCTTGAAGCAACACAATGGCCACCTGCAGCTTCAGAATATTTCAGGGGAGGTGGTTTCTCATCCCAATTCGATACAAAAGGTACAATGCCTGTCACCATTTCGAGAGTCAACCTTGTAAAAGGACAGGGTCCTGTTCTTCAGCTTGCAGAAGGCTGGACAGTTGAACTTCCGGAAAAGATGAACAAGATACTTACTGACAGGACAAATCCCACCTGGCCAACAACATGGTTCGCTCCAAGGCTCACCGGAAAAGGACCATTCTCCGATGTCTATTCCGTAATGGCTAATTGGGGTGCTAATCACTCTGCCTCAAGCTATGGGCACATCGGTGCTGATCTTATAACACTTGCATCAATCTTAAGAATACCTGTTTGTATGCATAATGTTGTTGAGGAGAAAGTGTTCCGGCCAAGTGCATGGAATGCTTTTGGGATGGAAAAAGAGGGAGCTGATTACAGGGCATGTCAGACTTACGGGGCGCTTTATAAATAATAATAATATAGTCAATCAGATATAAAGGGGCTGTTTCAAAATGATTCAGCCCTTTTATTCTGTTTTAATTAATTCCTTTCTTATGCCAAAAGGTGATATTGTACTCGTTTTCGACTGCGGAGCAACAAATGTCAGAGTTATAGCAATTAATAGCAAAGGAGAAATACTTGCATCTGAATCATCCCCCAATAATATACGACCAGATCCTTTCTATCCTGCGTACAGGATTTGGGATGTAAATGAGATATGGGAGAAGATGTGCCGGGCATCACAAAAAGTTATCAGTCAGATCCGTAAAGACAGAATTGCCGGCGTCACAGTCACAACTTTTGGGGTTGATGGAACCCTGTTCGACAGATCAGGGAAAATGCTTTACCCGGTCATATCATGGCAATGCGAAAGAACCAATCCTATAATGAACAATATCGATAAATATTTACCTCTTAATGATTTATATAGCGAGTGCGGTGTTCTTCCTTTCAGCTTCAATACAATTAATAAACTGATCTGGTTTGTCGAACAAAAGCCTGAAATGGTTGAAAGAAGCTACCGGTTTCTTTTTATGCCTTCAATATTCTCATCCCTTCTTACCGGAGAGATGGTAAATGATGCATCAATGGCTGGAACATCGATGTTAACAAGCCTGTCGACAAGGGGTTTTTCTGAAAATATTATCAATAAGATCAACTTCCCGTTTGAAAAAATCGGAACACCCGTTGAAGCAGGAACTGTTACCGGAAAGATCAATGCAAAGGCATCTGCAGAAACAGCAATTCCTGAGGGGATTCCTGTTGTTGCAACCGGTCACGACACACAATTTGCAATTTTCGGATCAGGAGCTGAAAAAAACCAGCCCGTACTCAGTTCAGGAACCTGGGAAATACTGATGGTACGATCAGAAAGTTTCCGGGCAGGAAGAGATCAGCTCCATATGGGGATCACTACCGAATTTGACTCCAGGCCAGGGTTGTATAATATTGGAAACCAGTGGATTGCCTCGGGTGTGCTTGAGTGGGCCCGCAGAAATCTATATGGCGATATTAAAGATGATGTTTATGATGTTATGATTTCAGGAGCAGAAAAAGTACCATCCGGTTGCAATGGAGTGAAGGTTATTCCAAAATTCTATGAAGAGCTAAAGGGCAAACCAGGTGGCCAGATACTCGGTCTGACACTGGAATCGACCCGCGATGAGATATATCGTGCAATGCTTGAAGCACTTTCTGAAAGACTCGCAGAGGGGAAGAGGGCGCTCGAAAATGCCGGCGGATTTAAAACCGAAAGTATCCTTTGTGTGGGAGGTGGATCAAGAAACAGACTGTGGAACCGTTTAAGAGCCGATTTTACAGGGGTTCCTCTGAAAATCATCGATCAGAAAGAGTCCACTGTCCTTGGTGCTTCATCATTCGTACAGGCAGCATGTGGCAATGCAGCCTCGCCCGAGGAGGCCAGATCAGCAATTGTTTATAAAACCGAAATAATTGAACCCGGAGTGAAGTGATAATCTGTGCCTCTTTTTTGATTCACCCAGCTTTATTCCGGAGTTTTACTCAAGACTTTGCCTTTTGCGATCACCGGTTGATACCAAAATGAACGCCAATATTTCTCATCCATCTGATAATAATCGATGGTCTCTTTGTTGAGATCAAACTTTTCGGGCAACAGGCCATATTCCTTCATAAGCTGGAAATAGGTAAGAATAGGCCGATAACCAGGCATATCGAATCGTTTCATCCTGTTAAGTTCCCCGGATGAACTCATTATTGAGGAAAATATTGATTGATAAGCCTTATCATCTGTCGTACTGAAAACAGGCTTACCCTCTTTATTTTTACAAAAACCATAGCCACCCTTTTCTTTGGACAGCGGTGCCAGCAATGCAATAGCGGTTAAGGATAGGCTGAATATCACGGGGATAATCAAAAACCTCTGGAATATCAGGTATAGGAACAATCGGGCTGGCCGGTTTTCTGAGTGCCATAGGCAGGCCATTGCTCGGTTTTCTCGGAGTATTTGTACGTTTTTCATGACAACCGGAACAACTGGTGAACTCGCCTGGCTGCAACGTTACAAAACTCTGCATTCGCTTGACTGACAGATCATTTTCATCCAATGCCACGAAAAACAAACTCCGCAAGGCGGGCAATTCCATATAAGCCGATCCGTCCGGTTCAACCGGGACAGTCCCTAAAATACGTTTCAATGTAAATGTACCACCCATGCTGGTTGGCTCCGGTCCACCATTAGTATTGAAAGGTTTTGGTAATTGTTCCAGCACCAACAGCTTTTTTACTTCTCCGGGCTTGACTCCTTTCATATTACGACCAAACGTAACGTCCATAAGAGCAAGCCGGCCTGTAGCACGACCCGGATCGATCCTTGCGGGAATTATGTTTTCGCGTTTTCGTGGAATAATCGGACGAGGTTCCTGAATCATCAGATTTGGATGCGAATCCTCAGGCAAAGAATATAACGGATAGGTATGACCGCATCCGTCCGTCATCAATATTTTTCGGTCATTCACAAAAAGAAATAAATCATTCGCCACGGGATAGGGGTCCATGCTCTGCCCCGGCTGAGCGACAACTTGTCCAAGATCAATAGGCTTCACTGCAGCCCGTTCATCCGGCCCGTATTTTGGGTCCAATACCATCAATGTGCCGCGGCGGTCTTCCATTCCGTGAAGGGGTATATCCACATAAACGATTTTATCGCTATTCGGAATCGGTTTGGCATCAATGAATACATTATTGGGAAATTGATTGCCATCAAGGACCATCACTCCCGTTTCATCAGGATTAATTGTCCACAGGTGCTGATAGCGCATCTGGTTGCGGTCCACATACTCCCAGCGCATATACATCACGCGGCCATCCCCGTTACAGCGGTATAAAATCGATGTCCGGTAGGTTCCGCAGGCTACCCAGGGATTGCACCGGGTGGAGCTGAAAACAATATTGCCGTCAGGCAGACAGATCCCTTCAATGTCATCATAAGGACCAATAGTGATTTGTTTCAGGCCCGTGCCATCCGAATTGATTTCATACAGATGATAATATTCGGCACCTCTTTTACGCCAGGAAAATAAAATCCTGTTACCATTATAATAAACATGCGGATCTCGAAACGCACCTTCAGGATCATCGAGCAAAGTCGTAACACTGCCCGTACGTAAATTCAAACGGCATAATTGACTGCCTCCTTCACAGTACATCTTGACCGAGGCGACTTCATAAAAAAAGAGAGATCGCCATACCAATTATGCCCCCTGGTTCTGTGTCGCTGCACAAAAACAAGTTCTTCAACTCCCACCCGGGCACGTATTGCATACCATCGCAAAGCTTCCAGTTTTCCAGCCAATACTTTGAGTTCTGATAATTCCAGGCGATCTTCTTTCCCTTCTGCGAACGCGCCAAGAATCTGATCTCGCTGTCGTTGCAGGTCTGCCAGTTGAGAGGGAAAATCTGGTTGAGCCTCCGCAAATAGATTGGGAAATTTACTTCTCAGGGTCGAAATCGTGGAACTGTTGGCCAATAGCAGGTCGAATTCAGTATTCTGTATAATTTTCAAGTATTTAAAGGCTTGGCGGGATTGATAATAGAGTCGCCTGATTTGCAACAGGTTATCATCTGTTTGGGCAGTTTTGGCAAACTCCATAAGTGTATTGGCATAACCCTTTCCTGAACAAGCCAGTGCATAGCGCCGAGCTAGTGTTCTAATATTTTCTGAGTGCAAAAGTCCAAGATGTTCACTCCAGATGCCGTCTGCAAATTCCCATTTCATCTCCTGGCGTGCTACCGAATCGGAGAAATCGTGCTGCAACTGCTGCCAAAACAACAAACCTAATGTCAGAGGCGCCGGCACGAAATATTCCTTTTATCGTACAGGCAACCGGAACAAAGATGGTGCGATAAAGATAAACAGAGAGCAAAGAATTGTTCTGCCAATAATACGGCTCAGCGTCATGAAAATTTTGAAGTTCCTGCCAAATAGATTTTCCGTCAGCATCTTTAGCAGTCAGGTCCGGATTATTGAAAAATAATATATTAGCTGATCTGCCCTCGTTGAAAAAACTAATATCGAATTTGGGATCGCTCCAATTTTCTTCTACCAAAACATCATCAATCGGTCTGGTACTATACCAAGGCCCAACTTGCACGAGTGCTTTGCCTTTCGAGATCGAATCCTGATTATTCAGCACCAAAACTTCTTGTGAAGACAGCATAGACTGCTGCCAGGTATCCATATCCGGATGACTTCCCTTATGACTGCAACTTTGGGAAAGCCACATGGAAAATAAAACCATTACTATTCTATAACTAATAGAAATCTTACTCCAAGATGCATTTATATCTCTTATTCCTGCGAGTCTTTATCATAATATCCAAGCTGTTATGTTATTGTTGAAATTGCATCCACTTCAATTTCAAAAAGCAATTCATCGCGGCAAATATCGGCTTTGACAATGAGCAGCGGGAAATCCGGAATTCCCAGATCAGCACAGTATGCATCAAAAAACTCACAGTCAGCAGCATGTTTAAAATAAGCAATCGCTCTATTAATGTTTTTCCAGTTCATCTGCCGGCTATGCAAAATCGCCAGCACCACTTTCATAGTCTGGTCGATTTGTGACCTAACGTCACCCAGGTGCATGCTTTGTCCATCTATATCAATACTTGCTGTCCCCGATATCAAAAGCTGACGATAACCGGATGCAGATATTTCTATGGCACGACTAAAAAAACTGCCATATTTGATTGCCGGACACTGCAATGGTGAAGGGATTATCTGTATTTTTAATAATGGATTCCTTACTAAAAGCGCAAAAACACCCGCAACCAATGCGCATCCCGAATGATTTCTCCCGCTGATCCCTGTGCTGGCCGGCACCAAACCATCGAACACTCTGTTGGAGGTACAGGAAACATTTATTAATGCAACAAAGCAGCAACTTAATAATAAGCAGGAGCCATATTTTTTTAAATTAGACATAGCTTCATTTTTTACCTTCATTTGCGGCCTTTATCCTTGCTGTATCCACTTTAATAAGCTGACGGTCATAGGTAACAAGTCCGTTGCATTCCACTTCAACATCTGAGAACTGTGTATATATTCCCCCGCTGATCCCGTTGGCCTGAATCATCCTGTGTAAGGATTTCAGCATGGTTTCGTAACGGGTGGTGAATTCATCAGCTGTTTTTAGCAACGGATAGCCTGCATCAGTAAATGGTTTCAACCCGATCAGTGACTTATTCCACGAGTGATCGGGAAAAAATAAGAAGGTTCCGCCAAATTCGCCTGCCACGGCCGCGCGTGTTTTCTCAGGCGAAGCTTTGACTTCCCACTGCCATTCATCCGGATCTGCCGATGGCCAGGATTTTGTCGGTCCGGGATCAGGACCCGGATACTGATGACCGTCGATGATGTCGCCGACACCAAAATTCTCGCAGCCGCTGGCGCTGTTCACCAATCTTGTTGAATCCAGTTCCTTAACCCATTTTGTCAATCGTCTGGTATCATACTGTCCCCAGGTCTCATTAAAAATAGTCCACATCACGATACTGGGATGGTTCCTTAATCCTTCCACCATCCGCTGCATTTCAAGTTCAAATTGGCTGGCATCTGCCGGAGAGGTAAATAATTCGTTAGGGCCATACCCTGCAGCAGGAAATTTGGGTATCATATCCTGCCATACAAGCAGTCCCATTTTATCGCACCAGTAATACCACCGGTCAGGTTCAACCTTGCCGTGTTTTCTGGCAACATTGAACCCGAATTTTTTCATGAGTCCGATATCAAAACGGAGTGCGGAATCGGTTGGGGCCGTGTAGAGCGCATCCGGCCAATAGCCTTGATCGAGCAGACCTATCTGAAAAACAAACTTATTATTCAAAAGTATGCGGGTGACTTTTTGGTCATCGATTCCGATGGAGATCTTTCTCATTCCGAAATACCCGTCAACTTCATCAATTTTCTTTTCTCCCTGATAAAGAGAGATTTTAAGACTGTACAGAAAAGGACGTTCGGGCCACCAAAGCTTGGGATTTGGAATATCAAGAGTTAAATTGGCCTCGGGCTTACCAATATTTCGGGCGATTTCTTTACCTTCATCCATGGCCACAGCAACTAATGAAAATGAATCATCTGTGCCTGTTCCTGAGACCTTCAGATTCAGGACCCTTCGGTCAATATCCGTTGCCACTTCAAATTTCTCAATTCTGGCGGAGGGCACAGGTTCCAACCACACGGTTTTCCAGATTCCGCTGACCTGCGAATACTCTGTCCCAAAGGGAATTGACCGCTGCTTACCGCTCGGCTGGCGGGGTGCCCGGATGGTATCGATCCGTCCCAGATCTGTGGGGTCCCAGACTTTTACAAGTAACTCCTGCTCTTTGTCAGATCTTAATTCATTGGTAATGTCAATACTGAATGGGTCATACCCGCCCTTGTGTTCGGCAAGTTTTTTCCCATTAAGATAAATTGACGCCTGCCAGTCAACAGAACCGAAATGCAGCACTATATGCTGGTTTTTCCAAGCAGGCGGGAACTTGAAAGTCCGATGATACCAAAGCCTCTGGTCGGGCTGAAGGTTTTTCATCACACCGGAAAGGGCTGATTCCATTGGAAAAGGAACCAGGATTTGACCCCGATAAGCCTGAGGAACCTTGGCAGCCTCATCCGTTATTGCATACTCCCATAATCCATTCAGATTCATCCACTGATCACGCACCATCTGCGGGCGCGGATATTCAGGAAGTACATTATCAGGAGAAACATCATGCGTCCAACGGGTTATTAATGGTCCTTCAGCAGGGCTCCATTTCGGTAAATCATTCTTGTTCTGACAAGAGGTAAATATCAGTCCAACAAGAATATATGATATTGCTGATAATAATTTCATGTCCCCCCATTTTTGAGATAAAGTAACCAGAACAATTTCAGCCTAAATTCCTATTTTGATAAGCCCTGCGGGTTGAACGATCACCTGTACGTGCGCTAAATCTTTGACAGTTGCCTTTATCGGATCACCACCGTTGATAATCAGTTCGTAGTTTTGCTCCGGGAGTCCTTCCATACGCATTTCCAGGGTAAAAGGCTCATTGAAAGGTACAGGCAATTCTGCCAGCAATGATTTCATGGAAATATTGATTTCCCCGTTTTTCACACTATACCTGTCCACTGAAATCCCGTCAATACCGAGAGCTATGTTTCTTTCAAAATTGATATAAATACCACCCAGTTTATGCATAAGATGAGCCGCTGCCGCTAATCCCCCGATTTCGCACCAGCTGGGTCCCGAGCGCAGCGGCATCTGCGGGAATCCCTCATGATCGATGTTCTCCGGGCCTAATCCGAGAGGGAAATTGGGATACTTGTATACGTCATTCTCTATATGACCCGGAAGATTAACAAGAGTAAGGGATGAACGTGCAGCTGCCACAGCACGCTCCAGCAAATCCTGTCTTCCGGCCAGGAGCCCGATCCGTAAAAGCCCGTCGGCAAACCGGTGACTGCGCTGGTCGAGCCATTCTGCATCGCTGTTTTGTGAAGAAAATCCGCCAAACGGATAGGCAGTCACGATATAATGTGGAGCCCAGACTGCCTGGTAAAACAGGGAGTAATCAGCAGCAGCTTCAGCTGCAGCCAGATATTCTTTTTTTTGCGTAATCTCATACAAGGAAGAAAATCCTTCCAGTGCCCAGGATGTCGACATATTATTGGCAGGGTATTGACCGGTGCGGTAATCATAGAAAGTTTCCGGTTTGACCGCACAGGAATAAAACGTTTCAAAATCGTACCATTTCTGATGAGGCATTACTTCGTCGATCATGCAAGCAGCTATTTTCTCGGCAGCATCTGCATATTTTTTTTCTTTTGTTGCCCGGTACAATTCACTGAGCACCCAGATGTGTGCTCCTCCATCGGCATTCCAGCGAAGGCTCGGTAAAGGCTCGAGCAATTTGGTAAACCAGCCCGGAACACAACCATTTGGTTCCAAATTGCGGATTAAAAAATCACCATATCTCTGAACATAAGGCAGGATATCGGGATCGTTCTCGCAAAACTGCCGGTAATACATTAAGAAACCCGCGGTGACACTTGCAGAGGCTGTCTGGTATACACCCCTGTTATTATCCCAGCCCCAATAGGAATCAATCTTGTTTGGATCATATCCTTCGAGTGGAGGGTTCCATAAGCTTGGCTGCCAGGTGCCGTCATTAATATTGTAAAGTCCGGGAAACAGGCCGTCTTTTTGCGGTGCAGACAAGGTAAAACGAATGATCCGGCGAGCCTTGTCCAGCAGGGATGAATCACCTGATTTCTTTCCCCAGTAGTACATACCGGTTGCATCGCATACATTGTTCCACCAGGCGGTATTATAGATGAACTGGTACCATTGCGGAGCACTGAGCCTGAATCCTCCTACGGGAACTCCATTCATATCCCATTGCTGCCATGAGGCCAGTTCAGGTTTTCCGGAGCGGTTAGTCACTACCGGACCCTTGGTTACATCATAACCCTGGTAGGCGAATGAAGCCGGATAACAGATTTTTGCATATTCGGCAAAAGGCATGACCTGCGGCCGGGGCAAATGGAAATACTTAGCACCGTACCGTTCCCACAGATAGGATGAAATACGCTGATATCCACGATACTTCTCAACATTCGCATTCAGGAACAGATCAAATCCGTATTTCAGCCTGTTATCCGAAAGGGTGCGTATCTGAGCCCCATCCTTATTCTCGTGCCGCCAATAAACATGCTGTTCTGTCCAGTAATCAATAAAACCATAAGACAGGACCGGATTATCCGTGATTCCGGAATTCAGGCTCAGATCCATCCCCGTTGGAAAGGATATATTACTGGTGTCAATCGGTATGGCAAATATTCTCGGATGTTTCTGGGGACGTGCACCTGCCGCATGAATAACATTATCATTGATCATCTCGAGATCAGGAACCAATGCTGCCATCAGCCCGTTTTTTTCCAAAATGGTGGCCGGGGCAAAGAATTTCCGGTCTCCGATCAAATCATCATCAGCTCTCTTTACCGTGGGAGTAAACATATAGTCAGGGTTGCTTCCCGGAGTAAACACATACGATGATAATACATATTCCACTTTGGGCTGATCTCCGGGGAGCATGGCAGTCACCTCAATGTGAAAGTAATCGCGGTTCCGTTCCAGTGATACAACCTGCTCGATTTTGTTGGTACCGATTCCACCGGAAAATAAGATGCGTGCCTTTTCCTTACTATTTTCCAGAATCTTTACCGACTTCAATCCTTCTTGCACCATCAGCCGGAAATCATCGGCAAAATCCGCTCCCCTGCCGTACAAAGGCATGACATTCAGGCCTGTTTGTTCCGGTCTGACGAGTGATTCAACAATCAATTCCCAACGTTTATCTTTTAAAACGTAAAATGACTGAGTAACAGCCGGAGCAGTCAGGTGAAAACGGCCCTTAACCAGTCCATTGTCAATTTCAATGATAGAATCGGTCTGTTTAACAGATATCGCTGATTCTTTTTGAACAGGTCCGTTGCAACCCGTGAAAACGTTTATAATGGTTGCCATGCTGATCAGCATCACGCATTGCAGGCTTTTTTTAATGGTATTCATTTTTATGATTTTTAGGTTATTGCTTCTGATAATTCATTGTTACAATAGTTCATCCAGCTTCTTTCCGTCTTCCGGGATAAATTGCCTCCAGTACCGGATCGTTTCCAGCAGTTCCCTGATTGTATAATAGTTAATGCTTCCAGTGGATGCAAAAACCTCAATAGTCATATAGATCCTGTCAACTTTCGGGACATTCAGGTTCCGTTGATGTTCATAGGAGGTTTTGATGGCTTCGAGCACCTTTCTCCCTTCAATCATTCCCTTGTCGTTGTTAGATTTGGTAAATGGCCAATGGCCGGATGATGTTCCATCCGTCTGCTGCAAATGAATGATCGGCGAATAGCAGGCAAGTTCTTCCAGCCAGGCATACGTTGAGCTGTCCGGATTTTCGGAAAACAAGTACGGATGGCTATCCATTTCCATAACGAGTTGCGCTCCAATATCCTCTAATTGACTGCTGTTAAATCCTTTGCACGTATCAAATAATTGGAAGGCGGTATCGGAACCTAACCAAATCCGGCCTAGTTGTCCTTCCTTTTGGTATTGCTCCATGGCCTGGATGAGAGCTTCTTTCTTTGGTTTCAGGAAATTTCTCTGACCAGACTGGTGCCCGGTGTCAATGGTTATGTAAAGTGGTTTTGTCGACTTTTCACTGACCTGTTTTATCAGGTCTTCTGCACCTTTAATCGTCCATGGAATCTGGTGAGGTGAATACATCTGCTCCACTCCGATGGATCTGCAGCCTGCCACGCCTGAGAATTGCGCTGCTTCAGCGAGGTTAGCGACGAGTTCGTTTTTATAATTCTCATAGAGGGCGGGGTCCTGCAAAACAGGATTTGAGAATGCGTGGCAAAAAAAACCAAGCCCTGCATCCAGGGCCGCTGCCGTTTCCACCATCGGTTTAAGCCATCCGTTCAGAATCCTGTCCCTGATCAGCGGGTCGGTATGAGAAAGGCCCAGGGTAGAATAGGTTCCATGTCCGGAATACAAATTACAAATTGAAACGCCATATTTTCCCGATGCATGAAATGCCTTATCCACCCACCTCCGGAGATATTCCCTTCCCATGTACAACGGATCACATTCGGTATCAGCGCTGGCTTCAATAAAAGATATTCCCAGGTCCCTGATCAGGCTCATCCAGTCATCCGGTTCGGTATAACGCTTGGATGCGAAGCAATTATCAATGGCCAGATAAATCTCAGGATAGGTTACGATATTGTTTTTCTGAAAAGCGGTTGTCATGGTTTTAATTTTTTAATGCCGGTCCCAATTCCACATTAACCTGATGTGTATTCCCATCCTTGACCGGAATGATCAGATTTCCTTTAATGGTCTTTCCATCAAGCTGGATTTTCAATTCACCGGGAGCGAGTCTGGTATTTTTCTTCACCAGAACCGAATAATGATCACCTCTGAAAGGCCTTTCAACTGAATATTGGTCCCAATCAGCAGGCATTTTAGGATCAATGACCAATCCGTCAAATTCAGGCCTGATTCCCAACAGGTAGTAATTATAGGCGATCCACATCCACGAGGTAGCCTCGCCCAGGCACCACTGAAACTGCCCTTTCCCGGCCAGCCGGTGATCGGGACCCACATAATTCTCCGGATATACATAAGGTTCACATTGATACACCTCGATTTTTTTAATCTGATTTGCCAGGGAAGCTTTGGTGTACATTTCCCAGGCTAGATCATCCTTACCGGCCATACTGGCTGCAATGATGGCCCAGCCGGCCGGCCTTGGATAAATATTGCCATTCCGAAATCCGGGAGCATAAATTGACTGGGTTCCGATAAATTCATCATAAGAAGTGTAGGAAGGATAAAAAATCATGGGCCCGTAATCGCTTATCAGCATTGATTTTACTGAGTTCATGCACTTATCCGCCCTTTCCGGTGTGGCTACTCCGCTGAGTACCGCCCACGACTGGGCATTCAGGTAAATCTTGCCTTCTTTGTTGAGATGTGTTCCGATAGGAGTGCGCTTGCCGTTTCGGTCGGAAAATGCCCGGGTATACCATTCTCCATCCCAGGAGGTCTCATTGATGGATTTCTTCATATAGTCATATGCTTTTCCCCATTTGGCTGCGAGGTCATCCCTGCCTGCCTTCTTTGCGATCTTCGCGTATTCCTTCAGGAAATAGCACAATTCCATACCAAACATAACACTCTCGGCCTGACCGTATTGGCTCAATTTTGTAAATTCATCCATCCAATCCCCCACATTGGCCGGGATCCGTGGCAGGCCGTTTACCGAAAGCCCAGACAGGCAGATCATGAACGCCCGGTCTATATGATCCCAGACCGAGCCGCTGGTCCCCTCGAGGTAGGGGTAATCCCGGTTGAGAAAATCCTTATCGCCGTTCTCCTTGATGTAGTTGAGAATGGAAAACAGGTATCCGTAGGTGTCATGATGATGAGGAACCTTAAACTGGGAGCCGGCTTTAATGTCCTTCGGGTCGCGCTGGATATCGGCATACCGCATGGCCGGCAGGCTGACCGCAATCTCCGTGAGTGAAATATTATCAGTCTGGCATTTCAGCAGGTAGTCGATCATCTGGTCATTTACCTTCCGATTGAAGGGCAGGGTGGTATGTTCCGGGTGGACACTGAGGTTCCCCCCTTCGATCCCGTAGTTCCAAAGGCCTATCCCTGCAATGTTTTTGTCATTTTCACTCCTTTTAATCACCTGGTTCCAGTGGTATTTGGTCCAGATGTTGATGATCCGGTCGTTCGCCGGATCAGGAGTCCGGGAATTGATATTGTTACCCACCAGGTCGGCATAGTAGGTGTTGATTCGTTTAAACTCCAGGTCAACAGCGGCCTGTCCGAAATATTTCCGGATCAGCTGAGCTCCGCCTTCTTTTGTGTAATCCATGCCCAGGATGTAGGTAACCACAGCCTCGCCTTTATTCCCCAGGGAGACTTCGGTCTGCAGCGCGCCCCATGGGAAATCATCCTCGCTCCAGAAATCCGTATTGGAAAGTTTCCCCGCTAAAACTTCCTGAGGCCTCGCAAAGTCCAGCATGCTTCCCAGGAATTTCCTCCGGATAGTTTCAAATGAAACCACTGGAGCATTGGCGCTGAAAAAACCCGTATAGGGCCAGGCCCGGCATGCACCGACATTGATCCAGTCGGGCTGGATTGCCCAGATGGCATTATCGGAGAACGTGGCCTTTTTATACAGATTTTGCTGGCTTCCGGCCCTGCCGTCGCCACGGTAAATAATGTACTTGTTTCCATCTCCCAGGTTCCATTCCACCTGGCCGAAGATTTTCATTTTCCGGCTGGAAGTGGAAAGGTTGGTCAGGCGGACTTGCATCAGCAATACATTATCGTCCAAGGGGATGAAATAGGTGACTTCCGATTTTACCTGGTCCCGGACACAGACAATCCGGCTGTATCCCAAACCGACCTGGCACTCCCAGCTTTCTTCTGATTCAGGGTTGTTGATCCAGGTATATTTCCCGCTCCCTTCGTCCCTGACCCAGAAATTTCCGGAAACTTCCTGAGGATTCACCAGCCCGTTGATTGACGGATCGGACATAAATACCTCAATACCCCCTTTATGGGTCACCCAGGCGGTCAGATAGCCGTTTGACAGCCTGTTAAACCAGGGCGTGGGAAGATCTCTTTTGTATATGTGGCATACGGTTCCATCATCGGAAAATTTATACCAGGGTTTTGAATCTTGTGAATAGCACAAATTAATACACGACAGTAACACGCTGATAAATAGTAGTTTAAGTGTTTTCATGATATGAATATTTAGTGATTCAATTCCATAGGATCATTTGAGTTTGACGAACTTCTTTCTGGCTACGTTATTTCCATAGGAGACTTCCATGAAGAAAATTCCCGAAGGCAGATTTGTGATTTTGTTTGTTTTTTTCTGACGGGGCTAAATTCTTCGGTAGCTACCAGACCGCCTGATGGAGAAAAAATCTTAATGGCGGTAAACCCCAAAGGTGCATCGATGGTTACGAAATCAAAAGTAGGATTGGGATACATGTTAAAATCATAATCAATCTGGCCATACAGGCTAACCTTGTCATTAAAAATGTCCCCGCCGGGGTATATCATCAGGTTAAGATTTGATAAAGCCGCACTGGTCAGGCCGGTCGTTTTTTCACCGTTTAAAACAACTGCGTAAAGTTCATCCGCCAATAATCCATCTATTTTTAAAGTTATTTCATACGGGGAATTCCAGGGAACATCTAAAATGCTTAGCATCGATGATATATCAATGGAAAGCGTAATTCCTGAAAGACTAAATCCTTTAATTTTTACACCATCTACACCTATTGCCAGGTTTTTCTCCACATCAATATAGGCACCTCCTAGCTCCCGATAGGTATCTGATAATCCTGTGAAAACCCCTGAGCCTTCTCCCCAGCCCGGGTGTGTGCGCATGGCCGATTGGGGATGTCCCTCATGGTCAATATTCTCAGGGCCTAACCCATACGGATAAATATTCGTATGCTCATATATCCCATTGGATTTGTGTACAGGAAGATGAATCAGAACAACTGATGACCGGGCTGCTGCGACACCTCTTTCGAGTAAATCCTGTCTTCCCAGGGTTTTACCATACCAGATAAAGGGGGCTGCGTATTCCGCCTGGCGTGCATCCAGGTAAGTGGCATGGTCTGAATTGTCGACTGAGAATCCCCCGAATGGAAACGCAGTATAGATGTAATGCGGATCCCAGCTGCATTGGCTGAATGTCAGGTAGTCAATACATTGTTCCCCGGCTTTCAGGTAGGACTCTTTTCCGCTTGCCCGGAAGAGGGCGGCAAATCCCTGTGCAGCCCAACCCACGCTCAGGTTGCCGCGGGCAAGCTGTCCCTGCTCCTCATCACCGGTAACGGAAAACAATTCTGCCAAAAACCACATACTGGCGGCAGGGTGGGCGCTATTTTTTAAAATTTCAGAAATTTCCATTTTTAACCCAACGTAGGATGGAACCGTTCCTTCCTGATCAATTGCGGTTATCAGCCAATTCCCGTACTTCTTTACGAATGGCAATATTCTGTTGTCCGTTTCGCATCTCTGGTAGTATTCCAGCAAACGGGCACCCGTTAAACTCATGGATACAACATCATAGGTACCGCAATCGAGTCCGGCACTGAAAAGTCCGTACTTTCCATTTATTACATCATAACTATTAGTCTGCCAAGTCTTTGTCGCTGCACGATAGATTAAAGGGAATAAACCAAAAGCATTCTGAGGGGCCATGAGCGCCAGGTTGATCGTTCTCTTTGCTTTATCAACAAGAGTAGAGTCATTCAACTGCTTACCCCAGTAATACATTCCGGCAGCATCCCTGACATTATTCCAGAACATGCAATTCCATAAAGCATCCAGCCAGCCGGGAACTGCACTTCGGAATCCACCCACGGCCTGACCGTTTAATTCAAATTCAAGGAATAAACCGGTATTAGTATATCCTGCAACCCCGGGCTGGACCGCCATCGGTGCAAAGCTGATTTTATTAACGGTCCCGACATACTCAGTAAAAGGCATGGCGAGATGCCGGGTTTCAGTAAATACCGTATGCCCGTAGTTTTTCCAGATATGGCGTGTTATTTCCTGATATCCCGAATTTTCAGGCGTATCTGCCCCCAGAAAAAGATCAAAGCCATAGCAGGGTGTATTGGAATCCAGCGTTCGGAGCATTGAACCGTCATTCGGGTGTAAATACCGGATATGATGCTGAATGACATTATCAATCAGACCGTACGAAAAAACCGGTTTTCCGGTCAGTCCGGTTTTAACATTCAGGTCAAGGCCTGTGGGCATCGTGTACTTATCTTCATCAACCGGCACTGAAAATTGATTTCTTGGAATAAGAATGGTCCTGCGGGCATCGGGTGAGATAATCCGGTAATCATTTATCATATTCAAATCCGGAACGAGGGCTGTAAAAAGCCCGCCATTTTGCAGGATGATTGCCGGCGAATGGAAGCAGCGATCTCCTATTATCTGGTCCTCAGCGGGCGTATCCCATCTGATTTCATTGTACTTCAATGTTGGAGTATGGACAAATTCCGGAACTGAGTCCCAGTTAAAAATAAAAGTTGAAAGCAGGTATTCAAGTTTTGCCGGTTTTTCGGATAACACAGATGAAACCTCAAAATGGAAGTAATCAGCATCCTGAACAAGAGAGATCCTCTGCTTTATCCGGACCCCTCCGGCAGATCCTGAGAGTTCGACAAACCCATTCCCATTGGCCGGAAAGGGATGTTCAGGATAAAATGATTTTGCTATAAGCTCCCATTCACCGCCCTTTTTTGCATAGAATTCCTGGCTGACCATCCGGGAATTCTTCGCAAACCGGGCCTGTACTTTCCCATTTTCCAAAAAGGTAGTATCATCTAACCTAACTATAAGCACATCCGCATGCAGCCGTGATCCAATTAAGGATTCCGCGGGTCCCGCAACCAATGAGAGGCATAAAGTCAACTTACAAACAATGCTGATTATCTTATAATTTCTCATCATTTTGAGCGTGATTATTTCCCAAATATTGATTTGATCTGCTCAATGGAAACGCCCAGTACCTTCTGAGAAACCGCGCTCAGTTGTTCTTCGTTGCCAATAAAATGGAATATCCGCTGGGTATGGGTGAGGTTTTCTCCCGGGGCTAGAAAAGCTGCAGGAGAAGAGCTCTCCAATTCGTAAAACGGTCCCATCTGGGTGCCATCTGCCAAGGGTCCGTCGTTGTATGAATTGAGCACATCACCTTGAAAAGGTTCTTTTTGAATTTCCCAGAGTGAATTGATGTATCCGGAAGAAGTGGCAGGTTTGCTGAACTGAAGGATGGTCAGCACATTATTTATGGCATCATAACTGCCAGCCAGCGAAGTTGCACGCTTTTCTGAAAGCCCGAGTTTGCTGCGGTGCTTGCCGTCAACTTTAAAATACAGATGACCATTAACGTATTTGATACGGTCGGCAGGGATTTCGCCGAAATAGTTGGTGGTGGCAATTTTTCCAAGGTTTTTTTCTTCTCCCTGAACATAAGGAATAACCACTGTTCCACGATCTGATGGATTGAGCATTCCCAGCATCCAAATACTTAAAGTCCCTGTTTCTTTGGTCCAGGGCTTTGTTCCGGCGTTCGTCAGGGTATTTGCGGATTCGAATCCCACCCATTTTAAGCCTGAATCAGAAGTGATTCCGAGCATTTGGCTAAGATCAGAGGCCGACAATAATTTTACTTCCCGGCCGAGAGTCGCATCAATCCGGGTTCCCGAATAATTCTCGAGCTGCAGTTCTTTTTTCATCGACACTCTGGCACCACCGTGGGACACCAGAACCCAGGGTTCGTAATCGAGTCCGGCAGGAGTTTGCCAGTTTTCGAAAACCATTTTACTGCCAGGCTTAAAAAATATGGAAAACTGACCGCCTTCAGGACCCAGCCACATGCGGTCTTCTCCTCCATAGGGGTTGATGTGCGCAGCCAATGAATCGGTACTCAACGCCATGTAGTTGATCCAACCAAAACTGGTTCCGTCTAGTCCCAAAGCTGTACTCGTAAACACTTTGCCCTGATATTTTGGAGATACAATGACCTGTGCATCACCCTTTTCCAGGACAATTACACTATCCTTCGACCTCAGAAACTGAAGGTCGTAACCAAATGTTCCTTTTTCAAATTTCATTTCCTTTTTCCTTTCTTTATTCGAATTCTGATCACACGAAATAGTAAATCCAATGAGTGCCAGACTTGAGATGATCAAAGAAATTTTCATGATTAAATAGTCATAAGTTAAATTCAATTCATTGAAAATCAGCCATTGCCGGTTTTAAAGTTTTATCATCATACCAATACCAGACCACACCGAAAATCTCAGGTGGGCGCTGCGGCGCACCCGGAAATTCCTTCCATGATCCTTTTGTCAGCTTATTGTCTTTTGTGAAATGAACATGATGAATCAGTTTAACTTTTCCATCGGTATACCACGATTCCCAAGGCCATTCATCCGAGTGGTCCATTGGCGGTAAAATGTATATCACCGGCCCGTCGCCGCCCAGGATATGAGGAATTACTACCCACCGGCATTGCTGATAATAGGTTTTTGCCTTTGCAGAGAGTGGAGCAATCAAAACTTCTTCGGCATCGAAATCCAGTACCTTTGCCGCATCATAGATCCGTTCACGACGAAGTTGTTCCTGCAAAGTGGCTGGTTTATTCAAATTTCGAGGGTACAAGTCGTCTTCCTCAATTTTATACCAACGCGCGACTCCTTTTTCGGTTGGATCTATTAAAGGATACAGCACCCAGGATTCTTTCCGGGTTATTCCCTGGTCATCTTTATACCATCTTTCCCAAGGGGTCCAGCCTGATTCCTCTTCCGGAGGCAAGGCGCTGATCATAATTCCTCCGCCTTCATGATAGCCAACCGACCAGCGATACCGGCGGTAATTATGATCAACCCTTTGGGCCAGCGGTTTCAGGTATTTATCGATATCCAAACCGATTTGACCGGCGGCCGCCAGCACACCGGCCGAACTCAGGCTGGCCAGAAAATCAGTATCAATCCATTCATTTACGCCTGCTGCGGTTATTTTTTGGGATAAAGCTGCCGGCTCTGAGTTTCCCTTCCCCGGGCCTGTTGAGCAGGAGGAACCGCCCAACCACCAAATCAGTAACACTATGGCATACTTATTCATGCAATTCATTCTTGATTACCATTTAATTTTGAGTTGCATTAACCGGCATACCTGCCGTTTTATCATTCGCAGTCACCACAAATTCTTCTGGTTTGCCATCCACAAATACCCTGGTCGTTTTGAATTTAGTAATACCCGTTCCGTTTAACGTAAAGCTGTTAAGATTTAATGGCCCATTCAGGGAAGTCAGTTTGACCGACTTATCCTGGCCATTATCGGCGATCTCAACCGTACCATAATGATAACCGTTCGACCAAAAATATTTTCCCGGTCTCGAATTGAAATTCATACTCTTCTTTACGGCTGAGTAATTAAATCCGGTAAAAGCCAAAACGCCTCCCCAGGCTGCCATGGCGCGGGCATAGCGGTGGCCGTATTCTCCTTCATTGAACGGGTTGCGCTTGTTGCCATCAAAGCGGTCGCGAATGGCCTTGTAAACCTGTAATCCGGCATCCAATTGGCCCTCGTAGATCATGCCAATCGCAGCACTGTATTCAAAACCAGTCATGATCTCGGTGTAATAAGGAAAAGGAAAATCCAACAATTCTCCTTTGGGATAGCTCGCCATGATCAATCCTGATTCACCACCCAAACCAAAGCTTCTGAAGGTGTTAAAATGCTCGTTAAAATTGGTTATATAATTATACTTCATAATGCTTTGGAGGGTAGTCTGAACATGCGACTGGTCCAGGATATATCTGAGACCTGCCGTATGTGCCAGTTATACCTTCTTTTTGTATTGGGATAACAACATCATGATCATTCGCTGGCTTTCCAAAAGAAGCTTCATCATTCGGATGATCTGTCAGTTCACCATCTGCAATAAAATCATCCCAAAATTCCCTAAACGTCCAGTTCCATCCCAATTTTGCCCATGACGTCCGGTAGGTAACGTTTTCATCAGATAAAGTTGTTAAGGCCATGGTGCCCCAGTTGATATCGTCCGTGTCTTTCCGAGTGGTATACATGTAGATACCTCTTATCGAGCCGGTTTTTCTAAACTCATTTTTATTTTCAATGGGCTTTCCACTCCACCCATCAACACCAATAAAGTTGGGGATCATGCCGCATAATGAAGTCTCGATGGGTTTATCGGAAATATTGGTAATGACATAGCGGAGCACCGCTACCGGAATCCCGCTTTTGTTTTCATCGCCCGCGATCAGCGGATTAAAGGCTTCCAATCTGATATTCAGCGGAACTTGTTTATGGCTGAAGGTGACCTGGGCCAAAGGATAGGCTGCCGCAAAGGCAGTTTCCTCAAAACGCGGGAACCCTCCGTTCAGGGCATCGGCACCCCAGTCGCCATAATACTCTTTAATCGGTACCGGTCCTTCCAGCACTCGTATGCTGGCTTCACCTCCTTGCGCCTTATAATATATGGCGAAGAAAGGTCCGTTGGCGATCGTGGGTTGCACCAGTTTGAAGGCAGGCAGCCATCCGATTGCCCCACGGTTCATCAGTTCCCAATCGCGCAAATCTCCCCGTCCTCCAATGGAAACGCCCCCTGTTCCGATACCTCCCAGGGGCATTGCCACTTCTGTAAGGTAAATTCCATTATATGATTTTAATACAGGCCAGTCTTTATTCAACTCTTGTGCCGTGATCTGATTACAGCATAGAATCAAACCTAATAGAAATATGTTTCTTATCATAGGTTTAGATTTTAGTGATTGCTATTTGGTGCCTATTATTACTTTAACCTGATGTTTCTTTCCATCCTTAATAGGAGTGATCATATTTACCTGGGCCATCTGTCTTTAATC
>Ga0163199_1000546_pt1 | contig 23677 bp, 15 predicted proteins | sample PL_2010_150m_FD_113537 | JGI IMG/M metagenome (GOLD analysis project Ga0163199, IMG submission 113537) | Freshwater microbial communities from Powell Lake, British Columbia, Canada to study Microbial Dark Matter (Phase II) - PL_2010_150m | ecosystem: Environmental > Aquatic > Freshwater > Lake ...
ATGATTATCTTATAGCTTTCCCATTGTAACAAAATCTGTGATTTTGACAACAAAAAAAAGGCGGACAAAGCCGCCCTTTTGATTAAAACTTTTTCAAGAACAATTTTCACTGTCAAGGTTCAACCTTGACAGTGGATTTTTAGCATATGCGAGGGAGGATCTCTCCGGCTGGCATATAAATGATTTTTTCCGAGCCGAGAAGCGATTTGGCCGTAACCAGACCGCTAGTATGTTCAGCGACCACTTCACCGATGATGGCGGCTTTTTCTCCGCCCGGAAACTTCCGTAATGTATTAACGGCTTTTTTCGCCAAGGTAGGCTCGGCAAAAAGGATAAAACGACCTTCACTGGCAATATGTAAAGGATCAACTCCGAGCAATTCGGCAAGCCCTCGTACGTTATCCTCTACCGGAACAGACTCTTCGCTTATGCGAATGTGTATCGGCGTTGACCGAGCTCTCGCAATTTCATTGAGGGCGGCGGAAACTCCTCCCCGCGTTACATCTCTCATACAATAAGGATGAATACCGGCATCATACAAAGACATCACCGATCGGTTAATGGATGCGGAATCTGAAAATATCGGCGGATCAATTTCTATGCCGTTCCGTGCCGACATAATAGCCATTCCGTGACGGGCAACGTCGCCGGAAATAATAACCTTATCCCCGACATGAATACGATCAGGATTAGGTGCGACAGGAGCAAGAACCATTCCTATTCCGGAGGTGTTAATATAGATCCCGTGTCCGTGACCTTTTTCCACCACTTTGGTGTCGCCGGTTACAATAGAAACACCCGCCTCTTTTACCGCCGCCGACATGGAGGTTACTATTGTCTGAAGATCCTTGAGGAGAAAACCTTCTTCAAGAATAAAAGCCACACTCAAATAAAGAGGCTTTGCTCCCATCATAGCGAGATCGTTTACCGTCCCATGAACGGAAAGCGAACCGATGTCTCCACCCGGAAAAAATATCGGATCTACCACGAACGAATCAGTGGTAAAGGCCATGGTTCTTCCACATAATATTCCCGCTCCGTCCGTATCAGTCTGCAGATTTGGAAAAGCTTTTGCAAACATGTTCATGATCAATCGTTGGGTGCTTTCACCTCCCGATCCGTGAGACAAAGTGATAACATCGGTGTTTGCATATCCTGTTACAGGACATTCTAAATTGAAATCAGTCATTCATTTACTCCTACATCTTTGTACAAATAGTATGCGGCACATGCCCCTTCTGACGACACCATAAGCGCCCCGATCGGATGTTCTTGCGAACATTCTTTTCCAAAAAAAGGACACTGTGTCGGTTTTGTCTTTCCCGTAAGAACGAGACCGCAATACTTATTGGGTTTCGGTTCTTTAACGGCATTAATGTTTTTCCATTTTTCTTCGGCATCAAAATGCCGATATTCTTTGCGGAGACCAAAACCCGAATGCGGTATATTTCCAATACCGCGCCAAGTGCGATCTATGAATTCAAAATACGTATGAATGAGTTCTTGAGCGAAAGGATTTCCCTCTTTCTCCACCACCCAATCGTATGCATTTTCCACGACCGCGCGACCGTCTCGTATTTGTTGCAAACAAGCAAGTACTCCTCCAAGTATTTCCACCGGCTGAAAACCGGTGATCACGATCGGAATGCCGTACTTTTCAACAAGCGGTTCATACTCTTCTGAACCCATAACCGTGCAAACATGGCCGGCGGCTAGAACGCCGTCAACCTCGCATTCTTCATCGCTTAAAATAACTTCAAGCGCGGGAGGCACGCGAACCATGGCGGTAAGAATGGAAAAGTTTTTTACCTTCAACTTTTCCGCAAGATATATCGCCGCCGCAATGGGAGAGGTCGTCGTTTCAAACCCTATGGCAAAAAATATAATTTCTTTGCTCGGATTTTCATTGGCGATCTCTACCGCTTCAATAGGCGAATACACCCACCGAATATCAGCACCCTTGGCTCTTGCTTCAAACATATTTTCATCCGACCCCGGAACGCGAAGCATATCGCCGACAGAAGTGAATATCACATTCGGCTGTTTTGCCAATTCCAAAGCGAGATCAATTGTTGAGATCGGAGTAACACACACCGGACAACCGGGGCCGTGAATAAACTCCACATCCGAAGGAAGTGCCGTATGAATGCCATACTGAAGAATGGAATGTGTTTGCCCGCCGCAGATCTCCATCAAACGGATAGGCAATTTTATATTCGGGTTTTGCTTGATCTCAAGAATGGTTCTTTGTATCTCGCCGATCACCCCCTTCGCAACTTCCTTGTCACGAAACTCTGTTACATATTTCATCATGGAACGACTCCTTAACGGTACAAAAAGAGCGCCTCGCGAGCGCGGTCTTCTTTTATAACTTCAAGCGCGATTCCCGCGTGAACAAGACAATAATCATTTATCTTTGCCAAGGGACAAAACAAAAGCGATATCTCACTTTTAACCGCCCCGCCAAAGTTAACTTTCGCCATGCGCATCGGCGTATTTTCTGAGATCTCAACGATCTTTCCGGGTATTGCTAAACACATATGTATCACCTCCTTTAGGTTTTATCAGGTATGTTTTGCCGTACCGCAACGATTTGTCCGAGAGCGATGCCCCCGTCATTCGGCGGTACTTTGTTTTGAGTAAAAATCGTGCAGTCCGATTCGTTCTCAAATTTTTCCAGTGTTTTTTTCAGAAGATATTTATTTTGAAAACATCCGCCGGATAACACGACTCTTTTTTCTCCAGACCATTTGGCCGCAAATACGATAACGTGAGCCAGCGTATTATGGAACTTCGCTGAAATAACAGAACGAGAGATTTTCTTTTCAAGATCTTCAACGATCGTGCGGATCATCGGTTCCCAATCAAATACATATCCGTCTCTTTCTTTTCCAAAGCAAATGGGATAACGTTCATTCGTTGTTGTTTTTCCGATAGATTGTTCCAACAAAGCGGCCGCATGTCCTTCATAATCGTTTGAGTGGCAAATGTCAAGAATGGAAGCAACCACATCAAACAATCTTCCGGCACTTGATGTTCGGTAAACGTTCAGTTTTTTTTCAAGCATCTGCGAAAAAAGTTTTCTTTCCGTTTCCGTGAGCGCCACGATCGGCGCAAGGGTATCGGAAGCAAAAATCTGTTTTCCGAAGATCTCATAGAGAACGGAAACGGCAGATCGTTTCGGTTCGCGCGTGGCAATATCGCCGCCGATGAGACCAAAAGTTCTGAAATGTCCGTAACGAACCAATTCATTTTTTGCCGCGAGGAAAAACTCCCCGCCCCAGATCGTACCGTCATCGCCATATCCCGTTCCGTCTAAAGCAACACCAAAAGCCCGTTCTCCAAGAATGTCATTTTCCGCCATTGCTGAAAGCACATGCGCCCGATGATGTTGAACGCGAAAAAGAGGAAGATGATATTTTTCCGAAAACTTTTCCGCCATTCTGGTTGATCCGTAATCGGGATGCAGATCGCATACGACCGCTTTCGGTTTTTTATTCCGAAAAGCGAGTATATCTTCTATCGCTTTCTCAAGCGCGAGTTCTGAAGAAACGGTTTCCATATCGCCGATATGCTGTGTTAAAAATACACTATCGCCGATCAAAACCGCTCCCGTGTTTTTCAAATGAGAACCGAAAGCAATCACGCACGGATTGCCCTCTCTTTCTGTTTTGAGAGATATCGGTAAAGGAGCGTATCCCCTCGCCCGTCTCAAAACAACGGTTTTTTCCGCAATCACTCTCACGATAGAATCATCCACATGACGAACGATATCGCGATCGTGGACAAGAAAAACATCCGCAATATGTCCAAGTTTTTCCAACGCTTCGTTATTGTCTGTAATGATCGGTTCATCGGCAAGATTTCCGCTTGTCGCAATGATAGGAAAACCGAGCTCCGCCATCAAGAGATGATGGAGAGGATTTCCCGGAAGCATGACCCCGAGAATGTTACTGTTCGGAGCGACTTCTTTGCATGGCGGAGAAACGATACCCGAGGGTATGTTTTTTCTTTCCAAAAAAACGATCGGAGCTTCGGGGGACAAAAGAAGTCTTTCCTCTTGTTCCGAAACCTCGCAATGTTCTTTTATCATTTCCATATGCGGATACATGACCGCGAACGGTTTTTGACCCGGACGACCTTTTCTTTCTCTCAATTTTTCAACCGCGCGCTTTTTAGACGCATCAGCCGTCAATTGGAATCCACCAAGACCCTTTACCGCCACGATGTATTCATAACGAATACAACCCGCAGCTCCGCAAAGAGCATAATCATTCTTAAAGAGGATCTTCTTTTCTTTGTTCCATAATTCCAAATGAGGCCCGCAAACGGGACAAGCATTCGGCTGGGCGAAGAAACGGCGATTCTCTGGATCACGATACTCCGCTTCACAATCGGAACACATCGGAAAAACCTTCATCGTGGTATTCGGACGATCATACGGCACGCGTTTTATGATGGAATACCGCGGACCGCAATTCGTGCAATTGGTGAACGGGTAGCGAAAACGACGGTTCATCGGATCAAAGATCTCGCTTTGACACTCGGGACATGTCGCCATATCGGGAAGCACCAAAGCTGTTTTTTCTCCAAGATCATCACTCTCGCGAATTTCAAATCCTTCATAGGTAATAGAATCATCAAGGTATGAGTATTCCTTGGAATCAATTTTTGCCAGAGGCGGGGCATCATCGGTAAGACGTCTCATGAATATCAAAAGAGCAGGCAAATCTGCCTGCGCTTCAATTTCCACCCCACGTACACCATTGATAACCCAACCGGCGATGTTCAATTCCGTGGCCAAGCGCCAAACAAAAGGTCGGAATCCAACCCCTTGAACCACACCGGTAATTTTTATTCTGAGCCGTTTCTTGGGAAAACATTTTTCTGTCATTTGTATCTCTCCTCGTCTAAAAGTGTCAAAGTACTAGGTACATTTTTGCACTATTTTTCCTTATCTGTCAAGTAATAAAGAGATCTTATGTTCCTCCCGAATCCTCTCTTCTGCTATTTCTAGCATATGCTAGAAATAGCAGATATGGAACAATTTGGTATACTGTAATTAATGACAAAACCAAAAATTATTCCAAAATCAAAATATGTAAAAAATAATTCTGAAAAGTATGGAAAAGAAGAGGTATCCTTGGAGAATCGGGCGCAAGAATTTCTTGCATCAGGAACTCCCGCTTCTTATGTAACGCAAGTGGCGTTAGCTCTTGTTCTTATCTCTGGTATGGTAATAGCGGGAGCTATGGCTCCGGGTCTCTCCATTGTCGCTCAGCAATATCGGCGTTCAAAATACTACTCAAAAAAAGAACTTGCAAATGCTTCCTGTCGCTTAAAAAGAAATGGGCATGTTGAAGAATATATAACCAAAAACGGCGCACCAAGGATTCGTCTCACTAAAAAAGGCGAGAAGTATTTTCAAAAGATATTATTTGAGGATGTTCAATTACCTGAACCGGAAAAGTGGGGCGGAAAATGGACGTTTGTTTTATTTGACATTCCTGTTCAGTTTTCAAAAGCAAGGGAATCTCTCCGATGGAGATTGAAAGCTCTCGGGTTTTACCAATACCAAAAAAGTGTTTGGGTATACCCACACCCCTGCGAAAAAGAGATTCTCTACATCGCCGATTATTTTGGGGTCGGAAAATTCGTGGAAATACTTTCGGCAGATTACTTATCCAAGGAAGCCGATTTGAAGAAGTATTTTGATTTGAAATAACTTATTGATCACTCTTCTTCATCTGCTATTTCTAGCATATGCTAGAAATAGCAGATGAAGTTTATGTAACACGGGGCGGAAGAGTGATAAAAAAACTTCCCCGTTTGATGGGGAAGTTTTGGAGGAGATTATGGTATCATGTGAAGCGTCATTCTCACTTTCTCCACCACATCGGAGATCTTCCAATCGGCTTTTATGAGATAGCACTCTGTACCGAGATCCTGCAATTTTTTCAACTTTTCTTCATTTTCAAGCGTAATGTTTGAAAGGATGATCACCGGCACTTGTTTTCCCCACCCTTCTTCTTTTCTTAATTTTTCAAGCATGGTAATACCGTCCATCTTCGGCATAATGATATCAAGCAGAATAAGGTCCGGGTGGATCTTCTTCGCCTGCTCCAAACCGTCTTCACCGTTAAAAGCCATCACGACTTCAAAACCCTCGCGAGTAAACTTCTCAAACATGGCCTTCCTTGCGGATGACTCATCTTCAACGATAAGAAGGATTTTTTTTATAGGTGTTTCCATGCATTGATGTTTAATCTATTATTTTTTTAAATAAGTTGCATTGTCCCTTCTTTTTTTATCATGCCGGAAAGAGGTATCGTCACAAAAAAGGAAGTACCGACCGATTTTTCTTTTCCGTCCGCCATTATTTTCTTAACGACGGGAGATTCAAAGCGAATCGTTCCATTCCAGCTCTCCACAATGGATTTCGTCATGTACAACCCGATCCCCGTTCCGCTGGTGTCTATTTCTTTAGCATTGTCCGAACGAAAAAGTTTTGAAAACATTTTTGGCTGATCTTCTTTCGGTATGCCGATTCCGTCATCGGATACTTCAATGATAAAATCATTTTTGTTTGCAGAAACGGAAACCGTAATATGCCCACCATCGGGAGTGTAATTTCCCGCATTTGAAAGCAAATTATCCATAACAATACTCAATAATTTCTGATCGGCGTTTTCCAAAGGCAGATCTTTTTGTATTTTCTTCTCAAGAGAGATCTTCTTTTTTTCAAGAATAAGCGCGATATGAGAGAGAGCCGTATCTATAAAATCGCCCATATTAGTGGGAATAGGCTCAATAATAACCCTCCTCATTTCAATGCGAGAGATATTTAGGAGCATTGAAACCATTGATTCCATTCTTCGGTTTGAATAATTAATCTCTTCCAGATATTCTTTCTGTTTTTCATTTATCTCTCCAATCTCGCCCGTCAGCAACATCTCGGTAAACCATGAGGTTGCTGATATCGGGGTACGAAGCTGATGTGAGGCAAGCGATACGAATTCGCTTTTTGCAAGATCTCTCTCTCATGACTGGCATCTGAGAAAACAACGACGGCCCCGGTAACTTTTCCGGCAGCGTCTTTTATGGGAGAAATGCAATCAGCGATAGGAAGAAACTCCCCGTTCTTTCTTTTAAGCACCGCCTTCGGACCTATCTTTTTTATTTCCCCCGAAGACAGCGCTTCTTTTATGATAAGATTCGGTTCTTTTTCTGTTTCAGAGGAAAAGAACTGGGCGGTATCGCAACATTTTTTCCCGACGACTTCCGATGATCTCCATCCTGACATTTTTTCCGCTGCAGGATTAAAGAGTGTAACAAAACCTTCATTGTTTATCACAAAAACACCATCGCCACTGCTCATGATGATCGCCTCAGTTTGTTTTTTTGCTTCATCGGCTCTGTTTTTTTCCTCTGATATATCCTCAATAAGCGAAACCATTGACCGCTCCGCTTTCTGCAATTCAACAGTACGCTCTTTCAGAACATCTATGACGGTGTCTATCGTTGTTAAAAAACTCCCAAGAGTATTGCATTCTTTTGATATTTTATTATCCAAAACTTTTTTCCCTGAAAGAGGGATGATGGTTCCGACCTTTTCGCTCGTTGTTTTTATGAAAGTTTGAAATAACTCTTTTTCTTTTTTTTGTTGAGAAATATCGCGAACGATCGCCTGAAGAAATATCTCCTCGTGCCGCTCCAGCCGGGTCAATAATACGGTCGCAAAAAAGTTTTCTCCGTTATATCTTTTATGTGTCCATTCAAAAAAACTACTTCCCTCTTCTACCGCCTTTTGTATCATCTCTTTCATCTTGATTGACGACAAAGTTCCGTCCGGCTGATACTCGGGCGAAAGTTCCCATGGCCCGAGAGACGCGAAAGTTTTTTCGTCTTTAACATGGAACAGGGCGAGTGTTGCCTTGTTTGCCGCCGTAAACTTCCAATCAGGAGGAGAAAGCCTCATGATTGCGTCGCTAGAGTTTTCATAGAGAAACCTGAATTTTTTATTCGTCTCTGCCAGCTGTTTTTTTAAATTTTTTACTCTTGAAGTATTTTCAGCGGTCATCAGCAAAAAGTCCTTTTTTCCATCAGAAAGGAGGATCGTATTCAATTTAACATTGATGACCCTGCCGTCTTTGTGTTTAAGACTGGTTACAAAATCTATTATTTTGCCGTCTTTTTTTATGGCATCTAACAGAATGTTTCTGTCGCTCGGCACGACATAGAGATCAGCGGCATTAACATCTTTTGCCGAACTTTTATCGTAACCTAAAAGCCGACCAAAAGCAGTGTTCACAAACAATATGTTTCCGTCTAAATTCGTCAGAGTTACGGCAATGGGGAAATTCTCAAAACATATGGAAAAGATATCCGAACGTTTGTTCGTAATATCTATTTCAGATTGAGAAACTTTTCTTTTTATTGTTGAGAACACAGTAGAATATCAGATTTTTTAATTATAAACTTTTTTCCAAAAGAAAACACTTTATAGTGTGAACAACTCATCGCGTCCGACACAATTGCCTGTCTTATGGAGTCAGTCAAAAAAACACCTGACAATCTGTTCAGGTGTTTTTGTTATTTATTTTATGTGAGCGACGGCGTTGTTTACTTTTTCTACCACTTCGTTGATCGGATGCTGGGATTTTACAATATAATCAATGGCGCCGAGCTTTATTGATTCCTTGATCTGCTCGTCTCCGTCAAGATTTGAAATCATTATGACCGGTATATGTTTTAGCTCGGCTTCAGACTTAATTTCTTTAAGAACTACCAAACCGGTTTTTTTCGGAAGAATAATATCAAGCAAAATAATATCAGGCATGAATTTTTTTGCCGAAGCCAATATCAGATCCCCGCTCATGACAAATTCCACGGTAAACTTCTCCCGTTCAAATTTTTCTCGGAAAACTTTCACGAGGGATTCTTCATCTTCAGCAATGAGTATTTTCATGTCATTATGTTTGATTATGTTGGTAATGATTCAGCTTATTTTTGAGCTATTTCTCGAATATTTTCAATAATATATCTTTTTGTTTTATCGGCTTTCTCTTTGATTTTTTTAGAAAGAAACTCTATTTCGCTCAAAGCTTTGGCGTTGACATGATTGTCTTTTGCAATATCAACTATCTTCTCCGCATCTTGCGAAATGATATTGAAAGTATCTCCAACATCTCTCTCTGCGATTATAACCCTTCTTTCGAGCTGCTGTTCCCAGAGCCGATAAGAAAACCACCACGCGACAAATAGAGCCAGAAGGATAAAAATCATTATAGCAAAAAATTGGAATTGTGTCAGGGAAATCACTCCGATGGTTAAAAATGGCGTTCCCAATATATTGAGAGGAAGCATCGTGCTGGTTTTGTTTCCCGCCTTGTCCTCAGCCGATACGATAACCTCATGTTTGCCCGATGATTGCGCCGAAAAAGTATATGCCGTTGAAAAAGTGCTGGTGGCTTCTGTCCCGTCAATAGATATCCGATACGTGGCAACGCCTGACGGCTGATCCTTTGTTTCAAAAGCGATAGTCGGAGCCGTTATATACGTAGGATTTCCTTTTGGTACGGATATTTCAAAAGCAAGAGGAGGCGCGGTATCAATTCCTATTTTGTAATCTGTTGTCGGACCCCATCCGACATCGTTCTTAAATCGAACATGAAGATACCAGATACCATCGCTTAAACCCGGGAACGTTTTATTATCAAAAAGCCCTTCGGATGTTTTGAGATCGGAAATAGGCTGCTGATTGAGAAGTGTGGCGACTCCGATAACATCAGAGGGAAGATTCCACTGAACAATGAATGACGCGAGAGCATTATACCAGCCTTCGGAAATTGGATAGAGAGGAATACGAAGAACCGGTTTTATCGGAGACTTCCCTGTCGGAACAGCGGTACGTTTGATGATCTGCACCGGTGGAAGCTTTGGAGCAGGAATGATGCTGGAAGCTTCTTGCTTAGTGATACTGGTGATATTCAACCCCTTCATGGAAGAAAGGACGTTCGTACCGTTTCCGTCTGCCGCGGTAATAGCGCCATTGCTAAAAGATATATCTGCAGGGCCTGAACCGACGACTTTAAAAGTAATGCGAAGAACTTGAAGAGTTTTCCCCGTTAATCCGCTTGAAGAACCGCCGATGAAAGATATTTCACCCGCCCCGTTATCGGCAACCGGTTCTTGCAACCAAAAACTGAATACGGAATTGGTTTTGTCTACAGATTTTTCCTGCAAAACGCCTACGGGATAATTTACCGTCGCTTGCGCGGCGTTTATGCCCGCACCCTCGCTGTCTATTTTTACGTCAACACTAAACTCGTCTCCGATGGCGAATTGTGTATTTTCCGTAAAAAGGTTGAGTGTTCCGGCTTGCGCCAATGGCGTCAAGGAGAAGAAGGAAATGATCCCGATCGTGAAATACGAAATATATCTTTTCATAATTACTATTTTTTGATAAGAATGCTTATTTGCATTTATTATATCATGAGTACCGCCGTTTCAGACAGTGAATAACTTGAATTGAATATCTTTATTTTTTAAGCGTTTTTACGAAGATGCTCAAATCTTGAATGTCCACTTTTTTATCGCCGTTCAGATCGTCTTTGGCTTTTAATTTGGCATCCTTGGATTGCCATCGGGAAACAAAAATACTGTAATCCGAAACGCCGATAACTCCATCGCTATTGAAGTCCATGTTCGGAGTAAAGATATTCACTACCGAGAATACCTCCTGAGGAGAATAATCGCTTTTCAATCCGGAAGAACTGATCTGTCGCGTGCGAATGGTGTGGCTTCCGAAATCCAGTGTTGCCGTTGGGATGAGAATTTTGTACGTACCTTTGCTGTCAACAGCGGTGGTAACGGCGATCGGCTGATTATCTACCTGAACTTCTATCTTATAGGAAGGAGCTCCGGCGCCGGTAATACCCAGAACATCGCCCTTGGTTACCGCCGTGCGGGATAATCCGATGGTCGGAGAAAGTAAAATGCCATTGACATCAAGTTGCAATAAAGAGTTTGCCTTGTTGGCATCAAAGATCTTTACTTGCGTGGTGTTGTTATTTTTATCCGTACCGACAATCCCATATGAACGGGCTCCGCTGGTGAGATCTCCGAAAGAAATGGAGAAATTACCGTTCGTACTTGCGATACTTTTTTGATTCGCCAAGCTATTCGTTCCGCCGATCGCCACGATATTTAATGAAGCGCCAGGAAATGCCTTGCCTGAAAAACGTATGCCTGAGATGACGGGTGTGAGATATTCAGGGCCGGTCTCTCCTGAAATGCTCACCATTGAAGGCGGTACGAAACCGATCACAAAAGAAAGCGTTTGAATGGAAGAAACATTAAGGCCGGTATTGAGCGTATCGGAAAGCGAGAGGGTTACCGTTTCTGCCGCCGTATCGTTTATAGTAGCCGTACCGACACCTCCGATCATCGTGATAGAACCGCCGCCGGTCGCAGAACCGGAAGTAATGAGCGTTACGTTTTGGTTGTATGCCGTATCAACATTACCGTTATCGTCTTCGGCTCGTATGGTTACCGTAACGGGAACATTCACAGAAGAATTACTTACCGGCTGAACAACAAATCTGGTTGCGGTAATGGTCGCCACGGTTACGGTTACTGAATCCGCCGTATCTTGAAGACCGGTTGTCCCATTCGCCACGGGCGTACCGTCAGACACGGTTACCACCCATGTGCCGGGAGTTTCTTCGTAATACCAGAAGTGCGAGGTGGCGCTTCCGTCAACAAAAGAAACAAGGGTTACCGGCGTTCCTCCCGTTACGACATCGTAAAACTTTGTAGAAGTTGCCGTTGAATTGGAATAGAGATATGCCGAAACAATTCCGGAAGTTACCACATTATTAAAGGTATCTTTTCTCGTAATAGTGTAAGGCAAGCGTGTTCGTGCCGTCATGTTTCCCGGATTATCCAAAACGAATTTTGCGATAGCCGCCGGCGTAACGGTAAACGTTTTGAAGGTATCATCAGTGCCGACCGCGCCGTCCGGTTCAGTCGCATTATCGGAAGCGGTAACCGTAGCAGAACCCGACAATTCATCGTAATACCAGAATTGCGCGGTTGATTGTCCGTCCAAGAAATTAACCGAAGTAATGACCGTTCCACCGGATGAAGCGTCATAAAACTTTTTATTCACTCCCACTGACGAAGAATAAAGATGCGCGGTCGTAATTCCCGAAGTGATAAGATTTCCGTATTGGTCTTTGCGGGTAATAATGAGTCCGAGACGAGAACCGGCGGCAGTATTTCCCGGATTATCCATAGAGAATTGAGCGACTGAACCGGTAGTAAAGACGGCGTCTTGCGTTGAAGAAACACTGAGGCCTGTATTTTGCGTGTCTGAAAGAGAAAGATGTACCGTCTCCGCCGCGTGGTCGGAAATTTGAATAGTGCCGACACCTGCGGTCATGGTAACTAATCCTGCGCCGGTGGCTGATCCTGAAGTGATCAACATCACGCTGCTGGTAGCGGTCGTATCAAGATTGGCATCATCATCTTGTGATTGGATCGTAATAGTGAGGGGAGAATCAACATTTCCCGTTGAAGGAGGAAGAATAACAAATCGCGTGGCAACGATCGGAGCGGGACTGACCGTTACCAAACGAGTGCCGTCAATGATACCTGTTGAACCATCGGGTATCCCATCAACATCGGAAGCCGTGATTGTATAATTTCCGGGGGTTTCTTCATAGTACCAAAACGAAGCTGAGGATGAACCATCCGGTATAATGAACGAGGAAATGGAATTACCATTGGTCGCCTCATCGTAAAAAAATCGGATCGTTCCGAGAACTCCGGCACTGGTGGAAAGATACACCGCCGTATCGCCGCTCGTAACGAGATTTCCAAATTGATCTTTGCGGGTTACCGTATAGCCAAGACGAGTTTCCGCAGTCATACCACCCGGAGTATTAAAGGCAAATGAACTTACCGGACCGGTAACGACGGTAAGCACATCAACCGCATCACTGATGCCGGAAGATCCATTCGCCGTAGGAGTTCCATCGGACGCGGTAATGCTCCACGTGCCAAGCGCTTCATCGTAATACCAGAATTGCGCGGTTGATTGCCCATCCGGAATGGTTATGGAAGTAATGATATTTCCTTCCGTCGCCGCATCATAGAACTTTTTATTTGAGCTGACAGAAGAACTGTAAAGATAGATGGTCGTATTGCCGAGAGTGGTAATATTTCCATGCTGATCTTTGCGCGTCAAAGTATACGCCTTGCGAGTTCCGGCAGGAAGATCGGTCGGATCGCTTAAGGTTACTTGCGTCGTCGCACCGCCGGTCCACGAAACGACCGCGGAAGAAGTAACATCCAGTCCTGTTCCTTCTGTATCAGAAAGAGAAAGAGTGGTATTTCCTACGAGCGTATTTGAGATCTGTTTCGTGCCGACACCGTTCACAATATCTACCAAACCCGCTCCGGTCGCAGAACCGGTGGTATTCAAGGTAACATCTTCTTGAAAACTGGTATCAATATCATTATCCGCCTTTTGAGCTTGAACCGTAACCGTAAGGGGCGAGTCAACGCTGGTAGAACTTGCCGTAATGACCACAAACTTTACGGCGACCGGAACTACGGTAATATCTCTGGAAGCATCATCTATGCCACTAAGACCATCTGCGGTAGGGGTATGATCGGAAGCCGTCAAAGTATATGTTCCGGGAATATCATCGTAATACCAGAAGGAGGCAGTGCCTGATCCTTCCGAAAAAGCAACGGAGGTAACGGGGTCGCCGCCGAGAGAGTCGGAGTAGAACGCATGGTGAACAGTAGCGGAGGTTGAGTAAAGATAAGCGTTCAAAGCTCCTGCCAAAGAAGAATTGCCGTATTGGTCTTTTCTGGTAATTTGATAACCGAGACGAGTGCGCGCATTCATTGTACTTCCCGGATTATTGAGGAGGAATTGAGTTACCGCACCGGCGGCAAAAACAATATTTTGCGTGGAAGTAACGGCGAGCAAAGTGTTTTGACTATCGGTGAGTGAAAGATGAACCGTTTCAGCCGTGTGATCAGAAAGAGTAAGCGTTCCCTCTCCGTCTATGATATTCACCAAACCCGCTCCGGTCGCAGAACCGGTGGTATTCAAGGTAACATCTTCTTGATACGTCGCGTCAATCGCGCCATTCGCTTTTTGCGCTTGAACCGTTACTACGACCGTTCCATCAACCGTTCCGTTTGTCGTTGGAAGAATAACGAATTGCGTTGCCGCGTGGACAACAACAAATGTTTGTGCATTGGAAGTTCCACCGCCAGGCGCGGGATTCGTGACGGTAATGAGTGCGCTCGTAGTAGCAACCGTCAAATCTGAAGTAAGAATCTCTGCCGTGAGTTGTCCTCCGTTTACAAAAGTCGTAGTGCGAGATGATCCATTGAACTTCACTATGGAGCTGCTCAAGAAACCACTTCCGTTTACCGTAAGAGTGAAGCCTGCTTCCCCTGTTTCTTTTGAGGTTGGGCTGATGTTCGTCGTTACCGGTACGGGATTGGTAATATTCGCCGTGATACCGGTCGGCTGCGTCAGTGTGTAATTTGCAGAATCCGTTCCGGAAAGAGCCAGACCGCTTATCGTAACCGGTTTGTTGAGTCCGACACTCGCGGTATCAAACGTTCCGATGGCGCTTGCGGAATTGAGAGTAACGATGTCTCCCAAGATCACGCCGACCAATGATGCTCCCGTCGTATTCACCACAGCGGTATCGTTGCCGTCATAAGCTTTGTTATCTGCCGTTACGCCGGTAACCGTAATAGTTTTGACGGTGATGTCTGCCGTAACATCAGTCGAATTTGCTGCGGTATAATTTGAAGAATCTGCGCCACTCAATGTTACGGAAGTAACGGTAATCGGTTTGGCTGTTCCAACCGTTTTGTCTGCAAATGATCCCGTTCGCGTATTTATGGAAACGACATCGGGGTTGATAACACCGACAAGAGTACCGCCGGAAAGAGTAACCGTAGTTCCGGCATCATATTCCCTGCCGGTCGCACTCATCCCGGTAACGGTGAGTTCTTTCGCTGTGATATTGGCGGTAACGTCAGTCGGATTAGTAACGGTATAGTTCGCAGCATCAGTGCCGGTCAGAGTGACCGATGTCACGGTGATAGCTTTTCCAGTGCCGACCGTTTTAGTAGCGAATGATCCCGTGCGAGTATCAATGGATACGACATCGGGATTAATAACACCGACGAGAGTGCCGCCGAAGAGTGTTGCAGTAATGCCTCCATCGTATTCTTTATTCGTTGCCATCATGCCCGTAACGGTCAAAGTTTTCGCGGTAATATTTCCGGTAACGCCGGTTGGATTGGTAACGGTGTAATTTCCGGAATCAGTCCCGCTCAGAGTAACGGAAGTTACGGTAATCACTTTCCCAGTTCCGACCGTTTTAGTAGCAAAAGTGCCGATACGTGTATTTATAGAAACAACATCGGGGTTGATAACACCGACAAGAGTACCGCCGGTAAGAGCCGCGGTTACTCCGCCATCGTATTCCCTTGTTGTTGCCGTCATGCCGGTAACCGTCAAGGCTTTTGCAGTTATGTTGGCCGTGATGCCGGTCGGATTGGTAACAGTATAATTCGCACTATCTGCGCCACTCAATGTTACGGAAGTAACGGTAATCGGTTTGGCTGTTCCAACCGTTTTGTCTGCAAATGTTCCTGTGCGGGTATTTATAGAAACCGTATCGCCGGAAATAACTCCGACAAGAGTACCACCGGAGAGAGTTGCGGTAACACCTCCGTCATATTCTTTATTGGTCGCGGTCATGCCCGTAACCGTAAGCGCCAGTGCGGTAATACTCGCGGTGATTCCCGTCGGTTGCGTCAGCGTATAATTTCCCGCACTCGCTCCCGAAAGAGCTAATCCCGAAACCGTAACTGTCTTCCCTGTCCCGACTGTTTTAGTGGCAAAAGCGCCGGTCGCTCCTGCGGTATTTAACGTAACCGTATCGCCCGAAACCACTCCGACCAAAGAAGCGCTTCCTGTGTTCAGAGTAGCCGTTAATCCGCGATCATAGATTTTATCGTTCGCAGTAACACCGGTAACCGTAAGCGTTTTTGTCGTCATCGTCTGATTTACCGCGCTGGAAGTGCTTCCGGAAAAAGTGCTGTCGCCTCCATACACTGCAGTAATGGAATGAGGAGAACCCGCAACGGAAAGCGTGCTGGTACTATAAGTAGCAACTCCGGAACTGAGAGTTCCCGTTCCGATGGTCGTTACCCCGTCTTTGAAGGTAACCGTTCCTGTTGCCGGACCGCCACTCGCTGGGGTAACCGTAGCGGTAAAAGTAACGGAAGTTCCATAGACCTGCGGAGTGAGAGAAGTGGCGAGACCGGTGGTCGTGGTTTTTTTATTTATCGTTACCGCATTGCTTTTTGCGGAAGTTACTCCGGCAGACGCGGCGCAAACATGAATATCTTCCGAGGCTGAATACTGCATGGCGGTGTAGGTCATCACGCCGGCAACAAGATTGGCGCCGCTGGCGGGAGTGGAAGTGATTGAACCCGTACCCGGTGTTCCTCCGCACGCTTGTCCTGAAAGCACAGCGGAAAGAGCCACCGCGCTCGTATCCGCAGTGATGGGATTTCCAAATTGATCCTGCATTTTTACCACCGGCTTCGTCCCGAAATCAGTCGCTATGGTATTCGGAGTGCTTGGTTGTGTGGTAAATCCCAGTTTGTTCTTCGCGCCAACGGTTTCGGTAAGCGTTCCAAGATTAGCACCCGTCGCAAGACCGGTAACCGTTCCCGTTCCGCCTTTGGTGATATTCGCCGTTACCAAAGGAGTACCGGCGGTCGGACGAACCTGCATGCCGGAAAAAGAAACTTGGCATCTCGTTGTTCCCGACTGATCTCTCGCCGAATGAGTAAAGGTGATGGTTGTGGCCGTCGGGGTTCTCGTCAAGGAGCTGAAATTAAAACAAGTTCCGCTTCCCGCTATTCTCGTAATCGTTGCAGTAACATTAGAACCGGTATTGAAAGCAAAACCGGAAGGCGCGTTCAAAGTGAAGGTGTTGCTTAAAGGAAAATCACGGTTCGCCCCTTCTTGTATTACCGGCCCGGTAAGTGCCGTGTATGATCCGCCGGCAGTATCAGCGGAAATACTTGCGCTTGCCATGGTTGTTACGCTGGCGCTGGCAAAAACAAGAGGAGCGGAAACAAAAAAAAGTCCTAATCCGGTAACGCTTGATACAATAAACTTTGTCAAAAAATACTTCCGAGCCATATAAATAAAATTATCTCGTATAAAAATTGTTGACAATAAAAAAATGATTCACTCTGACTAAGAAGAAGCTGATTCTCCGTTCCTTCCATTTAAGAGTTTATTTTTTACCTTCTCGACAACATCAGCCAGTCTCCAATCGGTTTTGACCAAATAATAAGTCGGTAAAAGCTCCGCCACATCGCTGATCCTACCGTCATCATCCGAAGAAAGATTCGTGAGAATAATTACCGGTACTTGCTTTCCCCATGCGTCGGTTTCTCTTAATTTCCGAAGCATCGTCATCCCGTCCATCTTCGGCATAATGAGATCCAATAAAATAAGATCGGGGTGTAAACGAGCCGCCTGCTCCAACCCTTCCACTCCGTCAAAAGCGAGCGCGACTTCAAACCCTTCGCTTTGGAACTTTTCCATCATAGCTTTCCGCACCGGTGATTCATCTTCAACGATAAGTATTTTCTTTGCCATATGTAAATTGTTATAAATTATTAAATGATTAAATGATTAAATTATCATGCAGTCGGTTTCAAACTTTTTTCGTCTTTTGGCGTAAGCCCTTCGATCGGAAGCGTAATGAAAAAAGCAGTCCCTTTATTCAGTTCCGAATTGAAGGTGATCGTTCCTCCGACTTTATCCGTTATCAGCTTAAGAAGGTATAAACCGAGTCCCGTGCCATCGGTATCTATCTCGCGAGCCACTTCCGTACGGAAAAACTTTTCAAAGATCTGATGCTTTTGGTCATTCGGTATGCCGATACCGTTATCGGAAACTTCAATGATCACATCTTTGCCATCCGCACTGAGCGAGGTCTTCACCCCGATATCCCCTCCTTCTTTCGTATACTTCACCGCATTTGATACGAGATTCTGAAAAATCGCATGTATTGTTTTAATATCGGTAAAAATAGTCGGGATATTTGCACCATAATTTTCCGTGAGATGTTGTTTCTTTTTTTCTATCATCGGATGAATTTCCCGCAAAATATCTTGTGCCGCTTCATTCACGTTGACAAGTTTCGGATCGCCCGAAAATGTCCCGATCTCAACACGGGAAACATCCAAAAATGCGTTGATGAGCGCAATCATTCTCCGGCTGGATGAATATATTTCCTTCAGAAATCTTACTTGCTTTTCATTCATTTCCCCTGCGTCGCCGTTCAAGAGCATTTCCGTATTCCAATTGATTGCCGAGATCGGGGTGCGCAGCTGATGAGAAGAAAGAGAAACAAATTCGGTCTTGGCGCGATCCACTTCTTTTTCTTTGGTGATATCGCGTTCAATGGAAACATAAAAGATGATATTGTTATCGGCATCAAGAACGGGAGAAATGGAAACATCGGCTTCGTATACCACGCCATTTTTACGACGGTTTTGCAATTGCCCTCGGAATGTTTTCTTCTCCGTTTTTATAACCCGCCACATTTCTTCATAATACTCTTTTGGCATCGGATGTTTCCATAATGCCCCCGCTTTCTTACCGATTGCTTCTTCTACGGAATAACCGGTAATTTTTTCCATCATTTTATTTCCATAGAGAACAACGCCTTCGGGGTCGGTGATAACGATCTGATCAGAAACATTATCTGCCGCCAATTTGAACTTTGCCAAATCTTTTGCCAAATCAGCCGAGGTTTTAGCCGACTGTTCCAATTCTTGTTCCTTCGCGAGAATATCCGCAGTCTGGACTCTGACTTTTTCATCGACATGACTTCTTGCCTCCTTGATGCCCTCTATCATCGTATTGAAAGATTGAGCAAGTTCTCCAATCTCATCGTGAGAAGAAGGTACGATGCGTTGCGACAAATCGCCTCCCGCTATTTTTTTAGTAAGAGCCGTCAATTTTTTTATGGGCCCGGAAAAACTGTTCGAAAAAAACCATAAGACAAAACCGGAAAGAAATACCACGAAGATCAAAACAACAATGGTCATTAACATTATGTTTTTCAAGGGAACACTCGCTTCATCTTTGTCCATCTTCACAACGATTCCCCAACCGGTACTCGGAATAAATCGAGTAACCGCGATAACGGAAACACCGCGATAGTCCACCGCATTGGAAAGAATTATTTCTTCTCCGTTAACGGCGTGGACGGAAGGAACGTTTGTTTGATCTTTCGACACCGTGCGCAAGAGAGCCGCTTTTTTATCAAAACGAGTGGGAGTAAGGAATAAAGCATCTCCATTGTCATCTTTTTTAGCGATCAAAGTTTCCCCTGTCTTCCCCAAGCCCGTATAGTCACCGGAAACATTTAAGATGTTGGACGGATTGATCTCAAGTATAACCGCTCCTAAAATTTCTCCGTTCAGGACAAGCGGGCCGGTTAAGTATTCGTCCATGATACCCGTAGTCGTATCTTTTTTAAAAAGAGAAACATCATTCTTTTTTATTCCTTTGGTAAAAAGTTCGTCTCCGGAAATATCTGTGCCGATAAAAGATGCGGGAAAAGAAGCGATGACAACGCCTTTTGTGTTAGCAACTATTATTGCATCAATCGATGCGGTGTTAACTTTAGCCTCGGCTAAGCTGGCGTTCATTCTTTCCTGCAGTTCCGGCGTCGGCTTTTCGTTATACTTCCGTATATCGCCTTTCAAGAAGATACGGCTGGTGAAGAGGGTTAAAATGTCTTCTTTTTCGGACAGAAGACTCTGCAGACGATTTTTCTGTATCTGCGCCACCGCTTGCAACTTATCGATTATCTGATTTTCCAAACTGATCTGGCTGTTTCGAACCAAGAAAAATGACAGAACAAAAGTCGGTACCAACAGAACAACAAGAAAATATACAAGTATTTTATTTCTAATCTTCATAAAAAATTACTTCCTTTTGTTTATCACCGATCAAGCATATCATTAGCCCCGATCGTAAGTCCGATCAAAACAATGAATTATAGTAGCTATATCAGCGTTCATAACGCTTATTATACCACAAGCTCTTTTGAAAAAATCTTACAAACATGGGGAAAACTTATGAAAAATCATGATATCTTTTTGAAAAAATTATGATGTATGATAGTATCAAAGATATGGAAAAAACAGACCAACTCTATAAAATACGCCACTCGCTCGCCCATCTTTTGGCGATCGCGGTTTTAGAACACGATCCGAACGCCAAACTCACGATCGGGCCGGTCGTTGATAACGGCTTCTATTACGATATTGATTTCTCTGAAGGAAAAGCACCGACTCCTGAAGACCTGAAAAAGATCCAAAAGACGATGAAGAAACTCGCCGGCAGAAAACTTCCCTTCACCAAAAGAACGCTCTCCGATGACGAAGCCAAAAAAATGTTCGCCGACAATCCCTACAAAATAGAACTCATTGAAGGAATTATAAAAGAAGGTGAAAAAGCGACCGTCTATGATACGGGAGATTTCACCGATCTCTGCGAAGGCCCTCACGTGGAAAATACTTCCGAAATAGATACCGACGCTTTCAAAATAGACCACATCGCCGGCGCGTATTGGAGGGGCAACGAAAAAAATAAAATGCTCACCCGCATTTACGGTCTCGCTTTTGAAACCGGAAAAGAACTGGACGAGTATCTCAAGATGATAGAAGAAGCAAAGAAACGGGATCACCGCAAGCTCGGAAAAGAACTTGATCTCTTCACTTTCTCCGACCTTGTCGGCCCGGGACTTCCGCTTTGGACGCCAAAAGGGACAGCGCTTCGTGAAGCACTTGATGGATTCGTCAGAGAGATGAGAGACGCACGCGGTTATCAACGTGTCACCATTCCGCACATCACCAAAAAAGCTCTGTACGAAACCTCCGGACACTGGGCAAAATTCTCCGAGGAACTTTTCAAGATTACGACGCGCGAAGGAAAAGAATTCGCGATGAAGCCAATGAACTGCCCCCACCATACACAGATTTTTGCACGCACTCAGTGGAGTTATCGTGACATGCCTCAACGATATGCTGAAACGACCATGGTTTACCGCGATGAACAATCTGGCGAGCTCGGCGGGTTAACCCGTGTACTTTCCATCACGCAAGACGATGCCCACGTATTCGCGCGCCCGAACCAGATCAAACAAGAATTTTCCTCTGTCTGGGATATGATAGAGATATTGTTCGAAAAAACTTTCGGATTCACCTTGCGCTTGCGCCTCTCAACTCATGATCCGGAACATTTTGAAAAATACCTCGGAACAAAAGAAGTCTGGAAAATTGCCGAGGATGCGTTGAAAGAAATCGTAAAAGAGCGCCATGTTGATTATTTTGAAGCCCCGGGAGAAGCGGCGATGTATGGTCCGAAATTAGACTTTATGGCGAAAGATTCGCTCGGACGCGAACATCAAGTCGCCACCATTCAATTAGATATGAACCTTCCCGAACGCTTTGATCTTTTCTGCATCAACGAAAAAGGCGAGAAAGAGCGAGTCGTGATGATCCACTGCGCGATCATGGGTTCAATTGAACGTTTTACCGCCGTGCTTTTGGAACACACCGGTGGCAATCTTCCCTTCCGTTTCTCCCCTGTTCAAACATGGATACTTCCCATCACCGACGCGCATGGAGATTATGCGAGAGAAGTTCTCTCCGTACTCAAAAAAGCCGGCATTCGCGCAGAGCTTCATGACGAAGCCGAAACCCTCGGAAAGAAGATCCGAAACGGCAAAATGCAAAAGATTCCCTACCTTTTAGTTATCGGAGATAAAGAGGTCGCCGACAAAACCGTCACAATAGAAAGCCGAGAAGGAGAAGCGAAAGGTGCCGTGCCATTAACAGAACTTTTGGAAAACCTGAAATAGAAATACAAAAAACCGCCCCCTTTCAGGGGCGGTTTTTTGGGGCGGCAATTTCGCCATCAGAAAAACCGTTCTTCAAAAAATGAACGGTTTTGATACCACGATAGAGTTCTACGGCGAAGATACCGACATCGCCAGACGGGCAAGTGCATTCGGAAGATCAAAGTTCAAGCCGGATTTTATCATCTACACGTCCGGACGAAGACTGGAAAATATGGGAATCTTCTCTGTCGCTTTCACTTATGTCGCGAACTTTCTTTCGGAAGTTCTCTTTCATAAACCTGTCAGTAAAGACTATACCGATATTCGGTAATGACACCCGCGGAGGCCTTCACTGGTCGCCGTTTTTTATAAATTGACAATAATCTTACTATGGTTTATAATAAATACAGATTAAGTTCCATACAATTTTATAACAAAACAGAGAGGTATTTATAATGAAGAAAAAGAAAGTCGCCGCCGTGTTTTTCAGCGATGTGCATCTCGGATCGCGAGTGTGCAAAGCGGAGCGAGTCGTCGCCATGCTTGATACTTTTGACCCCATTCACATCTTCATTCTTGGAGATTTATACGATGATCTTAACCTTCATCGCCTGCACAAAGAACATTGGGAACTTTTGAACCGACTTCGCGAATATTCCAAAAAGAAACACGTTCTGCATATTCATGGAAATCATGATTGGCTTCTTGAGCCATTGGGTGAGTTTCTCGGCCTTGATGTCGTTTCCGAATATATTTGGGAATACAACGGCAAAAGAATGTTGCTGATACACGGGCATCAGTTTGATGATTACGTTACCAACATGCCGGTAGTTACGGAAATCGCTTCGTTTCTGTATCTCTGCGCTCAACGCATAGACAAGAAGCAATGGTTCGCGCGTTTTCTTAAAAGAAAAAGCAAAAAATATCTGCGTCTTTCCAACAAGATCGCCATCCGATTATCGGAATATACGAAAAAAGCCGGTGCGGATATCGCCATATTCGGACACACCCATGAGCCGATGGACGAAATGGTAAACAACATTCGTATCATAAACGACGGATGCGCCACAGATGCGCCGTCCATGTGCGTTATCTGCGAACTTGACGGAACACTCCATCATTACGAGATGAAAGATCCGGATGAAAAAGAATAAAGAGCCACGAAAGCAAAGTCGTACGGAAAACCCGTATGGCTTTTTTATTTGATTTGTGACCCCATCGCATGGCTTTCAGAACTGGCGGGGCAACGAAGCTATTTAGTGGAAGCTGTGCAAAAACTCGCTTATTTGAAAAAATGATAAAAACCTTGCGTTAAAACTTAATCTGTGTTATGTTATGTAATGGAACATTTCAAGAAATCGTTCAACCGACAAATTGATATTGTTCTTTGCTTGATGAACTAAAATGTCTTATTTTGGTGAAAAGCACAATATAGGAGAAATACCAATGAGAAAACATATAACTACGCTATGTCCATTTTGCGGACCAGGATGTTGTCCTCAAATTTTTGTGGATGATTCATTGCCAGAAGAAAAACAAGTGGAAATTACTGATGATTTTGGCGGAAAAATTTCAATGTCAAAAGAGCAGTTGAAAGCATTCGTCGAACAATCAAAATCTGGAAAAATTACCGTCTAAACAGCGTTACAACAGGACTGCATATTACTAAAAGTATGCAGTCC
>Ga0163199_1000547_pt1 | contig 23670 bp, 14 predicted proteins | sample PL_2010_150m_FD_113537 | JGI IMG/M metagenome (GOLD analysis project Ga0163199, IMG submission 113537) | Freshwater microbial communities from Powell Lake, British Columbia, Canada to study Microbial Dark Matter (Phase II) - PL_2010_150m | ecosystem: Environmental > Aquatic > Freshwater > Lake ...
CGGCCGACCTCTCGGTGGTGGCAGGCCGCACAACCGGCCTCCGCCGTTTTCAGTAATTACCCCAACACAACACTATGAACACTCCTTCCATGGGAGCGAGGCGCCTAGCGCGCGTGCTCGTTTTCCGGATGAGTCTGGCTACGATGTTAGTGCGTGGCGCCACGGCCGTGGCGCTGACTCTGGCGGTGCTCACCGGCACCACTGCGACAGTTAAGGCTCAAAGCAACGCCAACGGCTACCTCTACGGCTCCGGCCCGGGCGGGGCCACGGTCATCGCCGAGAATCTTGGCACCGGCCTGAGGCGCGAGGCCAAGGTCGATGCGAGCGGCGGGTTTGTCGTGCCCACGCTGCCCAATGGCCAATACCGCGTCACGCTGCGGACGCCCGGCAAAGCCGATCAAGTGGCCGACGACATCGCGGTGAGCGTCGGCTCCGGCGCGGCGGTGCGCTTCGCGGAGAAGGGCGACGTGGTCGCGATGGAGAAGTTCAAGGTCGCCGCCGGCTCGATCTCGCCGGTCGATGTGTCGAGTGTCGAGTCCGTCACGATCATGAACATCGCGACTGTCGAGCAGTTGCCCATCGGCCGCAGCACCAGCGCGGTCGCGCTCCTGGCGCCCGGCACCACGCAGGGGGTGGCCGCCTTCGGCAACCTCATCTCCTTCGGCGGCGCCTCGGTCGCGGAGAACACCTATTACGTGAACGGCTTCAACCTCACCAACCACCGCAACGGCCTCGGCGGCGGCTCCGTGCCGTTCGAATTCTACGACCAGTTCCAGACGAAGACCGGCGGTTACGGCGCCGAATTCGGCCGCTCCACCGGCGGCGTCATCAACGCCACCACCAAGCGCGGCGGCAACACCTTCAAGGCTGGCGCGAATGTTTACTACCAGCCCGATGTCCTGCTCGCGCGCAACCCGAGCATCTTCCTGCCCAGCGGCTCGCCTTACTCCGATCGCAGCCGCGGCAAATCCGAGTCGACCAACGCCAACGTCTACGTCGGCGGCCCCATTGTGAAGAACCGGCTCTTCTACTACGGCCTCTACAACGCCCGCGACAGTTGGTCCGAAGGCAGCGGCATCACCACCTTCAGCCGCAGCCGCAGCGACAGTCCGTTCTACGGCGGCAAGCTCGACTGGAACATCACCGACGATCATCTCCTCGAGTTCACCGCCATCTCCGACAAGAACATCTCCAAGACCGAATCGTTCGGCTACACCTACGCGACCGGGGCCCTCGGCGCCTCGCGCGGCATCACCACCAGTTACAGCGGCGGCCGCGACTACATCTTCCGCTACGGCGGCAACCTGTCGAAACTCATCCCCGGCCTCTCGCTCTCGGCGCTCTTCGGCAAGAGCGACGCCAACGCCACCAGCAAAGGTGCGGGCGACGCGTATCCCTACGTGCTCGACGCCCGCAGCGGCACCGCGCTGCTCATCAGCCAGGCGACCTCGTCGCAACCGCGCACGCTGGTCGACACGCGCAAGGTTTACCGCGTCGATGCCGAATACAGCTTCAAGCTCCTCGGCTCACACCGCTTCCGCGGCGGCATGGATCGCGAGGACGTCGGCTCCAACACCAACACGCAATACTCCGGCGGCGTTTACTGGCGCTACGTCGCGACCACGCCCGGCCGCGTGCTCGCCAACAGCGGCGTCGTCCCCGCCGGCGTCACCCAATACGCCCGCAAAGGTGTCTACGTTAACGCCGGCAACTTCCAGACCGAGGCCAACGCCTACTACCTCGAGGACAACTGGCAGCCGATCGGCGAGCGCCTCGTGCTCAGTCTGGGCCTGCGCGACGAGACCTTCAACAACAAGAACTCCCGCGGCGAGACCTTCGTGAAGATGGCCAACCAATGGGCGCCGCGCCTCGGCGCCGCCTACGATCTCGGCGGCGACGGCAAGTCGAAACTCTTCGCCAACTTCGGCCGCTACCACCTCCCCGTCGCCACCAACACCAACATGCGCCTCGCCGGCGGCGAACTCTTCTACTACGATTATTTCGTCCTCAACGCCATCAAGGGCGACGCCACCCCCGACCTCGGTGCGCAAATCGGCGGCCGCCAGATCAACTCCGACGGCACGATCAAGGATCCGAAGCAGATCGTGGATAAGAACCTCAAGCCGATGTTCCAGGACGAGTTCATCGTCGGCTACCAGCGCGAGATCGCGAAGAACTGGACCGCCGGCATCCGCGCCACCTACCGCAACGTCGTCCGCTTCATCGAGGACATGGCGATCGACGAGACGCTCAACACCTACGCGCGCGCCCAAGGCATCCCCACCTCGAAGTTCAACGCCGGCGGCAACGATTACTACGTGCTCTCCAATCCCGGCCAGACCGTCACGTTCAACATCGACATGAACGACGGCAAGGGCGTGCGCACCGTCTCGTTCTCTCCGACCGAGCTCCGCTATCCGCTGGCCGTGCGCAAATACTACGCCGCCGAGCTGTTCTTCGAAAGAATCTACGACGGCAAATGGTTCCTCCAGGGCTCCTACACCTGGTCGCACACCTACGGTAACGACGAGGGCTACGTCCTCTCCGACATCGGCCAGTCCGACGCAGGCCTCACCCAGCTCTTCGATCACCCCGGCCTGATGGATTACGGCTCCGGCGATCTCGCCAACGACAAGCGCCACAAGTTCAAACTCTACGGCTCCTACAGCTTCACGGGTGAGTTCCAGGCCGGCGCCAACCTCCGCATGGAGTCCGGCACGCCGATGAACTCCCTCGGCTACCACCCGACCGATCCGTTCGCGCGCGCCTACGGCGCCGACTCCTTCTACACGAACAGCCTGCCCGTGCCCCGCGGCAGCCTTGGCCGCACGCCGTGGATCACGCAAATCGATCTGAGCGCCCGCTATCGTCCGAAGTGGGGCCGGAACAAGCTCACGTTCGGCGCGAGCGTGTTCAACGTGCTCAACAAACATCACGCCACCGAATTCAACAACGCGGCTGAGACGGCGCTCAACCAGCCCAATCCCTCTTTCGGCCTGCGCACGGCGTTCCAATCGCCGCGCTCGGTCCGCGTCAGCGCGGGCTACGATTACTGAGCGTCGCATCCGAGCCGCGCTCAACGCTTCACGACGGCCGGGGAGAATCTCCCGGGCCGTTTTGTTTTTGGTGGGCCGCGCGCTCCGCGCGCGGCTCCTCATCCTCACTCCACCTTGAACACCCGCCGCAGCTCCGCGATCGCGGCGTCCGGCATCGGCACGACCGGGCCGAGCGGCCGCGCGAGGAGCAGCGCCTCGGTTGTCGCCTCGAGCACCTCGAGCCGGTCGAAGGCGTCGAGGATGTCGCGGCCGAGCACGACCGCGCCCTCGTTCTCGATCAGGATCACCGGACGCTTGCCGAGCGAGACTTCGCCGGCGATCCGCTCGGCGTCCTCGACGATACGCAGGAAGGGCAGCTTTGGCGCCTCGTTGAGCACGATGTAGCTCTCGGGAATCGTGCGAGTGCTGAGCGTCGCCGCCGTCATGCAAAACGCGCTGGCGTGGGCCGGCTGGGCGTTGATGATCGCGCCGACCTCGGGGTGGCGTTCGTAGATGAGTGCGTGCAGGAGCGCCGCGCGGCTGGGGCGCTTGCCGCGTTCGCAGGCGGTGCGCGTCGCGCGCACGATGCCGCCGGCGGACACCTCGAGCCGGTCGCGGCGGCGCGGCGTGATGAGGAACGAGCGCTCGTCGAGCCGAGCCGACAGCGCACCCGCGGTGCTGATCAGGAGCCGCTGCTGGTAGGCGCGGTGCAGGAAGCGGCAGATCGCGGTGCGCAGTTCCTTCTCGCGATTGGTCGGCGCCGCGTCGGGCAGTTCGCCGAACTCGGGCATCGTCTCGACGCCGAGATGCTCGGGGGGCAGCACCTTCACCTTGCCGAGCGTGGCGGCGTAAATCAGGGTCTGCGCGACGAACTCGAGCGTCTCAAAACGTTGAAACGCCTCCTGCAAATCGCGCCCGCCGATCACGACGCCGTGGTTCTCGAGCAGCACGCAGTCGGCGCCCTGCGCGAACGTCGCGGCGATCTTCTCGCCGAGTTCCGCAGTGCCGGGGCAGGCGTAGGGCGCGAGCGCCACGCGGCCGCAGACGGAGTGGGCGTGCGACTGGACGCGCGTGTCCGGCACGAGCCGGCAGATCGAATACGCGACCAGCGCGCCGGGGTGGGCGTGGACGATCGCCTTGATGTCGGGCCGGCGGCGATAGATTTCGCGGTGGAAGGGGAACTCGGACGACGGCGGGTGCAGGCCCTCGCGGGTGCCGTCGGCCTGCACGCGCACGACGTCGCTGGGTTGCAGGCTGCCCTTGTCGACCCGCGATGGCGTGATCCAGATGCTGCCGTCGGGATCGAGGATCGAGAGATTCCCGCCGGACGTCGTCGTCATCTTGTAGCGATAGATGCGCCGCATCGTCTCGACGAGTTCCTCGCGCGGGTGAAGCCAAGTGGTGTCCATGAGCGGTGGCGAGTCAGGCGCGCGGCGCATACACCGTCTGCTTGAGATCGGCGGCGAGATGGCGGCGGAAGGTGGCGAGGTCCTTCACCGCGCCGAGCGAGATCAACTGGCTGGCGAGGTTGCCGACGGCGGTGCCTTCGAGGGCGAAGGACACGACCGGCAGGCCCGCGGCGTCGGCGGTCGCCTGACAGAGCAGACGGTTCTTCGAACCGCCCCCGACGATGAGGATGCGCCGGAATTTTTTCCCGGCCATTTTTTCGAACGCGCGCATCGCGTCGGCGTGGCCGCGGCCGAGCGAGTCGCAGATCAGGCGCGTGTAGCCGGCGAGGTTTTTCGGCGCGGAGATCTTCCGCTTCTTCAACTGCGTGTCGATGGCCGCCTTCATCGAGGGCGGATTCGCGAAGGCTGGATCGGTGACGTCGAGCAACGCGGTGAGCGCGGGGAGTTTCTCGGCGGCGGTGATGAGCGCAGTCCACTCCCGGTCGTTGCCCGGGCGCGTGGCGAAGTCCTTGCACAGGCCCTCGAGCAGCCAGAGGCCGATGACGTTGGTCAGCGGGCGGTAGCGGCCGTCGCCGATGCGCTCGTTGGAGATGCGAGCGGCTAGCGCCGCCGCTCCGAGGACGGGAGTGTCGCTCTCGAACCCGACGAGCGACCATGTGCCCGAGCTGATGTAGAGATCGCTGCCGTCCGGTGAGGCGGGCATCGCGTCGTAGGCACACGCGGTGTCGTGGCCGGGCACGGCGATGACCTGCGTGGCGGCGAGTTCGGGGAGGTTTCTCACGCGACCGAGCTTCGTGCCGCTGAGCACGGGTTTCGAAAACCACTGCGGCGGAATCCGAAAGTGATCGAGCGTGGCGCGCGACCAGTCGGTTGAGTGGACGTCGAGGAGTTGCGACGTGCTCGCGATCGTCAGTTCGTTCTCCATGCGGCCGCTGAGGAGAAAGTTGATGTAGTCGGGGAGGAAGAGGCAGCGCGTGGCGAGGTCCTCGACAGCGGGGCAGTGGGCGACGACCTCCTCGAGTTGCAGCGAGGAGTTGTAGAAGACATTCGGGATGCCCGTCGCGGCGTAGATGCGCTCGAGCGCGGCGCGGGTGTTGCCGAGGCGCTTGAGGCTGGGCTGCGTGCGCGCATCGCGGTAGGCGTGCACAGGGAAGACGAGGCGGCCGGCGTCGTCCACGAGCACGTAGTCGACGCCCCAGGTGTCGACGCCGACGGAAGCGAGTTTTGCGCCACGCGGCAGGGCGGCGGCGGCCTTGCGCAGGCCGGTCTGCGCCTCGTGCCAGAGGGTGCCGAGGTCCCAGTAATCGTGCGCGCCGAGCGTGCGGAAAGTATTAGGAAAGCGGTGGACCTCGGTAAGGGTGAGCCGGTGGCGGGCCCAGGCGCCGAGGATGACGCGACCACTGGTGGCTCCGAGATCGATGGCGGCGGCATAGACGGGTGAAGGCACGGCGGAAATTTCCTTTGCAACAAGGTCGGCGTCACCCACGGTTTTCCAATCCCAAAATGCTGAACGCCGAGCGAGCGCCCGTGACAGGCAAACGCGTCCAACTCATGGCCACGTGCCTGTGCGACGCCTTCTACGACGACGTCGCCGCGGCGACGGTGGAGGTGCTCGAGCATCTCGGCGTGGAGGTGTTGTTTCCCGACGGGCAGACGTGCTGCGGGCAACCGGCCTTCAATGGCGGCGACTGGGCGGCGTCGCGCAAGGTCGTGCGCCACGCGGTGCGCACCTTTGCGGGCGACGAGCCGGTCGTGGTGCCGAGCGGCTCCTGCGCGGCGATGATGTTTCATGGCGCGGTGCTCGAGTTCGAGCACGAGCCCGACCTGCCTGAGGTCGAGGCGCTCGGCCGACGCACGTGGGAACTGGGCGACTTCATCGTCAACGGTCTCGGCGTGAAAACCTGGCCCGGCCGCTTCGACGCGAAGGTGGCGCTCCACCGAGCGTGCCACACGCGCGGCACCGGCAGCATCGCGGCGGCGTTGACACTGCTGAACTCGATTACGGGGGTGCGTGTGGTGGAGTTCGGCGAAGTCGAGCAGTGCTGCGGGTTCGGCGGGACGTTCTCGGTGAGTTTCCCGAACATCTCAACCGCGATGGGTGCGCTGAAACTCGAGCACCTCCGCGCCGCCCAGCCCGACGTGCTCGTGTCGCCCGCCATGAGCTGCATGATGCATATCGGCGGTCTCGCCCAGGCCGAGGGCAAACCGATCAAGACGCTCCATCTCGCGCAGGTGCTCCGCGATGCGCTGAAGGCCAAATGAGATACCAGCCGATCGACCAGTTCCTCACGACGCTGCCGGCGGACAAACGCGCCTCGGTCTACCAGAGCACGAAGGCCACGCACGAGAAGCGCACCAAGCTGCTCTTCGACGAATTCCCCGATCCGAACCACCTCCGCCGCATCGCCGGCGAGATCAAGCAGCACACGCTCGAAAATCTCGACACCTACCTCCCCGCCGTCGAGGCGAAGATGAAGGCTAACGGCGTGAAGGTTCATTGGGCCTCGACTGCCGAGGCCGCCAACCAGGCCGTGCTGGCCATCATGCGCGCGCGCGGCGCCACGAAGATGGTCAAGGCGAAGACCATGGTCAGCGAAGAGATCGAACTCGCGCATTTCCTGGAGAAGCACGGCATCGAGGCGCTCGAGACCGACCTCGGCGAATTCATCGTCCAGATCGACGGCGATCACCCGAGCCACATCGTCCGCCCGATCATCCACAAGAATCGCCGCGAGATCGCGACGAGCTTCGAGCGCGAGGGCCTCGGCGCCTACAACGACGATCCGGAGACCATCACGCGCCGCGCGCGGCAGTTCCTCCGCCACAAATATCTCGCGGCCGACGTCGGCCTGACCGGCGCGAACTTCGTCTCCGTCGAGAGCGGCCGGCTCGTGCTCGTCACCAACGAGGGCAACTCGCGCTTCAGCCTCGCGGCGCCGAAGTGCCACATCGCGCTCGTCGGCATCGAGAAGCTCGTCCCGCGTGATCGCGATCTCGGGCTTTTCCTGAATCTTCTCGCGCGCTCGGCGACCGCGCAGGATTTGACGGTCTACACGGAATTCATCTCCGGCCCGAAGCTGGCGACGCAGCCCGATGGGCCGGAAGAGATGCACGTGATCTTCGTCGACAACGGCCGCACTGAGGTGCTCGCGAGCGAGTGTCGCGAAATCCTGCGCTGCATCCGCTGCGGCGCGTGCCTCAACGTGTGCCCGGTTTACCGGCAGGTGAGCGGCCACGCGTATCGCAGCGTCTATCCCGGCCCGGTCGGCGCCGTGCTGTCGCCGCTGCTGGCCGGTGAGAGATTTGCCACCCTCGCCGACCTCCCGAAGGCCTCCTCGCTCTGCGGCGCGTGCAACGAAGTCTGCCCCGTCAACATTCCAATTCCCGACCTGCTGCTGCGGCTGCGCAACAAGGCGAAGCTGGAAAACGTGCCGTCACCCGGCACGCCGCCGATGGGCGCGTGGGCGCTGATGGCTTCGCAGCCGACGGCGTGGCGGGCGGCACTGTTTGGCGGCAAGCTCCTGGACTACGTGCCGGCCAAACTGATTCCCGTGCCGGCGATGCAAGCCTGGTCCGCCAAGCGCGCGCTGCCCGCCTGGCGCGGCGGAGAATTCAGAAAATGGCTGAAGGCCCGCGCCAGCAAACGCACCTGAATTCTTGGACAGAATGAACAGAATTGGAAAAATTCAGCTAACCCAGCGGAGGGTTTGGAATGCCGGATTCATTCAGTCTATTTTGTTCATTCTGTCTAAAGACGATTCCCCATGAGCACCCCCAAACACGAGCCGTTCATCGCCACCGAGACCAACATGCTCGAGTTCACCACCCGCGCGGTGCTCACCGGCGCGGTCCTTGGCCTGGTCTTCGGCGCCTCGTCGCTTTACCTCGTGCTCAAGGTTGGCCTGACGGTCAGCGCCTCGATTCCGGTCGCCGTGATCTCCCTCGCGCTGTTCCGCGGGTTGTCGAAACTCGGCGTCCGCGACTCGACGATCCTCGAGAACAACATCACCCAGACGGCCGGTTCGGCCGGCGAATCGCTCGCCTTCGGCATCGGCGCGACCATGCCGGCGATCATGATCCTCGGGTTCGAACTCGAACTCACGCGCGTCATGCTGGTGGCGGTCCTCGGCGGCCTGCTGGGCATCCTCATGATGATCCCGCTCCGGCGCGCGCTGATCGTGAAGGAACACGGCACGCTGAAATACCCGGAAGGCACCGCCTGTGCCGCCGTGCTCAAGGCCGGCGCCAACCACGACGACCGCGCGGCCGCTTCGCCTGCGGCCCAGGCGGAGTTCCGCGCGGCGACCGCGGCCGGACTCGGCGCGTCTCCGGGCGCGAAAGTCATCTTTACGGGCTTCGGCGTGGGGCTGCTCTACAAGACGATCAATGTCGCGCTCAAGGGGTGGAAGGAGGTGCCGGAGAGAATCTTCGGCACGCCGTTCAAGGGCGGCTCGGTCAGCGCCGAGATTTCGCCCGAGTTGCTCGGCGTCGGCTACATCATCGGGCCGCGCATTTCCGCCATCATGTGCGCCGGCGGTGCGCTGTCGTATCTGGTGCTGATCCCGCTGATCCATTTCTTCGGTGATTCGCTCAAGGAGACGCTGGCGCCCGGCACGATGCCGATCTCCGAAATGCTGCCCAACCACGTCCGGCGCGCCTACATCCTCTACATCGGCGCCGGGGCCGTGACCGCCGGCGGCATCATCAGCCTAATCCGCGCGCTGCCGACCATCGTCCACAGTGTCCGCGCCGGCCTGCACGACATCGGGTTTGGCGGGGCGGCCGGCGCGGGTGCCCGCGGGACGGAGCGGATCGACCGCGATTTGTCCCTGAAGTTCGTGGGCGCCGGCATCGTCGTCCTGCTGACACTGATCGTGCTCGCCCGGCCGCTGCACATGAACCTGCTCGGCGGCCTCCTGATTCTCTGCTTCGGCTTCCTGTTCGTGACCGTCTCGTCGCGACTCACCGGCGAGATCGGCTCGTCGTCGAATCCCATCTCCGGCATGACGGTCGCCACGTTGCTGTTCGTGTGCCTGATCTTCCTCCTCCTCGGCTGGAATGGCAGCACCTATTACGTGACGGCGCTGTCCGTCGGCGCGATCGTCTGCATCGCCTCGTCGAACGGCGGCACGACTTCGCAGGACCTCAAGACCGGCTACCTGCTCGGCGCCACGCCGAAATACCAGCAGCTTGCGATCCTGGCCGGGGCGCTCATCTCGGCCCTGCTCCTCGGGCCGGTGCTTCTCAAGTTGAACGATTCGGCGACGGTCTACGTCCCGATCGCGACGGTCGCGCCCGCCGGTTTGCACGCCACGCCTGCCCAACTCGATCCCGGCAGCCGCGAAACGCTCCGCGGCCCGCAAGCGCGCGACGACTCAGCCGCCTATCAAGTGTGGCACAAGACCGACACGAACGGCGGCCAGGCGGGCAAGTATCTGGTCAACGACAAGGGCGACGCCGTGTGGCTCGTGGATCCGGGCATCAACGGCACCTTCAGCAAACGGCCCGACGGCACGGAGGTCCGCAAGTTCGCCGCACCACAGGCGATGCTGATGTCGTATATTATCAAGGGCATCCTCGATCAAAAGCTGCCGTGGGCCCTGGTGGTGCTCGGTTTCATGATCGCGATCACGATGCAGCTTACGTTCGTGCCGGCGCTCGCCTTCGCGGTGGGCGTTTACCTGCCGCTCTCGTCGTCGACGCCGATTCTGGCCGGCGGCCTGATTCGCTGGCTGATTGATCGCAAGCTGCGCCTGCGGCCGTCGCATGCGAAGATGACGGAGGAGCAGTTTGGCGAGGAGAGCGACAAGAGCCCGGGCGTGCTGCTGGCGTCGGGATTCATCGCCGGCGGCGCGATCGCCGGGATCATCATCGCGTTCCTCAGCGGCGCGCTGGACCGCGTCGATGCTGCGCTGACGAACTGGGCCACGGCGCACAACCCCTTCTTCGAAGGGCCGAACTCCGACGCGCTGGCCATGGTCCCGTTCGTGCTGCTGTGCTTCTTCCTGTATTTCGTGGGTCGCGAAAAACTGCTCGGACCCAAAAAACCCCAGCCATGACCGCTGCCGACGATCGCGAAGCCATCCTCTCCCGCGTGCGCGGCGCGCTCGCGCCGATCCACACGCGCGCGGCGATGCCCGACTACGACACCGAGATCGCGGTCATGCGGAAACTCGTCGCCGGCCGCGACCTCGTGGAACTGCTCGCCGAGCGAATGAAACGGGTCAACGGCCTCGCGCTCACCGCGCCGGCCGCGCTGGTCGCGCATTTGCGTGCCGGCGGCTGGATGCGCGGCTACTGCGATCCGGCGCTGTGGCCGGCCCTCGCGCCGCACTTCGGGGCGGAGTTCAAGGTCGAGACGGAGTTCGACCGCACGCGGGTCGATGACTATGCGTTTGGCGTCACGCGCGCGGCGGGGGCGATTGCCGAATCGGGCACGCTGATCCTCAACGACGCCACGACTTCGCGCCGGCTCGCGGCACTCGCGCCATGGATCCACGTGGCCGTGCTGGAGCGGGCGCTAATTTTTGCGGATTTGCCCCAGGCGGTCGCTGCGCTGGGCAGCGATGCAAATGTGATTTGGTGCACCGGCCCGTCGAAGACGGCCGACGTGGAGGGCATCCTCATCGAGGGCGTCCACGGGCCGGGTCAGCAGATCGCGCTGGTGGTGTAGGGCGGCTTGTCCCCAAGCCGCCGTGGTTCGATTGCGCTGAGGCGGCGCGTTGAGGGCAACGCGCCCTACCTTCACTCCTCGCCGTCCCAGTAGTCGGCTTCGTTCATGCGGAAGAACTTTCTTGGCGCGCGCAGGCCCCATTTGCCGGAGTCGGGATAGTGCCAGTAGTCGACCGGCGGATTGTCGGCGACGACGTAGAAAAGCAGATCCTCGGTCGCAGAGGCGTTGGTGATTTGGTGGGCCTCGCCGGGCGGATGCAGCACGACCTCGCCGGCGTGGAGCGTCGCGGTTTCGCTGTTGGCGCGGACTGTCGCCGAGCCGCTGAGGAGGTAATACAGCTCCCACTGCGATGCGTGCGAATGAAAGGGGCAACCCGACTCGCCCGGCGCCAGTTTCTGCAGTTCGAGATCGAACGGATGGCCGCCAAGGCCGGTGGGGGTGTTGCGCACGGCGCCGAGCGCGAAGGAGAGTTCCTTGCTCCAGCCGCGGAATTTTTTCCTCGGGGACTCGAAAAGCTCCCACGCGATCGCATCGGGATGGATTTTCCGCCGCTCAAATGGCGCCGGCGCAGGGAACGGCGACAGCGGGGACAGCTTGAAGCCGGACGTGCCAGCGGCGGGCAGGGTGTCCTCACCGTCGAAATAGTCGGCTTCGGTGAGACGGAAGATTTTACCCGGAGGGCGCACGGCCCACTTGTCGGAGTCGGGGTAATGGGCGCCATCTATCGGCGGGTTGTCGGCGATGATGAGGATTTCGAAATCGGCGCCGCTGGTGTTGACGAGTTGGTGCGGCGAGCCGGGCGGATGGAAGAATACCTCGCCCGTTGTCACCTCGGTGCGTGCCTCGGCCGTGCGCACGGTGCCGGTGCCGGCGAGGACGACGAACAGCTCCCACTGCGTAAGATGCAGGTGATAGGGGCACACCGCCGCGCCCGGCGGCACGCGGCGGATTTGTAGATCGAACGGATGGCCGCCGCCCCAGGTGCCGGTGTTGCGCGGGCCGCCGAGCGCGATGGAAATGTTGCGGCAGAAGGAATGGAATTTTTTCGTAGGCGAGTGGACTTCGTCCCACGTGAGGTCGGCGAGGCGGATGTGGTGCATCGCTTGATCAACGGTTGCCGCGATGGAAACCGATTTTTCGGTTGTGGGCCGGACCGGGCGGAGCGGTGAGCTGGCGGATCGCTTCGATGATCGCGGCAAGCTGCTCGTCGTGCGCGCCGACGCGGGAGTCGAGTTCGGCGAGTTTTGCCGCGAGCGCCTTGTGATTCACGATCATCTGGCGCAGGCGGACGAATGCCCGGACGACGGCCACGCTCATCGTCGTCGCGGTTTCGCTGTTGAGCACGTTGGCGGCTTGGATGGCGCCGTGTTCGGTGAAGGCGTAGGGGCGCGTTTTCGCAAATCGGAGGTTCTTGAGGTGGTCGCAATTTGCGACCACCTCAGCCTTTTCCCTTGGTGTAAGCTGAAATACGAAGTCCTCCGGAAACTTGCGCGCGTTGCGCTTCACCTGCTCGTTGAGCCGTTTCGTGGAAACCCCGTAGAGTGCCGCAAGATCGGCATCCAGCAGCACGCGCTGACCACGCAGCACCAGAATGTGGTTCTGGATGGGTTCGACTGGGATGAGGGCCAGGTCAGTCATGGGCGGAAAGCAGGGCCGCATTTCTTGATGTTCCAGATAAGAAAATCAAAGCGGAAACCGGTTGTTTGGAGGTGATGAGGTGATCGCATTTTCCGATCACCTAGGGCCTCACCATCGGCGTGAATATCGTCGCGAACGGCGGTCGCCGGGAAAGGCGTGTAGCAAGATATGCGCGCAGATTGGCGGCAGAGCGGTATCGTCTTGGGGCGCGGCTGCGGCATGCTTGGCGCGCTATGAACCCCAAAGCAGGTTTGATCGGGCTCGTCTTGTGCGCCCTCGTTTCACGCGCCGCGGACGAGCGGTTTCCCTTCGTGATTCCCGGCGACGATGCGTCGCCGTCGGCCACGAACATGTCGGCGCTCTCGCCGCGGGCGGCGGGGGCGGATGGTTTCGTGCGCATCCGCGACGGGCATTTTTTTACGGACGCGGGCCGGCTGCGGTTTTGGGGCGTCAACACCTGCTTCGGCGCGAACTTTCCCGAGCATGCCGACGCCGAAAAGGCCACGGCGCATCTGGCGAAGCTCGGCGTCAACGCGGTGCGGATGCACCACCACGACACGTCGGCCGCGCCGCGCGGCATCTGGGGCCCGGTGGTCGATGGCCACCGCACTCTGAGCCCCGCGCAACTCGAGCGGCAGGATTTTTTTCTCAATGAACTCCACCGCCACGGTATCTACGCGAACCTGAATCTCCACGTTGGCCGCGAACTCGGCGAGGCGGAGGGCTTCGCGCGCGCCGAGCTTCCCTACGCGGTGCGCTACGACAAATACCTGCTCTATTTTGAGCCGCGGCTGCGCGAGGCCTTCAAAGCTTTCTGCCGCGACTACCTCCTGCACGAGAACCCGTATCGCAAACTGCGGCGCGTCGACGATCCCGGCATCGCGATGATCGAGATCACCAACGAAAATTCGTTCAGCAAGCTCGGCCCCGAGATTGCGGCCGGGCTGCCGGAGCCGTATCGCGGCGAGTTCAGACGCCAGTGGAACGCATGGCTGGCGAAAACCTACGCCGACACCGCGGCGTTGCGGAAGGCGTGGGGCGGTGCCAACGAACCGCTCGGCGCCGCGCTGGTCGACTCGGCGGCGTGGCGCGAGGGCTCGGCTGCAATTCGGCTGAAGCAAAGCCGCGAGTTTCCGGTGAAAGTGAGCTTCGCGCAGCCCGGCCCGCAAGCGGACGCGCCCGCCGTGCGGCTCGAGCCGCAGGGCGCGGCGCCGGAGCTGAGCACGCAGGAGTTTCACTGCCCGAACCTCACGCTCGAGCCCGGGCAGATCTACACGCTGTCGTTCTGGGCGAAGGCGGCGGCGAAGCGGTCCGTATCGGTGGACGTGTCCAATTCCGGTCCGGGTAACTGGAATCCCGTCGGTTACCGCGAGACGCTCCAGCTCGGGTCGGAGTGGCAGCGCGTGCACCGGGTGTTTCGGACGAGCGACACGATTCCCGGCGCCGTGCGGATCGCGTTCAAGTTTGGCGGCAGCAGCGTCGCGTTCTCGCTCGCGGGACTGACGCTGAGCCGTGGCGGCGATTGGATCGTGATGCCGGCCGGCCAGACGATCGAAGCGCACACGATCGAAATTCCGGTGGCCGGATGGAGCGAGGCGGCGCAGCGCGACGCCAAGCGCTTCATGGCCGAGACCGAGGAAGGCTTCATTCGCGAAATCGTTTCGTTCCTCAAGACAGATCTCGGCGTGCGCGTGCCGATCACGGCGTCGCAGATCACCTACCATACGCCGCAAATCGTCGCGGCGACCTGCGACTTCGCCGACATCCACGCCTACTGGCAGCATCCGCGGTTCCCGCGCCGACCGTGGGATCCGATCGATTGGACGATCACCAATACGCCGATGGAGCGCGCGCCGGACGCCGATGCGATGCTGGCGCGTGCGCCGTGGCGGCTGCTCGACCGGCCGTTCACGATGTCGGAGTGGAATATTCCGGACCCGAACGACTACGCGGCGAGCGTCGTGCCGTTTGCCGCGATGGTGGCGGGATTGCAGGACTGGGACGGGATCTTCTTTTTCCAATACCACAGCGGCGAAGGCGGCTGGTATCCGGACAAGGTGCAGCGGTTCTTCTCGTTCAACGGCCAGCCGGCCAAGCTCGCGCTGCTCGCGGCGTTTGCGCCGATGTTCCGCCGCGGCGATCTCGCGGCGCTCACCGCAGTGGCAGCCGGCACGGCCGACAAGATGGTGCCGGCTACGCTCGGCCTGAGCCGGCGCATCGGCATCGATCCGAAGGCGGCCAAGCCTGGCCAGACTCCACCGGAGGCCACCGGCAAGCGGCTCGCTTCGCCCGACGGACAGGTCGTGTGGGATGCCAGCGACGCCGCACACGCACACGTCACTGTTAATTCACCGGCGACGCGTGCGGTGTGGGGGTTGATCGGCGGGCAGCAATTCGATCTCGGCGGGGTGAAGCTCGCGGTGGGCGCGGTCGATCGCGACTACGCGGTCTTGGTGTTCACCAGCCTCGATGGGCAACGGCTCGAAACGACGAAACGCGCGCTGCTCACCGCGGTGGGGTCGGCCGAGAACCCCGGCATGAAGTGGAACGACACGCGCACCTCCGTCGGCAACCAGTGGGGCAACGGTCCGGCGCAGGTGAACGGCATCGCGGCGGACATCACGCTGCCACGCGGTCGCGCGCGGGTGTTTGCGCTCGACGGCCGCGGCCAGCGGCTGGGCGAACTCAAGCCAGTCGCGGCGAGCGAGGGCCGGCGGTTTTCGCTCAGCGCCGAACACCACTCGCTGTGGTATGAAATCGAGTGGGCGAAGTAGGCGGCTTGGCGCCAAGTGCCGCCCTCCAACAAGGTGGTCGCCGAGGTCCCCATCGGCGATGAGCGGCGGTGGGGACACCGCCGCCCACCCAACGGCAAGTGGCTGCAAGCGTAAGCGAGTGGAATTCTTTGAGTCCACTCGCTCACGCTCGCGGCTACGCGGCTCAGGTGCCGGTGAGTTTCCAGCGCACGTAGATGTCCTCGACCTTCGCGCGCGCCCACGGCGTCTTGCGGAGGAACTTCAGGCTCGAGGTGACGGTCGGGTCGAACATGAAGCAGCGAATCGGGACGCGCTGCGCCAGCTCCTTCCAGCCAAAGTGGGCGGATAGTTCGGTGACAATCGCCTTGAGCGTGACGCCGTGCAGGGGGTCGTTGGGTTTCATTCTTGCCACACGGTCACCCCGGCGATCGGGACATCGCGGGTGCCAACGAGAATCTTTGCACCGGAGGGGACAGGGGCAGAGATCGTTTTCTCGGTGAAGTTGGTCGCGATCCACAGGCCATCGCGAAAATCGACGCAGAAGCCTTCGGGGAAAGTCTCCGCGATCGCGCCCGCGCGCGTGAGCACGTCGTGGACGAGCTGGGCTTCAAGCGTGCCGTTCTGCGTGTCGACGCCGATGTAGGTCACGCTGCCTTGGCCGAGCTTGCGCGTCACCGCCGTGGTGCCGCCGGCGTAGTAGTGATCGGTGAGGGTCGCGAGTGCGGTCGTGCCGTCGCGGGGTTCGAGGACTTCGGCCCAGGTGTTCCACGTGTGCTCGGTCGAGCCGGCTTTGACGTGGCCGGTGTTGGGAGCGGGGAGCGTGTCGTAGAATTTAATCTTCGCGCCGATGAGGTCGAGGATGGGGGCGGCCCACGGGCCTTCCCACAAAAAGCCGCGGCGATCTTTCTGGCCGGTGCGACAGGAGAGGATGAGGTGGCCGCCGTTTTCGACATAGGTCTTCCAGCGGGCGACGAGTTTGGCGTCGAGGAGCTGGTAGGCGGGCGCGACGAGGAATCTGTAGGCGGAGAAATCCTTGTCCTCGGTGATGACGTCGACGGGCGCGCCGGCGCGTTTGAGGGCGGTGTGGTATTTGAGGAGATGGCCGTAGGTGTCCCAGGCTTTGTTTTGCTTGTGGTTGTCGAGATCCCAGCGGACCTCGTAGCTGTAGAGCAGCGCGGCGCGGCGGGCGGCGTAGGCGGGCGGGAGCGGGGCGCCGGGTTTGGCGATGGCGCGGAGTTGGGCGATTTCGCGAGCGGCTTGGGCGTATTGCTCGCCGCCGGTGGTGGGCGTGACGCCATCGGGGCCGACGATGCCGTAGTGGTAAAGCTCGGCGCCGGAGAGCGGCTCGCGGTAGCGATAAGTGCAGACGAATTTCGCGCCGGCCGCGAAGCTGCGCATGAGCCAGAGGTGCACGGCGCCGGGGTAGGGCTGCGGGTTGACCTCGCCCCAATTCACCTGGCCGGGCTGGAGTTCCATGATGCCATGCTGGCCGTTGAGCGTGCGCATGAAGTCGGCGGCGAAGGTGAGCGTGGCCGAGCTGCCGAGGCGAAAGCCGAGCGGGCCCTCGTTGGCGTTGCCGTGCGCCGGGTAGATGGTCCACGTAACGAGGTCGAAGTCGCGCGCGGTGAGCGCGGGGTTCACGGCGGAGAAGTCGTGCATGTGGTTCGTGGTGATCCACTGGTTGTGGCCGCAGTATTTGCGCAGGATTTCGGTCTGGAAGCGCATGTAGTCGGCGATGTCCTCGGCGAACCAGCGCTGCGAATCGAGCATGTGGTGCGGGTTGAACTGCGCGGGGTATTCCTGTGGGTTGGGCAGCCGAATCTGGTCGAAGCGCTGATACATCTGCGACCAGAAGGAGTTGCCCCAGTCACGATTGAGCGCGGCGATGGTGCCGTATTTTTTCTCGAGCCACGTCCGGAACTCGTGCTGGCAGTTGTCGCAGAAGCACGGCTCCTTGCCGTAGTGCGAGAGCTCGTTGTCGAGCTGCCAGCCCCAGACGCGCGCGTCCTTGCCGTAGCGCCGGCCGAGTTCGTTGACGATCTTCGTGACGCGCAGCAGGTAGCTGTCGGCGTTCCAGCAGGCGTGGGCGCGCGTGCCGTGGGCCTGGCGGCGGCCGGCGGCGTCAACCATGAGCGCGTCGGGATATTTTTGCGTGAGCCAGATCGGCGGGGTGGGGGTCGGGGTGCAGAGGATGACCTTGAGGCCCTGCTCGGCGGCGAGGGCGAGGTTCTTGTCGAGCCACGCGAAGTCGAAGTTGCCCTCAGTCGGCTCCATGAACGCCCACGCGAACTCGCCCATGTGGACGAACTCCAGGCCGAGTTTTTTCATGTTCGCCATGTCGCGCGGCCATTGCGCGGCGGGCCACGCCTCCGGGTAGTAGTAGACGCCGATCTTCATCAAATCGGCAGGCGGAAAACGGTAGGTGGCGGCGGTGGAATTTTCGGCGGCGGCGAGTGGTAACGCGCGGAGCACGAACGCGGCGAGGAGCAGAGAGAGAATTCTGAGATGGCGCATGGCGGGGGGATTTAGTCTTAAGGCAACAATCCGAAGGTGGAACTCAGGAAATCAGGAAAATACCCGGGTCGTGGCGCTTCGTCCCTGTTTCCAGATTTCCACATTGGGTTGGGTGAAGATCTATTTGGTCCGTAAATTCACGTCGAGAATCGCGATGCCGTGGGCGGCGAGCGAGACGGATCGCCTGGACCGGCCGTCGGCGAGGGTGACGACGGTTTGCTGTGGCTCGGCGGCGTTGTTGAGGACGACGAGTTTCCTGGACTTGGGGAAGAACGTGGCTTCCGTCCTGACGTTGGCGGAGTGCCAAACGTTCCAACCCGCTTCCTGCGCGGCGGCCCAGAAGATCGCGCGATGCAGCAGGCGGGTGTTTTCGTGTGAAAACTTGAAGCCGCTCAGGTAGACGCTGCGGCCGCGGCCGAAGCTGTGCGCGGCGAGGCGCGGTGAGCCGTCGCGCTCGGCGAGGACGTGCGTGTCGCGGCCGAAAACGTAAAGGCCGTCGACGTCCTTGCCGAGGTCGAGCGGCGTAGTGACGTCGGCGGTGATGAAGTGCGGCGCCACGGGCGCAGGCGGGGCGGCGTATTTGAATTTGCCGTTGGCGACGCGCTCACCGCAGTCGCGATCGAGGCCGAACACGCGCGCGAGCCGGAAGTGCTGGCCGGGCTGCGGAAGCGCGCTCGGTTCGGCGATGCCGAAGAAGCCACCGCCTTTTTGGACGAAGCGCGTGAGAATTTCTTCGACGCGCGGGTCGCTCCAGTAGTGGCCGCCGCTCCAGGCGCTGCCGGCGCGCCCGCAGTTGAGGATCACCTTCACGCCCTTTGGCACACCGTTGGCGACGAGATCGTCGAAGCTGGTGAACTGCACGTCGAGCGGCAGGCCGGCCAGGGATTCGAGCACGTCGTAGAGTGGCACGCCCGGCGTGAAGTGGCCGGAGCAGGTCCACGCGCGCAGGTCGCCCCATGCGGTGAGGATGGCGACCTTGAACGGCGCGGTCCACGGCTTGTCACCAGCGTGGAAACTCTTCAGCAGGCGAAACTCCCGCGCGAGTTGTTCGATGTAATCCTGAAAATCAGGGAACGGCTCGACGAGCGAGAGGTAGCCGCCGAGGCCGATGCGGTCGATCGGTGCGCGGACGAGGCCGCGGCGGGCGTCGATCCAGAAATTCTTCGCGTCGAGCATCGGATTGCCGCCGGCCTTGAAGGTCGGCTCGCCCTTGAGCCCGGTGGGGAAAAGATACGGGTGCAGCCGCAGCTCGTGCGTTTGCACGCCCTGCGAATGTGAGCAGAGTCGCACCTCGAAGGCGTTGAACACGCACTTGATCAGCCCGTCGAAGCCGAACTCCTTGAAGCGCGAACTGCTCGGCTCCACGCCGACCCAGTGGTCGTCGTAGAAGACGTAGGCGAGCTTTTGGTAGCGGTGAACGAGGTCGATGCACTGGCGCCCGAACGCGATCACGAAGTCGTGCAGGAACGCCATGTAGTCGCGGTAGCGGCGTGAAGGGGCGTTGTGGGTGGAGTTGTAGAGCCCGCCGTTGACGAAGTCCTCCGAGGTGAGCCGATAGCCGAACTTTTTCTCGAAGAGCCGCAGCGCACGCGGGCTGACGGTCATCGCGTAGTCGGCCCAATCGGAATAGACGTCACGCAACGTGGTGCGGTCGGCGCCCCAGAACCACGAGAAATTGTAGAACATTGAGGTGAAGCGGACGACCTTGGTGTCCGGATGTTCGCGCAGCCATTTTTCCAAGAACTCGAGCAGCACGATTTGCGTCTCCGGCTGCATCGGATCGACGGCGGCGAGATGCTCGCGGTCGCCCCAGTTGTTCGTGAGGTGATTATACATCGAGATCTCCTCCCAGCTGCGGAAGGAGAGGAAATTCACAGTGTAGCGGTGGCCGGGCGTCGTGCCGGTAATCGTGACGGTGCCCTTCTTCGGATTCACCGACCATCTCGCCTTGGGGACTTCCTTGCCGGTGGTGCGATCGAAGACCTGCCACCACTGCTTCGGGCTGTCCTTGAAGTTCACCGCGAACTGCTCGGTGAAGTAGCCGGCGAGTAGCGTGACGATGGTCGTCGATTTTTCCGCGACTACGGGAAAGCTCATCAGGAAATTCTGCTGGAGCTTGTCCTGATTGACGCGCGCCCACGGCTGCACCGACCGCGGCAGGCAGATTGTCGAGTAAATCGCGTAGCCGGACTGCACGATTTCCGGCGAGAGCTGCGTGCCGTCGGAGTCGCGGATGGTGTCGGCGCCCCACTTTTTTGCGAGGCGGAGCGTGAGCGCTTCGAAGCCGGCCTCGCCGGGAAGGGTGAAACTGCCGTGGGCAAGGGAATCTCGGTTCATTGGAAGAATCGCTGGTTTCAGGGACCGGCCATCAGGGCCTGAATCTGCGCAGGCGTCACCTCGATGGCCGGCGCGAAGCGGTCGCCGGCTGCGTAATCGAGCAGGCTGCGGCGCAGTTGCCGCATGACGGGATTGCCGGCGGCATCGTCCGCCAGATTGATGCTGCAAACGAGCAGGCGGCCGCGTCCGACCCGCGCCTCGAACACGAGCGCAAGTTTCCGGTTGGTCACCCAGTCGTCGACCACCTGCACGATCGGCTGCACGCCCGCCGGCAATCCATCGAGGATCATCGCGCCGGCGCGGCTCACGAGATACCACCACTGCCAGTTGCTAAAACCGTCGGTTGGAAAGGCCGCGAGCGCCGGGTGCTGCGGATCGCACAGGATGCCCAGCGTGTGCGGCGCCTGCCGGCGGGTCCACGCGGTGTTCCAGAAGATGCTGGAGAAACCGAGTTCGACCTTGCCGCGCGCGTCGCCTTTCACCTGCGCTGGCGGAACCGCGAGCACGACGGTGCCGCCCTTCTCGAGGACGGTGAGCGTGGTGGGGTCAAGTTGGTTGGAAAGCGTGACGCCAACCGGCACGCTCGCTGCGACGGTCGGCGGATAGAGCCACACATCCCAATCGTTTTCGAACGGCGTGCCGCCAATTGCGACCACCAGCTTGTAGCGCGCCGGCGCGGGAACGGTGCGCAGATCAATGCTGACGGAGCCGAGCGCGGTCACGCCGCCTGTTGGAACATCGGCCGCCGGCAGCCGACCCTGCGCGGCCACCTGGCCGCTGTCCGCGACCAACCGCCACGCGGCGACCAGGCCCGGAAGAGCCACCGGCCCGTAATGCGCGATGTCGATTGTGGCCTCGAGCTTCTCTTCCACCGTGAACACGCGCCGGTCGAGTCGCGCGAGCGGCACGGTGGCGTTGCAGAACCGCCGGTATTCGGCCGCGGTGATGTAGCCCTTTTCCTCCCAGAAGGGATCGAGCACGCCGACGAGCGCGGTGCCCTGTCCGGGAAAGTCGTGCAGATCGAGCAACTCGAAGCCGCCAAAGCCGGGTGTGCGCAGCGCCGACTCGATGTCCTCCTTGTAGCAGAGCGCCTGGAGTTTGCCCGACGCGTGGAGGAAATCGCGCGCCTGGCCGGCCATGCCGTGCGCCGTAAGCGACTCTCGGAAGATTTCGAAATTCCGCGGTTTCAGGTAGCCGGTGTATTTCGGGATCTCGTCGAAGTTGGGGTAGACGCACCACTGGCCGATCTCGTGGCTGATCACCGGCACTTTCCGTGCGGCGACGTAGGTGCGGTAATCCGTGCGCGTCTCGGGCGGTTTGGCGTTGATGCGCGACTTCATTCCCTGGCCCCACGCATGGATCCGCGGCGCCGGCAGCACGTGAAACTGGTTCTCCGGCAACTCCGGCCAGCCGGCCCCGCTGGTGTAGAGCCGGCGCGGATCGGCGGCTTTGCGGCGGGCGACCCACGAGCTGAGGTAGGCGTTGGCGGTTTTGCCGCCGGGCTCGTTGGTCGACGCCATCAGCACGAACGACGGGTGATTGCCGTAGGTGCGCAGGATGCGCTGCGTTTCCGACTCGAGCCAGGCGTCCACCGGTTTGTCTGCGCCCAGCGTTGTCGAATGGTTGGGCCACGAGGCGGCCTCAACGTGAAAGTAGAATCCCATCTCGTCGGCGGCGGTGAATGCGGCCTCCGGCGGACACCACGAATGGAACCGCAGCAGGTTGAGCCCGTGCGCCCGCGCGATGCCGAGGATGCGGCGCCACTCCGCCACCTCGGTCGGCGGGTGTCCGGTCTTTGGGAAAATGCAACACTCGAGCGTGCCGCGGAAGAAAACCTTGCGGCCGTTCAGCACGAACTGCGTGCCGTCGGTGGCAAGTTCGCGCAATCCGAACGTGACTGCCCGCGCTTCGCCGTTCGGCAGCGTCGCCGTCAGCCGGTGGAGCGCGGGTTGAAACTCGTCCCACCACGCTGCATCGGCGCCGAGCGGATACTCCGCCTCGAACGTGCCGTCCGCCTTGACCTCGGCTGCCAGCGTCGGGCCGGGCCGGACCGATGCGGCACCCGCGGTCAGTTGCACGGTGCGGCCCGCCGGGAGCCGCTCCGCCCCGCCCACGCGGCCGGTCACGCGCACCGATCGCGACGCGGCCCGCGGGTAAACCTGCAAGTCGTCGATCCAGGTTGGCGCCGTCGCGGTCAGGTCGATGCGGCCGACGATGCCGTTCCAGTTGCCCTGCGTGTGATCGGAAATGCTGTGGGAGTTTTCGCCGATGTCGACGAGGACGGAGTTGTCGATGCGGATGGTGAGCTGATGCCGCCCAGCCGCCATCGCCGCACCGAGATCGTAGACGTGCGGCGTCGACAGGCTGTCGTTCGTGCCGAGCGCGCGGCCGTCGAGCCAGACCTGCGTCTGCCAGTGTGGGCGCTCGAGCGTGAGCACGATCCGACGGCCCGACCAGGTCGCCGGGATCTCCACGTCGCGCTGGAACCACGCCGCGCCCGCGTAATACGTCTCCGGCTGCAGCCAGAACGGCACCTTGAAGTTGTCCGGCTGCCGGTAGCGCGCGTATTCCGGCGCGGTGAAAAACGATTTGTCGACGATGCCGCCGACCCACTTCGTTTCGAGCGTCACCGGATCGCCGATGCCCTGACCGGGGAGCGAGCCCGGCAAGTTGATCGTGTCCGGTAGCTGGCGCTCAAACCAGCGTGCGTCGAGGCCGGCGTTCTGCCGGTCGAGTTGAAACCGCCACTGGCCTCCGAGAGGCAGAGTGGCAGGGGCGGGAGTGGCGGCGCGCGATAACGGGGAGGCGGAGGCGAGCATCACGAGGAAGGCGAAGAAGCGGAGCATCATGTTGGCGGGGTGTGCGAAAGTCGGCGGCCGGCGAGAGAATGCCGGAAGGCGAGGGTGACGCCCGCCGCGCCGGGGCTCAAGCTTGCGTCCGCTGAACAGTCTGGCGAATGCCCCGGCGATCCGCCACGGTCCAGCGCAGCCGCGATGAAAACAACCTGCGCCCTGGTTCGCTTTGGCCTGCTGGCATCTGTGGTGACATTCGTGTGCGCGGCGCTGGCTCCCGCGCAATCCGCAACGCCGCGGCCCGCCGCGCCCGGCCGCGCCAGGAACCACGACGAGGCGAAGGTCGGCCGCTACACGCTGCCCGATCCGCTGGTCCTGCAAGACGGCCAGCCGGTGCGCGATGCCGACGCGTGGTTCCGGCGGCGCCGGCCCGAGCTCATCAAGCTCTACGAAAGCGAAATCTTCGGCCGAGTGCCGGAGCGCGCGCCGAAGGTCACTTGGCAGGTCGCCGAAACCGAG
>Ga0163199_1000548_pt1 | contig 23668 bp, 22 predicted proteins | sample PL_2010_150m_FD_113537 | JGI IMG/M metagenome (GOLD analysis project Ga0163199, IMG submission 113537) | Freshwater microbial communities from Powell Lake, British Columbia, Canada to study Microbial Dark Matter (Phase II) - PL_2010_150m | ecosystem: Environmental > Aquatic > Freshwater > Lake ...
GTCTGGCTTGAAAGCATCGCTGCCGACGGAAGCGCAGTGGGAATACGCCTGCCGGGCCGGCAGCGCCACCAAGTTCTGTTACGGCGACGACGAAGGCGGTCTCGCGGACTACGCGTGGTTCACATCCAACTCCGGCAACACCACGCACCCGGTCGGCGCGAAGAAGGCGAACGCCTGGGGCCTCTACGACATGCATGGCAACGTCTGGGAGTGGTGCGGCGATTGGTATGGGCCGTATCTCACCAGCGCGCAGGAAGACCCTCAAGGTCCCGCTTCTGGTTCCGGCCGTGTGTTGCGGGGCGGTGCGTTCGACGGCACTCCCGCCCGTCTCACGTCGAGTCTCCGCTGCTGCAACTTCGCGCCCGACTTCCGTCTCAATAACTACGGGCTTCGGGTGGTGTTGGTGGCTGTTGGGTCCGCTCCCTAGGTGTCCCGGTGCGATTACCCTTTGTTCTTTGACCCTTTTACCCTTTTGTTTTTCCTGAGCGCGCGAAGCGCGCTGGAAAAATTTTCCAGATTTCGGCCATGCATGTTTCCGGAGAACCAGGAGCAGGCTATGCTGGAAGTGGCTGGGCCGGCGGACAGCGGCCGTGTGTTGCGGGGCGGTGCGTTCAACAACAATCCCGCCAATCTCACATCGAGTAACCGCAACAACAACACGCCCGACAACCGTAACAATAACAACGGGCTTCGGGTGGTGTTGGTGGCTGTTGGGTCCGCTCCCAAGGTGACTGCACGGAAATAATCGGCGCGATGCAGGCCGGGCGAACGGCCTTGCCTGCCAGAGCCAAGAGGACACCTAACCCGGTCCGCCCACGCCCCGGAGAAGCCGGGGAAAAGACGCGGCGGCTGCCGTGGCCGGTAACCCCGAAAGCTTTCGGGGCGAACGTCACGGCAGCCCTTTTTCACGGCTGAGGCTGGCGAGCCAGCCGCCGGTCATGCGGCCGATTTCATCTATGCGCCCGTTGACGAAAAACAACTGCTGCTGGCTGATCCAACCGCGCTCGTGGACCAGCCGCCACAGGACGCGGAGTTGTTCCAACAGGAGGTTCAGTTCCCGCAGCAGCGGAATCTTCTCCTTGCCGGGCGTGAAGACGGCGCGGGTGACCAGCATCAAGGCGTCGAGGGTGAGATTGTCGAGTCGCTGGCCGAAGCTGAATCGGCAACTCTTCGGCAGGCTGGCCGTGCGGTCCAGAGTCCAGCCGACCAGATCGGTCAGCGCGGTGTGAATGGGGGGACGGGCGGTTGTTTTCATGGGCATGAACCAACGTCAACAAGCCCGGCTTTGCACGCTGGAAAACGCAGCCTCGGTAGAAAACCTCCTGTGGGCGGCGCACAAGGCCCGTCGCGGCAAGCGCCGCCGGCCCGACGTGGAGGAGTGGTGGCTGCGGCGTGAATCGGAAGTGCTGGCGCTGCGAGAGGAACTGCTCTCCGGGAGCTACCGGCCGGGACCGTATCATTTGTTTGAGATTCGCGAGCCGAAGCGGCGGTTGATCGCCGCCGCACCGTTCCGCGATCGCGTGGTGCATCACGCGCTGTGCAACCTGATGGCGCCGCTGCTGGAGCGGACGTTCATCGCGCGGAGTTTTTCCTGCCAAATCGGCAAAGGCACCACCGCCGCGCGCGAGTGCTGCCGCCTGTTGGTCAATCGGCACCGCTACGTGTTCAAATGCGACGTGCGCAAATTCTTCCCGAACATTGACCACGCCATTTTGCTGGCCAGGCTGGGCGAGCGGGTCCGTTGCGCCGGCGTGCAGGAGTTGATCCGCAAGATTCTGGCGAGCTACCGCACCGGGCCGGAAGTGCCGCCGCCGTTGTTTGCAGGCGACGATTGGCTGGAGGCAGCGCAGCGTCCGCGCGGGCTGCCCATCGGCAACCTCACCAGTCAGTTGTGGGGCAACTTCTACCTCGACGGACTTGACCATTGGTTGACGGAGCACGAGCGCCACGGCGCGTATCTGCGCTACACGGACGATTTCCTGGTTTTTGCGGACGACAAGCCGAGATTGTGGACGCTTCGCGAGGACGTGCAGCATCAACTCGCCGCCGTGCGCTTGAAGCCGGCCGATCCAAAGACGCGCCTGCTGGCCACGCGCGAAGGCGTGCCGTTCTGCGGGTTCAGGTTCTTGCCGGACCTGCGACCACGCGTGCTCGGTGCGACCAAACGGCGCTTCGAGCAGCGTCGCTACGCTCTGGCCAGCGGCGAGGGCCGTCGGCTGAGCGTGGCGGTGTTTGCGTGGTATCAATTCAGCCGCGAAGGCAACACCGAGGGCCTGCGCCGGGCGTATGTGCACTGGCCGTTGGTGGCCCGATTGAAACGGCGGCGTGCCAATCCCGCTTCCACTGATGTGGACCGGACTTCCGGTGCCGGTATAACTTCAGCACCGCATCATCTCAACGCCAATAACACCGCCACGCCGACGATGGTCGTGACGATGGTGATGGGAATGCCGAGGCGGGCGTAATCCCAAAAGCCGACCTCGATGTGCGGCTTGGCGGACTCGACGACGATGACGTTCGCGACGGAGCCGAGGATGGTCAGGTTGCCGGCGAACGTCGTGCTGAGCGCAAGCACTTTCCACATCAGCTCCGGCTCGACGAAGTTCCGCATCCACTGGCCGGCGACAAGCACGAACGGGACATTGGAGAAGATGTTGGAGCCGGCCACCGAGAACCAGGTCAGGTTCCACGACTGCGCGGTGGCCGTCCCGCCGAACACGCCGCGCAGCGACTGGTAGATTTGCTCCGGCAGGTTTGTCTCGCGCAAGCCTTCGACGACGACGAAGAGCGCAGCGAAGAACAGCAGCAGATGCCAGTCCACCAGCTTCAGCACCTGATGCGTGTCCACGCGCGCCAGCACCATCGCCACCGACGCGCCCGCCAGCGCAATCCACGCGACGTTCAGCCCGAAATGTCGGCGGATCGGCGCGTCGAAGAAGAACGCGACCGTCACCGCCGCGAGGCACGCCAGCGTCTTCGCCAGCAGCGGCCGGTTGACCTGCGCCATCCCAATGGCGGCTGTCTCGATGCGCACCCCAGTCAGCACGCGGCGGAATCCCCACAACAAGATGAACGCGTCGAGCGTCAAACAGATCAGCGCCGCTGGTGCGAGGCCCAGCAGGAATCGCGCGTAGGGAATGCCGGAGAGGTTGCCGATGATCATGTTTTGCGGGTTGCCCGTGAGGGTCATGACGCTGCCGATGTTTGCGGACGTGGCCAGCGCCATCAGGTAAGGCAGCAGCGGCAGCCGGCCGCGCACGATGACGGTGACGACCAGTGGCGTCATCATCAGGCAGATGGTGTCGTTGACCAGCAGCGCCGAAAGGATGCCCGACGCGAAGACCAGCATCAGCAGCAGCCGTTGCGGCGTGCGCGCCCGGAGCAGAATCCAGTCCGCAGCCAACTCGAAGAAGCCGGCCAGTTGCAGATACGACGACAACAGCATCATGCCGAGCAGCAGGACGATGGTGTTCCAGTCCACCGCCCGGTAGGCGTCCTCGATGCGCATGACACCGAAGACCACCATCGCCACCGCGCCAAGCAGCGCCGACGCCGGCCGGTTCAGCCGCAGGATTTTCAGCCGCCGCGTGCTGATGAGCGCGTAGGTCGCCGCGAAGATCGCGATGGCGAGCCAGTGATGGTTGGCATAAGACAACATGGCCGGCGAGGTTAGCGCGAAACAGCGGACTCCGCACGGAGAGTTTCGCGCCTGCGTCTCGCCGGCCGCAGTGGTGGCGGAAATGAATGCGCCCTCCCGTATTGACCTCGTGCCGGTTTTGGGGCCAACTAGCGGCGAGGTTTCCATGAGCGACGCCATTCTCATTGTCGGCTGCGGCAGCATCGGCGAGCGGCATCTGCGGTGTTTCCGGCGCACGGGTCGGGCGGAGGTTGCCGCGTGCGACGCCAACGCCGCGCTGCTCCAACGCGTCGCGCAGCAATACAACGTCACCAGCTTCGGCGACTTCAACGCAGCACTTGCCGCGCGGCGCTACGACGGCATCGTCATTGCCACGCCGGCCCACACGCACGTTGACCTCGCCCTCGCCGCGCTGCGGCATGGCGCGGCGGTATTCATCGAGAAGCCGCTGAGCACCAGCCTCGCGAAGGTGAACGAATTGTGCGACGCGGCGGCAAAGTCGGGCCGCTTCACGGCGGTGGCGTATGTCTATCACCTGATGCCGTGGGTTCTCGGCGCGCGGGAGTTCCTGCGGAGCGGCGAACTCGGCCGGCCGCTGCACGTGAGCGTCGCGACGGGCCAGCATTTCCCAACGTTCCGCCCGGCATATCGGGAGATATACTACGCGCGGCACGAATCCGGCGGCGGGGCGATCCAGGACGCGCTGACGCACATCGCCAACGCCGTCGAGTGGCTCATCGGGCCGACGACGCGTTTGTTCTGCGACGCAGCGCATCAGGCGCTGGAGGGCGTGACGGTCGAGGACACGGTGAGCGTGGCCGCGCGCAACGGCGGTGTGCTGGTGAACTACGCGCTAAACCAGTTTCAGGCGCCCAGCGAGATGACACTTCAGATTCACTGCGAAGGCGGCAGCGTGCGCGTCGAGGGACACGAGCAGCGATGGAGCGTGTTCCGGCGCGACGCGAGCGCGTGGGAGCATCACAAGGCCGCGCCGCTGGAGCGGGATGAATTGTTTATCGCGCAAGCCAACGCATTCCTCGACGGGATGCACGGCGAGCCGACGCCGCTCGCCACGCTCGGCGAGGCGGCGCAGACGCTGAAGTTCAACCTCGCCGCGCTCGAATCAGCGCGCAGTGGAAAGGTGGTGGAGATCGCATGAGCAAGGAAATCCGTCTGGCGATGCTCGGCATGATCGAGGGCAACGGTCACCCTTACTCGTGGTCGGCCATCATCAACGGCTACAACCCGGCCGAGATGGCGAAGTGCCCCTGCGCCGCAATCCCGAAATATCTCGGCGCGCAGCCGCTCGAATCCGTCCGCGTTCCTGGCGCGCGCGTGACGCACGTCTGGACCGACGACCCGGCCGACGCGCCGAAGGTCGCCGCTGCGTCGTTGATCGAGCACGTCGTCGCAAAACCGGAGGACGTCATCGGCCACGTGGACGCGGCAATCATCGCGACCGACGACGGCAACGATCACGTCCGCCGCGCGCGGCCATTCGTCGAGGCGGGCCTGCCGGTGTTTGTGGACAAGCCGATGGCGATCAATCTGCCCGACCTGCGCCAGTTCATCCGCTGGCATCGCGAGACCGCCCGAATCCTCTCCAACAGCGGTATGCGCTACGCGCCGGAGATTCGCGACGTGGCCGCGCGGCGAGACGAGTTGGGCGACCTGCGCTGGATCACGAGCTTCACCTGCAAGACGTGGGAACGCTACGGCATCCACGCGCTCGAAGCGGTCCAGCCGCTGGTCGGGCCGGGGTTCGAGTCGGTGCAAACGAATCATCGCGACGGCTCCGACATCGTTCATGTGATGCACCGCAGCGGCGTGCAACTCACGCTCGCAGCGATCCACGACGCCTACGGCAGTTTTGGCGGCGTGCATCTCTACGGCACCAAAGGCCAGATCGCCCTCACGCTGCGCGATACCTACAACGCATTCCGCGGCCAGCTTGTCGCGTTCATCGAGTTCTTGCAGACAGGCAAGCGGCAGTATCCGTTCGAGGAGACCATCGAGTTGATGGCCGTCATCATCGCCGGCATCCGCAGCCGCGAGCAGGGTGGACGCGTGGTGAAGCTGAGCGAGGTTCTCGACGAATTGGAGAGTTGCACATGAAGATCGGCATCTACAGCATCACGTATCGGGGTGTTTGGTATAAGGGCGAAGCGCTGGATGTTTTTCAAGTGGCGCGGCTGGCCAAGAGTCAGGGCTGGGAAGGATTGGAACTGGACACGGAGCGGCCCCACGCGGCGCCGATGGATCTGCGCGCGGATGATCGCAAACGGTTGCGCGACCTTGCCGGAGAGCTGGGCCTGCCGCTGTCCGCCGTTTCGCCCAACTGCGATCTGTCGAGTCCCGTCGCGTCCCGGCAGGAGGCGATGATCTGTTACGTGCGCGAGTGCATCAAGCTGGCGCACGACCTCGGCGCGCCGATCTGCAAAATCTTTGCGGCGTGGCGCGGCATCACGCTGCACGACGGCATCGGGTCTTACGACTTGACCTACGCCCATGATCCCTATCCGTTCTGGAAGGAAGACCGGCGACGCTTCGTGGTGCCAGCCATTCGTGAGTTGGCGCAGGTGGCGGGTGATTACGGCATCACGCTGGCGGTTCAGAATCACGGACCGGACATTGTGAACAACTATCGGGACGCGCTATCGCTGATCGAGGAAGTTGGCTCGCCGCATTTCAAAGCGTGCATGGACATCAATATCGAGGACGAACCGGAGTCGGAGGCGCGGGCGCGGGAGATCGTCAAGGCATCGGGAAAACTGCAGGTGCACTCGCATGTGAACGGCGAGTTTGTCCGGGATGCGCAGGGCAAAGTCGTGCTGGCCGGCGCGGGCTATTTCGATCAACGGTTCTGGGGACGCAAGGTGGCTTATCCGGCTTATTTTGATGCGCTGGCGGCGGCCGGATATGAAGGGTTTCTGGACTGGGAGTTCTGTCATCCGGCGATGGAGAACGGCAAGTTCGCCGGCATCGAGTATGTCCACAACCAGACGCGGCTGGCGTTGGAATACATGAAAAGGCTCCGCGCCGATGCGCTGGCCAAGGCCGCCCAACACCGCCAAACGAAATGAGGTTTCTATGAAGCGATTCCTGATTATTGCCGCCTTTCTTGCTGGCAGACTTTTCGCCGCCGAGCCGGCCACGCCGGTCATCACGACGCGCTATGTTGCGATTGATAACGTCTGCGCGTGGCCAAACCTCGCCACGCTCCGCGACGGCACGATCATCGCCACCATTTTCAACAAGCCCAGTCACGGCAAAGCAGAGGGCGATGTGGAGTGTTGGACGACGAGCGACGGCCTGTTCTGGTCCAAGCGCGGAACGGCCGCGCCGCACGAGGACTCGGCCAACCGCATGAACGTGGCGGCGGGCAAGGCCAACAACGGCGACCTGCTCGTCCTGTCCTCCGGCTGGACGCTGAAAAAGGATGACAAGGGCAAGGTGCTGTCGTTGGTGGACATATTGGCGCCGTGGATTTGCCGCTCGTCGGATGGCGGAGCGACGTGGAAGGTTGACAAGAAGTCGTTCCCGCGCGCCGCGGAAGGACGGACGGAGTATATCCCGTTCGGTGACGTTCTGCCCGGCGGCGACGGCGCGTTGCGGGTGACTTGCTACGCGCGGGACAACAAAACCAAACAGGACGGCGTGTGGATGTTCCGCAGCGCAGACGATGGCAAAAATTGGGAAGTGCAGTCCTGCATCAGCGACGGCAACAACGAAACCGCGATCTTTCATCTGGGTTCGGGCAAGTGGTTGGCCGCCGCCCGCTCGCTCGGGAAAACCAAGCAGCGGCTCGACCTCTTCCGGTCTGAGGATGACGGCAAGACATGGGCCGCCTCCGATCCGCTGAGCGGAGCCTCGCAGCATCCAGGACATCTCGCGCGCTTGAAGGACGGACGCTTGGTCCTGACCTACGGCAACCGTATCAAAGGCCAGTTTGGCGTGCTGGCCAGACTGAGCGCGGACGAGGGCAAAACCTGGAGCGAGCCGTTGACGCTCGTGAACGATCTGATCAGCGGCGATTGTGGTTATCCCGCCAGCGCCCAGATGCGCGATGGCAAGGTGCTCACCGCCTACTACAGCAACGGCACGCCCGCCCACCGCCGTTATCACATGGGCGTGGTCATCTGGTCGCCACCGGCGAACTGAAATGAGCAACGTCGTCTTTGAGCTTTCAGCCCGAACTATTGTTTCCTAATCTACCAATCATCATGAAACTTCGCTCCAGCCGCATTCTTCGAGAACTCCGTGCCGGACAATGTCCGACGGTGTTGAAACTGAACTTGATTGACCCGCGCGTCGTCGAGCTGGCCGGCTTGGCCGGCGCATCCGGCGTGTGGCTCTGCAACGAGCACGTGCCGAACGACTGGCTCAACATCGAGCACATGATCCGCGCTGCGAAGCTTTACGACATGGACACCATCGTGCGCGTTTCAAAAGGCTCCTACAGCGAATACGTGAAACCATTCGAGGCTGACGCGACGGCGATCATGGTGCCGCACGTGGCCTCGGCGGAAGAGGCGCGCCGCATCGTCGAGATGACGCGGTTCCATCCGCTGGGCCGCCGGCCGATTGATGGCGGAAACATGGACGGCATCTTCTGCCAGGTGCCTTATCCGGAATACATCGAGCACAGCAACCGCGAGCGGCTGCTCATCCTCCAGATCGAATCGCCGGAGGCGCTGGCGAAGGTGGAGGAGATCGCCGCCGTGCCGGGCTTCGATGCGCTGCTCTTCGGCCCCGGTGATTACAGCCATCTGATCGGCAAGGTGGCGCAGGTCAAAGCCCCTGAGGTCGTCGCCGCGCGCAAACGCGTCGCTGCCGCCGCGCGCAAGCACGGCAAATACGTCGTCACCGCCGGCATGCTCGACACCCGCGAGGCGCTCGAAGCCGAAGGCGTCACCATCTTTACGCTCGGCGCGGACGTGATCGGCATCGGCGAGTATTTCAAACAGCTCATCGCCACGTTCCACAAAGCTGCGCCGGCCAAGAAGACGGACGCTGTTTACCGATGAACTCATTCAGCCTCGAAAACAAAGTCGTCGTCCTTACCGGCGGCGCGGGATTGTTTGGCCGCGGGCTGGTTGCCGCCATTGCAGCGACCGGCGCGAAGCTGGTCATCGCCTCGCGCGACGTTGCCAAGCTCGAGCGTGTCGCCGCCGAGGAGAACGCCAAAGGCCGTTCCGTCGTGGCGGAGAAGCTCGATCAGGGCGACGAGGCATCTGTTCTGGCGCTGCGCGACCGCGTGCTGAAGCAGTTCGGCCGCGTGGACGGCCTCGTGAACAACTCCGTGGCGCGCCCGATGAAGTCGCCGAGCGCGCCGGTTGCTGCGTGGGAAGAATCCATGCGCGTCAACGCGACCGGCGTGTTCCTGATGACGCGCGCCTTTGGCGAGGTGATGTGCCGGCAGAAGAGCGGCAGCATCGTCAACATCGGCTCCATGCAGGGCATGATCGGGCCGAGCCTCGAACTCTACGAAGGCACGAACATGGGCGAACCGCCGCCGGATTACTTCTTCCACAAGGGCGGCGTGATCAACCTCACGCGCTACTATGCCGCGCTGTTCGGCCCGAACAACGTGCGCGTGAACTGCCTCTCGCCCGGCGGGTTCTTCAACAACCAGCCGGAGCCGTTCCTGAGCCGCTACAAGTCGCGGACGTTCCTCGGTCGCATGGCTGACGACACCGATCTCGGCGGGCCGGTGATCTTCCTGCTCAGCGAGGCGGCGCGTTACGTCACCGGCGCGAACCTGCCCGTGGACGGCGGCTACACGGCGAAGTAGCGCAGCGTTTGGCAATTAACTTCTCTGGCTGACAACCGGAACCCGCTTTGCTATAAGCCACACGACTTCGGAGCAACACAAACTTTCCACCCACCAACCAACACAGGAGACAACATGGTTAACGTCGGACTCATCGGACTCGGTTTCATGGGCGTCACCCATTTCAAAGGCTACAAGAACATCCCGAACGCGCGCGTCGTCGCCATCTGCGACAGCATCGAGAAGCGGCTCACCGGCGACTGGCGCGACATCAAGGGCAACATCGGCGACTCCGGCGGCGTGCAGGACCTCACGGGCGTCGCCACCTACAAGGAAGTGGACCGGCTGCTGGCCGACCCGAACGTGCAGCTCGTGGACATTTGCCTGCCGACGGGCGCCCACCGCGACGTGACCATCCGCGCGTTGCAGGCCGGCAAACACGTCATCTGCGAAAAACCCATCTCCGCCGCGCTCAAGGACGCCGACGCGATGGTCGCCGCCGCGAAGAAGTCGAAGAAGCATCTCTTCCTCGCGCAAGTCGTCCGGTTCTGGCCCGAGTTCAAGTATGCCGCCGAGTGCGTCGCCGACGGCCGCTACGGCAAACTGCGCGGCGCACACCTGCGACGCATCATCTCGCAGCCTGACTGGCTCGTGGGCGATTGGCTCGCGTCGGCCAAGGCCAGCGGCGGGCCGCTGATTGACCTGCACATCCACGACTCCGACTTCATCGTCCACGCCATCGGCATGCCGAAGCGCGTGAGCAGCCAGGGCATCGTTGCCAAGGGCGTGGTCACCTACGTCGTCACGGAGTATTCGTTTGGCGCGAAAGGCCCGGTCATCACCGCCCAAAGCGGCGCGGTAGCCACCAAGGGGCTGTGCTTCGAGCACGGCTACGATTTCTACTTCGAGAACGGCACGCTCCAGTTCAACTCGCGCATGGGTTTCCCGCTCACGTTGTGGAAACCCGACGGCACCTCGGAGAAAGTGGATCTCTCCGCCTACGAGGACGGTTACGTGGCGGAACTGCGCCATGCCGTGGATGTGGTGGACGGCAAAGCGCCGAAGAATCTCCTGACCGCCGCCAGTTCCCGCAACGGCCTGAAACTGACCCTCGCCGAAGGCAAGTCCGCGATGACCGGCAAGCCGGTGAACGTGTGAGGCGGGCGTGGCCAAGAAGCAAGACTCCTGTCCCTGATGGGAGAACCGTCATGAATCGCCGGGAGTTTACACGTGCAGCGCTGGCCGGGCTGGGAATGCCGTCACTTCGGCTCATTGCGGGTGAAACGGCTGGCTACACTCGGGCCAATACTGACTGGCTGGCGAAGTGCCGTTATGGCATCGGCGTCCATTGGACGGCCCAGACCGTTCCCCGCAACGGCGATCCGTTGCCATTTCAGCGGGCCGTTGATGCCTTCAAACTGAAGGAGTTCGTGGAGCAAGTTCGGTATGCCGGGGCCGACTACGTTCTTTTCACAGCCGCTCATGCCCTGCAAATGCTGCCCGCCCCGCACCCGGTCATTGACCGCTTTCTGCCCGGCCGAACCTGCCGGCGGGACTTGATCGGCGAACTTGCGGATGCTCTCGCTGCTCATGGCCTGCCGCTGCTTGTGTATTGCAATCACTCCTGCAACGGCCAGAACGATCCCGCGTGGCGAAAGGCGGTCGGTTATGACGGACAGGACAAGACCATCCTCGCCAAGAACCTGATCGCCATCGTCGCTTGGATGGGCCAGCGGTATGGCAAGAAAGTCAAAGCGTGGTGGTTTGACAGCTCCTACTCCCTCGATCCGCGAGGCCCGCATAATTCGGTGACGACGGACATGACCGGCTTCCAGTTCCCGTGGGAACGATTCACTGTGGCGGCGAAGATGGGGTTTCCCGGCCGGTTGGTCACCTACAACGCCGGTGTCGCCCAGACCTATCTCTACACGACCCATCAGGATTACTGGGCCGGGGAGTTGGTCAACCTCAAGGTGCCGGCGACAAGCCGCCACCTCAGCAATGACTTGCAATGGTTTGGCTGGACATGCCTGGACTACCGGGGCTGGGTTCACACGAAGCAGAACTCGGAAATTCCGAAGCCGCTTTACCCAGACGACGAGGTCATCGCCTTCGTCCGCGCCTGCAACGCTCATCAGGCCCCGATGACTTTCAACATTGGCATCTACCAAGACGGCACGATGGCCTCCGCGTCGGTGGAGCAGTTGCGCCGATTGGGGGCGGGCCTCAGAGCATAGCCGGGGGCCTGACGGAAGTGCTCTGCCAACTATCGCGCCGGCAACAGTTCGCCGAGACGAATCCGCCAGCACGCGGCGGAGCGATGCTTCTGACGGTCTTCGCCGCCAAGAGCCCACAACCACTCGCGCGTTTTCACGAGATGGACCATTGACCGGATGGGCAGCCGCACACCCGGCGCGTAGCGGTCTGAGGCGATGTCGTAGATGAAGCTCTCGTCGGTGAAACCTTCCTCGGCGCTCTTGAAGCCACCGGCGAGGAAAATCCTTTTGTCATCCAGAGCCACTGCGGTCACGCCGCGCGCGGCGAACGGATACGGGCTGATCGGCTTCCAAGCCTGCGTCGCGAGGTCGAGCGCAAACGCGGCGCTGCGGTTCACCACCTGTTTGCCAGCCGCTTCCCAAGTCGCGCCTGTGAAAGCAAAGACGCGCGTCTTGGTGGCAGCCACCGCCACCAACGCGGTGGGGCCAGAGGGATAGTTGGGGAGACTTTGAACTTCCTTCGAGCCGCTGCGCCACTCAAAGCAGTGCGCCGTGACCGTGCTGAAGTCCGCGATGTCCGCCGCGCCGCCGATCACGAACAACCTGCTGCTGGCGAAAGCTGCTCCAGCGAGTGTCACTGGCTGTGGCAAACGACCGAGTTGTCGCGGAAGACGATCAGCCTTCCACTCCAGAATCGAGTCGGACGATTTCTGTCCGTCGCTGCCGCCGGCGGTGAAGAAGCCGCCGCCCGCCGCGTAAGCGAGCGGCGCGGACAACGGCGGCAATGGTTTCCACGCCTTTGCCCTCGCGTCGAACCGCCAGCGCTTCACGAGCCACTGCTTCGTGTCGTTCTCCCAATTCGTCCCGCCCGCGACGATGATGTCTTCGCCCACGGCGTAACAAATCATGCCACCATTTGGTTCCGGGAGGTCGGGCATCCGTTGCCAGCCTTCGGCTGCGGAGGAAATCGTGGTGGTCATAAGAGCAAAGCAGAGACACGCGTCAACCAGCCTCGCGCGTTGTTTTGTCGTCGGGGTCATTGGAGCGTTCATAGACATCCATCCTCCCGTGCGGCGGCGGCCAGTCGGCACGCTTGCGGACATCGTGAGTGCCGCCCAGTTCGCCGGGTTTGCTTGGCGGCGTGGGATCATCGGCGCGCCGCAGTTCCCACCAGCACTGGCCGCAGTGATTATGCTCGTGGTCCACGACCCAGCCGTGTTCTTTCAGCAGCGGGCCGATCCAGCCCATGCAGTGGTCGCAGTAATCGTGGTATTGCTGGAGGCCGTTGCGCGTCAGGAAGCCTTTCGAAGGACACGCGAACATGTCCATGCGGAACACAGCGTCCGTGGCGGTTGCGTGGTAACCCGCGCCCTCGTCCACGAGCGTGTGGCCCCAATACTCCTTCATCCCCTCGATGCCCTTCGCAGCGATGAGCGCTGCCGCGTGCCGCTGCGAGTCGAGGCGAATCGCCTCATCCCAATACTCGCGGACCAACGGCTCGCCGCCGCGCTGGCGCAGCCACTCAAAGGTCCACTCGTAATGGCCGCAAAAATCGTAGCAGCCTAGCATGACGCCTCCTTGATGCTCGCGAGGTCCTGCGGCGCGGACGCGGCGTTGCGTCGGAGAAAAGTTTGCCGGCACGAGCCGTTGCCGCCCTCAACGCGAACCGTCAGCCCGGCGGGCGCGGCCATTGCCTCGCCGATGAAGTAGCAGTGCTGGCAAAAGCACGGCACGATCTCCCGGCCGTGCGCGCGGAGGTGTTTGATAGCGGGACAGACTTTCACGTCGAGCGTGACGGCGTCCGGCGATTGGCGAATCTCGACTTCCGCTCCCGGCTCTGCGGCGAAGAAGGCGCGCCAGTATTCCGCTACAGCGGGCAGGCCGTCAGTGCTCCAGCGCGCAGCGACCGGCGCGAAGTAGCGTGCGCCCATGTCGGTCCAGTATCGGCGCAGGCCCTCGATGCCGGACTTGTTCATCACGAAACGGAAGGTCGCGTTGATCGCGAAGTAGAAATCCGCCGCGCCGACCTGTTTCGTATCGGTGTAGGGTAGTGGATTGGCGGAGGGAGACATGGTTGTTTCTAGCTCGCAGCCTCAGTGCGAGCTGGCTTGACGAGGAATACCAGCCCGGCGCAGACGAGCAGGCTCACCGCGGACCACAGGAAAAGGTTGCTGACGTTCACCTGCGCGTCGCGCAGTGCGCCGCCAGCGTAGATCGCCAAGCCGCCGATGGCGCAACTGAACAGGTTCAACACGCCGTAGCCTGTCGCCCGATAGCGCGGGTCGCACACAAGACAAAGGATCGGCATCATGTTCGAGTCGGTGAAAACACGCGCCAAGCCGTAGAGCATCAGTCCCGCGATGGCGACGGGCAGCAAGGTGGTCAGCGCCGCGATGAGGACGCCGGGCGCGGCGAGGCACAGTCCGATGACCGGCACGAGGATGCGCGCGCGCGGGTTCGTGCGGCTCCAACGGTCGGCCCAGCCGCCGCCGATGAGGAAGCCCACCAACGACGCGCCTTGCAGATAGCCGGTCGCCGACAAGCCGGCCACGCCCTGGGAGAGGTGAAAGTGCTCGTTCAGATACGTCGGCATCCAGCCGACCACCGCCCAGCCGGTCATGCCGAGCAGGCCCCAGAAAACGAGCATCAGCAGAAACGTGCCACTGCTGAACAAGCTGACCATCGCTTCGAGGAAGCCGGCCCCATGCTTCTTGTCCGCTGCAGCCGGCACTTCGGCCTCTTCGCGCGGCGCATCGCGCAGGACGAACAGGAGCAGCACGGCATAGACGATGCCGATGATGCCGAAAAGGGTGAACGCGTAACTCCATCCATACCGTTCCGCGAGCCAGCCGCCGAGGCCGCCCAACCCGGAGCCGACGCTGATGCCGGTCATGTGGACGCCCGTTGCCAGCGAGCGGGTGCTGCCGCGATGATAATCGGTGATGAGCGCGAGCGCCGCCGGGATGTAGGTAGCCTCGCTGATGCCCATCAGTGCGCGCACGACGAGAAGCTGCTCAAAGGTTTTCGCGTGGCCCGTGAGCCAAGTCAGTGCCGACCAGGCGAGCAGACTCCAGAGAATGACGCGGCTCCGGCTGAAGCGGTCCGCCAGAAATCCCGCGAAAGGACTGAGCACGGCATAAACCCAGAGGAAGACCGACGTGAGCAGCCCAAACTGCGCGTCGGTCATCGGGATCGCTTCCATCAGCGACCCGCGCATCGTGGTGATCATCACCCGGTCAAGGTAGTTCAGGAGCGCGACGACCCAGAGCAGGCCAACGACGAGCCACGCGCGCGTGAGATGGCTGGAGTTTGTGGTCATGTTGCGGCTCTGTTATCGCGCGGTGTAGGTGCCACCGGTGCGCTTGGCCATTTGTTCGAGCAGACTCGGCTGGCGGTCGGCTCCGCCGGCGGGAGGGACGGCCTCGCCGATGGCAACGGTGTTGAACTTGACCTGAAACTCCTCGTGAATCTTCTTCACCACGGCCATCACGTCCTCCGGCGTGCCGTCGGTCGGCTCGCCGTCGCTGAGGAAGTAGATCGTGTCCACGTCGCTTGCGGGCAACACCTTCGCCGCGGCGAATTGCAGCGTCGTCACCATCGCCGTGCCGCCGCCCGCCAGAATCTTCTCCACGAAATGCGACGCCCGCCGGATGCTCGCCGGCTCGTTCGGCAACAACCCGCGTCCGGACAGGCAAGGCTCCGGTTCGTTGTGGAAGGCGATGATGCCAAAACGCAGCTCCTTGGGTTTGTTCCGCAGCGAGGCGAACAGGCTGTTCATCTCCTCCTTGAGTTGCGCGAGGCGCTCGCCCGCCATGCTGCCGCTGACGTCGAGGATGAAAAGGCAATGCCGCGTCTTGACCTCCACGCCGTAGAAGCGCGCGCTGAATTCCTTCTGCTCCACCTTCGGGGCGGCGGCGGCTTTTTCCTTCTTGTGCGTCTCCCAGTCCGCAAGGCCCAGCATTTTCAACCCGGCGTTCGCGCCCTGCTCCTTGAACCACGCGGCCCATTTCTCCGGCGCGTCATCGAAATCCTGTCCCGTGAGGCGAAAGAGCGACCGCCTCGCCGCCTCGCCGATGGCGCTGTCCTTCACCTGCGCCATCAACGCCGGCAGCCCGCGCCGGCTCTGGATGCCGCCGAACGAGTCCGCGGCGGTGGCGCGGATCGCGTGTGGATACTTCTCGTCCAGCAGCGCGGCGATCTGCGCCACGGCGTCCTCCGTCTGTTCGGAAAAGCGGCCGAGCGCGCGCAAGGCCATCGCATAACGCGCCGGCTCCTTGATCTCAGCGACCGGCAGAGTCCTGAGCGGCGCGATGAATCCGAGAAAAAACGGTTTGAACTGCGCGCAACCAAGCTCCGCGTAAAACCGCAACATTTCGTCGCTCAAGCGCGGGCGTCCGCGCAGGTAGAACTCGAAGTAATCCAGCCCGCCTTTCGCCGGCCACTGCGCCACCAGTTCGGCAATCCGCTGCTTGGCGGCGTCGGGCACTTTCTTGTCCTCGATCATCCGCGTCACCGCGTCGCCGGCCTTGCTGTCGCGGAGGTCCTTCAGCGGCTCAAGGCCGGCGATGTCGCCCGCCCGCGCCGCGCGCGTCACAAATTTGAGCGTGGCATCGGCGTTCTCGGCCGCGCGGGCTGGCGTGCTCAAAAGCAAACCGCCACCGAAAAGGACCGTCCAAACCAGACAACCGAAACTTCCGCAGTGGCGGCGAAAGGCGTGTGTTCGCACGCCGCCCGCATACCAGACCCGCGCGGCGAGCGCAATCCCCAAGGCGAAGAATGGGTCAGTCTTGTGGAACAGCCGTTTAAGTGGGGCGAGTTTCCAAACTCGCCCGCCGTGGTTTCAGCAAAGAGACTGCGCGAGCTTGGAAGCTCACGCCACTAGGAAAGGGAAAACAGGCTGGCTTTTGCCCGCGCCGCCGCCAATCATCACGCCGGTCATGAATATGAAAGCCACGCTCTGCTCACTCTTCGGGATCGCGTTCATGCTCACCTCGGTCTTTGGCGCGGACGAGGTGTTGTTCAATGACGACTTCGCCGGCAAGCTCGGCGAGGGTTGGTCGTGGGCGCGCGAGGAGAAGTCCGCGTGGCGCGTCGCCGGCAAAGGCATGGAGATGCGCGTGCTGCCGGGCAATCTTTGGGGGCGCGCCAACAACGCGAAGAACGTCCTCTTGAGGCCGGCCCCGGACATCGCGCAAGGCGGCGTCGAGATTTCTGTGAGCGTCGCCAACCAGCCGACACACCAATACGAGCAGGCCAACCTCGCGTGGTATTACGACGACAGCCACATGGTGAAGCTGGGCTTGGAACTGGTGAACAAGGAGGTGTGCATCGTCATGGGCCGCGAGGAAGCCGACAAGACGCGCACGCTGGCGAAGATTCCCATCACCGCGACCTCGGTGCGCCTGCGACTGCTGGTGGCCGGCAACCAGATTCGAGGCCAGTATCGCCCCGCAGGAGCAGACAAGTGGCTGGATGCCGGCGCAGGCGATCTGCCGGCACCGACCGACGGCAAGGCAAAGCTCAGCCTCCATTGCTATCAAGGCCCGCCCGACGCCGAGCACTGGGCGCGGTTCAGCGACTTCCGAGTTTCGCGCATCAGCAAGTGACGACGAGGGATTGATGGCATGAAAACGCGACGATGGTTTGTTGGGCTGACGGCGGGATTGTTTGCGGTCACGGCGGCCTTCGCGGGCACGATCAGCGGCCGGGTGTTTCTTGACGCCAATGGCAACAGCGCGTTCGACGCTGGCGAGAAAGGCGTCGCCGGCTGCGTCGTGAGCGACGAACGCGCCTCCGCCCGCAGCGACAACAAGGGACGCTATCAACTCACGCTGCCCGCGGGGCCGGCCGTCGTCTTCGTCGTCAACGCGCCGGGAACATGGCCGGCGGCGCGATGGTGGAACTACGTCGCCGACGGCAGCGCCGACGCGATGGTGGATTTTCCGCTGCGCGCGCAGGACCAGAGCGGGCCGCTGTATTTCGTGCAGGGCACCGACCCGCACATCCAGACCAACGCCGTGCCGATGTATCGCCGCTATGTCGAGCACGTCAACGCGCTGCCCGTGCCGGTGAAGTTTGTCGTCCACACCGGCGACCTGGTGATTGATTCGTCCATGGCGACGATGGAGCGGGCGCGGGAGCTGTTCAGCCTTTACGAAAACGAGAGCAAGGCGCTGAAGCCGCCGTTGCGAAACATCATGGGTAACCACGACAACGCCGGCGTCACCAATCCGAAACTGAAGGGCGACGAGCCGGGCTTCGGCAAGGCGCTCTACCGTCAGCGGCTCGGCCCGGTAACGTATGCGTTCCGCTACGGGCCGTATCACTTCATCACGCTCGACGGCACTATGATCAAGGAGCGCACGCTCGTTTACGGCCTCACGCAAGAATCCGCCGACTGGGCCATCCGCTATCTCGCCGAGGTCAAGCGCGACGAGCCGATTGTCCTGCTCATCCACGAGCCGATGTTCCCTGAGGTCGGCGGCGTCCGCCAGCCGGACACGCCGCAGACGCGCCCGCACGAAAGTCGCCTGAGGGCCGCGTTGCAGGGTAAGAAGCTGGTGATGACGCTCGCGGGCCATACGCACAGCCGCAACGAAACGGCATGGGCCGGTGCGCCGCACATCCTCGGCGGGGCGATCTCCTACGCGTGGCACGGCATCCAGCCGTATCCGCCGACACCGCGCGCTTACGTCCTGTTCCGGCTGGAGGGCGGTCGCGAGGAACACGTCTATCTCGACTGGGCCGAGGAACGCTCGATTGACGTGGCGACGCCGGCCTTCACCGACCTCGTGCGCGGTCGCCAGAAAATCAGCGGCATCGTCGCCGACTTCAACGCGGAGGTCACCACCGTCGAGTGCGCCGTCGGCGGGCAAACGACGGCGGCGAAGATTTCCCGCCGGGGCAACCTCGCAACGGCGTTCGATGCCGCGCTCGACACCTCGAAGCTGGCCGACGGCGCGTATGACCTCCTCGTGACCGCGCACGCCGGTGACAAGAAGTGGACCGAGCGCCAGCCAGTCGTCATCGTGAACGGCAAGCCGGCGGAGTTCGCGGCGGCGAGCGGCGCGAAGCTAACGTTCCGCGTCGAAGGCAAACTGGCTGCGGAGCCTCAGGTGTCATGCAACGGCCAGCCGTTGGCTGTGAACGTGGCGACAGCGACCGATATTCGCTGCGACGTGCCCGCCGGCCAACTGCGCCGCCTGAACGAGATCATCATCCGCGCCAGCCCGTCGCCCGGCTCCAAGAAACCTGTGATCATCAAAAGCGTGACGCTCGACTACAACGGCAAGCGCTGCCGCGACATTCGCTACGCGCCGCTCGCCCGCAGGCCGCTGACCTCGAAGGTCGTCTCTTATATTGATCTTGTTTACGAAGATCCCGCCGCGCCCGCGAAGTAGGAACGCGAGAAACCCTTGCTCCGTGACAGGCTCCGGGAGTAAACAAGCGCTATGAGATCGCTTCCTTTCGCCCGGTTCCTCGCGCTGCTTGCTTGCTGCGCGGCGTTCGTCAACGCAGACGCGGCGGAAACCAAACGGCCGAACATCCTCTGGCTCATTGCGGAGGACTTCGGCCCGCACCTCGGCTGCTACGGCACAAAGGAAGTCTGGACGCCGAACCTCGACAGGCTCGCCGCCGACGGCGTGCGTTACACGAAGGCGTTCACCACCGCGCCGGTTTGTTCGCCCAGCCGGTCGGCGTTCATGACCGGCATGTATCAGACCGCCATCGGCGCGCACAACCACCGTTCGCACCGTGACGACGGCTACAAGCTGCCCGACGGCGTGCGCGTGCTTCCCGACTGGCTGCGCGACGCGGGCTACTTCACAGCCAACCTGCGCGAGTTGCCGAAGGAGTTTGGCTTCAAGGGCACCGGCAAGACGGACTGGAACTTCACCTATGAGAGCAAGCCCTACGACTCCGACAAGTGGGACGAACTGAAATCGCACCAGCCGTTCTACGCGCAGATCAACTTCCATGAGACGCACCGGAAGTTTAATGGAGAGAAGCGCGCCGACCCGGCGAAGGTCGTCATCCCGCCCTGCTATCCCGACCATCCGGTCACGCGCGAAGATTGGGCGGCGTATCTCGACGCGGCCACCGAGCTGGACCGCAAGATCGGCCTCATCCTCAAGCAACTCGAAAGCGACGGCCTCGCCGATAACACGGTCATCATCTTCTTCGGCGACAACGGCCAAGCCCACGTCCGCGGCAAGCAGTTCTGCTACGAAAGCGGCCTGAATGTCCCGCTCATCATCCGCTGGCCGAAGGGCGTGCCCGCGCCGAAGAACTTCAAGCCGGGCACGGTGGACCGCCAGCTTCACGACGCGATTGACTGGTCGGCGACGACGCTCGACATTGCCGGCGTGCCGAAGCCGCCGAAGATGCAAGGCCGCGTCTTCCTCGGCGACCGCGCCGGGCCGCCTCGCGAGTATTCGTTCGGCGCGCGCGACCGCTGCGACGAGACGGTGTTCCGTTTCCGCACGGTGCGCGACGCGCGCTACCGCTACATCCGCAACTTCACGCCGGACCGGCCGTTCCTGCAGCCCAATGCCTACAAGGAGAAGCAATATCCCGTCTGGAATCTGCTGAAAGAACTCCACGCGCAAGGCAAGCTCACGCCCGTTCAGGAAGTGCTCTGCGCGCCGGCGATGCCGGCGGAGGAACTCTACGATCTTGAAAACGACCCCTACGAGATCAAGAACCTCGCCAGTTCGCCGGAACATGCCGACGTGCTGAAGCGCCTGCGCGCCGCGCTGGAGACATGGACCGCCGACACCCACGATGCGGGCGCGGTGATGGAGCCGCCGGAGGTCGCCGCGCGCGAAGGCAAAACCAAGCCTAGTGCGGACACGAAAGCCGGTGGCAAGAAGAAGAGGAAGAAGAATCCGTGAACGCCGCCGTCTGCAACCCGCTGCTGCGCACGCCGCTGTCGCTCATCATTGACGACTCGTGTCCCGTCATCAACAAGGCATACTACTGGATCAAGCAGCGGCACGAGTGGCGGATGCGACACGCGCCGGACAAGCCGCCGGACGGCTGGGAAAAGCACTACGACAAGCTCGACCGGATGCCGAACACGATTCCCGCCGCGTTCGCGGCGAAATGGGGCGAGTGGTGCGGCGAACAGGGCATCCGCGGCAAGTTCAGCATGGTGCCATTTCCGGCGGGCGTCGGGAGGATAGACCGCGGCTTCGAGGGATTTCCGAAGAGCGAACTGCACGACTGGCTGCGCGTAACCAAGGACATCATCTATCAAAACTTCGATCTCACGCCGGAGATGCTGACGCACACGGGCGTCGTGGATTTGAAAACGTGGCGGCTCACCGAAGCTTGGGAGCAACGCGAATGGGTGGACCCGCCGGTCGAATTGCTGACCGACTACATCGCGGCGGCGATGCAGTTGCTCAAGAACGTCGGCATTTTCTGCGAAGGCGTCACCAGTCCCGGTTCCTTCGGCAGCAAGAAGGAGTCCGCCTACGCCCGCGCGGTGCTCGACGCCGCGTTGCGCGTGAACAACAACCCGCGGCCGTTTTACTTTCTTCACATGAAGACGAGCGCCAAAGAGATGCCCGACGTGCCGCTGTGGCACGTGGACAAGGAGAAAGGCCGCGCCGTCGCGAGCATCGTCGGCTGCGCGGGCGATTGGTTCGGCGCGACCGGCTACGACACGTCGAACGCCGATTTGTTCATCACCAAGGACTTGCGCGGCGGCCGACTGCCGGCGGTGCTGGAGAAAGAGTTGCCGTGCATCCTCGTGGGTCACTGGCCCTGCTTCTACGTCAACGACGGCCCCGGCTTCAAAGTGCTCAAGGAAGTTAAACGCCGCCTCGACGCTTACGATCCCGACCACACCAAGACGCTCTGGATGAAGAACAGCGAGATCGGCCACTACTGGATGGCGCGGACGTTGAGCGACATCCGCGTCGAGAGCGGCGCAACGCCGGACCATGAGCAGCTTCGCATCGAAACGAAGTTTCCGGCGCACAACTTTACTCTTTCACTCGACATCGCCGCCAAGCGCGTGAAGGTGGACGGCAACGAGCCGCGCCCGGCCCGGTCTCGCCGCGATTTTCACGCCGGCACGTTCTTGGTTGAAGGCGGTCGCACGTTTGTCGCCTTCGATCTCCCGACGGGCGCGACGACGGTGACGGTCTGGCGGGACAGTTGAGTGACGAACAAAGTAAAACACTTCCGAAGCCGGACATTTCCCAGTGCGGTAAAGCTGTGACCAAGAAAGGCGAACGGTCGGCTAAAAGAACTTCAAATACGGCCGGCCCTTGGCCTCGCGCAGCAACAGCAGCGCCAGTTCGCGCGCATGATAGTCACCCCACATGGAGCTTTCGCCGCGCGGAATCTTCGAGCCGGGCGGCACGTAGTCCCAGCCGTTCGGGCGATGGTAGATGGAGTGCAACAGCAGCCCTTGGTGGTCCGGCTTCGTCGAGAGATACGACTCGGCAAAGAGCGTGTCCGCAACGGTGAGGCCGGCTTGAAGGTAACGCCTGCCTTTCGCGCCGCCGAGATAGATGCCGAGGCGCACGAGGCCCTGCGCGGCGATGGCGGCAGCAGAGCTGTCCACCGGCTCGTGGTCGTTGAACGGATCGGCGGGGCGGTCGAGGTAATCGCCTAGTTTCGCCAAGCCCGGCGCGCCCGTGTCCCAGTAAGGCACGCCGTCGGCCGGCGTCTGCTCGATGTAGAAATCCGCCGTGGCCAGCGCCGCGTTCAGCAACATGCCGGTGACGGCCTTGCGTCCGCCGAACGGTTTTAGGTCGGCATCATCGAGCGTCTTGAAGAACTCCAGTTGCTCGGCATAGCCGCAGATGATCCACGCCAGCCCGCGCGTCCACGTTGAGAACGGCGAGTAGCCCTGCTGCGAGTTGGGGCAGCGGTAGTTGCCGTCAGTGACGTTGAAGATGCTCTCGTGCGCCACGCGGCCGCGCACGTCGTAGGCGTCGCGCCCCTCGCCGTAATAAACGTTGAACGTCGCCGTCGTGTCGGCGTGCTCCACCAGCCGCGCCAGCAGCGAAATCTTCCGGTCGCCCTCGCCCATCAGCACGTGGCCGAGCTTGTGCGCCATCGCCAGCGAGCGCAACGAGCGGAACGCGTCGGCGAAGAGCGAGTGCGGGCCGTTGAACGTGTGGATGTAGCCGCGATCCGCAGCCGCCGCGGCTCCGGCGCGGTTCAGCATCGTCCGGCACGCCGGGTTGATGGTAGTCCACCGCGCCGCTTGCACGGCGCCGGAAACCTTCAGCGCCAGTTCGTAGAAGTTTTTCTCCCACTCGTTGAAAGCGATCCGCCCCTCGCGCATCAGGCGCAGGAGGTTGCCGTAGGTGGAAACATTGTTGAAGCCGTGATCGTGGACACCGATGTGGCTGACGTGCGTCGCCATCAACTCGACCGTCTTGCGTCGGCCGATGGCGAGAAACTTCTTCTCGCCGGTGGCGTCGTATTGCAGCACCGCCGCGCCGAACTGGAACCCCTGCGTCCACTCCGTCCAGCCGCGCGAGGTGTAACGGCCGCGCACGGTGAACACCGGCGTGCCGTTCGCCGGATCCCACGAGCGCTGGAGAGCGAGAATCTTCCGGCCGGAGAGATCGAACAGCCGCTCCAGTTTCGGTTGGAGGTTTTTCGCGGTGAGCGAGTGGTTGATCTTGATCATAAATCGAAAGCCTCGGCGGCGAGGCTATGCCGGCGGGGAAGGGGGCGTCAACCTTTTGCTTTCGGCCGCAGATTCGTCAACCAAGGATGGACGCGGAGCCGAAGGATGTCACTTCCAAGCGCGACCATCAACAAAGCGCGATGTCGTTGCTTCCGTGAACTCGGTCCCATGTCACAGGCGTTACCCAGATCAATCATACGGCTCGAACCGGCTGAAGCCGGGACTCCGAACCTCGCACGTGAGCGCGCGTCGAGACCGAGGGTTTGGAGTCCCGGCTTCAGAGACTGTGCGAAAAACCCCTTTTCGGTCAGGGAGGACTTGCGGTGTCGTCGCGCGGAGGGCATGAACAAAGCCATGAATTGGATTACAGGTCTCGACCGCCA
>Ga0163199_1000550_pt1 | contig 23634 bp, 20 predicted proteins | sample PL_2010_150m_FD_113537 | JGI IMG/M metagenome (GOLD analysis project Ga0163199, IMG submission 113537) | Freshwater microbial communities from Powell Lake, British Columbia, Canada to study Microbial Dark Matter (Phase II) - PL_2010_150m | ecosystem: Environmental > Aquatic > Freshwater > Lake ...
CCCCCACTCACTCTCCCCCGCCTCTCTCCCGCCCCGCCGGGCGGAAGAGAGGAGCCAACAGCCCTATTTGGCCGCGTGCGAAAGCATTGCAGTGCATCTCGTTTGAAAAGGCGAAATTGGTGGCTTACCGCAACAACTCCAGGCTTGTCATCCCGGACTTGTGGTTTGTCATCCCGGACTTGTGGTTTGTCATCCCGGACTTGATCCGGGATCCAGTGCCACACCACCACTGGATTGCGGGTCGTGGCCCGCAATGACGACGGGGACAGCAATGACAACGGGGACAGCAATGACAACGGGGACAGCAATGACAACGGGGACAGCAATGACGACGGGGACAGCAATGACGACGGGGACAGCAATGACGACGGGGACAGCAATGACGACGGGGGCAGCAATGACGACGGGGACAGCAATGACGACGGGGACAGCAATGACAGCGGCGAAAGCAACGAAAGCTCGGCTGGATTGAACTTGACTTGATCTGATACAGCCTGCGTGACCGATCGAGTCGCTACGATGTCGAACATGGATGCCGCTGCCAGCACCAAAGAAGTCATCTTCCGGGCCGAGGGGCTGACCAAGATTTACCGCATGGGCGAAGTCGAGGTGCACGCCCTGCGCGGCATCGACCTGCTGCTGTACGCGGGCGAACTGGTGGTGCTGCTGGGGCCCTCGGGCAGCGGCAAATCGACCCTGCTCAATATCCTGGGCGGGCTCGATGTGCCCACGGCTGGCCACGTCTGGTACCACGGCGAAGACCTGACAAGCGCCAGCGACGCCGAGCTGACTGCCTTCCGGCGCGAACACGTCGGATTTGTGTTCCAGTTCTACAACCTGATACCGAGCCTGACGGCACGCGAGAACGTGGCCATCGTCACCGAGATTGCGCCGCAGCCGCTGGCGAGCGAAGAAGCGCTGGCGCTGGTTGGGCTGACGGAACGACTGGACCATTTTCCGGCGCAGCTCTCGGGCGGCGAACAGCAGCGCGTGGCGATTGCGCGCGCCATTGCCAAGCGGCCGGTCGTGATGCTGTGCGATGAGCCGACCGGCGCGCTGGACTCCAGCACCGGCATCCGCGTGCTCGACGCGCTGGAGCAGGTCAACACGACGATGGGCACCACCACTGTCATCATCACCCACAACGTGGACATCGCACGCATGGCGCACCGCGTGCTCTACATGGCCGACGGGCGCATCGTGCGCGAGCAGGTGAACGAGCAGCGCATCGCGGCGCGGGAGCTGCACTGGTGAGAGCAGTACATCGCAAGGCGCTGCGCGACCTCTGGCACCTGCGCGGTCAGGCGCTGGCGATTGCGGCGGTGATTGCCGCTGGCATTGCCATGCTGGTGATGTCGGCCGCCACCCTGCTCTCGCTGCAGGAAACACGCGACCGCCTGTACCAGGACTACCGCTTTTCCGACGTCTGGGCTAACGTCAAGCGCGCACCCGAGGCGCTGGCCGAGCGCATCGCCGAACTACCGGGCGTGGCAGAAGTGGAAACACGATTGACGACCGGCGCCAAGATCGAACTGCTGGGCTACCCCGAGCCGATTGAGGCCATCGTGCAGTCGCTGCCGAATCAGGGCGAACCCCAACAAAACCGGCTGTATCTGCGCGCCGGTCGCATGCTCTCGCCCTGGGCGCACGACGAGGCGCTGGTCAGCGAGGCCTTTGCCCAGGCACACCGCCTGCGGCTCGGCGACCGCTTGCGCGCCACGCTGTACGGCCGCACGCAGTGGTTTCGCATCGTCGGGCTGGCGGTTTCGCCGGAGTACGTTTACCAGATCAAGCCCGGCGCCATGTTTCCGGACTACGAGCGCTACGCCATCGTCTGGACCAGCCGGCGCGCGCTGGAAGCGGCGCTCGACATGAGCGGCGCCTTCAACCAGCTGACCGCACGGCTCGCGCCCGGCGCCAACGAAAAGGACACACTGGCGGCCATCGACCGGTTGCTTGTCAAGAGCGGCGGGCGCGGTGCGCACGGCCGCATGGAGCAGCTCTCTTACCGCTTTCTGTACGAGGAATTTCGCCAGCTCGGGACCATGACGCGGCTCTTTCCGGCGATCTTTCTGGCGGTCGCCGCCTTCCTGCTCAACGTGGTGTTCACGCGGCTGGTGGCAACCCAGCGCGACCAGGTTGCCATCCTGAAAGCCTTTGGCTACAGCACCTGGGACGTGGCGCTGCATTACGGCTTGATCGTCTCGCTGATTGGCCTGCTCGGCGCCGCCATGGGTGTGGCCCTGGGCGCCTGGATGGGCACCGGCCTGGCCGCCATGTACCAGCTCTACTTCCGCTTTCCCTTTCTGGATTTTCACGTCAGCGCGCCGGTCGTGCTCGCGGGCATTGGCGTCAGCCTGCTGGCCTCCCTGCTGGGCACGGCGCGTGCCGTCTTCGCCGCCGCCCGGCTGCCCGTGGCAGACGCCATGCGACCGGAGGCACCGGAGCATTTCCGGCGCAGCCTGATCGAGCGGCTGGGTCTGCAGCGCTGGCTGTCGCAGCCGACGCGCATCATCTTTCGCCAACTGGACCGGCGCCCGGTCAAGGCACTGCTGACGGTGCTCGGTCTGGCGCTGGCCGGTGCCATCCTGATGATGGCGCGCTTTCAGGAGGGCTCCATCAACCACATGGTCGAGCTGCAATACCGCTTGTCGCAGCAGTATGACCTGAGCGCCAACTTCATCGAGCCCGCACCACGGCGCGCCGCCCATGAGCTCGCCGCCCTGAGCGGCGTGCAGCGCGTGGAGGGCCTGCGCCAGGTAGCGGTGCGTCTGAAGGCGGATCAGCGCGCGGTACAGACCTCGATTCTGGGTCTGGCCAGCGATGGCCGGATGCGCATACCCGTCGACACCGAGCTGCGCCGCGTTACTTTGGCCGAAGAGGGCCTGGTGATCAACGACTATCTGGCGCGCAAGCTCGGCGTGACGCTGGGCGACTGGCTCTGGGTCGAGGTGCTCGAAGGGCGCCAGCGGACGCTGCGCCTGCCCGTCACGCAACTGGTGAGTGAGCCGCTGGGCCTGCAGACCTACATGAACCTGGACACGCTGAACCGCGCTCTGGGCGACGGCGACGTCATCAGCGGCGTGCTGCTGGCAGTGCAGGACGGCACGCAGGATGCGGTATTCAAGGAACTGGACCGCCGGCCCCGGGTGGTGGGTGCCGAGTCACGCCTGGCGTCGATCTCGGCGCTCTACAAAAGCATTGCGCAGATGACCGGCCTGTTCACCTGGATCGCCCTGCTGATGGGCGCCGTCATCAACTTTGGCGTGGTGTACAACTCGGCACGCATTGCGCTGGCCGAGCGCGGACGCGAGTTGGCAAGCCTGCGCGTGCTCGGCTTCACGCAGGGCGAAGTCAGCTACATCCTGCTGGGTGAGCAGGCGCTGCTGGTGCTGGCGTCGATTCCGCTGAGCTTTGCCGCCGGCTACGGCCTGTCATGGATTCTGGCCCATAGCCTGCAATCCGACCTGTACCGCGTGCCGGTCCACATTCCGGCGGCGGCCTATGCCCACGCGGCGTTGATCACCGTCATTTCTGCACTGCTGTCGGCGCTGGCGGTGCGGCGCCGCATTCACGCGCTGGACCTGATCGCGGTGCTGAAAACACGCGAATGAAGTCAACCCTTCTGTCAATGGAGCAACCCTCATGACCATGAAAATTCCACGCAAACTCCTGAGCTGGGTGGTGGCGGCACTGGCACTGGCGCTGCTGACCTGGGCCGCGCTGCGCGAACCGGTGCAGATGGTCAGTGTGGCCACGGTGGCACGCGGCGCGCTCGAACAAAGTTTTCTGGAAGAAGGCAAGACGCGATTGAAGCAGCGCTATGTCGTGACCGCGCCGCTGGCCGGACAGGTGCGGCGCATCACGCTGCAACCGGGTGACGCGGTGCGCGCCGGGCAGGTGCTGGCGCAGATCGAGCCGGTCAGCGCCAGCCTGCTGGATGCGCGCGCGCGCAGTCAGGCGCAGGCCGAGGTCGCCGGTAGCCAGGCCGCCCTGCAAGCAGCACGCCAGCGCATCAGCGCAGCAGAAAGCGCCAGTGCCGTGGCGCAAAAGGAGTTGCAACGTCTGGGCACGCTGGCCGCCAGCGGCATGGTCACCGCGTCCGTGCTGGACCAGACCCGTGCGCAAGCCGACAGCGCCGCAGCCGCCTTGAGTACCGCCCGCGCCGATGTACAGATGGCGCAGCAACGCCTGACAGGCGCACAGGCCCTGCTCGGCGACGAGGGCCGCAGCGGGCGCGGCAAGCTGCTCAGCGTGACCGCGCCGGCCGATGGCGTCGTTGTCAAACGCACCGTAGAAAGCGCCACTGCCGTGCCAGTGGGCCAGGTGCTGCTGGAAATCGGCAACCCGCAAGCGCTTGAAATCGAGGTTGAGGTTCTTTCCAGCGACGCCGTGCGTCTGAAAGCCGGCACTCAGGCCCGCGTGCTGCGCTGGGGTGGCGAAGGCGTGCTGGAGGCCAGCGTCACGCGCGTCGAGCCGGGTGGCTACACCAAGATCTCGGCGCTCGGTGTCGAGGAACAGCGCACCCGGGTCATTCTGGACTTTGTGACGGCGCAGGAAAAAAGGTCCGCCCTCGGAGACGCCTACCGGGTCGAGGTCGAATTCATCCTGCGCCAGGAAAAGGATGTCCTGCAAGTCGCCAGCAACGCCCTGTTTCGCCACGCCAATGGCTGGGCCGTTTACCGGGTCGAAGGTGAAACGGCGCAGCGCACGCCGGTGCAGTTAGGCCTGCGCTCGGCGCTGGCAAGCCAGGTGCTGGGTGGACTGCAAGCCGGGCAAAGGGTGATCATTCAGCCCGATGACCGGATCAAGGAGGGAACCCGGGTACGTACACCCTGAGGCGCTACGGACTCTCGCTCTCTGCTGTGTCCGGGTTCGACAGCGGAATCTGCAAACGGATGCCGCGCTGGCTCAGCGCCTCCCGCAACAAATACTCGACCTGGGCGTTGGCGCTGCGGATTTCCTGCGCCGCCAGACGCTCGACGGCTGCCCACAGCACAGGGTCAATGCGCAATGGGAAGGACTTCTTGCCGGGACTGGCCATAGCTTAAATCGGTGAAGGCGCCGTCATCCCGGACAGATCGCTTGTCATCCCGGACAGATCGCTTGTCATCCCGGACTCGATCCGGGATCCAGTGCCACGCGAACCCTGGATTGCGGGTCGTGGCCCGCAATGACAAAGAGGAGCGTTCGCAATGACAACGCGGGACTCAATGACAACGGGGGACTCAATGACAACAGGGGACTCAATGACAACGGGGGATGTTTGCAATTTCTATGGCCTTCAGTTGTAAAGCGTGCCTGCGTTGACAATGGGCTGGGTTTCCCGGTCCGAACACAGGACCACCAGCAAATTGGACACCATCGCGGCTTTGCGCTCATCGTCGAGCACCACAATGTTGCGCTCCGACAGGCCCTTGAGCGCGGCGTCCACCATGCTGACCGCGCCCTGCACAATTTTGTTGCGTGCCGAAATGATGGCCTCGGCCTGCTGGCGGCGCAGCATCACCTGGGCGATTTCCGGCGCGTAGGCCAGGTGCGTCAGCTTGGCGTCGAGCACATCAACCCCGGCACGCTCAAAACGCACCTGCAACTCGACGCGCAAGGCTTCCGAGACCACGTCCATGCCGCCACGCAGCGTGGTGACTGTGTGGCCGTCGCTTTCGCCCTCGTCATAAGGGTACTGCGACGCCAGATGGCGCAGCGCCGCCTCGGCCTGCACCTGCACATAGCGTTCGTAGTCATCGACATCAAAGACCGCCTTGGCCGTGTCCTGCACGCTCCAGACCACGACAGCCCCGATCTCGATCGGATTGCCGCGCTGGTCGTTGACCTTGAGTGTGGCCACGTTAAGGTTGCGCGCACGCATGGAAATCCGGCGCTTGATGTAGAACGGACTGGCCCAGCGCAGGCCTTCGCCGTGATCGGTGCCGGAGTACTGGCCGAAGAAGGTCAGGATCGCCGCCTCCTTGGGCTGCAGCATGTAGAGACCAGCCAGGATGAAGACGGCGACCAAGATCAGCGGCAATTTCCAGGCCTGCGCAAAGTCTTCGTGGACCGCCATGCCGTAGATCGCCCACGCCGCCGTCGCCACACACAGAAAGGCCACGCCAACCATGGGCAGACCAGGCCAGGACGATTTGGCAAGTTCGCGCAGCGGTGCGACAGGCTTGGCAGCAGCAGAATTCATGAGAGCTCCATTGAAATCAAAGTGATATCAGTTTAATCTCATTCTTCAATTTTTGCAAGCCTGCCATACTCAGGATTAAAGATACGTTTATTATTGATTTAAAACGATTTTCATAGTAAATTCAACAAATGACGATTGAACATGAAAACGTTAATCTTGTCGAATTGAGCGAAGCCCAAACACGCCAGTACATCGATGCCGAATCGGCCTGGCGAGCCCTGCAGGATGCGCGCCTGGCAGCGGCCGAGGTACGCGGCTCCATGATGTGGCGCAGGCAAAACGGCAGGCGCTACCTGATACGCGTAGCGGCTACGGGCGGGCAAACTTCGCTCGGACCCGCCTCACCCGAGAACGAGCAGATTTACGAGCGCTTTATGGCACGCAAGACAAGCGTACAGGCGCGTCAGAGCCAATTGCTGGAGGTACTTCAACAACACATCCGCCTGAACCGTGCGCTGCGCGTCGGTCGCGTTCCCAATGTGGTCGCGGACACGCTCAATGCGCTGGCCCGCGCCGGCCTGCAAAATCATTTTTTGACCGTTGGCACACACGCGCTTTACGCCTATGAGACCGCCTGCGGCGTGCGCGTGCAGACCGAAGCCACTGCCACACAGGATATTGACCTGTTGCTCGACACGCGCAAATACCTTCAGTTTGCCAGCACCATGCAGCGTCTGGACACTTCGCTGCTGAGCATCTTTCAAAAGGTGGACAAGACTTTTGTCTTACGTGAAGACCAGAAATACACGGCCGTCAATGCCTCGGGCTTTGAGATCGATGTGATCCGTCGCTCTGCACAAACCGGTGCCGGGACCGATCCGCATCCTTTGCGCGTTTCGGCCTTTGAAGACGATTTTTGGGCCGTCCAGGTATCCAGCGGGCAGGCCCTGCTAGACGGCGGACGTTTCAGCCAAATGGTGGTCGCCACCAACGGCAACATGGCGACCATGCATGCGCCAGCGCCCGAGAGTTTTGTGCGTATCAAAACTGCCCTGGGACAACAGCGCGACCGCGACCCCTTGAAAAGCCGCAAAGACAGTTTGCAAGCGCGGGTGGTGACCCAACTGCTGGATCACTGTGGCCTGCGCCAGGTCGTCAATGCACGGACAAAATTGACCTGACCTTGCGGGATCAAGATCACGCAAGCTTGCCCTGCACCAGCCGCAACTGCCGGGCGCAGCGCGCTGCCAGTGTTTCATCATGCGTGACGACGATGAAAGCAGTACCTTGGGTTCTGGCCAGTTCCAGCATCAACTCAAAAACACCGTCGGCGCTGCCACGATCCAGATTGCCGGTGGGCTCATCGGCCAGCACACAGGCGGGGCGCGTTACCAGGGCGCGCGCAATCGCCACGCGCTGGCGCTCGCCACCCGAGAGCTCCGAAGGACGGTGCAGCAAGCGCTCTTGCAGGCCGACGCTGGCCAGCATGGCACTGGCGGCTTGCGTCGACTGTGCGCGTGACTGGCGCCGAATCCACAAGGGCATGGCGACGTTGTCGAGTGCGCTGAACTCGGGCAACAGATGATGGAACTGGTAGACAAAGCCGAGGTACTGGTTGCGCAGGCGTCCCTGCGCTGCAGCGCTCTGCGCGGCCAGGTCCTGGCCGTTGAGCATGACAGTCCCACTGGTAGGCGCGTCCAGACCACCGAGCAGATGCAACAACGTGCTTTTGCCCGAACCCGACGCTCCCACAATCGCCAGTGTTTCGCCCGCATGCACCGCCAGATCCACGCCCTGCAGCACCGTGACGTCGAGCCGACCTTCGGTGAAGCGCTTGCTCAGCCCGCTAGCACTAAGGACGACTTCGCCGCCGGGCGTGGGGGCCATATCACTCATAGCGCAAGGCCTCCGCCGGGTTGACTTGAGAGGCGCGCCAGCTTGGGTACAGCGTGGCGACAAAGGCCAGCAGCAGCGAGATGATGGCCACCGGAACAATGTCGGCCTGCTGCGGGTCGCTCGGCATGCGGCTGATCAGGTAAATGTCTTTGGGCAGAAAGCTGGCGTGGAACAACTGCTCCAGCGCCGGCACGATGATGTCGATGTTGAAGGCCACAACCAAACCCAGCGCCAGCCCGGCCAGCGTGCCAATCACGCCGACCATGGCACCCTGCACGACAAAAATGCCCATGATCGAATTCGGGCTGGCACCCAGGGTGCGCAGGATCGCGATGTCGGCGCGCTTGTCGGTGACTGTCATCACCAGCGTGGAGACCAGATTGAAAGCGGCCACCGCAACAATCAGAGTCAGGATGATGAACATCATGCGTTTTTCCACCTGCACGGCAGCAAACCAGGTACGGTTCTGGCGCGTCCAGTCACGCACCACCAGATCTCCGCTGAGGCTGCGCGTCAGTTGCGCGCCGACTTCACGCGCCTGCTGCAGTTCCTTCAGTTTGACGCGCACCCCGGTCGGTCCCTCCAGCCGGAATATTTTCGCCGCGTCGTCCATATGCATCAGCACCAGCGCCGAGTCGTATTCGTAATGGCCGGAATCAAAAGTGCCTACCACCGTCATCTGTTTCAGACGCGGCACGACGCCGGCGGGCGTCACCTGGCCACTGGGTGCCACCAGGGTCACCTTGTCACCCGCGCGCACGCCGAGCGAGCGCGCCAGTTCACCCCCCAGTACGACGCCAAAGTCACCCGCAATCAGGCGCGCCAGGGAGGATTTCTTCAGTTCCACTGCCAGATCGGTGACGTCTGGCTCCAGCGCCGGATCAATGCCACGCACGATCGCCCCCTTCATGTCTTCGCCGCGTGCCAGCAAGGCCTGCGTGGCGATGAAGGGCGCAGCCCCCAGCACCTGGGGGTTGGCCCTCACCTCGCGCAGCGTGCGCTCCAGATCCGGCAAGGCGGCGCCGCCCTGGGCAAAGATCTCGATATGCGAGACCACGCCGAGCATGCGATCCCGCACCTCTTTCTGAAAGCCGTTCATCACTGAAAGCACGATGATCAGCGCCGCCACCCCAAGCGCAATGCCCAGCATCGAAACGCCCGAGATGAACGAGATGAAGCCATTGCGCCGGGTCGCCCGACCAGCGCGCGTATAGCGCCAGCCAAGGATGAGTTCGTAAGGGACTTGCATGGACCGATCAGCGTGGAATGAAGTGCCATTGTGGCATCCCGCACAATCACACCATGCACCTCCTGATTCCGTTCGCCCACTGCAGCTCCGAAGGCTGCGACATGGTCTTGCGCACGCTCAAGCTGCCAGAGCTGCAGAAACTGCTCTCGCGCCTGGCGCCCGAGCCCGCCGAGCCGTCCGAGCCATTGAGTCTGTCAGCACCGCACGAAAGGGCTTTGGCGCGCGCGCTGGCGCTGCCTCTGACCGACGGGATGATTCCCTGGGCCGCACTGCAGGCCCGACAGACACTGTCAGCCGGTGGCGCCTGGGGCTTCATTACACCCTGCCACTGGAAGATCGGCAGCCAGCATGTGGTCATGAGCGGCGCAGCGCTGACGGACCTTTCCGAGCAGGACTCGCAGGCGCTGCTCGGCGCGATGCAGCCCTACTTTGCCGAGGACGGCATCAGCCTGCACTACCAGCAGCCAACGCGCTGGCTGGCACAGAGCGAGCTGTTCGACGGTCTTGCCACCGCTTCGCTGGATCGCGCCAGCGGGCACGATGTAAGCGACTGGCTGCCGACTGACAGCCGGGCCGCTCAACTGCGGCGCCTGCAAAGCGAGATGCAAATGCTGCTCTACAACCACCCGGTCAATGAATCACGCAGTGCGCGCGGCCTGAGCGTGGTCAATTCGTTCTGGCTCAGCGGCACCGGCGCGCTGGCGCCTGCGCCGAGCCCCGTCGCCGACGCAGCACCACAGGTCGCCGATTCACTGCGCGAGGCGGCCCTGAACGAGGACTGGTCTGCCTGGGCGCGCGCCTGGGAACAACTCGACGCCACCGAATGCGCAGCGCTGCTGCAAGCCTTGCAGCGCGGCCAGGCGGTTCAACTGACCCTGTGCGGCGAACGTGCCACGCAGACCTTTGTTTCTGACTTGTCATTGCGAGCGAAGCGCGGTAATCCACCTGCATGGATCGCCGCGGCCTGCGGCCTCGCGATGACGGGCCCATTGAATTTGAAACGGTCTTTGATGACGCTGTTCAAGAGTCCCTCCGTCATCAGCTTTCTTCTGCCACTATGAAAATCGTCCCGCGCGACATTCCACCCCGCACCGTCTGGACCCTGGAACAGGCCGGCGTGCACCCACTACTGGCGCAGCTTTACGCGGCGCGCGGCGTGCTCGGCACCGATGAACTCGACGACGGCCTGGCGCGCCTGCTCGCGCCTGACAGCCTGCTGGGCAACCGCGCGGCCGCGGTGCTGCTGGCCGATGCGATTGCGCTGGACAGACGAATCTGCATCGTCGCCGACTACGACTGTGATGGCGCCACCGCCTGCGCCGTCGGGGTGCGCGGCTTGCGCCTGCTCGGTGCAAAGAACGTCGGCTACATCGTGCCGGACCGGGTGCAGGATGGCTACGGTCTGACAGCGCCGATCTCGCAGCGCGTCAAGGACAGCGGTGCCGACCTGCTGATCACCGTGGACAACGGCATTGCCAGTTTCGAGGGTGTGGCCAAGGCGCGTGCACTGGGTCTGCAGGTTCTGGTAACCGATCATCACCTGCCCGCCAGTGTGGATGGCCAGATCCAGCTGCCTGAGGCCGACGTCATCGTCAACCCGAACCAGCCCGGCTGCGGCTTCGAGAGCAAGTCCATCGCCGGCGTTGGCGTCATGTTTTATGTGCTGCTGGCGCTGCGCGCCGAGCTGCGCCGGCGCGGGCAGTTCGACACTAACAATCAGCCCAAGCTTGATGCCCTGCTGCCCCTGGTCGCGCTGGGAACGGTGAGCGATGTGGTGAAACTCGATGCCAACAACCGCCGGCTGGTGGCCCAGGGGCTGAAGCGGGTGCGCGCGCTGGCCATGCCCGCCGGCATGGCTGCCCTGTTTGAAGTCTCCGCCCGGCAAGCGCGCAGCGCCACCAGCTTCGACTTCGGCTTTGCGCTGGGGCCGCGCATCAACGCCGCCGGACGCCTGTCTGACATGACGCTGGGCATCGAGTGCCTGCTCAGCGACGACCCGGCGCGCGCCCAGGAACTGGCCAGAGCGCTGGACAGCATCAATCGTGAGCGGCGCGAGATTGAGGGTGGCATGCGCGATCAGGCGCTCGCGGTGGCCGAAGCCCTGTTCAGCAAGGAGCAGGCAGCACCACCCGCGATCTGCCTCTTTGACGCCTCGTTTCACGAGGGCGTGGTCGGCATTGTGGCCTCGCGCATCAAGGACAAGCTGCATCGCCCGACCTTCGTCTTTGCCGCCAGCGCGGCCCTCGGTCATGAACACGAACTCAAGGGCTCAGGGCGCTCGATTGCCGGCTTTCATTTGCGCGACGCACTGGACCTGGTGGCCAAGCGAAAGCCGGGCTTGCTGCTGCGCTTTGGCGGTCACGCCATGGCAGCCGGCTGCACGCTGGGACGGGAGCAGCTTGGCGTCTTTGAGCAGGCACTGAGCGCTGTCGCTGCCGAGTGGCTTGATGCAGCGACGCTGACGCGGCGCATCGATACCGATGGTCCGCTGCAGCCGCAATACCGCCGGGTCGAACTGGTGGACGTGCTGCAGCGCGAAGTATGGGGTCAGGGTTTTGCCGCGCCGACCTTCAGCGAAGAACTGGAAGTCCTGTCGCAACGCCTGGTCGGTGAAAAGCATCTGGCGCTCAAGCTCAGACACCAGGGGCAGCCAGTCGACGGCATCTGGTTTGGCCACACCGAGGCGCTGCCGGCGCGGGTCAAACTGGCGTTTCGACTCGACGCCGATGCCTGGAATGGCGTGCGCCGGGTCCGCTTCCTTATCGAGGCGGCGGAACTGGATTCATAAACACCAATAAAGTTTAAGAAATACCAATAAGTGCCAGAATTTGCTATGATGCCCAGCCATTAGGGCCACCCCGGAAATCCACGCTTCATGGCAACACCGCATATTGAAAAGACCTTCTGCACCACCCGCGAGGCGGCCGCGCTGTTGGGTGTCTCTATCGGCACCGTGCAGCTCTGGGTTGAAAGCGATTTGTTGCAGGCCTGGAAAACAGCCGGTGGGCACCGTCGCGTGATGCGCGAGTCGGTTGATCGCCTGTTGCACAAAGCGGTTGATGCGCCCAGTCCACCGGCCAAACTTGCCGCTGCGGAGAAGGAACGCCGCCTGAGCGTGCTGGTTGTGGAGGACGACCCCAGTCTGCTGCGCCTGTACCAGACCAAGATGTCGCGCTGGCCGATCAAGCTCGACCTGGTGACCGCCGACAACGCGGTTGCCGCCCTGCTGGCCATTGGGCGGGGCGGGCCGGATCTGCTGATAACGGATCTGAACATGCCGTTCACCAACGGCTTCGAAATGTTGCGCGTCCTGACGCAGGCACCCGAAGCGGTCCACACCACGATTGTGGTGGTCAGCGGTCTGGACGCTGCCGAAATCGCACGTCGTGGTCCGGTTCCACCTGGCATTGAGGTCCTGGCCAAGCCGGTGCCTTTCGATCGCCTGCTCGCCATTGCGAGCAGCATCCTAAAATAATCCAATCTCTTCAGGGGCCGACTCATGTCTTACATTCTGATCGTCGATGACCATTCCGACATTCGCCGCCTATTGAGCATATCGCTGTGCAAGGAATTTACGGTCAAGGAAGCCGAGGACGGCGTTACCGCACTCGAAACAGCGCGCCATGATCATCCCAAGATCATCCTGCTCGATGTCATGATGCCAGGCGAAATGGACGGGATGCAAGTACTGGATGCGATCAAGTCCGACCCCAAGACACGCGACATTCTGGTTGCCATGATCAGCGCCAGAGCCCAGACGGTTGACCATGATGAAGCGCGCCGGCGCGGCGCCGACGCCTACTTCATCAAGCCCTTCAGCCCGCTGCAGGTTGTCGCCTGGGTGCGCAGCCACATGCGCTGAAGTCTCGTGTCTCGCGCCTAAGCAACCCTCAGACTGATGAAGTTTTCCATCACCAGCCGCCACGGTGACGGGCAGCTCAGACGCCCCTTGCTGCTGCTCTGGCTTGCCACGGCCGTGCTGCTGGGCCTGGCCTGGTGGCACGTGTTTGCCCAGGTCAGCGACAGCCGCGCCAAGGAACTGGTCAATGCCGAGCGCGATCTGGCCAATCTGACGCGTGTCAGTCAGGAACATGCCGACCGGACTTTTCGCAGTGCCGATCAGGTCATCCGCTTCGTGCAGGCGCGCTACCTTGAAATTGGTAACCGGCTGGATCTGGCGGCGCTGAGCAGACAGGGCGTTATCGATACAGAGATCTTCAATCAGGTCGGCATCATCGATTCACATGGGATTTATGTCCTGGCGAACCTCCCGATCAAAGGCAAACTTGACTTATCGGACCGCGAGCATTTCAAGGTGCACGTGGCGGCAGACAACGGCGAACTGTTCATTTCCAAACCGGTGCTCGGGCGTGCCAGCGGCAAATGGTCGATACAACTGACGCGGCGCATCAATCGCGCCAACGGCGAGTTTGCCGGTGTCGTCGTGGTCTCTATCGACCCCGGCTACTTCACGCACTTTTACAGCGAACTGCAGTTAGGCAGCAAGGGGGTCATAGCGCTGTACGGCCTGGACGGCGTGGCGCGCGCCCGCAAGATCGGCAACAAGGAAGAATTTGGCACAGAGGCTACCAACTCGCAGATGCTGACTCGCATTGCGCAGGGCAAGCTGACCGGCAGCTTCATCAACCCCTCTGTGGTGGACGGCATCGAGCGGCTCTACCACTACCGCAAGCTGCCGCACGACCGGCTGGCCGTGCTCAACGGCCTGGACATGAAGTACCTGCTGGCCAATCATGAGCGCGCGGCCCAAGCCTTGTGGCTGCAGGCGACCATCCTGAGCTTGCTGCTACTGGCCTTCTCAACTGTCCTGACCCGCTACCTGCAGCGAGTCAACCAGAACCTGCTGGCACGCCAGGCGGCGCAGCGACTGATCGAAGAACGCAACGAGCAACTGACCGCCATCTTCAGCATGAGCCCGGATGCCTTGGTCTCGTTCGACGCCACGCATCACATCACCTATGTCAGCCCGACCTTGCTGCCCATGATGGCACGCGCCAATATCCAGTTTGAGGGAATGTCGGAGCAGGATTTTTCTGCCTGGTTGCTGCAGCATTGCGAACCGGGTTCGTCCTTTGCCAGTATTGCCGCCCTGCGCGCGCAAGCGGCTCAAGGGCAGGCCGAGCGTTCGACATTGATGGAAATAGCAAACCCGGGCAAACGCATCCTGCAACTGAGTTTGCGCTCCAGCGAGTCAAGCGCGGTATCGCAACTGCTGCACTTCCGCGACGTCACACGCGAAGCCGAAATTGACCAGATGAAGAGCGAATTTCTGTCCACGGCAGCGCACGAACTGCGCACGCCGATGGCCAGCATTTCCGGTTTCACCGAAGTGCTGATGACGCAGCAACTCACGCCAGAGGAAATCTCCGAGTTCCTGAACATCATTCATAGCCGTGCGCAACTGATGTCGAATATTCTTAACGAGTTGCTCGATCTGGCCCGCATCGAGGCGCGCCGCGGCAAGGACTTTCTGTATGCGCGCCTCGACCTGGCGGCGCTGGTCAAACAGAGTGTGGCTTCATTCATCCCACCCTCAGGCAGCCAGGCGCCGCAACTGCAACTGCCTGAACAGCCTTTGTGGATCATGGCCGATGCACAAAAAATGCAGCAGGCGGTCCTCAACGTGCTGTCCAACGCCTACAAGTATTCTGCTCCAGGCAAACCGGTCAAGCTGAAACTGGCGCTGGAGCCACAAGCGCAGGGGCCAGAGCATGTCTGCCTGCATGTCACCGATCAGGGCATTGGCATGACGCCCCAACAGGTGGAGCGCGTCTGTGAACGTTTCTACCGCGCCGACGCGTCGGGCAAGGTGCCGGGCACCGGACTGGGCATGAGCATTGTGAAAGAAATCGTCAGCCTGCACCGAGGCACCATCACTATCCAGAGCCAGCTCGGGCAGGGTAGCTGCGTCAGTCTTAGCCTGCCAATCATCGATGAAACCGCTACGCCATGAACGCATTTCTGCATTTTCTTGAGAGACTCAAGCTCAGCACCAAGCTGATCTTTGGTCTGGGCGCCATGCTCGCCATCACCGTCGCCATCGGTCTGCAGGCCATCTACAGTATTCGACTGCAGAGCGAAGAAATCAACCGCATGTACGAGCTCGAACTGCAAGGCATCTCCCACATCAAGGAAGCCAGCATCGAGTTCATGGAGACCGGCCGTTCACTGCGTCAGATGATTCTCTCGCCGGACACCCAAAGTCGCAGCGACGCACGGGCCAAGCTTGCCGAGGCGCGGATGAAGATGAACCGCGAGCTCAAAAGCAGCGAACCGCTGTTTTACCGGCCCGGGGGTCGGCTACTGCTGGCTGACATACAGGACGTGATGACCCAATACCTGCGCAACGTGGACCATGTGGTGGCCTTGGTCGACGACGAAAAGACCCTGCAGAACACCGTCATCACACGCTTTCTGGCGAGTCCGGAAAATGTGCTGATCTTCGAGAAGGCCGACAAGCTGATGACGGACCTGGTGCGCCACAAGGAAGAGGTAGCCAGGCTCGCAGCGCAGGGTGCGATCGAGTTCTCGCACAAAATCGAGCACTGGACGGTGGTGCTGTTGCTGGTGGGCGTGGCTGCCGGCCTGGGTGCAGGCGTCCTGCTCAGCGTCTCCATACGCCGGCCCTCGGAGCGGCTGCGCCTGAGCGTCGAGCGACTGGCCCAGGGCGATCTCGAAACCGAGGTTCCGCACACCGAATTTGAAAACGAGCTTGGCGCCATGGCGCGCTCGGTCAACGTCCTGCAAAAAGGCGCGGCGCAGGCCGACATCCTGCGCTGGAGCAAGACCCAGGCGAACCTGATCGGCGCCAATGTCCAGGCGATCGAGCGACTGAACGAGTTCGCCGACACGCTGCTGGCCCAGCTGACACCGCTGCTGCAGGCCCAACTCGGCCTGCTTTACGTCTTCGACAAGGCGTCTGAAAAATACCGCTATCAGGGCGGCTATGGACTGGCCATCGACCCCTCGGATATGCCCGATTTTGCGCTGGGTGAAGGACTGCTCGGTCAGTGCGCGCTGGATGCCCGGCAGCTGCGACTTGAGGACGTGGCCGGCACCAGTTTGCGGATACGCTCGGGCCTGATTGATGACCGTCCGCGCTGGATTTGCCTGCTACCGATTTGCGACATTAACGGTGCCGTACTCGCAGTGATGGAGTTCGCCAGTTTCGCACCCCCGGGCGAGCGCCAGGAGACGCTGATGCAAGAGGTTGTGCTGCTGGTGGCACTGAACCTGAAAATCATCGAGCGCAATCAGGCCACGCACCTGCTGTTCCTGCAAACGCAAGAGCAAAGTGATGAGTTGCGCCAACAGAACATCGAGATAGAGCTAGAACGCAAGCGGGCCGAACAGGCGACCAAGGCGAAGAGTGAGTTCCTGGCCAATATGAGCCACGAAATCCGTACGCCGATGAATGCCGTGATCGGCCTGTCGTACCTGGCGCTGAAGACTGAACTGTCAGCGCAGCAGCGCGACTATGTGCAAAAGATCCACAGCGAGGGCACGACGCTGCTGGGCATTCTGAACGACATACTGGATTTCTCGAAGATCGAAGCTGACAAGATGACTCTGGAGTCAGCCCCCTTCTGGCTCGATGATGTGCTCGACAGTGTCTCCACGCTGGTGGCGCACAAGGCGCAGGAAAAGGGTATCGAGTTCCTGATCCGGGTGCTGCCCGATGTACCGCAGAATCTGCTGGGCGATGCTTTGCGCTTCAAGCAGGTGCTGACCAATTTGGTGCACAACGCGATCAAGTTCACGAACCATGGTCAGGTCACGGTGACCTTGACCGTGTCGCAGCGGCTCGATGAGCAGATTGAAGTCAGCGTTTCGGTCAAGGACACCGGCATTGGCATGTCGGCAGAACAGCGCAAGTCCTTGTTCACTGCCTTTGCCCAGGCCGACAGTTCCACCACGCGCCGCTTTGGCGGCACGGGTCTGGGCCTGGCCATCTCGAAGCGTTTTATTGAATTGATGGGTGGCCAGATCCGGGTCGAGTCCGAGCTTGGCACTGGTAGCACCTTCACCTATTCGGTCTGGCTGCGTGAGTCCGAGCAGCAGCTGCGCGCGCTACAGCACGAGCGTCTGGTTCAGGGCATCCGGGTTCTGGTGGTGGATGACAACCCGGCGGCGCGCCAGATTCTGACCGAACAGTTGACCGCTCTGGGCCTGCGGGCTGACGAAGCCATGGATGGCCAGCAGGGACTCAATGCACTGCAACAGGCCGATGCCGGCGACCCCTACCAGGTGGTGCTGATGGATTGGCAGATGCCCGACATGGACGGCATCGAGGCGACCTGGCACATCAGCCACGATCTGGGGCTGCAGCACCAGCCAACGGTGGTGATGGTAACGGCCTATGGCGCCGATGAGGCGCGCAAGGCGGGCGGCGGTGCTGGCGCCAGTGCTTTTCTGGACAAGCCGGTCAGCCAGTCGCGTCTGTGGGACACCTTGATTGGCATCATTACGCCGCAGTTGACAAAGCCGCGTCTGCTGCCAAACCAGAGCGAAAGCCAAGCCGCGCTCACCGGTGTGCGGGTGCTGCTGGTCGAAGACAACGACATCAACCAGCAGATTGCGCGTGAGTTGCTTGAATCCATGGGTGTGGCGGTCACGCTGGCTGATAACGGCCAGCAGGCGCTGGACCTGCTGCTCGGTGCGCCCGAACCCCTGCCCTGGTCCATGGTGCTGATGGACTTGCAGATGCCGGTGATGGACGGGCATCAGGCTACCTTGCTGCTGCGCCAGCAAGCACGCTTTGCCAGCTTGCCCATCATCGCGCTGACGGCACACGCTTCGGCCGAAGAGGGTGCGCGCTGTCTGCGCGAAGGCATGAACGCCCATTTGACCAAACCGATTGAACCCGCTGCCCTGCACCGCGCGATCAGCTACTGGAGCGCAGCCGCAGCGACGGGTGCTGATTTGCGCATCAGCGGCATTGACGTCAACCAGGGTCTGCTTCAGTGTGGCGGCAGCAGAAAACTTTATGAGTCACTATTGCAAAGGTTTGTTGCCAGCCTGGTGAACACGCCCAGGGAAATTCGCCAGGCCCTTGGGGCGGGCGAGATACCTGTGGCCGAGCGCAGTGCTCACACCTTGAAAGGCGTTGCCGCCAATCTGGGGGCTGGCACCTGCAGCCGTTTGAGCAGCGAACTCGAAAAGTCGATCCGGCAGCATGAGCCCTCGGCGGCCATTCAAGCCCAGCTAACAACCCTGGAGCAACACCTGACCGAGCTGACGCTGGCCATCGGTCGCGCCCTGCCGGTAGCCGCGCCGGCGCAGCCAGCCCTGATGGACCCGGTTGACCGGGAACAGTTGCAGCGTATTTGCTGCCAATTGGCAGAGCTGCTGCGCAGCAGCAACGCGCAAGCCCGTTTGTTGCTGCAGGAGCACGCTGCGCTGTTGCAGAGCGGTCTGGGCGCCCACTTTGCATCGCTGCAGCGTCGGGTACAGGACTTCGAGTTCTCGCAGGCGCTGACCGAGCTTTATGATGCGGCCAGTGCCGTGCAGCTTGACCTGCGCTGAAGACCTGACCATGGAACTCTACTCACCCGTCAAACCCAGCATCCTGATCGTCGATGATTCGCCCGACAACCTGTCCTTGATGGCCGGTCTGCTGATCAATCATTACACGGTCAAGACCGCCATCGCCGGGTCTCAGGTGATGAAGATCGCGATCACCGAGCAACCGGACGTGATTCTGCTTGACATCATGATGCCGGATCTGGATGGTTACGAGGTCTGCCGACGCCTGAAAGCCGACAGCTTGACGAGCCAGATCCCGGTGATTTTCCTGACCAGCAAAACGGACCAGGAAAGCGAGCAACTCGGCATGACGGTGGGTGCAGTGGACTACATCACACGCCCGGTGACGCCGGCCATCCTGCTGTCACGCGTCAAGGCGCATTTCATGGTGGCAGCGAATGCCAAGACCATGCGCATCAACAACGAGTACCTCGAATTCGAGGTGAGCAAGCGGACCCGGCAAATGGCGGCGCTGCAGAATGTCACGATCCTGGCGCTGGCCTCGCTGGCAGAGACGCGCGACTCTGAGACGGGCAACCACCTCAAGCGTACCCAACACTACGTGGAGTTGCTCTGCAAGTACTTGCGCACGCAACCCAGGTTTCATGATTTTCTGAGTCCTCAGCGCATCCAGTTCATGGTCCAGTGTGCGCCACTGCACGATATTGGCAAGGTCGGGATTCCGGACCGGATCCTGCTGAAGCCGGGGCGTTACTCGGCAGCCGAGTTTGAGATCATGAAAGCGCATCCGACACTGGGCCGGGACGCCATTGCCAAGGCACAGGCCAACGCGTCACAAGACGGCGAGTTTTTCGAGATTGCCAAACAACTCATCTATTCGCACCACGAAAAATGGGATGGCTCGGGCTACCCGCAGGGGCTGGCCGGGGACGCGATCCCGGTACCGGCGCGCCTGATGGCACTGGCCGATGTCTACGACGCGCTGATTTGCCAACGTGTCTACAAGGCCAGCATGCCGCATGAGCGCGCTGTTGATATCATTGTTGAGGGACGTGGTCAGCACTTTGATCCGGAGGTGGTCGATGCTTTCCTCGCCTTGGGCGACGAATTTCAGGCGGTGGCGGCAAGATTCGCCGACAGCATGGAAGAGCTGGAAAAGAAAGCTTCCGACTTCGCCAACAGCGTGACCTAAAATGAGCCGGTGATTCCTTCCCTCAACGCTGACCTGCATTGCCACTCCGTCATCTCCGACGGCACCCTGACTCCGGAAGCCCTTGCCGAACGCGCCAAAGCCCACGGCGTGGAGCTCTGGGCTTTGACCGACCATGATGAAATCGGTGGCCAGCAGCGCGCTGCCACTGCGGCACGCGCGCTGGGACTGCCCTACCTTAGCGGCGTTGAAATTTCAGTGACCTTCATTGAACAGACCATCCACATCGTGGGGCTGGGCTTTGATCCGGAAAACCAGGCACTGCAGGCGGGCTTGCGCCAAACGCGCGGCGGGCGCGGCCAGCGCGCGCGCTACATGTCGGCGGGGCTGGAGAAAATCGGCATCCATGGCGCCTACGAGGGAGCCCTGAAATTTGCCGGCAACCACGATTTGATCTCTCGCACGCACTTCGCCCGTTTTCTGGTGGAGAGCGGCGTCTGCCGGGAAACCAACGAGGTTTTTCGCAAGTACCTGACCGAGGGCAAACCGGGCTTTGTCGAACATCGCTGGGCTAGCCTGAAGGATGCCGTGCGCTGGATTACCGAGGCGGGCGGCGTGGCAGTGATCGCGCACCCGGCACGCTACAAGTTCAGTTCCACCGAAGAATTCGCCCTGTTCAGTGAATTCAAGAGCCACGGTGGACAGGCAGTGGAGGTGGTAACCGGCAGTCACACCGCTGCCGAATACGTCAGTTACGCCGCCATCGCCACCGAATTCGGTCTGGCCGCTTCGCGCGGTAGCGACTTTCACAGCCCGCTGGAGAGTCACACCGAGCTCGGCGCACTGCCGGCACTGCCCGCGCATCTGACACCCGTCTGGGATTTGCTGGCTGGGCGCATCCAGCACTGAGGCTGCTGCAGCCCGGCGCTGAAAGCCCGGTTTCACCGACAATAGAGCCATGGCCCAGTTCTTTGCAGTGCACCCCGAAAATCCGCAGGCGCGTTTGCTCAAGCAGGCCGTCGCCCTGCTGGAAAAAGGCGAGGTGCTGGCCGTGCCCACCGACTCCAGCTACGCACTGGTCTGCCATCTGGACGACAAGGCGGCGGCTGACAAGCTGCGCCGCATCCGCGGTGTGGACGACAAGCACCACCTGACCCTGCTGTGCCGCGACCTGAGCGAACTGGCCAACTACGCGCGGGTTGACAACCAGCAGTTCCGGCTCATCAAGTCCGCCACGCCCGGACCCTACACCTTCATACTGGAAGCAAGCAAGGAAGTGCCGCGGCGCCTGAGCCACCCGGCGCGGCGCACCATCGGATTGCGCGTGCCCGATCACAAGGTATTGCAGGACTTGCTGGCCCTGCACCATGAACCCCTGCTGGCCACGACCTTGATCGCACCCGGCGAAAGCGAACCACTCAATGACGCGCAGGAAATTGTGCAGCGCTTTCGCAATCAGATTGCCGCTGTCATCGACGCCGGCGCCTGCGCACTGGAGCCCACCACCGTGATTGACCTCAGCGGCGGCGAGCCGGTGCTGATCCGCCAGGGCGGCGGCACGCTGGCGGCCCTGGGCCTTGAGGCTCTGAGACAATAGCGCAATGGACATTGCCCACCTGATTCAAACCATCGCCCTGTACGCCCTGCCGGTGCTGTTCGCCATCACCGTGCACGAAGCAGCACACGGTTATGCGGCACGCCATTTTGGCGACAACACCGCCTATGTGCTGGGGCGCATCACGCTCAATCCGCTTAAGCACATCGACCCGATGGGCACCCTGCTGATGCCGCTCTTGCTGTACTTTGCCACCTCGGGCGCCTTCCTGTTCGGCTACGCAAAGCCGGTGCCGGTGCGCTTTGGCAATCTGCGCAATCCGAAACGCGACATGATCTGGGTTGCGCTGGCGGGACCGGCTGCCAATCTGCTGCAAGCGCTGATCTGGGGGGTGCTGCTCATCCTGTTGCGCGGCGCCGACATCACCGAGCCGTTCTTGCTCAAGATGGCTCAGGGCGGCGTGCTGGTCAATGTGGTCATGTTTGCCTTCAATCTGTTTCCGCTGCCACCGCTCGATGGCGGTCGCATACTGGTCGGTCTGCTGCCCTATCGGCAGGCAGAACTTGTTTCACGCGTTGAACCCTGGGGCTTTTTCATCGTCATGGGTCTGGTGATCGCCGGCGTCGTCAGCAGCTTGTGGATGCAGCCGCTGATGGCACTCACCTATGGCCTGCTCGACCTCGTCCTGACGCCTCTTGCCATGCTGTTCAACTAGAACCCCAAAAGAATATTGTCATGAGTATGCAGCGTTTTTTGACCGGCATCACACCGTCGGGCACACCCCATCTGGGTAACTATGTCGGTGCCATCCGACCCTCGGTGCAAGCCAGCTTGCGCGCCGATGTCCAGAACTTTTATTTCCTGGCCGACTACCACGCGTTGATCAAGGTCGATGACCCGGCACGCATCCAGCGCTCCACCATGGAAATTGCTGCGAGCTGGCTGGCTTCCGGGCTGGATCCCGAACGTGTCACCTTTTACCGGCAGTCCGATATTCCGGAAATTGCCGAGCTGACCTGGCTGCTGACCTGCGTCACCTCCAAAGGCCTGCTCAATCGCGCTCATGCCTACAAGGCGGCAGTGGATCAAAACACCGCCGCACAGCAGGAGCCCGACGCCGAGATCAGCGCGGGGCTCTTTATGTACCCGGTGCTGATGGCCGCCGACATTCTGATGTTCAAGGCGCACCAGGTGCCGGTCGGGCGCGACCAGGTACAACACATCGAGATGGCGCGCGACATTGCGCAGCGCTTCAATCATCTCTACGGTGAACACCTGACGCTGCCACAAGCGCTGATCGAGGACAACGTGGCCACGCTGCCGGGCCTGGACGGGCGCAAGATGAGCAAGAGTTACGACAACCACATTCCGCTGTTTGCCCCGCGCCAGCAACTCAAGAAACTGGTCGCCGGCATCCTCACCGACTCCCGCGCACCGGGTGAATCCAAGGAAACCGAAGGTTCGGCCCTGTTCCAGATTTATCAGGCTTTTGCCAGCGCCGAAGAAACCGCCGCCCTGCGCCAGGCTTACCTGGATGGCATTGGCTGGGCCGACGCCAAGCAACTGCTATTTGAGCGCGTCGATCGTGAAATGGCGCCCATGCGCGAGCGCTACATCACCTTGATGGCAGAGCCCGCCAAGATGGAAGCCATCCTGCGCGCCGGCGCCGAGAAGGCCAGAAAGCTGGCTACACCCTTCACGGCGGAGCTCCGCCACGCCGTTGGCCTGCGTGATCTGCGCGCTGCCAGCGCCTCGGCCAAGGCGGCCAAGACGAGCAAGGCAGCACTGCCAAGCTTCAAGCAGTACCGCGAGAGCGACGCCAAGTTCTACTTCAAGCTGCAGGAGAGCGCCGGCCGGGTGCTGCTGCAAAGTACCGGTTTTGCCACGCCGCAGGAAGCCGCCAAAGCGATCGCCCTGCTGCGCGAGCAAGGCGCACTGGCGCTGGGGCAACCGCAAGAGACCTTTGTGTTGCAGCCGGGCATCAGCGAGGACGATGTGCTGCTGGCTTTGCAACAGTTATGACGGAAAGCCTAGTATAGTGACATATAAATAACGAAACATGATTACACTCTCGTTATCGCCAACCGGCATACACAGGAGTGGTCATGCGCCAGACAGAACTGAACCTGAGCGAGGAGGATCGCTCG
>Ga0163199_1000551_pt1 | contig 23605 bp, 26 predicted proteins | sample PL_2010_150m_FD_113537 | JGI IMG/M metagenome (GOLD analysis project Ga0163199, IMG submission 113537) | Freshwater microbial communities from Powell Lake, British Columbia, Canada to study Microbial Dark Matter (Phase II) - PL_2010_150m | ecosystem: Environmental > Aquatic > Freshwater > Lake ...
AAGTGAGGGCGATGTCGAGTTCGGCGGAGAGTGTGTTGAGTTTGCCCGCCATTGTGATGGATGTGAATCCGCCAAGCCCGGCGATCTTTGCGCCGAGCTCTTTGGCGAGTTGACAAGCGTCTCGTGTTTTGTGATGCGCCGTTGTAAGTTGCTTGGGTGAAGTCAGACGATCTGGTAAGAAGGTGCAGACGATCAATTTGCCGTTCACGCTTGGGGCGACGTTGAGCGTGGCTTTCTCGGCATACGATGGGACGAGCTCAAACAGTTGCGCCACGCCTTCGGGACTCGTGCCAGTATGTTGGGGCGCGAGGTCGGGGCGCAGTTGACGCAGAAGATGATCAAGATGATCGTAGTTGGCGGGATGACCTAACAGAGCAAAAGAGATAGACATGTATTGCGTTGAAATGATGAATGATGAATGCGGCATGATGAAAGATGATCGTCATTCCGCATTCATCATTCCGAATTCATCATTGAGATAGCGTTGCTTACATTCCAATCGTTGTGGTTTGCCCGTGAGCGTGGAGTGAATGGATTTTGGTTTGAGCAAGACAACGTCGCCTACAGGATAACCGGCGTCAATCAGTGTTTGGCGAATCGTCATTCGCAACGCATCGCGTTCACTTGATTCGGTTTTGTCTGTTTCTGCTAATACGATTAATTTTTCCGTCGCGTTCCCCACATCGTCAACGCCGATGGCGACGACTCGCTCGGCGCGGACGCCGTCAACCGCGTTCACCAATTGTTCCACGTCATCCGGATAATAGTTGCGCCCGCCGACGATGATCATTTCTTTGAGTCGTCCGGTGAGGTGGAGATCGCCGTTGGCGAGATAGCCGAGGTCGCCCGTGAAAAGTTTGCCGTCACGTATTGCGTATTCCGTATTTCGTAAATCGTTGTAATAGCCGCGCATGAGCGAAGGAGATTTGATCACGATCTCGCCGATGCGCCGCTCGGCGAGGCGGCGACCGCTAGGATCAACGATGGCGATTTCCGTGTTTGGTAGTGCGCGTCCGACGTTGGCGAAAAAGCGAGTCTCTCCTTCGCCTGAATTTTCGGCGATCCCATCTGCCATTTTTCTAAAATCAATTTGATCGAATTGCGATTCGTGATCGAGCGGCGGCATGGTGACGGCGAGACAATTTTCGGCGAGACCGTAGGTGGGCATAAACGCCGTGGCGCGGAATCCGGCGGCGGAAAATTTTTTGCCAAATTGATCCAGACTCTCGCGCGTGACCGCCTCTGCCCCTACGAGTGCGACTCGGATTGAACTGAGATCGTATTGTGCCGCTTCGGCATCTTTGATTCGTTTAGCACACAGCGCATAAGCGGATGGCGGCGCGCCGGTGATGGTCGCTTTGTATTCTGTAATCGCTTTCAGCCATGCACTCGGACGAAAAATAAATTCTTCGGTGGGCAGCAGAGTCACGCTGCCGCCGGTATACATCGGCGTGAGCAGAAAACCGACAAGCCCCATGTCGTGAAAAAGTGGAAGCCACGATACTCCCCAATCTTTGAATCGATCATAAAGCGCGAGCGAGTGCTTGAGCATTTCCAGTTGGGCAATGAGGGCGCGCTGAGTGAGCATGACCGCTTTGGGTTTGCCCGACGTGCCTGATGTAAATTGAATCAATCCAAGATCGTCAAGCGAACTGTGCGCGACGCCGATTCCGTATGAGGCTTCGGCGTGTTGTTCGGTGATGACGACGATATCTTTAAATTCATCCCACGTCACGATCTCGCTCTGTTCGGAAGGGACGACGATAGCTTTGGCGTTGATGAATTTGATTCGCTCGACGATGGTTTTAATATACGGATCATTCGGATCGAGTTTGCGAATAGGCGCGATGGGCGCGGGGATGGCGCCCGCCATGAGCGCGCCGAAATACGCACCGGCAAAGGCGTCGCAGTTGGGGAGGGCGATGAGGACGGTTGAGTCGTGACGGATTTTCCAATAGCTAAACAGTGAAGCCCACTGCAAAGCCCACGTATATGATTCTTCAAACGTGCGCGTTTTTTCGACGACCCCTTTTTTGACGATGCGGGTGAAGAGTTGATCGGGGATTGTTTCGGCGTGACGGGCGAGGGAGGAGATGAGGGTCATGAAAGATTCGACGTGATGCGTGATACGTGAGGCGTTAGAACGTATTGCGTATTAGGCGTTTTGTGATTTGGCTTGGGCGAGGAGGCGGTGGTATTCGGTGAGGATGGCAGGATTGTCGAGTGCTTCGGCGAATTGGGTGAGCCAAGTTTCGACGTAATTGGTATCGAGTTGTTCGTGGTGCGCGATTAGTAATTCTTCAACATCATAAAGGTCTCTGCCCCGACTCACATACATCTTTTGAATGATTAAATCCTCAATCGAACAAACCCATATTTCCCAGCCGTCTAAATCTCGTTTGCTCGTGCGTTCAATGACAAGTTCATCGTATCCAGGAATTGTGAACAAGAAATCAACGGTGATGCCGTCAATAATAACGTCCACAATGGCTGGGTTTTCGGGGATGGTGGGTCGGGCGCGTTGAGGGAAGTCAGTGCGAAGCGATCCTCGCAGGGCAGGATAGTCTGCCATTGAAACTAACACTTTGATGTCAACATCCTCGGTGAAGCGAAGGAAACCCCATTCAGCTACGGCGATGCCGCCGATAACGGCGTAACGATAGCTGTGCGACTCAAGCCAGTTAATGGCAATACGCAGAGACGACTCAAGTTTTTTTTCCATGCGCTTGTCTCCAGACCTCAAGTTTTTCCATTTTCCTAAAGTAGTCTGCCCACTCTTCAAAGTCACGAGCTTGTTGCGCTTTGCTTTTGGGTCGAGCGAACTTCATCCCAAATTCCCATAGATCAACATATCGCCGCCAGGCTTCGGCAGGAGTCATGGTATGTGCTTCACGAACACGTTCTCGCAGCTTTGCTTCGTTCCATTCTTTATATGATTCGTAGACCTGACGATACAACGCTTTATCCAGTTTCACTTCCATATCCTGATTATTCGTGATGCGTATTTCGTATTAGGCGTTTTGTGATTTTGCTTTGGCGAGGAGGCGATGATAGTTGGTGAGGAGTTCGGGCTGTTCGAGCACTTCAGAAAATTGTTGAAGCCAATTCTCAATGTAAGAATGGTCAATCTTTTTGTGCTGAATTTTAATGAGCGATTCAACATCCAGCCAATCTTTGGAACGATTAGCAACAACTTTCTGAATAATCAGATCTTCCGCTGAGCATATCCACGCATTGAAACCTCCCAAGTCGCGTTGGGTCGCTCGCTCAATAATCATTTCTTCGTAGCCGGGCAACGCTAAAAGGAAATCTACAATGACGCCATTGACGTTGACGTCAACGATAAGAGTATTTTCTGGAAGTTGTGGGCGAGCGCGAAGAGGAAAAGTGCGCCGCAATAATTTTTGGGCGGCTCCATAATCCGTGTCGGGGACTAGCACTTTGAGATCAACGTCATGTGTATAGCGCGCTACGTTCCATTGCGCGAGGGCGATGCCGCCAATGACTGCATAGCGATAGCCGTTGTGTTCAAGTGTTTCGATGGCGGCGCGAAGCGCGGGTTTAAGATGTTCGTCCATGCGTCTCTCGCCATGATTCTAGTTTTTGAATCTTCGCTATGTATTGATTGAACATTATCAACTTTTCTTCTTGTTGCTCTAAAGTGGGAGTGATGTTCATCTGCCAACCAAATTCCCAAAGATCAACAAATTGTTGCCAAGGTGTAAAAGAAGATGTGTAGGCGAGATCGTGTCGCTCGGCAAGTTGATGCCACTGGCGCTGTGTTTTGTATGCTTCACGATAGAGAGTCTTATCAAGTTTAACTTCCATACTTTGATTCTACCTCTGATAGAGGAAACGTGAGGAGTTAACAAAAAACCCTTTGGGTCTCAAAGACCCAAAGGGTTTGGGGTTTACTGAACACTGCTCACTGTTTACTTATACGACTCGGCTTGCAACGTAAACAACTTGGCATACAGCCCACCCAATGCCAATAACGCTTCATGCGAACCTTCTTCGGTGACGCGACCTTCTTCGATGACGAAGATGCGATCTGCCATGCGGACGGTGGAGAAGCGATGGCTGATGATGACGGCGATCTTTTCTTCGGTCAGCTTGCGGAATTGTTGGAAGACGCGCAGTTCGTTTTCGGCGTCGAGCGCGGCGGTGGGTTCGTCTAACACCACTACTTCGCAATCGCGCATGAAGGCGCGGGCGAGGGCGATCTTCTGCCATTCGCCGCCGGAGAGATCGCGCCCTTTGGAAAACCAACGCCCCAATATCGTGTCGTATTTTTGCGGCAGGGTGTTGATGATCGAGTCCGCGCCGCTTTTCTGTGAGGCGCCGATGATGCGCGGACGATCTTCTAACGCTTCGATCTGCCCGAAGCCAACATTGTCAGATGCGGCGAGATGATAACGGACAAAATCTTGGAAGATGACGCCGATGCGTTGACGCAGTTCGCGCAGATCATAATCGCGCAAGTCTACGCCGTCTAACAAAATTTGTCCTTCGGTTGGGTCGTAGAGTCGAGTCAAAAGTTTGATCAGCGTGGTCTTGCCCGCGCCGTTGGGACCCACGAGCGCGATCTTTTCGTGCGGGTCAATGTGGATGTTCACGTTGTGCAAGACATACTCGTCGTGACCTTCATATTTAAATGAGACGTTGCGAAATTCGATGCCGCGCGTGATGTCTTTCGGCGGAAGCAAGGGGGAGGCCGCCGCTCGCATTGACGGCGTCAGTTCCAGAAAGGCGAACAAGTTCGACATGAAGAGTCCGTTCTCGTAGAGTCCGGTCAGTCCATAGAGAATCCCTTCAAACATATTTTGACTCGAGCGGAAGATGCCGATGTAGAGAGTCATGTCGCCGAGCGTGATGGTGTTGCCGACGGCGCGCCAGACGATCCAGGCGTAGGCGCCGTAATAGGAGAGCGTGGCGAGCAGACCCCAAGTGAATGAAGCGAGACTGCGTTTCTGGGCGATGACTTGATCTTCGCGCAAAAATTTCCAGAAGAGTTCGGTGTAGCGCCCGAGCAATGGCTCGCCGAGATTGAAAAGTTTAATTTCTTTCACCGCTTCGTAATCGGTGAGGAGATGTTCGAGATAGTTGAGCCGCCGCGCTTCGGGTGCGCGCCACGAGATGACGCGGAAACTTAACTCGGCGTATTGCGTTTGGGCGAGGAAGGCCGGCAGGGTGGCGAGGAAAAGAATCGCCGCCAGCCACGGGCTGAAACGGATCAACAAACCGGCAAACGAAACGAGTGTGATGATATTTTGAATTAAAAAGAATCCGCCGTTGACGATCTGCAAGCTGCGCCAGTCGGCTTCGCGCCGCGCGTTTTGCAGTTTGTCGTAAAACTCGGCGTTCTCGAAGTGAGCCAGATCGAGTTCGAGCGCTTTGCGAATGATGAGGCTGTTGATGGTGATGTTGATGCGGGCGTGCAAGATGTGTTCGGCGAAGTTGCGCGCTTGCGAGTTGGCGGCTTGAATGACGACGAGGATGAACTCTATGAGCAACAATTGCAAGATCGAATTGATGCCGGTTTCTGCACTGCCCCCGCTTCTGATTGCCGTCACTACTGCGTCAACGATCAACTTACCCACCCAAGCCTGCGCCACCGGCAACCCGGCGCCGATCAAGGTGCAAGCCATCATGCCTAACGACGACGGGGGATGTGCATGCCAAACTAATATAAAGGCGCGGCGGATATTGATTGCCGCATCCTTAATTTTTGCGCTTTGAGTTTTATACCATTCTCTAAAATTTTCTGGACGGTTGACTGTGGAGGAAGAAGGAGGGGGCAGGTGCATGTGCATGGGGGAGATGATAGCATGAGGGGCTTTTAGAATGAATTAGACGTTTGGGGAGCGTGTTGCGTGGAGTGTATTTCGTAGCATATAATCTCTCTATGCTCTCTTCAATACCTGCCGTGCCAAATGTCAACGAGCGTACGCGGATTCCGATGGAAGCGATTCAAGCCGTCGTGAATCGCATCGCCGAATTGTTCAAGCCGCAAAAGATCATTTTGTTTGGCTCCTATAGTTATGGCGAACCGAAGCCGTGGAGCGATGTGGATTTGCTGATTGTAATGGAGAGTGAGTTGACTCCCAACAAACAACGATTAGCCATTGCTCGCGCTCTCTCGCCGCGCCCTTTTGCAATGGATCTGTTAATTTATTCTCCTCGAGAACTTGAAGAGCGCATACCGTTAGGCGATTGGTTTTTAAAAGAAGCGGTGGAAAAAGGGAAGGTAATGTATGAACGCACTCACAAAGGAATGGATCGAAAAAGCTGAAGCAGATTTGGAAGTGGCGCGATTGACTCTGGAGAAGGTCAACGAGTCTTTGGCGTTTACGATTTGCTTTCACGCTCAACAATGTGCGGAGAAATACGTCAAGGCGTATCTGACGGAACATAAAATTCCTTTTCCGCGCATCCACGACATGACTGATCTGATGGAGCTCGCCAAGCCGCGCGATACAGAATTTGAATCGCTGCGTGACGATCTGCTTTTAGTGGATCAATACTCGGTTGAGGTGCGTTATCCGGGACGCAATGCAACGTGGGATGAAGCAATTCAAGCGGTTGAAGCGTGCGAGCGAATACGAGAGTTTGTGAGGAAGAAGTTGGAGATAGATGAGGCGAAGCGATAGCATGTCGCACTTTGCTAGCGCGTTCTTGATTTTTGTTGTATAGTTTCGCCCGCTATATCGGAATCACTTTCAATAAAGGAGCAATCAACATGGCTAAAATGACCAAATCAGAATTTATCGCGGCGTTGGCTGAAAAGTCGGGGCTTGATAAGAAACAAGTGAACACAGTCCTCGACGCGCTCAACGGCATCGTCGTTACCCAACTCAAAACGGAAGGCGAGTTGATCTTGCCCGGCTTATTAAAACTTAGAGCCGTGCATAAACCGGCGACGCTAGAGAAACCCGGCATCAATCCGTTTACCAAGTTGCCCATCACCGTCAAAGCCAAACCCGCCAGCACTGCGGTCAGGGCAAATCCTGTCAAAGCCCTCAAAGACGCTGTTAAGTAATTCTTGCGTAAAACAAAACGCCCTCACGTTGAGGGCGTTTTTGATTCCAATCTCCAACATCCAACTTCTAACTTCTAGCTTCCAACTTCAAATCCTCCATCACCATCTTCGCCACATCTCTCCCGATCTCCACCGCAAAGTTCGTCCCGCGATCCCACGGATACACTTGACTCATGCTGGCGAAATACAAACCTTTCAGCGGCGTCCGCAACGGCGGGATGTTTTGCGAATGATTCACCGGCGGAACAGGTTGAGCATAATTTGTTTTCCACAACCAAACGTCCTTCACCCAACTGCGATCAAAATTCTCATTGAAACGTTTAAGAGCGGGCAAAAAATTTTCTAACAACTCCTCTTTGCTCAACCTAAAATACTCGTGATCGGGATTCAGATAATCGCCGCAATACACAATATGGTCGCCGCCAAAGTTTTTCTTGTCAACGTAATTCGTATGTTCCACCAACGCCAAAAACGGAAAGCCCGCTTCTTTGGGCAAGTTGTGCCAATAATAATTCGTCAAACGATTCTTCAGCGTGATCACCATCACCACCGCGCCCATTGATTTTAAAGATGAAAGTTTGGATGAGTATTCGCTCGGCAGATCGGGCGCGAGGCGACTCATTAACGATGGGGATGAAGTAGAGATCGCCGCGTCAACGATCTCGTAACCCGACCCGTATTCAACGCGGATGCGGTCTCCGTCCTTCTTGATGCCTGTCACCATTGTGTTGAGCTTGATCTCTGCCCCTTGCCCCTTCACCACGTCGGCGAGCATCTCCAAAAATTTTTGAAAGCCGCCGACAAAAGTTCCAAGCCGCGTCGTGCGAGCATGAAGCCTTGCCCATAACCACGCCATGTTCACCACTTCTAAATTCTCTTCGCCGAACTTACCAACTAATAGAGGTCGCCAGAATGTTTTGTAGACACGCTCGCCATACCATTTGCGTGTCCAGGCATCGGCGGTCACGCGCTCTAACGGCTGCCACCAAGGAGTCAAACGCAGATAGAGCGTGGCAAAACCAAAACGGATCATGTCAATTAACGGGAAATTGAATAGAAAAAACTTCAGCGCCATCAACGGCGAGTCGAGCGGTTCAAACTTGCCATTGACATACGCTACTGTGAACGGACGCGGGAACAACACCTGATCACTCCATCCCAACTCTTTGATCAATCCCAAGATACTGGTGTCCGATTGAAACCAGTGATGATAAAACTTTTCCAGTGTCCACTCCCAATGCGGCGCTTTGAATCCAGAAGCCAACCCGCCCACTTCGGGCGCGCCTTCGTAGAGGGTGACTTGGTATCCGGCTTTGGTGAGGTCGTAGGCGGCGGCTAACCCCGCAGGTCCCGCGCCGATGATGGCGATATGTTTGGTCATTGACTGTGCATCCTAATATGCTTATAATTTTTAGTAGCAAAAACTTGATCTTCAAGTTTCCCCTCGGTGTAGTCGTGTCCGACTGATGGACGCGGGTTAGGTTTCAGGTGCTAAGAGCCTGTATAAAAGCGACCCTAACTAGCCGAGGCGGTTTTATTTCTTTCCCCAGAAATCTATCAACTTAACTTTATCTCCTAAACTTCCGAGCAGTGCGTTGTCACTGAGGCGTTCACTGGCTGCGGCTCCGGCTAACATATCTGCAACTTGCAAACCATCCTCCTCTCGCGCGGGGCGCACACTTACTTTTTTGAGTCTCGCTTCCCCTACATCTTTCAGCCCGATTGAGATCGCTCTACGTATTTTATTGTGCAAGACAATTTCATCTCGATTGCCGTCAATAATTAAAACCGAACCATTGATGACGTCTTGTGATAACGTGCTGATGGTTTTGGCAATCGTTTCGGCAATGAATTGATCGCCACGTTTCAATCGCCATTCTTTTTCTAATCGCGTCTTGTGAACCCGTAATACAATCCCATTTATATCGCTTTGCCCTAAAAGATTAAAGAAAGGTTGCTTAATGAGTTGCGAGGCGTTGTTGAAGTGAAAATAGAATCTGTCCCCTAACCTATATTGGCGACGGAGTCTGTTAAGTGGTTCGGCGAAGCCAGATGTGTTCGTTACACAAGCATGGACAAGGAACTTTGATGAACCTTCGTTAATCTTGAGTCCTGCATCTCCTGACCAGTCGAGAAAAAGCGATTTCATGTTTGTCCCAGAATCCTATTAATTTACCTGCAACTTTTTCTTCTCTTCTTGCACTTCCTCAATCTGTTGTTCGATGTTGCTCCAAGATAAACTCTCTTTGCCGAAATAATATAACCCTAACAAGGTGATCGGCAACCACAACGCGACGTGAAGCACGATGGTGTAACTTGCGGCGATGTCCGGCGAGACGCCGTAAGCCGAGAGAACGGCGATGCCGGGTGCGTCAAACGTTCCGACGTAACCGGGCGCGGAAGGAATCGTTGTCGCCAGATTCACAATACCGTTCATCAACATCAAGGCGAAGAAACTTACCTCAAAGCTAAAGGCGTGCATCACGAACCAATACTTCACGGTTTCGAGCAACCAGATCACAACCGACGTGAGAAAGACCATGAAGATATTTTGCGGCGAGCGTAACGATTCGAGCCCCGTCCAAAAGCTGACAACCATGCCGACGACCTTAGATCGAATCGCCTGCGGCAACAACGGTTCGACGAATCGGTGAAAGAGTCCGAGTGATTGATGCGGGAACATTGCCGCCAGCAGAAAGGCGGCGAGCGCACCGGCGAAAGCGAGTGTGCCGATGACGGCAACTTGTTGGATGTTGCCCACGAATCCAGAGTCGCCGCCTGCCACGGCGGTGAGCGCAGGTAGATTAAAGATCACGAATCCCAACATCACCACGCCGTCAAAAATTCTTTCGATCACAATCGTAGCGAGACTGGCGCTGATCGGGACATCTTCTTTCTTCTTCAACACATAAGCACGCAGCACTTCGCCGATGCGCGCCGGGTAAATGTTGTTGCCCATGTAACCGATGACGACGATGGGGAACATAGTGTGGAGTGAAATTTTTTTGAGCGGGCGCAAGAGGTAATGCCAACGCCAGACGCGCGCCCACACCGCCAGAAAATAAACAGCGACAGCCGGGACGAGCCACCAATAGTTTGCAGATTGGATCGCTTGCCACGCTTTTTGTAAATCAATGCCGCGCAGGGCAAGCCACACAAAAATTGCGCTGATGATGATGCCGATGATGAATTGCCAACGTTTCATGTTTTGTGCTGAACACAAAGACACGAAGGCTCAAAGGCACAAAATTATTTAATTTCCTCGTGTCTTCGTGTCTTTGTGACTTGGTGGTTAATTGAAAAAGTTTTTGACCTCAGGCGTAAAAAACGCGGAGCATTGCTCCGCGTGTGCCGCGCATTATACCAAGACCTCCGAGTTCTTTAAGAACTCGGAGGTCTGAGAGGGTCGGTATTCAGTTGTTAGGCAGTCTGGGCTTCGGGGAGCATCTTGTCGAGCAAACGTTCCAGCGCCATAGAGTGGGCGCAGACTTTGTGAACGATAAAGTATTCGCAATCGCAATGCCAAGAGCCGTTCTCAAAACTTACGGCATGGTCATTGTTGTCACCGTGGAATTGCACCGAGAAGCTGTCGAAACGAAAACGGTGACGCTCCTCGGCATAACGTTTTGCCTTTTCAATTTTGGCGCCTCGATTATCCATCATAGTGAGTCTCCTTTGTTGAGTAAGATGAGATAGAAATAAAAACGCACGCGGGCCTGTATCGCTCTCGCGTGCGTTTCAAGGGTTGGCATACAGCACTGATGCTGTTTTATCCACTCGCATAGTGTTTGCAGTATAAGCAAAGTTGAAGGGCGAGTCAATGACGGTTTGCCTACGCTATGGGTGAAATTTGTAAGGGAGGGGTTGGCGGCGTCACTTTAAGTTAGGAACACATTAATCGTATTGATAGTTCGTCTTCATTAGTGGTATTCTGTGGATCAAGGGAAAATTTCCGTAAAAGAAGCCTCAATAATGTATCTCAGCAAAAGTGGACTTAATCTCCGACGAACTCGCCGTAACAACCCGATGCGAATCGCCATCTATGTGATTGTGATCATGGCGGGTTTGTATGTGCTTAATTTAGATCGTCAGGGCGTGATTGATAAACCATTTCTGCCGACCTCCACCGCAACGCGCAGTCCCATCTCGTATGCCGAAGAAGCGAAAGAGCAATTTTCGCTGGGGCGGCTAGACAACGCCGTGCAAGCCTATCAAAAAGCGATTCAACTGGAATCAACGCGCATTGATTATTGGATTCAATTAACGCGAGTTCAAGTGTATGCCGATAAACCGAAAGATGCGGTGAAGTCAGCGCAAACGGCAATTTTGATTGATCCAAAAAATAGCATGGCGCACGCCGTTCACGCGCTGGCATTGGATTGGAACGCCGACTACGCTGCCGCCAGTGATGCCGCCGTGCGCGCGATACAACTTGATCCTAATAATGCCTTGGCTCACGCCTACTACGCCGAGATTTTGACCGACTCGCAACGTTGGGCGCAGGCAGGCGATGAAGCGCGGCTTGCCCTGTCACTTGATCCAAACAGCATGGATGCCTATCGCACGTTTGGATATTACATGGAAAGCACAGGCAACTACCGGCAAGCGATTCAAGCGTATCAATCGGCGATCAAAATCAATCCGAATCTTGGATTTTTATATAAACAGACGGGCGTCAACTTCCGTCAATTGAAAGAATACGATATTGCGATTCAATACTTTCAACGGGCGCAGGCCATTAACCCCAACGATATCGAAACGTATATTTTGATCAGCCGCACGTATTTTCAGACGGGCGAGTATGGCCGCGCCGCGCAGTATCTCGAATCGGCGTTGGAACTTCAGCCGGACAACGCCCGACTGCATGGGCAGTTGGGTATGGTGTATTTCAAAGCCTTGAACTATGAAGGGGCAATTGTGGAACTCGGTTGTGCTGTAGATGGCTGTGATTGGGAAACAGAAAAAAAGTTGAAGGTGAAAGTGCCTGGCTTGCCGCTCGAAAAAGGTAACTTGGAATTCTTTTATACCTACAGCTCTGTCCTCTCCGCTTTGTCCACGCCAGAGAAGCCCTATTGCAAACGGTCTTTGCCGTTAATGGAACAGATCAAAGCCTTTGCCCCGGATGACAAAGTAGTCGCTGCAATTTTGCAAGAAAATATCAACATTTGCGGCATAGCGGCGAATGCCACAGCGAAACCAATCGGCACGCCCACCCGCGCCCCGTTGAACCAGACACCCGTCGCCACTGCCACGGCGGCGAAACCGACTCCAACGTTTACTCCCACCCGTCGCCCCTAAAAGATGTAAGGCAAATTGTCAATTTGCCCAACGATTGTAAGGCAAATTGTCAATTTGCCCAACGATTGCCGAGTGTTAGAAATTCGTCTGAATCTGCCCAGACCTCTTGACACTGCTTAATCCACGTTGTATTATGCCACTATCAAGTTAGCACTCTCCCGAAAGGAGTGCTAACTTGTCTCCGTGTATAGCGATTACAAAAATCTTTTCAAAATCCAAGGAGGATTTTCAATGGCTCTAAATCTCAAACCTCTAGGTGACCGTTTAGTGGTCAAACCGCTCGAACAAGAAGAGCGAACAGCGACGGGCATTGTGTTGCCCGAAACTGCCAAAGAGAAACCGCAGAAGGGTGAAGTGCTGGCGGTGGGTCCCGGTGCGCGCGACGAAGCAGGCAAGCGCATTATGTTGGACGTGCAAGTTGGCGATATGGTGTTGTTCGCCAAATATGCCGGCACCGAAATCAAAGTTGATAGCGACAAGTTGCTCATCTTGAAAGAGAGTGATGTGCTGGCTATCATCGAAGAAGGCAAAGCTTCTTCCAAGAAGAAGTAATCTGCGTTCATAGTTAGAAAGGATACCTACTCATGGCAGCAAAACAAATAATTTTCCAAGAAGAAGCTCGCCGCAAGCTTCAAAAGGGCATTGATACTTTGGCAACTGCGGTGGCAACAACCCTCGGACCTAAAGGTCGCAATGTGGCGCTCGACAAGAAATTCGGCGCGCCGACTGTGACCCACGATGGCGTGACTGTTGCTAAAGAAATCTCTCTCGAAGATCCCTATGAAAACATGGGCGCGCAATTGCTCGCTCAAGCTGCAAGCAAAACCAATGACATCGCCGGCGACGGCACCACGACCTCCACGGTGTTAGCCCAAGCGATTGTCAACGAAGGTCTCAAGATGGTCGCTGCCGGTTCGAACCCGATGTTGATCAAACGCGGCATCGAGAAAGCCACCGAAGCCGCCGTTGAAAGCATCCGTAAGCAAGCGCAGAAGATCGAAGGCAAAGATGAGATCGCTTCTGTTGCCGCCATCTCCGCCGCCGATCAAAACATCGGCAACCTCATCGCCGAAGTGATGGACAAAGTTGGCAAAGACGGCGTTATCACCGTTGAAGAGTCCAAAGCGTTAGAGTTCGAAACCGAGTATGTGGACGGTATGCAATTTGATCGTGGCTACATCTCGGCTTATTTCATGACCGCACCCGACACAATGGAAGCGGTGATCAACGACCCCTACATCCTGATCTACGACAAGAAGATCTCCGCCGCTGCCGACATCGTCCCGATTTTGGAGAAGCTGGTGCAGGTCGGCAAACGCGATCTGGTCATCATCGCCGAAGACGTGGATGGCGAAGCGTTAGCAACTCTGGTGTTGAACAAACTGCGCGGCATGCTCAATGTCCTCGCCATCAAAGCCCCCGGCTTTGGTGATCGTCGCAAAGCAATGTTGGAAGACATTGCTGTTCTCACGGGCGGCACCGTGATCACCGAAGAACTCGGCAAGAAGCTTGAAAGCACCACCGTTGCCGATCTCGGACGCGCCAAGAAAGTTGTCTCTACGAAAGATGACACGACCTTAGTAGATGGTGAGGGCGCGGCGAAAGCGATCAAGGGTCGTATCGAAGCGATCAAAGTTGAAATTGATAAAAGCACTTCGGATTACGACAAAGAGAAACTGCAAGAACGCTTGGCGAAGCTCAGTGGTGGTGTTGCCATCATCCGCGTGGGCGCTGCCACCGAAGTGGAATTGAAAGAGAAGAAGCATCGCGTTGAAGATGCCCTCTCTGCCGCGCGTGCTGCCATTGAAGAAGGCATCGTGGCGGGCGGTGAAGTGGCACTGATTAATGCGACCTCGACTCTTGAGAAGTTGAAGCTCGATGACGATGATGAACAAGCGGGTGTCACCATCATTCGTCGCGCGCTCGAAGCGCCGTTACGCAAGTTGGCTTCGAATGCCGGTCAGGACGGTTCGGTGATCATTTCCGAAGTCCGCCGCCGCGCCAAGGAAGAGAAGAATAAGAACATTGGCTACAACGTAATCACCGGCGAATACGTGGATATGATCAAAGAAGGCATCATTGACCCCGTGAAAGTTGTGCGCGGCGCGTTGGAAAACGCGGCGAGCATTGCGGCAATGATCCTCACCACTGAAGCGCTCATCACCGACATCCCCGAAAAAGAAAGACCGATGTCGCCCCCGCCCCCAGAATACTAGAGACGGTGTGATGTAAAACTAAAAGACCTTCAAGGTTTCCAAAACCTTGAAGGTCTTTTTTTATCGAATCGGATTTGCTTACTTCCCTATCCCTAACAAAAATTCTTTCGTCAAGAACTCTTGGGTTAGCGCTTGCTCACGCGGCAGATACACACCGACGGAAATATCAAGATCGGCAAGGTTGCGGCACATAAGCGGTCCCACATCGCGCCAGTCCAACCCGCCGAGTCCGCAACCCAAAGCGGGAATCGCTAAAGAGTTAATCCCTTCTTGCCGGTAGTTTTCTCGAAGCCAGATCAACCCACGCTCTATTCCATCTATATCTGAATTTTCTTTCCAATGATTTTTTGTAGGGAAGAGCAAAAACCATTTATTGGAGTTTGGATTCGGTAGCCATGTTGAATCAGAGGCGAGTTCAGTATCCACAAAACTTTCACGTTTGTAAATGTGCGGTTTGCCCATTTGCAACCGCTTTGAGCGACACACATCTTGATAGACGACATACACATCCGGAAATTGATACTTGGCTCGTGATGCCAGACCTTTGCCCATGATGCCGACAGTGTTGACGCTGATCGTCAGCGTTTGCAGTTGCGAGAAAAATAGATCACCTTCAACCAGAGACAGATTATTGGAGATACGGATACGGCGAATCGGTTGAAAGAACATTTGCGGTTCGGGAACTACCGGAACACTCGTTGGCAGATTCATTGCTCTAACCCGTTCTGCTGTTTCGTGGTTGGCGACGTAGACTGCGTCAATGTAGTTTGGCGGCACAACATTGGGGACAAGACATTCTGACATAATTTTGCGTTTTGAGCCGTCTTCCTCTTTCCACCACTCATTGCGAATCACATCCCACATCTCATATATAAATGGAAGCCCTTTGTTGGTGGGCAAAATTTCGGATGGTGTGCTGGCGGCATTGCCGATTGAGACCCACGTGTCAAGCAGACTTAATACTGTGGGTAGAACGCTGACAATAGCGATGTCATTTTTGTTTTTTTCCGAAATAACGCGATAGAGCATCGGGTTGCGCGGCTGGAAATATAAATTGGCGAAGTGCCACAAACTTTTATCGCCTGCCTTTTTATTTTGCCGATGGCTAACAATTTGAGGGTCGTAGATTGAAGTAAAAGGAATCGCGCGTTCTGTGATTTGCGTGTGTGACAAAATGCCCTGCGTCAAAATTGACGGCAGGTTATTGATGTGGGTGATGTAATACAACCCTTTGACGTCGGGCTTCTTTGTAGCGTTGCTCATTGCCTAAAATTTTACCTTAACACCTGATGGTGATTGAGTCCTTATCTTCCGCCCAACCATATCACCAACCCGCACACTGCGCCCGAGGCAAGTATTCCTAAACAGCCAATCGCGAAAATTTTGATCGTTAGTTTGAACACGAAATGTAGAACGATCCAGGCTACACACAACGCGGCGACGAAAAGCAGAAGTGGGATGAGGCTGGTGAGAGGTTCGGCGAGAACGGGTGAGAATAACATGGCGGCTCCTTTTCAATGAAGAATGAACAATGAGACAATGAACAATTCAAAATCCCGAACTCCAAATCTCTAATCTCCAATCTCTAACTACCCAACCATCAAACCACCTAACCCTCCAAATTCTCTTTCACCACCCACACCACAATCATAATCCCGATCACGTTTAACGCGGTAGAGAGTGCCCCGTTCCAAAAGAATCCGTAGCGAAGCAACACTGTGCCGAGTAGTGCGCCGAACATGCGCCCCGCCGAGTGCGAGGCAACGTTGAAACTCATCATCAGCCCGCGCGACTTTGGCAACAAGCCGCTGACCAGCGGCAGGCTGGAGACAATCGTAAATTCAAATGTGATGTAGACGAAAAAGATCGCCGCCAACGCAATGATGATGTTGGATGTTGCGAAGGGCAAGATAATGTTGGCGATGCCCGACAACGCTAAACCAATGGCGATAGATTTTTTCTTGCCGAGTCGATCCACGAATCCTGCCACGAGTCCTTCACCGATCAATTCTGACGCAGCGATGACCATTGTGCTTAGCCCCAACTGCACCACGCTGATCTTAAACGTATCTTCCATCCAGATTCCATACACGCTATTTAAATTCTCATTGCTAAACGAGAGCAAAAATCCAATGCTCAACGCGCCTAACACGCTTGGGTTTTTGAAGATCGTTTTCCATCCACCTTCGCTCAAAATACTTTTGTGCGCCAGTCCCTTGTCGTGCGGAATGATCAGCCACATTCCTAACCCGGCGATGAACCCGGCAATAGCAATGGGTGTGAATGCCGAATGCCATTGATACCGATCAATGATCAACCCCACCAATGGCACACCTACTAAAACCGATCCCGACCAACCCAGTTCAGTGAGAGCGATGACCAAGCCGCGTTGTGAATACGGCGTGCGATCACTGAGATACGCTTGCCACGCCGGATCGAAAATAAATTTCGAGATCGTCGTCATCAAGATCGCCGCGACCAAAGTGAGATAGCCGGGGAAGAGTCCGACGATGAGCCAACTCACGCTAAATACGCCGAGACCGATCAACATGGCGTGGCGGCGTCCCCAGCGATCGGAGATCGATCCGAAGAGCGGGGCGATCATTCCTAATCCGCCGCGCAAGGAGAGAACAGCCGTCAACGATTCAATCGGCACGTTGAGCCCGCGACTGAACGCGGGTAAAAACGGATACACCATGCGTTGCGCGGTGTTAAGCACAATGCGCGCGATTACTGCCGCGATAAGTTGAAAGCGGAAACGTTGATGGTTATTCGGTTGAGTCATTTAAAGATTGGAGATTGGAGATTAGAGATTGGAAGTTGGAAGTTAGAATCTGGAAGTTAGAGTTTGGGATTTGGGTTTTTGGGATTTGGAATTTTGCTTTCGCTACTCTTTGTTGAGGATGGATCGAATCTTCGCCGCCGTCTTGCGCGCCAGAGTCATCGCCAAACCGAGCTTCGCTTGCTTGTCAATCAACACCGCCAACGTCGCATCATCGGTGCAGGGATACACGCCAATCGCGCCATGCTCGCCTTCGATCATCACGCGATCTAAATTGCCCTGCGCCAATCGCTGCAGCGTGCGCTCGGCAAGACCGGTGATGAGCGCCGTGGTCGCCGCCACCGAATGTCCGCCTTGAGGATCGTTAAAGTCATCCGACGCAGGTGGATACGCCGCTACTACTAAACCATCCACGTTCACGATCACCGCAGCGCGAATCCCCGACATGTTGCGAGTGAGATTTTCCAGCGTTTGTGTCAGCGTGTCTTCACGATATTGTGTGGGCATATTAAAAGTATAGCATGAGTTTTATTAACTTTGTGCTATGCTATTAACCGCACCCCAATATCCAACTTCCAACATTCAACCTCTAACTATGAACCCACGTATCCTTGTTGTTGAAGACGAAGATAAAATTTCTGATCTGCTGCGGCGCGGCTTGTCCTACGAAGGCTATCGTGTTGATGTGGCGCGCGATGGTCAAACAGGATTAAATCTCGCCCGTGATAACCCGCCCGATCTGGTGATCCTCGATTGGATGCTGCCGGGGATGGACGGACTCGAAGTCTGTCGCCGCCTCCGCAGTGGTGGCGCGGTGCCTATCATCATCCTCACCGCGCGCGACTCCGTCGCCGATCGTGTCATCGGGCTCGACGCGGGCGCAGACGATTACATGATCAAACCGTTTTCGTTCGACGAACTTCTGGCGCGTTTACGCGCCTTGCTTCGCCGCGCCTCACCGCAATCCCCTGAAGTTTTAAAATTCGCCGATCTCACTTTAGACACTGGCACGCGCCGCGCCTTTCGCGGTGAACGCGCCATTGATCTCACCGCCAAAGAATATGAATTGCTCGAACTCTTCATGCGCAATCCGCGTCAGGTGTTAACGCGCGACGTGATCTTTGATCGCGTGTGGAGTTATGACTTCGGCGGCGAAAGTAACATCATCGAAGTTTATATCCGCTACCTGCGCCAAAAGCTTGAAGGCGAAAACGAAGCGCGGTTATTACACACCGTGCGCGGAGTCGGATACGTGCTGCGCGAGGAATGATGAATGATGAACGATGATCGTTTTTGTTCATTGTTCATTTGTCATTGTTCATTATTTTTTGTCAATCCGTCTTCGCCTCGCCCTATGGTATAGCGCGATCCTCGCCGTCGTCATCAGTTTGTTCGGCATCGTGGTCTGGGGCGTGCTGGTCTTCAGCCTCACCAACCAAATGGATGACCGCCTGAATCAAACGGCTGAGCAAGTGGTGCGCGTCAGCTCGGTCACACCCATCAGCGATCTCTCGATCCTCACCATCCCTCAACTGGATATTTTTCAAGCCGACGGGCTCTACATTCAAGTCTTCGATACGTCGGGAAGAATACGCGGCGCATCGCAGAACATCAATCGTCTGGAGCAGCCACTTGATTCTGACACGCTCGGCGCGAGCGAGAAAACGATTCGCAGCGTGATCGTGAATCGGGCGCGAGTGCGCGTCCTCACCGCGCCGCTGGTATCCACGAGCGGCAAACTGCTGGGCTACTTGCAAGTCGGTGCGTTACTGCGTGACGTAGATCAAGCGACGAATCTTTTAGTCTTGACTCTGGTTTCAGTGGGCGTGTTGTCGGTTGTGTTATCTGCTATCAGCATCGCCCTCACCACACGCCGCGCACTCCGTCCTATCGAAACGATCACCGAAGCCGCGTTGCAGATCACCCGCGCCGATGATCTCTCGCGGCGTATTCCGTTTAGAGGATCCTCCAATGACGAAGTAGGACGCCTCACAACGGCATTCAACGACACATTGGAACGGCTGGAAAATCTTTTCAACGCGCAGCGCCGCTTCCTCGCCGACATCTCGCACGAACTTCGCACGCCGCTCACCGCCGTGCGCGGCAATGTGGACCTTCTGCGGCGCATGAAGACGCCCGATAAAATATCGCTCGACGCGATCCAATCCGAAGTAGATCGCATGTCGCGCTTGGTCGGCGATCTATTAATGTTGGCGCAAGCCGAGAGCGGCAACCTGCCGATCCTCAAAGCCGAATTGGAACTCGACACGTTGTTGCTCGAAGTGTATCGGGAATCAACTGTGTTAGCCGAGAGCAAAGTGACGGTGACATTGGGTGAAGAGGATCAGGCGCGGGTGAATGGTGATCGTGACAAGATCAAACAAGTGATTCTGAATCTGGTGGGCAACGCGATTAAATACACCCCGCACGGTGGCACCGTCACGCTCGGTTTAGCTTGCCTCAACGGTTGGGCAAGGGTGACGGTGTCCGATACCGGAGTCGGCATCCCCGACGATGATCTGCCGCGCGTCTTTGATCGTTTTTATCGCGTGGATAAATCGCGCACCCGCACCACATCCGATGTCGGCGGCGCCGGCCTCGGACTCTCCATCGCAAAATGGATCGCTCAAGCGCATGGCGGACGTTTAGAAGTGAGCAGTCAAATTGGAAAAGGATCGTGCTTCTCGTTGTGGCTGCCGTTGAAGGTGTAGTAAAATGCGCCCTTGCTAAACTACAGACCTCGAAGGTCTGCACGACCTTCGAGGTCTTTTCTATGGAGTGATCATGCCTCGACGTTCTTTACCCACATTACTTAAAGATGAATTTACTGGATACAACTTAAATAAATTTCGACAAGACCTGCTCGCCGGGATCACCGTTGCCGCAGTTGCTTTGCCACTGGCGCTCGCTTTTGGTGTGGCGTCCGGCGCGACAGCCGCCGCGGGCTTGGTCACCGCTATCCTCGCCGGTCTGCTCATCGGCGGACTCTCCGGTGCGCCGTATCAAATCTCGGGACCCACCGGAGCGATGAGCGCAGTGCTGATCGTTCTCGCGCAAAGATATGGCGGCTTGAATGGAATCTGGATCGCCGGAGTGTTGTCAGGAATTTTATTATTGGTTATCGGCATTTTGCGTTTGGGTCGTTTCATCGCCTACATCCCCGCGCCGGTTATCACTGGCTTCACATCGGGCATTGCCCTCATCATCGCCATCGGCCAGATCGATAATTTCTTGGGCGTGAAGACTCCGGGCGCAGAGTCGGCGGCGCTGAAGTTGATCGGTTACTTCCGTGAAAGCTTCACGCTGGATCCGCGGGCGATCATCTTAGGATTGATCGTGATCATCACGATGATCGCCTTGCCACAAAAATTAAACGCCCGCTTTCCGGCTTCACTCTTAGGAATCATTATTGCCACTGCGGTTGCCGTCACTACGAACTGGGACGTGAAGCTGATCGGCGACATCCCTCAGACGCTTTTGCTTGATGATCGTTTAAACATCAATGCGTTTCTCTCGACGAACTTAAACGATCTGGTTGCGCCGACTCTGACCATCACCGCCTTGGGCGCGGTGGAAAGTTTGTTGTGCGGCGCGGTGGCGAGCAACATGACGGGCATTCGTTTGCAAGCGAATCAAGAATTGATCGCGCAGGGCGTGGGCAATATCGTGATTCCATTTTTCGGCGGCGTGCCGGCGACGGCGGCTATCGCCCGCTCCAGCGTTGGAATTAAAGCGGGCGGTCAAACGCGGATGGTGAGCATCATTCACGCCCTCATGTTATTAGCTTCCATGTTTTTTCTTGCGCCGTTGATGGCGCGCATTCCGTTGGCGGCGTTAGCCGGCGTGTTGATCATGACGGCCTGGCGCATGAACGAGTGGGAAGCGATTCATTACAACTTCAAACATAAATTCAAGACGGCGATTATCACCTTTGCCATCACGATGATCGCCACCGTTGCGCTTGATCTCACGCAAGCGATTCTGATCGGCGCGCTTTTATCGGGCGCGGTGTTCTTGAACCAGATCGCCAGTATTGATATTGCGATCCAGGATGTTGATCCATATCGCATGCGGCAACGCGGAATGGACATCGTTGGCGATTGCAAACATATCAAAGTGGCCTATCTCACGGGTCCGCTCTTCTTTGCGGCGACGGGCAACTTCAACGAAGCCTTTGCTAACCTCAAACAGACTCACACTTTGATCCTTTCAATGCGCGGCGTGCCGTTGATTGACACTTCAGGTTTGCAGGCATTGATCCACTTGCACGAAAAACTTAAACACAGCGGCGACGTGTTGATGATCGCCGGGATTCACGATCAGGCGCGGGTGATGTTAGATCGCGGCGGGTTGACGAAAGAGATCGGTGAAGACAATTTCTTTTGGAGCGCAGATCAAGCGATTGTGGCGGCGGAGAAACGGGAATGCCCCTATTGCCCGAAAGACCCGTTTAGGAGATGGCGATAGTTGGAGTAAAATGTAGTCAACGAGGTGAGCTATGGAAACTTTGATTCTCCAAATCCCTGAAGAGTTAGCGAATCGGATTAAACCTTATCGTCATCAACTCATGCATGTGTTAGAAGTGGGCTTGGCGCATATAAATGCTCCAATCTCGGAGACTGCGCGCGACAAGACATTACAAGCCTTACAGGCAACAGGTTTGATTCAACCCCTCTCATTGGAATTGATCACTCGCTATAAAGTAAACCAAAAACGATCACGCCGTTCGCGCCTGCAAATTTCCGGCATACCATTGAGCCAAATTATTATTGAGCAACGGGGCAAACTGTGAGCGAGGTGTGCACGCAAACCTTGTCAGGTAGCGGAATCCGAAGTCTCCCGACTTCGGGCAAAATCGGGAGATTTTGCGATCCATCGTGACAACCTTTGCGTGCACACTGAGCGAGAGCGGGGGCGCAACACTTTACTTCTGTGATAGTAGCGCCATTGTCAAACGTTATGCCACTGAGTTGGGTTCGGATTGGATAGAGGCGATTTGCGGTGATTCAACAGAAAATATTATTGCTGTGTCGCACATTGGGTTAGTTGAAGTTTGTGCGGCTCTTGCGGCGAAACACCGCGCAAAAGCAATTAACACCGAAGAGTATGAACAGACGTTGGCAGATTTTATTGCAGATGCCAATCAACATTACCTTCTTGTAACCCTTGACTCAAAACTCGTTGATTTAGCAATTGACTTAACTCGGCGACAGAAACTTAGGGGCTGTGACGCCGTTCATCTGGCTTCTGCGTTGATCCTTAATGCTAAGTTAGTTGAGCAAGAACTTACCCCGTTGATTTTTGTTGCGGCGGACGTTGAGTTACTAAAGGCGGCTGTCGCCGAAAAACTGCTAACTGAGAATCCAAACGAGCATAGCAAATAAACAACAAGCATTTTATTTATGGGAGAAATTGCACAGGGCGAGTCACTGACTTGCTCTGTTCTTTTTTAAAAACTCAACGAGTACTTTATTAAACTCTTCCGGCTGATCAATCGGCGTGGCGTGCCCCGAATCGGGGATGATGATCATTTCCGATTGTGGAATGGCGCGATGCAGTTGTTGCTTCGCCGCGAGCGGCACGGTGAGGTCGCGGTCTCCGGCGATGATCAGCGTTGGGCATTTCACTTGATTCACTTTCGACAACGCATTGAATAACGCCACGCCGGGGATGACTTTCTTATACACCTCACGCGGGTTTGCCGCGAAACGTTGAATAGCAAGTTGCCTTTGCACTTCAAAACTCTCTTTGGGAAACAAACGATTAGCAATCACTGCTCCCATCTGCTCCATCGATCCAAAGTACAACATCCACATACGCTCAATGAATCGAATCACGCCGCCGATGCCTGCCAGTTTGAGTTTGGCGTAACTGTTCACGCTCGTCAATGTTCGCACGCGATGCGGATGCGCGATGGCAAGTTGCAATGCCATACAGCCGCCCATTGACAACCCCACCGCATGAAAATCATTAATCTTTAAATCATCCATCGTCTCAATCACGTCTTCTGTCATCTCTTCGATGGTATAGCGCTGGATCGGTTTGGGGCTTCCCCCATGTCCGCGCGCGTCGAGTGTGACCACGCGATAATGCGGCGTGAGCGCGGGCAGTTGCAAAATCCAATCTTCGCCGCACGAGCCTAAGCCGTGCAAAAGTAAAACAGTTTCAGAATGTTGGGGAGAGTGGATGGTGTGATGGAGTTTCATTAAAAACAATGAACAATGAACAATGAGACAATGAACAACACCTGCTCACAATTGTTCATTGTTC
>Ga0163199_1000553_pt1 | contig 23590 bp, 25 predicted proteins | sample PL_2010_150m_FD_113537 | JGI IMG/M metagenome (GOLD analysis project Ga0163199, IMG submission 113537) | Freshwater microbial communities from Powell Lake, British Columbia, Canada to study Microbial Dark Matter (Phase II) - PL_2010_150m | ecosystem: Environmental > Aquatic > Freshwater > Lake ...
AGCTCTAACCGCAGACCAAGTTAATTGGGGCGTGATTTCAGCAATACCAAGTGGAAGTTCCCAAGCAGTTATCGGAGCCTTAATCTTTGGCGTAACTGGAATCGGTTTAGGTTGGGTTAATGCTGCCGCTGATTATTCAAGATATTTGCCACGAAGTGTTTCTAGCCGTGGAGTAATTGGGTGGACAGTTTTCGGTGCTTCGATTGTTCCAATAATTCTAGTTATATATGGCTCGCTCCTTGCTGGAAGCAGTAAAACACTTGGCGAAAAAATTTCGATGGATCCAATTGGCGCGCTGACAACTCTGGTACCAACTTGGTATTTAATTCCCTTCGCCACAGTTGCAATTCTTGGCCTAATTGGTGGCGCAATTCTTGATCTTTACTCCTCTGGTATCACTTTGGTATCTGTTGGATTGCCGGTTAAGCGCCACGTTGCTGCTTCGATAGATGCCGTAATAATGACGCTGGGAACGATTTATATTGTCTGGGTTGCTGGGGATTTCTTCGGACCATTTCAAGGCTTTCTAATAACTCTTGGGGTTCCAATCGCAGTCTGGTCGGCAATCTTTGTTGCTGATGTTCTAATGCGAAAGCGTGACTATGTTGAAGCAGATCTCTTTGACTCAAAGGGAATTTATGGCGCCTGGAATCTGCGTTCACTTGCCTTGGTGTTATTTGGCTCGGTTATTGGTTGGGGTTTTGTGACAAATACTTTTGCTAGCTGGCTCTCATGGCAGGGATATTTCTTAGGGCTAATTGGCGGTAAGAACGGTCCTTGGGCATATTCAAATATTGGCGTGATTATCGCTTTGGTAATTGGATTTATCGGACACATCCTTCTGTCTCGCAAGAAGATTGCGGCACAAGAGAGATAAAAAAGCCCCGCATCTCTGCAGGGCTATTTATAACTCCTATTTAACAATTTAGATAAATGAAGTTGTAATCGCTAAAGCGATTCCAGATACTGCAATCCAGGTAAACCAAGATGCGGCAGTTCGAATTCGCCACGATTCAAGAATTGGATTCACTGTTGCACGACGACTTCTGAAAACTAAACCAAGTGCAATAAATCCAGCCACGAAATAGTGGAAGAAGTTTGCGCCAGCAATAACTACCCAGCAAGAAGCGTAGGCACCTTCAAAAGCGCCAGTGTCCTTAACAATGAATGGCATGTTTGCTAGTTGATGAAGTTGGTAATAACCACCATAGATATAAGCAACCAATGTAATTAAAGAGAAGCTGCCTTGATGACTTGGATCGCGTTGGGCAAGTTTATGAACAAGCGCAGCCACAATTAATGGAAGAACTGCCATCCAGCCTGAGGAAGCGCTAAATGTATGTCCATTCTTTGGAATCCAACCACCGTTATGGTCGAGGTTTCGCAGATAGAAGTAAGAGAAGATCATTCCGAAGACAAATGCGCCATCGGCAACTATTAGTAACCGAACACCTAGACGTTCGCGGCGACCAACAGCTTCTGGTGCATCGTGATGGACTTGGAATTTAATATCGCTCGACATTATTTTGCACTCCTTCCATATCCATAAGGGTCACTTGTTACAACGGGTGGGGTATCAAAGTTAACTAGTGGAACTGGGTAAGGAACTGTCCATTCCAAAGTTTTTGCCCCCCATGGATTCATTGGCGCAATCTTTCCGTGACGCCATGAATGAATTACCGCCCAGAGCAGAACGATAAAGCCGATACCGATTGTGTATGCGCCCATCGTGCTGATCTTGTTTGAGGTTGCAAATTGCTCTGCATAATCAACTACGCGACGTGGCTGGCCTTCAGCGCCAGCAATAAACATTCCGAGATACAGAACTTGGAAACCAATCTGTACCAACCAGAATGAAATGTAACTTGCGCGTTCATGCAACATATGGCCAGTCATCTTTGGGTACCAATATGAAAGTCCAGCTACAGCGCCAGTAAGTGCGGCGCCCATCAGCGTGTAATGAAAGTGTGCAGTTACATACATAGAACCATGTAGGTACATATCAGCAGGAACATCGGAAAGATAAAGCCCAGTGATTCCGCCAACCAACATATTCCAGAGGAATGCGTAAACCCCAAGCATTGGAACCTTAAGCCAAGGTTTGCCATTCCAGAGCGTTCCAAGGATCACCAAAAAGATAAGTCCAGTAGGAACTGAAATCATTTCTGTTGTAACCATGAATGGTCCATTTAGCATTGGCATCCAACCAGACATATACATATGGTGAGCCCAAACCAGAAAAGATAGACCAACGATTCCAGCAAAGCCAACAATTGCAGATGTGTATGAGAACAATGGTTTGCGAACAAAGACTGGAACAATTTCTATCAGGATTGCAACACCAGGAAGAAGAATTACATAAACCTCAGGGTGGCCCATGATCCAGAAGAGGTGTGCATAGAGCCAACCGGTACCACCGACATTGGCATCAAAAAAACCAGTTAAGAATGAGCGATCCATTGCTGTCATGATCATCGAGAGCATGAAGGTAGGGAAGGCGGGAATTGCCATCGCAACTGAAAGTGTTGCACCAACCACGAAGATTGGTACTCGGTTCCAAGTCATGCCTTTCGCGCGCATAGTGATAACTGTCGCGGTGATATTTGCACCAGAGACGGCAGTAGAAATCGCGAAGATAATAATTGCTGCTATAAAGGCATTCATGCCAGGTCCAGCTTGAACACTTAGTGGAGCATAAGCAGTCCAACCGGTAGGAATTCCACCCAAGAACCAAGCGCTACACAGCACTGGAATCGCAGTAAAGAGAACCCACCAAGAGAGAGCATTAAGTCTTGGGAATGCCATATCTGCAGCGCCAATCATGATCGGCATGATGTAGTTACCGAAAGGACCGGTGGCAACAATAATCAGCGCGATGATCATGGTGATTCCATGTAAGCCAACGAGCGAGTTGTAAACGGATGGCGTAATGAAGTGCCCGCCAGGGTTAGCAAGGTCGGTACGAATCATCATTGCCATCGCGCCACCAACAGCGAGCAATACAATAACGCCCCAGAGATATTGGATACCTACAACTTTGTGGTCTGTGCAATATTTGAAGTAGCGCTTGATGCCTTGACCATCGCCCGCCATGTAGAGCTGCTCTTCGGCAGTTAAATCTTCTCCAATCAACCAGCGAATTGGTCCAATGAAAGCACCGATACCAGCCAAGAATCCGATACTCCACATAAACATGGTTGCCAGTAATACTCGGTTATTTAATTCATAAACACTGATATCTAAAACTGTAGATAACCCGCGATAAGTTAAAAGGGCAAAAATTATTCCGACAATTAAACCGGTTCCTGCGTTTAATTTGGTGATGAAACTCTTCTTTGGATTTGGAATCGGACGTGTTCCAACGTGTTGGTCGAGTGTTGTCATGCTGAGTGACCTCCTTGTGCGACTACCCAATTATTAAAGTCATCTACCGTCATAACTTCACCAGTTGTCTCCATGTATGCGTGATAGAGGCCACAAAGTTCAGCGCACTTAACATCAAATTCACCAAGTTTATTTGGGGTCGTTTCAGCAGTTGTTTCGGCTACTTTATTTGCATCAACTTTTACACCAAGTTGTACTGGCCAGAATGAGTGATTTACATCTACAGAATTAACATGGAAAGTCACCGGATGATTTATCGGGAGCATAAGTTCATGGCTTGTGACACCTAACTTTGGATATTCAAAAGTCCAGACCCATTGGCTTCCCGTAACGTTTACCACCATTGCATCTTCAGCGTTCTTCGCTGAAGCAATTGATGATGAATTAAGTTCGGTGATTCCATAAACAACCGCTGTCAGTGCCAGCAAACTAGTTACTACTGACCAGAGCAGAACAATTGGACCATTAGTGCGAGTGGCTGGTCCATCGGGTGGTTGGGTATCTCCGCTATGACGATTTAAGAATGTGTAGAGCGCAACACCTAGAACTACTCCGCAAACTGGAGCCGCAATCCAAGTAAAGACAACCATAAGACGTTCGATGGCTTTCATATCAGTACTCATGACAGTTGGCATCCATTTTGTGTAGAACTTGCCACCGAGTATTACGAAAATACCCGTGACTATGACGCCAAAAATTGTTGACTGGATTACATCGGATCTCTTATAGAAATTAGCTAACCGATCTCCGGGAGTTGGTTTTAGGTCTACGCTGTCATGTTCGCTCATGCTGTGACTGTTACCTTTCCTGACATATAGCCATAGGCGCTCATAGCTGCACCAAATTTGGCATAAGTTCCATCACCACATGGATATTCACAGTTCCAGACATATTCGCCAGCACTTTTGGTTAAGAATGAAAATACCATTGTGTGGCCTTTGAAATTAGTATTTGGATCTTTGGTAGGAAGAAATTCGTCATTCTCATCCGCATTAACATGTTGCAAAGGAATGTTTACGAATAGCGGATCTTGGGATGTGGATGGAAGGCCATGGATAGTAAATGTATGTTGAACTTGGTCTGCCGGGATTGAAGAAACATCTATGCCATCAACGCTCATCGTTCCACCAACAGTTCCAACAACTTTCCCAAAGAATGGATTATTTAATTTCTCACCACCATCATAAGCATGAATTGTCATAGTTACATATGTATTAGCAGGAAGAACTAAATGATTAGAAGGTCCAAATTGTACCCAGTCATTTTTATTACCTGTAAAACCATCAGCTTTAGCTTGTTCCTTGTCAGCATAAACACCCATTGTTAGCGATGCCTTTGGATAAACTTTGCCATTGATTGTGATCGTGTCAGCCTCTTTGGTGGCGACTATCGTTCCATTCGGGTCGGCGCTAAGTTTGTGGAGTACGACTCCTACTCCAGCAACTACAGAAACAGAGAGAGCAGTTGCGACAAGTGCGCTCGTTAATCTCTTTCCTGCGGTCATATTTGAATTTGTCATAGTTACTTAGCCTTTCCCTTAGAACTACGAGGTGCATCTACTTTGAAGATGCAACAATCACCTCAGGTTACGGGCATAATAAGTTTTTAGGAACACTATTCAGAGAATTTATCGGGAAAACTTTGAGAATTGGGGGGGGGGAGATAAATGGTTCTAAGCCCGCTCTGGGACCTCTTTTTCGCGCTCGCCCTGACCGCAAAATCAACTTGGTATTTTCGCGAGCACCCATCGAGCCACGGGATTTCTAAGATTAGGCAGACCTCGTTTTACCTCGGAATATTTTTAGCTATCATTCTGCTCGTTGGCCCAGTCGCACATGCCGCTATAAATATTTTCTGGATTCATATGGTTCAACATGTTGGTCTGATGATGCTGATTTCACCGTTAATAGTTTTAGGTTCACCGATAAAAGTTGCTGTTAATTCACGTTATCCGAGGGTCAGAAAGATAATTATTGGAATTGGCGGTAATTTATTAATCCGCCAACTTTTTCGCCCAGAAGTTGGTTTCATTCTTTTTCTTGCGATTCTAATTGTGACTCATTTTTCACCAATCGCCGATGCCGGAATGGTTAATCCCAATATTCATGAATTCGAATTAATTATGTTTTTGGTGGGCGGCTTTATTTACTACTACCCAGTAATGTCTGGAAATCCTCAGCCCTTTAAAGTTCCATATGCCGCTCGAGTACTTTCGTTATTTGCGATGATGCTGCCAGAAACAATGACTGGATTCTTTCTTTATTCCGGGAATAAGTTATTACATGAAGTTCCCATGAGCATGGCTAAGACTGATGGAATCGCAGATCAACATCGTGGCGGCTCAATTATGTGGGCTATGGGAATGTTGATTGATGTAATCTGGATTTCAATGGCCGCATATGACTGGATTGAGAATGAAAAGAGAGTTGCGGACGCAGATGACTAGAGAAGTTGAACCAAAACGAAAATGGTTACTAGCCTTTATTCCGATTTGTCTAGCGATGGGCGTGATTGAATTAGTAAGAGCTTTTGATGGAAATAATCGAAGCTGGCTATATGTATTTGAATGGCCATTCTTCGGTTTATTTATCTTTTATATGTATTGGAAACTTGGTCAACCGCAGATAGATTGGGATGACAGCAACGATCCCAAGCGAGAAATAGAATAAAGTACTAATTAATTACCAACTGGTATGTAATGGACGACCTTCGGCATAACCAGATGCTGATTGAATTCCAACAACTGCGCGATCAAAGAAATCACTGATACTTGATGCACCCGCATATGTAAATGAAGAGCGAAGGCCAGCAATAATTTCATCCAATAAATCTTCTACCCCTGGACGAGCAGGATCTATATACATTCGTGAAGAGGAAATACCCTCTTCAAATAGCGCTTTTCTCGCCCTATCGAAGGCGCCGTCATTTGAAGTTCTTGCAGCCACCGCACGAGCAGATGCCATTCCAAATGATTCTTTATAAAGCCGTCCAGTCGCATCTTTATTTAAATCACTTGGTGATTCAAGAGTCCCAGCAAACCATGATCCAATCATTACTTGTGAAGCACCAGCAGCAAGTGCGAGTGCAACATCGCGAGGATGGCGGACTCCACCATCTGCCCAAACATGTTTACCGCGCTTCCTTGCTTCAGCTGCGCATTCAAGTACTGCAGAAAATTGTGGCCGCCCTACGCCAGTCTGCATTCGAGTTGTGCACATTGCGCCCGGTCCAACGCCAACTTTAACGATGTCAGCACCAGCTTCAATTAGAGCCTTAGTCCCTTCGGCGGTTACAACATTGCCAGCAACTATTGGAATGTTTGGTTTTAAGGCGCGAATCAATTTTAGCGCCTCAACCATTTTAATTTGATGGCCATGCGCGGTATCAACTACAAGAACATCAGCACCGGCAGCAATTAGTGATTTCGCTTTTGCCGCAACATCACCGTTGATTCCAACGGCACAAGCAATTCGTAACTGATTTTTTGCATCAAGTGCTGGTTGATAAAGCGTTGCACGAAGCGCAGCCGTACGAGTCAGAATTCCGACAAGTTTGCCGCTTTTATCTACAACTGGCGCTAACCGGCGGCGCTCTGAATTTAGAAAATCAAATGCCGCGCGTGGTTCGATGGAATCTGGAACGGTTACTAAATCTTTGCTCATAATGAGTTGTAATTGAGTAAAGCGATCAACGCGTTCGCAATCAGCCTCAGTAACTATTCCTACTGGCTTGCCATCTTCAACAACAATCAGCGCCCCATGTGCGCGCTTATTAATAAGGTCTACTGCATCGGCAACAGTCTCGGTTGGTGAAAGAGTTACAGGGGTATCGAAGAATACATGTCTTGACTTAACCCACTTGATGACATCACTAACTATTTGGATTGGAATATCTTGTGGGATTACAGCCATTCCACCCCGTCGAGCAATCGTTTCAGCCATTCGGCGACCAGATATTGCAGTCATATTTGCCACGATTATCGGGATAGTTGTGCCGGTGCCATCATGATTCGAAAGGTCTACATCCATTCGGCTAGCAATATTGGATGCGCTTGGGACCATGAAGACATCGTCGTAGGTCAGGTCGTGGCTAGGAATATTTAAGAAACGCACGTGTCGGAACTATACCCCTGTACGTGCAGAAGGCGGAGGGTATTGCTAGAGTTTTTGACATGGGCGAGGACGATGATTCAACAGAAGATATTGTCACCGAGGAAATGCTCTGGGAGCGCATCCCAGAAACTCAAGGGCTCGATCGAGCCAACACTTATTACGAATTAAGCGCTCGCATTTATGCGCGTGGGCAATATGACGAGGCGCTCGCACTTGCGGAAACTGCTCGTGATATTTATGCCGAACTCGGTTCAGTAGTTCCACCCGATGGTTTAGCACAGGCTTATTCAGCAATCGGCTATAACTTAAATCAATTGAAGCGAATGAGTGAAGCGGCATCGGCCATGAGTAAAGCGGTAGCGATACTAAGAGAATCAAAATCTCCACTTGCAATTGATTTAGCTTGCACCTTGGGAGAATGGTGGTTCTCATCAAAAGAGTATGAGAAAACTATCGAGTGCATGAAGCAATGCGTCCATGAACATTTGGTGGATAGCAATGACAGCGGGGCAGCAAATGATTTACATTTAATCGGATGCGCACAACGTGAATTGAAGAATTATGGCGAAGCTTTGGAATCATTCCAAGAAGCTCGAGTGTTATTTAAGAAAATAAAAGAAGTTATTAATGTCGCAAGATGCGATCAGAAAATTGCACACTGCTTGGTTGAAATTGGTGATGGTGAAGGTGCGCTTATAGCAGCACAGAAATCTTTAGATGTTTTTGTCACAGCCCATGATCACTACCGCGAGACTTATTCACTGCTCGAATTAGGAAAGGCACAAATTATTGCTGGTCAGGGTGAAGAGGGTTTAAATACTTTAGATCGGGTATTAGAGATTGCCACTGATAACGAAAGTAAAGATTTTGAATTTATATTGGAGATTGAGGGAAGAATGGCTGACGTTCTTCAAACCCTAGGCCGGCTAGTTGAAGCAGATGAGATTCGCCGTCGGATTAAGGCTGTAGAGGAAGTAGTAAAAGAAGAGTAGTTATTTAGGGTTATTTAAGTGCTGCATTGCCCAGGCATACATTGCAATTGCACCAGCGGCTGATGCGTTCATAGATCTTGTCGAACCATATTGTCTAATAGCTAAAACGGTTTCACATATATCTACCGCTTCATCGGACATTCCGGCGCCCTCTTGGCCGAAGAATAGAACACACTTACTTGGGAGTTTTGTGCTTTCTAACTCTTTAGAAATAGGCAAATTATCAATTCCGATTATTGGCACGCTATTTTCGTCACACCAGATTTTGAAATCGGCAACAGTTGGATGGTGCAAAACATGAAGATATTTATCTGTAACCATAGCACCACGCTTATTCCAATCACGTTTGCCAACGATATGAACCTTTGAAACATTAAAAGCATTTGCAGTTCTAACTACAGACCCAATATTTAAATCATGTTGCCAATTCTCAATTGCAATCTGTAAGTCGTGCCGCTTGGTATCTAAATCAGCGACTATTGCTTCGACGCTCCAATAACGATAATGATCTAAAACATTTCTGCGATCTCCGTTTGTTAAGAGTTCTGAATCGAAATGTTTCTCAGTCGGCCAAGGTTTTGGATGCGGTCCTACGCCAACCACTGGATAGAATTCACCAGGTCCAATTTCCGCAGTAGTCATACCCAAACATTAGAGGGAGATTGCATGAAGCAAAAATCCTGGCTACCTATTTATTTGGCGCTCGGGTTAGTTTGGGGATGCTCATTCATTTTTATCAAGCTAGGTCTTGAATTCTTAACTCCAGTAGGCGTCGCATTCGGCCGCTGTGCACTTGGCGCAATGACGCTGCTCTTAATTGCAAAGGTAAGAGGTATTTCACTTCCGACAGAACGCAGAACTTGGTTTATTCTCTGGATTGTTTCACTACTTCTTAATGTCTTTCCAGGAATTTTATTTGCATTTGCGGAAGAACGAGTGACCACAGTTCTCGCTGGAATCATTAATGCTTGTACTCCGCTATCAACCCTTATCTTTATTCTCTTCGTATTTAGATCTGAGAAGATTTCTAAGCAGCAAATCTTAGGCTTAATTATTGGTGGAGTTGGTGTTTTAACTGTTCTTGGAATTTGGAAGGGCATAGGCGCAAATTCTGCTGTTGGAGCATTTGCGTTACTTGTGGCGATTACTTGTTATGGACTCTCCTTCCCAATTATTAAGAAATATTTGACGCCACTTAATTTAAAAGCGGAAGCACTCGCTGCTAGTCAAGTAACAGCCGCCGCCGTGACTCTTCTGCCTTTCTATTTAATTGACGGTATCGCAAAAGATGAGTATCGAACTGGGCCAATTCTTGCCATGATTGCACTAGGAGTTCTTGGAAGCGGGATTGCATACATTTGGACTTTTCAAATAGTTGAACGCGCTGGAAGTTCGATTGCAAGTTCGGTTACCTATTTAACCCCAGTCGTCGCGGTATTTGTTGGCTGGCTATTCCTGGGCGAACAAGTCTCTTGGCATGAACCAGTTGGTGGCGCGATTGTCTTATTCGGCGCAGCTACATCACAGGGAAGATTTAATAGGAAAATAACGGCATAATTGACTGATGCGTAAAATTATTGCTGTTATAACTTCAGTGAGTTTGTTGTTATTGAATGCAACCCCAGCAACCGCACTTTCTGTCCCTAAATCATTTCAAGCTCTAGCGAATTCTCCAGCGCTAGCAAGGCCTGGAATCTTAGTTATTGATCCGATAAGCGAGACCGAAATATTTGAAAACCAGGCTGATGTTCCGCGAGCTCCGGCATCAATTCTTAAACTAATCTCATCGGTCACTGCAATCAGGGTATTTGGTGCTGATAAAGTTTTCAAAACCTCGATTAATTCCACTGCAGACCCAGAGCGATTTATTTTACTTGGAGAATATGATCCATGGCTTACTACAAGCATTAGCTCCGCCAACAAATTTCACCGTGCGTTATCTACGAGATTAATCAGTGCAATTAATCAAAGTGGTGTTAATTCTGAAACCGTAACGATTGAGTACAGCGGGCTATTCACCAAAGATATCGAAAGCCTTCGTACGTTTTATGGAAAGAGAATTAAATTTAAGAGAATTACACAAGCAGAGGTTAAAACACTTTCTGAATTAACACCGCTTGCTGAAATTTCTTCACCACCCCTAAGTGAAATCATTGGTTTCACATTGCTCTGGAGTGATAATACTTTGGCAGATCGTCTGGCTCGAAATGCTGCTGATGAGATGGGTTTCACCCGAGACGGTGATGGCGTTAACCAAGCCTTTAAGGAAACCCTGAAAAGCCTTAGCGTTAATTACGCGGGATTAAATGTAGAAGATGGAAGTGGTCTCTCGCACGATAATCGTGTGTCGGCTCGCACAATGGCAGAACTGCTGTGGAAGATAAGAGTCGAACCAGAATTTCAGTCGATTTATGATGGTCTACCAGTCGCTGGAAAAACTGGAACGCTAAAGAAAAGATTTAAGCAATATGGAAAGCGGCAAAAGGATTGATAAAAGCCAAGACGGGTTGGATTAATACATCTGTGACTTTGGCTGGATATGTTGAAGTTGGTAATAATGAATATATATTTGCCGTAATAGCTGACCATGTGAAACCAACTAAAACCTCACGAGATCTAGCCCGAAAAACCATAGACAAAGCGCTGGCGACGGTCGCGAAACCTGCGGGAGAAGCATGAGTAAGCTAGCAAGGTGAGTAATTTTAAGATCTCGCCATACATCGCGCTCATGAAATTACGAGTTGTTGAGCTCTTACTAGTTACAACACTGCCCGCGCTTTTTCTCGCCGCAAAAGGAGTTCCACCGCTTGGGCTAACAATTGCGACCTTAATCGGTGGAACGCTTGCCGCTGGTGCATCAAATGCATTCAACATGATTATCGAAGTTGATTCAGATCGCTTGATGGTAAGAACCGCTAATCGCCCAATAGTTAGTGGTGCGATATCTGAAACTCAGGCATTTATCTTTGCCTCAGCGCTGACAATAATTTCACTAACTATCTTCTCGATTTTTACAACACTTTGGGCAACAGTCCTTACTGCAGCAGCAATTGTTTTCTATGTATTCGGATACACAATTGGATTAAAGCGCCGAACCTCGCAAAATATTGTCTGGGGCGGAATTGCGGGATGTATGCCAGTCCTAATCGGTTGGGCCGCTGTAACTAATTCACTCTCACTTACCGCTTGGCTCTTCTTTCTAGTTATATTTTTCTGGACCCCACCACATTTTTGGGCGCTTGCAATTAAATACCGCGATGATTACGCAGCTGCTGGAATTCCAATGTTACCTGTCGTCGCATCAATTAAATCTGTTGAAAAGCAGATGTGGTTTCATACAATCGGAATGGTTATCTCATCACTTGGTGTGAACTGGAGCGCAGATCTACCGTGGTGGTGTTGGGTAATAACTATTGCAATTGCACTTGGCTTTGCTCTTGAATTACTAAAGATTGATGGACCAGATTCTAATAAAGCGGCCGCAAAGTTATTTCAGTGGTCAATCACTTACTTAAGTGTTTATTCGCTACTGCTTGTCATCGCAGCGCTTGTTGTAAATCCTTAATTAAATCTGAAGAGTGCTCAAGGCCAATAGATAACCGGGCAAGTGAATCTGTGATTCCCATTGATTCTCTAGTGGCTGCATCTAATCGGCGGTGAGTTGTTGATGCTGGATGAGTTATCAATGACTTGCTATCCCCAAGATTATTAGAAATATCAATTACTTTTAGCGCATCCATGAACTCAAATAATTTTGAGGTTCCACCTGATATTTCAAAACTCAAAGTTGTTCCAGCGCCAGACATTTGTGCCTGAGCAATGTCATAGCCAGAATGCGTTTTCAACCCGGGATAGTTAACAGCTTTAACTTTAGATTGTTCTGCCAGAAATTCAGCTACAACTTGAGCGCTCTCATTCATTCTATTCACGCGCATTGATAGCGTTTCAAGAGATTTAACCAGTACCCAAGCATTGAAAGCGCTTAGCGTTGGACCAGTATGTCTAATGAATGGATTTAAATAGCTTTGAATGTAATCAAAGCTTCCAAGAATCGCACCACCAAGCACGCGACCTTGGCCATCAATATGCTTTGTTGCCGAATACATAACAACATCTGCGCCATGAAGTAAGGGCTTCTGCAAAATAGGTGAAGCCATTACATTGTCAACGATTACTGTTGCACCCACAGCATGTGCGAGATCGCTAACCATTTTAATGTCAACGATTTCCAACATTGGGTTGCTTGGCGTTTCTATAAATACAACTTTCGTCTTTTGGCTTAAAGCCTTCTCCCAAACTTCTTTATCATTACCCTTGACGAACTCAACTTTAATTCCCCATTTTGGCAATATTTCTGCAAGAACAACATAGCAAGAGCTAAACATTGAAGCCGCTGCAACAATACGATCTCCGGCCTCAACCATGCAGGCAATTGATGCAAACATCGCAGACATTCCAGAACCAGTTGCAACACAGAATTCGGCGCCTTCAATTGCCGCAAGGCGTTGCTCAAACATTGAAACAGTTGGGTTCGCAAATCGACTGTAAACAAAGTGATCAACTTCATCAGTAAAGGAATGCACTGCTTGTTCGGCGCTGTCATATGTGTATCCACTTGTGAGATACATAGCCTCGCCAGTTTCGCCAAAACCTGATCTTGCTAATCCCGCTCTTACTGCAAGTGTTTCTTCATGTAACTGCCAGTCAGGTGTATCTCCATCGGAGGAGTTGGAATATCCCCAAGGTCGATGCTGATGAGTCATGCATAAAGTTTACTAGGTAGGGTGTCTACATGAACAAGACAGGTATCCCGGCCATATCTGCTTCAGATTTATCCAAGAATTATGGCGAACGAGCAGCTTTATCGCATGGAAGTTTTATCGTTCCGGCAGGTTCGATTTGTGGCTTTGTAGGCCCTAATGGTTCTGGAAAGACAACAACAATTCGGATGCTGCTTGGGTTAATTACACCAAGCGGCGGAAGCGCAACAGTCTTAGGCGAGAGTATTAAACATCCAGAAAAGTATTTGCCACGAGTCGGCGCAATGATTGAGGGACCAGCCTTTTATCCTGCGCTATCTGGTTGCGAAAACTTAAAAGTTCTAGCCGAACTTGGTGGATTTCCACTCTCTCGCGTAGATGAATTGCTCGCAAAAGTTGGTCTTGCAGATCGTGGCAGTTCAAAATTTAAGACTTATTCCCTGGGAATGAAACAACGCCTTGGAATTGCCGCGGCTCTCCTTCCAAATCCAGAACTACTTATATTAGATGAACCGACAAATGGTTTAGATCCATCTGGGATTCAGGAAGTTCGCGGCATCATCAAGGATTTAGCAAATGGCGGAACAACCGTCTTTGTTTCCTCTCACATACTGAGTGAATTAGAAATGATTTGTGAGTATTTGGTTATGCTGCGCGAAGGCAAAGTTATTTTTTCAGGTCGAACTCAAGAGCTACTTTCGTCACAAAAACCGATGATCATTGCAAGACCGGAATATGAAGTTGATTTAACAAAGCTTACGAACACCTTAAGCGAAGCTGGCTATCAAATAACAATTGTTGATGGAAATTTGCATGTTATTGCCGCGAAAGAGGCAAGTGCTGAAATTAATCGTTTGGCCTTCGATTCCGGAATAACTCTTTCTTCCATTTCGATTGTGCTACCGACACTAGAAGAAACTTTCTTTGAAATGACAGGGGATGACAGATGATCCGCGTAGTAATTGCTGAACTTCGTAAACTTCGGCGGCCATCTCTTTTGTTAGGAACTATTGCAACTGTTGGTGGGTTGAGTGCACTTTTCACCTCAATTGTTTTCTTGATGATCAATTCTAAAGATGGTAATACCAAACGCGGTGAGAGTATCGGACCTAAAGAGTTAAGTGAGGCACTTGGTCTTGTCTACGGATTTAAGTTAGTAGGAGTATTTCTTGGAGTTGTAGCACTTTGTATCTTCGCCTCTCAGACAGCACAAGAATATTCGCTGGGAACACTTCGCAATCTTCTGGTTCGCCAACCATCACGAATGAAAATTCTTGCTGGAAAATTTATAGCTATGAAATTATTTGCACTAGTCATGGTCCTCTTCGCGGGTGCTCTAAGCATTGCTATTTCATTTGCCTTAGCGGGACGAGCAAAAGTAGATACAACTGCTTGGGGAACTTCTGCTGCAATGCACCTGCTCTTCGAGAGCGCCTTAAATATCTTCATTGCCACACTCTGTTTCGGCACTTTTGGCGCGATTCTTGGCCTTTTGCTCCGCTCACCTATAAGTGCAATCGCCGTTGGAGTCCTATGGAATCTAATTTTAGAAAACATTTTGGCCGCTCTAATAAATAGCACTGCAAAGTGGCTTCCAGGAATTAACTTTGCCAATCTTGGTGAAGGTGGAAATCCTAAATTAACGTACAAACATTCGATAACAGTGTCTCTTGGCTATCTAATTATTAGCGGCGCCCTTGCCGCAGTTTTATTTAAGAAGCGAGATGTTGCAAATTAGCGACACAGAGCGCTAATCTCCAATAATTCTCAGCGTCAACCTTTATCCTTGGATGATGTCCAAGAGAGCTGTAGCCGCCTTCGTTGCACTTGTTGCGTTAGGCATCTCTCTAACAACTTTAAGCGCTGAAATCTCGCAAGCAAAAACTCCAAAACCAACGTTGGCCCAAATTGAAGCTGCGAAGAAGGAAGAAGCGGCAAAGGCAGAAGCGGCAAAAAAAGCAGCAGCTGTTTTAAATTCGGCAACTAAAACTCTCAATCAACTGACTGCAATTGCAGACTCTGCGCAATTTGCTTACAACAAGGCGCTAAAAGAGTTAGCTGTGGCAAAGGCTGATGCGAAGGTAGCCGCTGAACATGCCGCTAAGACTCAAGCCGAAGTTAGTAAAGCAACAAGAGTGATAGGGAAGATGGCCTCTAATGCTTACAAGCTTGGTGGAGATTTTACAAATATAAATGCGCTACTAAGTGCAAATGGTCCACAAGACTTGATTGATCAGCTAACAACGTTGGACAAAATTGGAAATACAAATACAGTCGCGCTGACACGCTTTAAAGCTGCCGAAGCTGTGGCGAAAATTGCAAAAGCGGAAGCGGATCGAACCAAGGCTGCCCAAGAAGTTGCAACAGCAAAGGTTGCGGATGCTAAGAAAGTTGCCGATAGCGCTAAGGCTGCACAGGCAGAAGAGGTAAGTAAATTACGTGCAGTCCAAAACAAACTCGCTACTGAACTTTCGAACGCTAAAAACTTTCGAGTCACTCTCGAACAGCAACGTCAACTTGCATTACTTGAAGAGGCAAATGCTAAAATCGCATCCAGGACGCCAAATCAATTCAAAGTTTGGCCAGATAAAGGTTTTACCGGTAGGTTAACAATTCGCTCAGATGAGGCGATTAGAACTAAAGCGGTTGCATTCGCGAAGATGCAAGTTTTAGCGCGCAAGCCATATATCTGGGGCGCTCAAGGGCCAAACGCTTTTGATTGTTCTGGCTTAGTTTATGCCGCATATAAAGATGCAGGTTTAGGTTACCCACAATGGGGGCGGTTAAATGCGGCACTTTATTTCGTTGCAACAAAGCGCGTTTCCTTTAGCGAACTTGTGCCCGGAGATTTCCTTTTCTATTCATTTGACGGATCAGTTCAGAATATCCACCACATGTCTATCTATGCTGGCAATGGCATGATGTGGGAAGCTAATTCTAGAAAAGTAGGCTTGATCTACTCAAATATGTACAGCATTAAGGGTTTAATGCCATCTGGCGGCCGGGTCTAATAGTTTTATAGAGTGCTCCACGTGAGCGTTAAGAACCCAGCACTACTTGAGCTGCGACAGGCGATTCGTATTCGCTTTGAAAAATTAGAGCCAAATTCAAGGGTTTGTGTAGGTGTCTCAGGCGGTGCTGATTCTTTAGCGCTAGCAATTGCTGCAAATCTTGAGAGTGATAATTATAATATTAATTTAATTGCAGTAATTGTCGATCATGGATTACAAGAAAAGTCAGCGGAAGTAGCTTTACTTACCGAGAAAAAATTAAAGACAATTGGCTATGACAATATTTTTATTGGCAAAGCTAATGTGCAATTAGTTGATGGACTTGAAGCATCTGCTAGACGGGCACGATATAAAGTTTTTCAGCAATCTATGGAAACTTATGGCGCGAAAACATTCTTACTAGGCCATACCAAGAATGATCAAGCTGAGGGAGTGCTTCTTGGCCTCGCTCGAGGCTCTGGAACGAAATCACTTTCTGGAATGCAAGATGTCAATGGTCCATACATCAGGCCATTTCTAACTATTGATAGAAGCACAACCGAAGAAGCTTGCAGTGAAGCCGGAATTGAATTCTGGAGCGATCCACATAATATTAAAAGTGAATTCTCTAGAGTGCGCGTTCGTGAAAATATTCTGCCGTTAATTGAGAAGGAGATTGGTCCAGGAATTATCGATGCCCTTTCAAGATCTGCAAAAATTTTACGTGAAGATGCAACTGCGTTAGATGAATGGGCAGAAGCAGTTTTTGCTCAATTAAACCCAGCAGATATTGAGATTGCAGCCATTGCCGATCTGCCAATCGCAGTTAGGAGCAGGGTGTTGCGACGGGCGATTTATGCTGCAGGTGCACCGGTTGGAAGCATCTCAGCCTCACATTTGGAACCAATTGAGGCTTTTGTGAGTGATTGGCGTGGTCAGGGCCACACATCTCTCCCCGGCGGTGTGAAGGTTGGCCGAATTTCGGGCAGACTTTCGCTCTCGAACTCGCAACCAACGCAGCCTTAAAAGTAGAAAGAGAATCGCCTCGTGGATCTAGCAACTACCAGAACCGATATTGATCGCGTAATAGTTACTGAAGAACAAATTCGTGCGCGCCTTAAGGAATTGGCGATACAAGTTGAGAAAGATTATGAAGGGCGAGATTTACTTTTAATCGGAGTTCTTAAAGGTGCCGTGATGACGATGGCAGATTTTGCACGTGCGCTACAGCGACATATTGAAATGGATTGGATGGCAGTTTCTTCATATGGCTCCGGAACCAAATCAAGTGGTGTTGTCCGTATTTTAAAAGATTTAGATCGCGACATCACTGGCCGCGAAGTTGTAATCGTTGAAGATATTGTTGATACCGGTTTAACACTTGGTTGGTTAAAGGCAAATCTAGAATCACGTGGCGCTAAGAGCGTCGAGATTTTAACAATGTTGCGTAAACCAGAAGCTGCAAAGGTCGAAGTTGACGTTAAGTATGTGGGCTTTGATATTCCAACAGAATTCGTCGTGGGCTATGGACTTGATTTCAATGAAAAATATCGCAATCTTGATTTCATTGGTGTACTAGCGAAACATATGTATTTATGACTGAGAAAAATTCAAAGAAAAAGCCGCTAACTACTCCTAAAAAGAAAATTTCATTTTCGAAGGCACGTGTCCGCAAAATCTTACGTGGTCCACTTTTCTGGATTGTTCTATCTCTCGTTCTTGTTAGCTTCTTCGGGAAGCTCTCCTCAAGTGGTGATAAATTCACTAAAGTTGAAACCTCAACGATTCTCGCCGCAATTTCTGCGAACAAGGTTGATTCCGCACTTGTTATAGATCGAGATCAGAAAATAGAAGTAGTTTTAAAAGCCGGAAATTATGTAAAAGGTTCAAAGAAGATTTATGCCTCATTCGTTACCGGGGAAGAGCCACAAATAACTGAACTTTTAACCAGCAATCCACCTCCCAAAAAGTGGGATGTAAAGGTTCCAACACAATCTCTTTTGGTGTCAATACTTTTAAGTATTCTTCCGCTTTTACTTATTGGGTTCTTATTACTTCTCTTTATGGGAAATGCTCAAGGTGGAAATAAAGTCTTCTCCTTTGGAAAATCCAAAGCAAAGTTGCAGACAAAAGAGATGCCGAAGAACACCTTTGAGGATGTCGCAGGTGCAGATGAAGCAGTTGCGGAACTTACCGAAATAAAAGATTTTCTAGCCTCGCCCCAGAAATATCAAGATATCGGTGCGAAGATTCCAAAGGGTGTGCTTCTTTATGGTCCACCAGGAACAGGTAAAACGCTCTTGGCTCGCGCCGTTGCTGGTGAGGCAAACGTTCCTTTCTATTCCATCTCTGGCTCTGAATTTGTAGAAATGTTTGTTGGAGTCGGTGCATCCAGAGTGCGTGATCTATTTGCTAAAGCCAAAGCAAATGCACCTGCAATTATCTTTGTTGATGAAATAGATGCTGTCGGTCGCCAACGTGGTGCGGGACTTGGTGGCGGACATGATGAACGTGAGCAAACACTTAACCAATTACTCGTTGAGATGGATGGTTTTGAAGCAAATGGTCAGGTAATTTTAATTGCTGCTACAAACCGCCCTGATGTTTTAGACCCCGCGTTATTACGCCCAGGAAGATTTGATCGTCAGATTCCAGTAGATCGTCCTGATTTAAAAGGTCGTACTGCAATTCTTGAAGTTCATGCAAAGAATAAGCCAGTTGCAAAGTCCGTTAAATTAGTGGATTTTGCAAAACGTACGCCGGGATTTACCGGAGCCGATTTAGCAAATGTATTAAACGAAGCAGCGATACTAACTGCTCGTGAAAATGCAAAGGTGATTACAAGCGCTGCGCTAGACGAAGCGATTGATCGCGTTATGGCCGGCCCGCAACGCAAGACAAGATTAATGACTGAAGAGGAACGTCGTATCACCGCGTATCACGAAGGCGGTCACGCACTTGTCGCTCACGCACTTCCACATACAGACCCTGTCCATAAAATTACAATCATGCCTCGTGGTCGCGCACTTGGCTACACGATGATTTTGCCGGATGAAGATCGATATGCCACAACTCGAAATCAGATGCTTGATCAACTTGCATACTCACTAGGTGGCCGCGCAGCTGAAGAGTTAATTTTTCACGATCCAACTACAGGTGCATCAAATGATATTGAGAAGGCCACAAACCTGGCTCGAGCAATGGTTACGCAATATGGAATGACTGAACGTATCGGTGCCATCAAACTTGGTATGAGTGAGGGCGATCCATTCCTTGGTCGCAATTATGGACACCAGAGAGATTATTCTGAAGAGGTTGCAGGAATCATTGATAGCGAAATCCGAACGCTTATAGAGAATGCACACCAAGAGGCATATGAAATTCTCGTTGCTAACCGGGATATTCTCGACGATTTAGTAGAAGTTTTACTCGAAAAAGAGACGATTTTGAAAGATGAAATTGAGAAGATATTTAAGAAAGTTAGATTAGTTTCAAGGCGACCGGCATGGACAGGTTCTGATGCTCGTAAGCCAAGCGCGCTGCCACCAGTTGCGCTTTCACCTGCAAAACCTCAAGCACCTGTAGTTGAAGAAGAGAAAAAAGTTATTCGCAAGCCAAGAAAGAAAGTAACACCACCAAGTGAATGAGATAACTCCAGTTTCAATGGGGCCACATGACGGTGGTGCCAAAGGTGAGTTTGATCAGGAGCGTGCAGAAAAAGCAGTAACTGAATTACTTCTTGCAATTGGTGAAGATCCAACTCGTGATGGTTTGAGAGAGACACCTGCAAGAGTTGCTAGAGCACTTAAGGAGAACTTCGCGGGGTTATGGCAGTCACCAGAAGAAGTTCTATCAACAACATTTGATATTGGGCATCGCGAATTAGTCATAGTCCGAGATATCGAAGTATTTTCTCATTGCGAACATCACCTAACACCATTTCATGGTGTTGCACATATCGGGTATATCCCAGGAGAAAATGGAAAAATTACCGGACTATCAAAGTTGGCAAGACTTGTCGATATGTATGCAAAAAGGCCACAAGTACAAGAGCGTTTAACGTCACAGATTGCTGATGCAATGGTTGAGGTATTGAATCCTGCGGGCGTAATTGTTGTTATCGATTGCGAACATTTATGTATGTCAATGCGCGGTGTTCGTAAATCTGAAGCAAGAACTATTACAAGTGCAGTTCGCGGACAATTACGTGATCCTGCCACTCGCGCTGAGGCGATGAGCCTCATAACTTCAAATAATCGCTAACATGCGCAACGAAAGAACTCTCGTAATGGGAATCTTGAATGTTACTCCAGATTCTTTTGCAGATGGCGGTCGACATTTTGATTTTGAATCTGCAATCAATAGGGCCAAAGAGATGATTTCTGAGGGCGTAGACATAATTGATGTTGGTGGTGAATCGACCCGCCCTGGTGCAGATCGTGTAAGTGAAGAGGTTGAGCGAGATCGAGTAATTCCAGTAATAACCGAGCTCGCCGAGCTTGGCGTTACTTTAAGTATTGATACAACAAGATCAAATATTGCGCTTGCAGCGATTGGTGCGGGAGCAACAATCGTCAACGATGTTAGCGGTGGCTTGGCCGACACAAAGATGGCCTTGGTAATTGCCAGCAATCCAGCGATTCAATTTGTAGTTATGCATTGGCGCGGTCACTCGAAAGATATGCAGAACTCGGCGAAGTATACGAGCGTCGTTAGTGAAGTTAAAGATGAGTTAGATGATCGAGTTATCGCCCTAACAAAATCTGGCATTGCGCCTGAACAAATAATTTTAGATCCAGGAATAGGTTTTGCGAAGAGCGCTGAACATAATTGGGATTTGCTAAGAAATATAGATCGATTACAACTACTTGGTTTTCCAATCCTTGTTGGTACCTCACGAAAACGCTTTTTAGGAGATTTACTTGGTGCAAATTCAGCTGATGATCGTGAGTCTGCATCCATCGCACTTACAACGCATTTAGCAAAGGCAGGGGTTTGGGGAGTCAGAACCCATTCGGTAAAACCACATCGTGATGCAATTGCCGTTGTTGAGGAGATGCAAAAATGAGTGATCGTATTTCGTTAACTGGAATTTCGGCAACTGGCTTCCACGGGGTATTTCCAGAAGAACGTCGCGACGGCCAAATCTTTATTGTTGACCTGGAGCTCTCTGTAGATTTAAAACCGGCTGGTAAGAGCGATGATTTAACCAAGACTATTAATTATGTGAGTGTTGCGACATTGGTAGTCGAAGAGATTACTAGCGAACCACTCTCCTTAATCGAGGCTCTTGCACATCGAATTAGCAATAGAGTTCTTGGCGAATTTCCGCTGATTAATTCCATATTAGTAACAGTACATAAACCAGATGCACCAATTGGAATTAACTTCAAAGATATCTCGGTAACAATCGAACGTTCAAGATGAGAGTTGTAATCGCACTTGGTTCCAACTTGGGTGATAGAGATTTAAATATAGATAGCGCAGTTATGGAGCTTGCAAAGTTAATTGAGGTAACTCATCTATCAACAAATCATGAAACAGATCCTGTTGGGGGACCCGCGCAACCAAAATACTTAAATGCCGTGTTGATTGGCGAAAGTAAATTGGACCCACATGAACTGTTAATAGGAGCGCTAGAGATAGAGAATCGACTTGGGCGGACCAGAGAAGTCCATTGGGGTCCCCGAACAATCGATATAGATTTAATTAGCGCAGGCGATGAAGTAATTAACTCCAAAGTTTTGGTGCTTCCACATCCCAGAGCGCATGAACGCGCATTTGTTCTTAAACCTTGGCTAGAAATTGATCCAGATGCGGTGTTATCTGGATATGGCCAAGTCCAAGATATTTTGGCTGGTTTGGAGTAACCGCTGTAACCTTGGCCTACGAGCCCGGTACCCGGAAAGGACTGGAGCATGAATTTAAAGTTGAGCCACCCAACCGCCTTTGTTCCAACCATGGGCGCCCTTCATGCTGGACATGAATCGCTAATTAGAATTGCTAAAGAGTTAGCGAACGAAGTTGTTGTAAGTGTCTTTGTAAATCCACTGCAATTCGAGAACCCGAATGACTTTTCAAGTTATCCAAAAACTTTGGATAGCGATATCAAACTTGCAGAAGCAAGTGGTGCGACTCTTGTTTGGGCGCCAACTTTTGAGGAAATCTATCCAAGCGATCCAGAGCTTATTTCTGCTGGAGAAATCGGAAATCTATTTGAAGGCGTGCATAGGTTCGGCCATTTTGATGGTGTTTTAACCGTTGTTAAACGCTTCTTCGATTTAGTGCAGCCAAAATATGCGGTATTCGGCGAGAAGGATTTCCAACAACTTTTCTTGATCAAGCAGATGGTTAATCGAATGCAATTGCCAGTTGAAATAATTGCGGCCCCAACAATTCGTGAACCAAATGGTGTGGCAATGTCCTCTAGAAATTCGAGGTTATCGGTCACAGCGCAAGGGCAAGCCGCAGGAATCTATTTAGCGCTTAAGGCCGCGGCCGCAGCGAATGATTTAGAGCGAGCTCGCCGACTTCTTGTGAAAGAAATAAATTTAATTCCCGGATTCCTGCTCGATTATGCCGAGATTATCGATGAGAACTCCTTTGAATTAGCAACTGAAGTCACATCCAAACCTCGTGCGATTGTTGCTGGCTGGATTAATGGGGTTAGGTTGTTAGACAATATGGCTATGCCTAAATTGGAAGTTTCCAGATGAAATTACTTTCTGGGAAGCCAGGTTGGACAGTTACTGCCGATGTGATTGTTATTGGGTCAGGTGTTGCAGGTCTAACGACTGCGTTAAATCTACGATCAAGTAATTTATCCGTTTTGCTCGTTACTAAAGCCAAGATAGATGAAGGTTCGACAAAATGGGCACAAGGCGGAATTGCTGCTGCACTTGGACCTGGTGATACCCCAGATCAACATAAGAAAGATACTTTGATTGCAGGTGCCGGATTATGCGATACTGACGCGGTAGATGTCTTAGTAACTGAAGGACCAGAAGCCGTACGTAAATTAATTGCACGTGGCGCCGTTTTTGATAAATCTGAATCTGGCGAAATCGCACTAACTCGTGAAGGCGGCCATTTACGCAATCGCATCTTGCATGCGGGCGGCGATGCAACAGGCGCAGAAGTTTCACGTGCCTTACTTGCAGCCGTTCATGACGATGAAGGAATTGAAGTAATTGAAAATGCACTTGCTATTGATGTATTAAAAACCGATCAAGGCGCAGTTTGTGGCGTAACACTTCACGTCATTGGCGCTGGAAGTCGAGATGGTGTTGGTCGCGCACTTGCTCGTGCAGTTGTAATTGCAACTGGTGGCTTGGGCCAGGTATATGCCCAAA
>Ga0163199_1000554_pt1 | contig 23587 bp, 23 predicted proteins | sample PL_2010_150m_FD_113537 | JGI IMG/M metagenome (GOLD analysis project Ga0163199, IMG submission 113537) | Freshwater microbial communities from Powell Lake, British Columbia, Canada to study Microbial Dark Matter (Phase II) - PL_2010_150m | ecosystem: Environmental > Aquatic > Freshwater > Lake ...
GAGCCGTTGTGCCGGGCGATGCTCAAGGATCGGGACACGGCCGTCCGGCAGGATGCCGCGAAGGCGCTGGGAGGAATCGGGAGCCCGATGGCGTTGGACGCGCTGGCGGCGGCGCTCACGGACTTGGACGTGCGGCCTTTCGCGGTGGAGGCTCTGGGCAGGCTCAAGGACCCGCGGGCCGTGGAGACACTGATCGATGTGGTGACCGGCAAAGGCCGGCCCGTCAATGCGCGCAAGGTCGCGGTGTGCGGAGTTGAGTCCGGCGAGATGGACATTGAAGAAATGGAGGCGCAGATCTTTGCGATCAGCGGCCTGGCCGAAATCGGCGATGACCGGGCCATTGAGCCCCTGATTCGCGCACTCAAGGATACCAGGCTTCGGACGGCCGCCGCGGCGGCGCTGGGCAAAATGGGTATACAGGTTGCCGCGCCGTTGCTGGCGGCGATGAAAACCGAAACGGACTCCAATATCCTGTTTCACGCGCGGGCCATCATGTCGGCGGTCGGATGGCGCCCCGCGGTGACGATGAAAGAAGGCAGATAACATGGCAAACAAGCTTGCAGATTGGTTGGAAGCGCTGACTGATCCGGATGACGCGACACGGGAGGAGGCGGCGCAGGCCCTCGTCAATCTGGCGAACCCTGCCGCGACGGACGCGCTCATTGAAGCCTTGGAGGACGACTTCTGGTCCGTGCGGATGTACGCGGGCCACGCGCTGGCGAAAATCGGAGGCCCGAAAGCCATCGAGGCCCTGATCCCGATGCTGGGGGACACTATTAAAGAGTGCCGGGACGGCGCGGTGGATGATTATGCGACCATCGGCGCTCCGGCCGTCGAGCGTCTCGTGGCGGTTCTGCGGGACGAGCGCTGGCGCGTGCGGGAGAGCGCGGCCAAGGCGCTGGGGGTGATCAAGGATGCACGGTCGGTGGACGGCCTGATCGCTGCTCTGCGGGATCGGGACGGGTCGGTGCGGACGATCGCGGCCGAGGCCCTGGGAAGGATCGGCGATCCCAAGGCCATCAAGGGCTTGATGGCGCTGTTCAAGGACTCCTCCAAGCTCGTGCGGGTGACCGCGACGATCGCGCTCACGCAGATCGGAGAGGCCACGGTCGATCCGCTGATGGCAGGCCTGAAGGACGAGGACTTCCAGGTGCGCCTACACTGCGTGCAGGCGCTGGGCGGGATCACCAGCGACTATCCCACCGGCCGCTCGTGGCTGCGCGATTTCAGGCCCGTGCCCGCTCTCGTTGGATTATTGAAGGATAAGGACCGCGCGGTGCGGGAGGACGCCGCCATCGCGCTCGGCATGATCGGTGATCTCAGCGCCGTGCCCGCCCTCATCGAGGCCATGCAGGACGGCTCGATCAGGGTGCGGGCGATCATGGCCTTGGGGATGCTTGCGGATCCGCGCGCCGTCGAGCCGTTGATCCGGGTGCTGGATGGAATTGGAATCAATTTCAAGGGGACGCCGATGCCGGGGTGCATCGTCAGCGAGGAATGGTTCATCCGGGAACAGGCGGCGCTGGCCTTGGGGCATATCAACGACGTGCGCAGCGTGCCGGCCCTCTGTCAGGCGCTGAAAGACACCCGCCTGCGCGAGAAAGCGGCGCAGGCCCTGATCGAGCTCGGTCCCCAGGTCATCGATCCGCTGGTTGATTTCATCAACGATCCCGAGATCTCCAAGGTCGAACAGCTCAGCGACAATGTCCTGGCATTCGCCACCAACCGATTGAATGCGGCGTCCTCTCTGCGGAATTTGGTCATGGACATCCTGATCCAACTCGGCTGGACCCCGCCTGAAGAGAGCCAGGAAGAAGCGTTCGACAAGGCGAAAGCGGACAACGCCAAGAAATAACCGGGTATGGCCAAGAAAGATAAATCAGAGGATCTGGTCAAGGACCTCATTCACGAGGAAGACTGGAAGCGGATGAATGCCACCGCGGAGTTCCTCAAGCGCGGCCCCGAGGCCGTCGCGGCCCTGATCTCGGCGCTGGCGGATGAAAACCCACGCCTTCGCGCTGAGGTCGCCCATATGTTGGGACGGATCAGGAACCGGGCCGCCGGAGTGCCGCTTGTCCCGCTGTTGACGGACCCCGAGCGGGCGGTCCGGGAGGCGGCGACGGAGGCCTTCCGGTATGTGGCCGACGAAGCGGCCCTAGCGGCGCTGGTCCGGCTGCTCGAAGATCCGGCGCATCGCGATGCCGCCGCCGCGGTCCTGGGCCGGCTGAAAGATCCCGGCGCGCTGGTCCCGCTGATCGCCACGCTCAAGAGCCAGGATCCGACCGCGCGCCTCATGGCCGCCGAATCCCTGGAGCAATTGGCGGATCCCAGGAGCGCCGACGCCTGGATCGAGGTGATGGCCGATCCCGATCTGCGGGACATCGCGTCCCGGTCGCTGAAACGCATCTCGGAGCTCCGGGAACGGATCGTCGCGATCCTGGACCGCCTGCGCGACAACGAGGATGTGGTCGCCCTGGAAGAAGCCCGGATCGGTGTCTCGATGGACCTGATCGCGCTCGGTCGGCCGGCGGTCGCGGACCTTTTGGAGGCGCTGGAAGACGATCTCTGGGTGGTGCGCGAGGCGGCGGCCCAGGCCCTCGGTCTTATCGGGGACTACAGGGCCGTCGAGCCCTTGCTGCGCAAAGCCAAGACCGACCGCGATATGGGCGTCCGCGAGAGCTGCATCAAGGCGCTGGGGCAGTTCGGCGATTCGCGCTCGATCGACATGCTGGTGGAGGCCATCAAGGATCCCACCACCCGCCTGGCCGCCACGGAGGCCATGTCGAAGATCAAGGACATCACGGTGCTGGTGCCGCATCTGGAACTCATCCAGCGGATGAAAACGGATCGGGACGGGCTGGTGAGCTATCATGGCGGCTTGATGCTGGACAAGCTGGCCAAACTGCTTGAGGAAGAGGGCGGGAAGCCGGCGGCGGAAAAAGAGTACGACGAGTGGGATGAAGAAGTCCCGGCCCCCGCGTCGAAAGCCACGGGCGGAGCAGGCGGGCAGCGAGGGGGACTGACAGCATGAGCGACACCGATCGCCGCATTGAGCAGTTGCTGGCGGCCTTGCGCGACGACAACGAAGCGTTGCGCGATCACGCCGTGGCCAGTCTCGGTCAAATCGGGCCGGCGGCCATCGAGCGCTTGATCAATCTCTTTGCCGACGAGGACCGGGTGATCCGGGAGGCGGCCAGACAGGCGCTGATTCAGGTTGGAGTGGACGCGGTTCCCCCGTTGCTGGAGGCGTTGCGGGACGATGATTGGGCCGTGCGGGAACAGGCCGCCGCGGCGTTGGGCCGGCTGAAGGACGAACGGGCCATGGCGCCGCTGATCGCGGCGCTCAAGGATCGGGACGGGGCGGTGCGCGTGGCGGCGGTCGAGGCCCTCGAGAAAATCCAGGACCCCCGAGCCGTGGAGGGGTTGATGGAGGCGTTGCAGGACCAGACGGTCCGGGAGGAAGCCGCGCGGGCGCTCAAGAAGATCCCGGACCCGCGCGCCGTGGACGGTCTGCTGAGAGGCCTTGCGGGGGGCAACTGGGTCGTGAAGCGCCATGCGGCCGAAGCGCTGGGCTTGATCGGCGATCCGCGCGCGGCGGAGGGATTGCGGGAGGCGCTCCGGGACGAGGACTGGCTGGTGCGGCGCAATGCGGCTGAATCCCTGGCGCGGCTTCAGGATCGGGGATCCGTGGAGGCGTTGCTCCCGCTGCTTGAAGATGAAAACGATATGGTCAGGGAAACGGCAGAAGGGGCGCTGTCGAGTTTGGGATGGACCCCGCCGAACGCGTAAGCTAAAGGAGAGATCGATGGCTGATGAAGCACCTAAATTGATCCAGATCGGCAAGGGCGGTCCGGGGGTCAAAAAGGACGGATTCAATCTCATTTCCGAAAAGGTGGTCAAGGTCGATGTCGAGGCCAGGATCCTGGAGATCGAACTGCTGGCCTATGAAGGCAAAACCGTCGTGCTCGAGGTCGGTGAAGATCTCCTCGAAGACCTCAAAAAGATCAAGCCGGGGGACGGGGTGACGGTCCGGGTCATCGAGGAAGAACCGGCAGCCGGGATCGAAGGCACCCTGCATGCGGGGGCCGCCAGGCGGCGCATCGTGAAGAGCCTGACGGTCCGGTCGCGGGATGCCCAGAAAACGCGCGTCGAGGAAATGCTCTCCGCGCTGCAGGAGAGCCATTGGCTGACCCGGAAATACGCTGTGGAGGTGCTGGGGACGATGGGCGATCCCCGCGCGGTGGGCCCGCTCATTGAGACGCTGACCGACGAAGTCAACGACATCCGGCAGCGCGCCTACGACTCGCTCATCAAGATCGGCGCGCCGAGCGTGACCGCCGTGGCCAGCTTGCTGACGCATGAAGATGACGACCTGCGGCAGGTCGCCTCGGAAATCATCCGCAAGATCGGCAAGCCGGCCGTCGAGCCGCTGACCGAGGTGATGCTCACGGCGGATGAGTCGCTCCAGGCAAAGATCCGCAAATTGCTGGATCGGATGGGGTACAAGCCGAAGCCGAAGACCGAGGTGATGTAATCAGGGCGTCGGTCGCCCGACGGAGGAGTAGCGGAAGCCGAGCGCGGCCATGCGGGCCGGCTCATATACGTTTCGAAGGTCCACGAAGACCGGCTGCGTGAGGCTGCTCTTGATCCGTTCAAGATCCAGGTTCCGGAATTGGTTCCATTCCGTCATGAGGATCACGGCATCGGTGCCGGCCGTTGCCTCGTAGGCATTGGCGCAAAGCGTGACGGTCGGCAGCAGCTTTCGCGCCTCTTCCATTCCCGCAGGGTCGTACGCCCGGACTTCCGCGCCTTCCTCCTGCAGCTTCGGGATGATGTCCATCGCCGGGGCGTCGCGCAGATCGTTCGTATTGGGCTTAAAGGTCAGCCCGAGCACCGCCACACGTTTGCCGGTTAAGGATCCGCCGAGCGCTTCCTGTATCTTCTCGACCATCCGCTCCCGCTGTCTGACGTTTGCCCGCGCAGCCGCCTCGGCAATCTCCATGACGCAGCCGGCCTGCCGTCCCGTCTGAACCAGGGCGGCGATGTCTTTCGGAAAGCACGAGCCTCCGTAGCCCGGCCCTGCGTGTAGAAACTTCGATCCGATGCGGTGGTCCAGGCCCATCGCTTTGGCCACCACCTGGACGTTCGCGCCGACCCGCTCGCAGAGGTTTGCCACTTCATTGATGAAGGAAACCTTGGTCGCCAGGAAGGTGTTGGAGGCGTATTTGATCATCTCGGCCGTGGCGACGTCCGTGAAGACGAAGGGGGTCTCGATCAGATAGAGGGGGCGGTACAGGTCGCGCATGACCGCCTCCGCCTGGGGACCGTCGGCGCCGATGACGACACGGTTCGGCCGCATGAAGTCTTCCACGGCCGACCCTTCGCGGAGGAATTCGGGGTTGGACACGATGTCAAAGCGGGCGGCCTGCGGGGCATGCCGCGTAATCAAGTCACGCAGCCGCTCCCCGGTTCCCACCGGCACCGTCGATTTGGTGACGATGACCTTGTAGCTGTTCAGGTGGGTCGCGATGCCCCGCCCGACGTCTTCGACGAACGAGAGGTCCGCCGAGCCGTCGTCCCGGGACGGCGTGCCCACGGCGATGAAAATCGCGAGGCCTGTTTCGACAGCCTTGCCCAGATCAGTGGTGAAGATCAGCCGGCCTTCCGACAGCCCTTTGCGAACCAGTTCGGTCAGACCGGGTTCGTAGATCGGAATGTCGCCCTTTTCCAGCAGGGCGATGCGGCGCTCGTCCTTGTCCATGCAGGTCACCTGGACGCCGAATTCCGCGAAGCAGGCCCCGGTCACCAATCCGACGTACCCGGTCCCGATGACGCTGATGTTCATGCTTCCTCCTCCTGCCGGCCAGGGCGGCGGCATCGGGAGGGAGTATAGCATAGTCGCCGGCTACCCTTGACTCACCGCGGCCACTTCTCTAAAATCCGCTCGCCATGGCGACCGTGGGATCAGCCATCCAGAGACCCTTAGCGGTCATGATGAGCCGGCGGATTCTCTCCATCGGCCCTGACACGCCGGTCATTGAAGCGGCCCGGACCATGCAGGAAGCGAAGGTGGGGGCTTTACTGGTCGCCGAGGGCGCCCGGTTTATCGGCATCGTGAGCGAGACCGACCTGGTGCGCAGGGTGCTGGCCGTCGGAGGCGACGGCCAGCAGGTTCGGGTGTCGGAGGTCATGGGGGCTCCGATCATCACCATCGAGATTGATCGCTCTGCGCATGAGGCCAGCGATCTGATGGCGGAACGGGGTGTCCGGCACCTGGCAGTGACGGATGATGGGAAGATCGTCGGTATGTTATCGGTTCGCGATCTGCTCCGATATTTCAAAAATTGGGGGACGCTCTAGCCGTACACACCGTCCTCGGTGACTTTTGTTCGCCCGGCAAGCTGCGGTAACAATCCAATCGGAAAAAACGAAGAAGCCCCCTCTTCTCCATACGAGAAGAGGGGGCTTCTCAATTTCGAGAGGCAGGGCTAGGGCGTCAGTTGCGGACGCCGCTCCACACTTTGTTCGGATCAATCTCCTTGTCGGGGTTCAGTTTCTTGGCCAGCGCCAGGAGGACTTCCGTCGATTCCGGGTAGGCCGGATCGGAGATGCAGCAATTGTCCACCGGGCAGACGGCGGCGCACTGGGGTTCGTCGAAGTGCCCCACGCATTCGGTGCAGCGATCGTGTGTGATGATATAGATGTTGTCTCCGACACCCTGGCCATCGCCCACATGATTGCCTTTCGCTTCCGCGTCGCTCCGGGTCTCGAAGATGGCCTCATTCGGACACTCGGGGAGGCAGGCCCCGCAGGAAATGCATTCGTCGGTGATCAATAACGCCATAACACTTGCCTCCTTCTCTAGTACTACGCTGTACCGTCGCGATCCATCGCCGAAGGCCATATCGGAGGAATGGCCGGTAGCCGAGAATTCATGATATGGTAGGCGAAATTCTATGGGGGCGCGCAGGGTGTTGTCAATGTGATTTTTGGCGAACGGCATAGGCCTGAAGACCTGTTTTGATGCGAACAAAAGCCCTAGTTGGAATGGAACAGTCTTTGAGTTGATGGAAAAATCTCAGACGACGCGCGTGGGTGTTCTGGCCGTCATGGCGTTAGGGCTCCTGCTGGCGGGCAATTACTTCATGTCGTCCAACCAGGGCTCTGAGGCCATGCTGGTCCGCTTTCCCTCCGGCGTCCAACTGCAGGTGGAGGTTGCCGATAGTCCGTTGCTCCTGTACTCAGGCCAGGCCTTCCGGGACCCCATGCCGCCGGGATGGGGCATGCTGTTTATCTACGAGCGCGCCGATTTTTACCGCCGCAACACGCGCCAGTACCGGTTTCCCGTCGACATCATCTGGCTGGATGAAGGCAAACACGTCCTGCTCATCGCGGAAAACGTCGCCCCATGTGGAGCAGAGCAATGCCCTGAGTACGGGCCTCCCCAGGAAAAAGCCCGCTACGTGATTGAGACGCATGCCGGCTTCGCCCGGCAGGAGCATCTGGCTCTTGGAGCCGATTTGCGGTTCACGTTGCGGCTTTGACTCGCGGCGTCGCCTCACGTAAGATACCGCGCGCTTGCCTGGAGTGAAGGATGGCTGCCGGAACCGGGAAAGGCTGGAACGAAGAGAAAACCGTCGAAACCTGCGTAGGAGGGGCGGTGACCGTCCGTTTATGGGAAGACCGGACCCGCGGGGAAATCTACGTCCCGTCCTACGATCCAGGGACGGTGTCGCTGGTCAATGACGACTATGAGCGCAGCTTCGGTGACAGCAACAATGCCGTCGATTCGGGGGAGCGGGCGTTCGAGTTCCGCGCGCTGAAGCCGGGCGCCCATCGGATCGTGTTCGAAAAGCGGATGGGCTGGAAGTTCACGGCCGAGGCCCGCCGGGTCTATATCGTGACGGTCAGCGGCTAGGCATGCCGGAGATCGCCTTCGTCAACGACGTCTTCATGCCGCTCTCCGAGGCGCGGGTCTCGGTCGAGGACCGGGGCTTTCAGTTCGGGGACGGCGTCTATGAACTGCTGCGGGTCTATGCCGGCGTTCCCTTTCATCTGACCGATCATCTCGGACGCCTTGAACAGAGCGCGCGGGCGCTCGGCATCCCCTTGCCGTACCAGCGGGCTCGTTGGGCGGCGGTGATTGCCGAGGCGGTCTCGCGCAGCGGCTTTCCGGAAGCAAAAGTCTATATCCAGGTCACCCGCGGCGTCGCGCCGCGGGACCACGTCCCGGCCGGCCCCATGGCGCCGACGGTCGTGGTGACGGTCCGGGCGATGGCGCCTCCCGCTCCCGGGCTGTACGCGACGGGCGCGGATGTCGTGACCGTCGCCGACATCCGGTGGGTCCGCTGCAACATCAAGTCGATCGGTCTTCTGGCGAACGTGCTCGCCAAGCAACAGGCCCGGGAGATGGGCGCCGGTGAGGCCCTCTTCATCCGGGACGGTTGTGTTCTGGAAGGTGCGACCAGCAATGTCATGACCGTCAAGAATCGGTGTCTCGTCACACCGCCGGAAGGGCCCCTGCTCCTGTCCGGAGTGACGCGCAAGGTGGTGTTGGGGTTGGCGCAGGAAGCCGGGGTGGCGGTCAAGGAGCAGTCTGTGACGGAGGCCGATCTCCACGCTGCCGATGAGGTTTTCCTGACAGGGACCACGATCGAGGTGCTGCCGGTCGCCCGGGTCAACGGGCGGGCGATCGGAGCCGGTTCCCCGGGCCCGGTGACGAGACTGCTGATGGCCCGTTTTCGCGAGGCGCGCGGCTAGTTGCACTTGCTATCCCGTGGACATCTGTGTTATTTTGAGGTGGTGAAAGTGGGCTTGAGCCCACTTTTTTTTCGGTCATGACGGGTCGAGACCATCCTTTTGCACCAGTCGGTGGCGTTCCTTCGGGAACCGCCCACGCGTCCGAGCGGGTCGTCTCCATTGTCCAGCGGATTGTCGAGCCTGTCCTCGCCTCGCTCGGGTTGGTGCTTGTCGAGGTGGAGGCGCGGGGGCAGGGACCGAAGACTCTGATTCGGGTGGTCATCGAGCGGCCGCCGGAGCAGGAGGATGGAGCACTTTCCGTCGAGGACTGCGGGCGCGCCCACCTCTTGATCGGGCATGCGCTGGACGTGGAGGATCCCATTCCTCACGCCTTTGTGCTGGAGGTGTCGTCGCCGGGTTTGGATCGTCCCATCCGGCACGTCCATGAGTTCGAGCGGTTCAGGGGTCGCCTGGCGCGTTTCAAGCTGGCGAACCCGGTGTTGGGGCAGGCAGTCCTGATCGGTCGGATTCAGAAGCTGGACGGATTGCAGGTCTGGGTGGAATCGGTGTCCGAGGGAAAGCGGAGCGGAAACGCGACCCTGGTCGCGCTCCCGCTGGCCGATATCCTGGAGGCCAGGCTGGAAGTGGAATTCTGAGAAGAACGGAGCAGGAATGATGGGTCGAGAGCTCCTGACAGTGATTGAACAGATCGGGCGTGAAAAGGGGATCGATACGAATCGCATCCTCGAAGCCGTGGAGTCCGCCTTGCTCACGGCCGCGAAGAAGCGGTACGGAGCGGCGGAGAACATCCAGGTGCGCATCGATCGCAAGAGCGGCGAGGTCGAGGCCATCTCGCTCAAGAAGATCGTGAACGAGGTGACCAACCCCCAATCCGAAGTCTCGCTGGCCGAGGCCCGCAAGGTGGACAGCGAAGCCGAATTGGGGGACGAGATCGGGGCCGTGATCGAAATCGAGGAGTTCGGCCGCATTGCGGCGCAGACCGCGAAGCAGGTGATCTTCCAGAAGGTCCGCGAGGCCGAATGGGAGGTCGTCCAGCGGGACTATACGGCGCGGCTGGGCGATCTCGTCAACGGCATCATCCTCGGCCAGGAGCGCCGCAACTATATCGTCGATCTCGGCAAGACCGAAGCCATTCTGCCGGCTCACGAGCAGATTCCGCGGGAAACCTATCGGCGGGGGGATCGCGTCAAGGCCTATCTCCTGGAGGTGAAGCGGACGCTTCGGGACGTGCAGGTCATTCTGTCCCGCACCCACCCGAATTTCATCGTCAAGCTGTTCGAGGCGGAGGTGCCGGAGATCGCGGAGAAGATCGTGGAGATCAAGGGAGTGGTCCGCGAGCCGGGCGACCGGACGAAAATCGCCGTCGTGTCGCGCGACCGCGCCGTCGATCCGGTCGGCGCGTGTGTGGGGATGAAAGGCTCGCGGGTCCAGGCGGTGGTGCGCGAGCTGCGCGGCGAGAAGATCGACATCGTCGCGTGGACGCCGGATTCGCGGGTCTTCATCGCGGAAGCCCTGAACCCCGCCGTCATCGAAAAAGTGGGCGTGGACGAGGAAAAGAAGTCGGCGCTGGTGGTGGTCGCGGACAGCCAGTTGTCGCTGGCCATCGGCCGCAACGGGCAGAACGTGCGGCTCGCCGCCAAGCTGACCGGCTGGAAGATCGACATTATCGGTGCGAGCGAGTACGAGAAGGAGCGGGTCGTCCGGGATCAGGAGACGCGGGCCGCTATCGCGCATCAGTTGCAGGAGCAGCACGCGAAACTGGTCGAGGCGGAGTCGGCCGCGGCGGCCGCGCAGCAGGAAGCTCCCGCACCCGAGGGGAGCCAGGCGGTGGGTCAGGCCGAATCCGGAAATGAAGAGAAGGCCGTCGGGTAACGAAGGGCGCGTGCGGGAATGCGGGTATTCGAGCTAGCCAAGCAACTGGGGGTTCCGAGCAAGGACCTGATGAAGGACCTCAAGGCAATGGGCGTGTCCGTCTCGACCCACATGGCCGTCCTCGAGGACGAGACCGTCGCGAAGATCCTGGCGAAATCGTCGGCGAAGACCAAGAAACAGCCGGAAGCCCCTCCCGTCAAGGCGGCGAAGACCGTCAAGGCCAAGGCCGCAAAGCCCATCCAGGAAAAAGCAGAAAAAGAAAAAGGGCAGGCCTCGTCCCTGAAGCCGAAGGCGGCGGCCGGCCGGGCGGCCTCGCCCGCGAAGCCGGCGTCGCCGGTCGCGGAGCCGCCGAAGGCGGAAAAGAAGATGGTCCTGGTCAAGCGGCGGCCCATCGAGTCGTTTGCCGTGGACGACCTGGTTTCTCTGCGGCCGGCGGAGGAGGCGCCCGCAAGTGTCCCCGGCGTCGCCGAATTGCCGAAAGACGCCGTGCCGCTCCCAGGCCTGTCTGCACACGAGCCTTCGCCGTCACCGTCGGCGACAGCAACGATGGAACCGTCTGTCGCGCCGCCGCCTCGTCAGCCTGCGCCGGTATTGCCGCCCCGCGCGGTGGCGTCACCTCCGCCGCCGGCCGCTGAGACCACCCGCCACCCCGGCGGTAAAAAGGGCGCCGCCCCCGAGCCGCAGCCTGAACTGAAGGACAAGAACAAAAAAACCCGACGGGTGGGCCGTGGCCGTGAAGACGAGCCGGTTCCCACGCGGGATGATGCCGCCCGCTGGCGCGACTTGCGGGCGATGCCGATGCACCGGCGTGAGGAGAAAGCGCGTCATGTCTCGACCGGGTCAACCACTGAAGGCACCAAGCCGCGCCTCAAGGCGGTCAAGCTTGCGGAGGGACTGACGGTCAAGGATTTTGCGGAAGCGGTGGGTCAAAAACCCGCGGATGTCATGCGCAAGCTCATGGACATGGGAACGATGCTGACCCTGAACCAGCTGATGCCGTCCGATGCCGCGACGCTCCTGGCCGAGTCCTTCGGCGTGAAAGTCGAGATGCTGACCGAGCGGCCGGCCGAAGACCTCCTGACGGAGTCTGCGGAGCCGGACGGAGAGCAGGTGCATCGCCCTCCCGTGGTGACGATCATGGGTCATGTGGATCATGGCAAGACCTCGCTGCTCGACGCGATCCGTGAAACCCGAGTGACGGAAGGGGAGGCCGGCGGCATCACGCAGCACATCGGCGCGTACGTCGTGCGTACCCAGGGCAAGGCCATCACCTTCCTGGATACGCCGGGCCATGAGGCCTTCACGGCCATGCGCGCGCGGGGCGCGAAAGTCACCGATCTTGTGGTGCTGGTCGTCGCGGCCGATGACGGGGTCATGCCGCAGACCATCGAGGCCATCGATCACGCGCGGGCCGCGGACGTGCCGCTCATCGTGGCCGTCAATAAGATGGACAAGCCGGACGCCAACTCGGACCGGGTCAAAAACCAGCTGGTGGAACGGGGCCTGGTGCCGGAGGCCTGGGGCGGGGAGACGATCTACGTCGAGGTCTCGGCCAAGAAGAAGACCGGCCTGGATACGCTCCTGGAGATGATTCTGCTGCAGGCGGAGGTGCTGGAGCTGCGCGCCAACCCCGCCCGGCTGGCCAAGGGTATCGTCATCGAAGCCAAGATCGATCGGGGGCGCGGGCCGGTCGCCACCGTGCTGGTTCAAACCGGCACGCTGCGGGTCGGCGATGCATTCGTAGTTGGCACGTTCAGCGGCCGTGTCCGGGCGCTCTTCAACGACGCCGGCCGGCCCGTGAAGGAGGCGGGGCCCGCCATTCCCGCGGAGGTGGTCGGCCTGCTGGGGGTGCCGATGGCCGGCGATGAATTCGTAGTCACCAAGGACGAGCGGATCGCGCGCGAAATCGCCGAGTCGCGGCTTGAAAAGCAGCGCACGGCCGGGATGGCGCCTGTCCGGAAGGTGACGCTGGACGATCTGTTTTCGCAGATGACGGCCGGGACGGTCAAGGACCTCGGCATCATCATCCGGGCGGACGTGCAGGGATCGGCGGAAGCCATCGCCGATTCGATCGAGCGGCTCGGCACCGACGCCGTCAAGCCCCATGTCATTTTGAAAGGCGTGGGCGGCATCACGGAGAATGATGTCCAGCTGGCCGCCGCCTCGAACGCGATCATCATCGGCTTCAACGTCAGGCCGGAGGCGAAGGCGGCGGCGCTGGCCGAGCACGAAGGCGTCGACATCCGGGCCTACAGCATCATCTACGAGGTGCTGAACGACATCCGGGCCGCGATGGAAGGGCTGTTGGAGCCGACGCTGAAGGAACGGGTGCTGGGCCGGGCGGAGGTGCGCAAGGTGTTCACGATCCCCAAGGCCGGCGCCGTGGCCGGCTGTTACGTGACGGACGGGACGATCGTGCGCGCGGGCTCCAGCGTGCGCATTGTGCGGGACGGCGTCGTCGTTTACGAAGGGAAGATGGGGTCGCTCCGCCGGTTCAAGGATGACGTGAAGGAGGTGGCATCCGGCTACGAGTGCGGCATCGGCGTGGAGAACTTCAACGATATCAAGCCCGGCGACCGGCTCGAAGTGTTCACGATCGACAAGATCGCCACGAAGCTGTGATCGCCCTGCCAGATGGTCGTCGGCGTCTGTACGATTGATCTGCACCTGCCGGGCACCGGCTCGCTCAAGGACAAGCGACAGATTCTCCTGAGCCTGAAGGGGCGCATCAAGAAGGCGTACAATGTCTCGATTGCCGAGGTGGACGGGAACGATCTCTGGCAGCGGGCGGTGCTCGGCGTGGCCTGCGTGGCCAACGAGGGGCGGTATGTCAACCAGGTGTTGGACGGGGTGCTCAACGCCGTCCGCGCGAATCCCTCCGTCGAGCTGGTGGACCATCACACGGAACTCTATTGAGCCATGATGGGGTTCAAGCGCGCCGATCGGGTGGGCGATCAGATCCGGATGGAGATCGCGGACATCCTGATGCGCAAGGTCAAGGATCCCCGCGTCGGCTTCGTGACCGTGACGGCCGTGGATGTGACCGCGGACTTGAAGCAGGCCTGGGTCTACGTGACCGTCCTGCAGCAGGGGGCGCAGGAAGCGGACACCCTGGAAGCGCTGTCGCGGGCTGAAGGATTTATCAAGGGTGAGCTGGGCCGGCGGTTGAAGCTTCGCTACGTGCCGGACTTGAAGTTCGTGAAGGATACGTCAATCGATCGCGTGGCGAAGGTGCTGACCCTGCTCGATGACATAAAGAAGGACCCTCATGAAGCTTGACCTCGCCCAGGGGACGGAGACGGCGCTGGACGGCGTGCTGGTTGTGAACAAGCCGGCGGGCTGGACGTCCCACGATGTGGTGGCCAGGGCGCGGGTCCTCCTTGGGGTCGCCAAGGTCGGCCATACGGGGACGCTGGATCCTGCGGCCACCGGCGTGCTGGTGCTGTGCCTCGGCAAGGCCACGCGGATTGCGGAGTATCTCGTGAATGCGGACAAGGAGTACCGGGCGGTGCTGCGGCTGGGCGTTGCGACCGACACGCAGGACGCGACGGGGACGGTGATCGCCGAGGCCGGGGGCGCGTTGCCGGACCGGGCGGCCATCGAAGCGGTGATGGGCCGGTTCGTCGGCCAACACCGGCAGGTGCCGCCGATGTACTCCGCCGTCAAGATCCAGGGCGTGCCGCTGTACAAGTCGGCTCGGGCGGGGCGGATCGTTGACCGTCCGGCGCGCGACTTCACCGTGCACTCGCTGCAGATTCTGTCCATCACCCCTCCTGCGGAATCCGCGACAGTGGGTGTGGGAGGGGCGTCTTCGGGGCCCCCTCCCACTACAATAGACGTCACCTTTGATGTGGTCTGCAGCAAGGGCACATACGTGCGCACGCTCTGCGCGGACATCGGCGAGGCCCTGGGCGTGGGCGGGCATCTGGCCGGGTTGGAGCGTCGGAGGGCTGGACGCTTCGGCATAGAGGACGCCCTGACGCTCGACGACCTGGCTGCGTTGGCCGGGCGGGAGGCCGTCGGGACGCGGCTGCACGCTCTCGCCGACGTGCTGGACGGCGTGCCGGTGCTGACTCTGGACCAGCGCGCGGCCGACGGCGTGCGCCATGGGGTCGCGGTTCCGGCGGCGCAGGTGATCGGAATGGAAGGACAGTGGGAGGCCGGCGCCTGTGTCCGTTTGCAGGCCGCGGATGGCCGGTTGCTCGCGATCGGAAAGGTTCCCTGCGGGTCCGAGGACCTCAAGCAGGCCGCGCCGGGGACCGTCATCACACTCGAAAAAGTTCTGGCATGATTGACGACGAAGGAGGTTGGACGGCATGGCGTTAACGAAAGAGTCGAAGACAGCGCTCGTTCAGGACTACAAGACCCACGGCACGGATACCGGGTCGCCCGAGGTGCAGATCGCGATCCTGACCAACCGGATCACGTACCTGACCGAACATTTCCGGGGACACGCGAAGGATCACCATTCCCGGCGCGGGCTGCTGACGATGGTCAGCCGGCGGCGCCGGCTGTTGGATTATCTCCGTCGGCACGATGAGGAGCGGTACAAGTCCATAATCGCGCGGTTGAGCATTCGCCGCTAAGGGCACTCGGTCGAGACAGTGCGGGGCGGCCGGGCGATGGGCGTCCGGCCCGCCCCTCCAACCCGGCGTCACAGATGGACACCGATCTGCCCTGCTTCGTTCGGCAAGCAGGCCAGACCCGTGGACATCTGCAGGCGCCAAGCTAAGGGGAGACACGACAGACATGGTGCATATAGTTGAACTCGAAATAGCCGGCCGGGTCCTCAAACTGGAGACCGGGCATCTGGCCAAACAGGCGGACGGATCAGTCCTGGCCACCTACGGCGACACCTACGTGCTGGCGACGGCCGTGGCCTCGCCGACCGCCAAGAAGGACCTCGATTTCCTGCCGCTCACGGTGGACTACCAGGAGAAGGCCTATTCTGCCGGCAAGATTCCCGGCGGCTTTTTCCGGCGCGAAGGCCAGCCGTCGGAGCGGGAAAAACTCACCAGCCGCCTGATCGACCGGCCGATGCGGCCGCTGTTCCCCGAGGGGTGGTACTATGAAACCCAGGTGATCGCGATGGTGATCTCCGCCGACCAGTCCGGCACATCCGACGTGATCGGGATCACCGCGGCGTCGGCGGCGCTCGCTGTCTCCAACATTCCGTTCAACGGGCCTGTGGCCGCCGTGCGGGTGGCCCGCCTCAAGGGGCAGTTCGTCATCAACCCGGTCCTGGGCGTGCTGGAGGAATGCGATCTGAGCCTGGTCGTGGCCGGCACGGCGGATGCTGTCATGATGGTGGAAGGCGGGGCGGCCGGCCTCCCCGAAAGCGTCATGATCGCGGCCATCGAGCGGGCGCACGAGGAGATCAAGCGGATCGTCGACGCCATCAACAAACTGGCCGCGAAGTGTCCCAAGCCCAAACGCGCGGTGGTGGTCGAGCAGATCGATCCGGCCCTGACAGAGATGGTCGAGGTGATCACGGCCGAAAAAATCCGGGAAGCGATCTTCATCCCAAACAAGACCGCCCGCCAGGAACGGCTGGATGCGATCAAGGCCGAAGCCGTGGACGCCCTCAAAAAGGAGGACGACCCGAATCGCACGCGGCACGTGAAGCTGGCATTTCACAACCTGGAATACACGGTCGTCCGTAAGATGATCCTCGAGGGCGGCAAACGGGCGGACGGCCGCGGGCCCACGGACATCCGGGCGATCACCTGCGAAGTGGGGCTCCTGCCGCGGACGCACGGCTCGGCGCTCTTCACCCGGGGGGAGACGCAGGCTCTCGCGGTGGTCACGCTGGGCACCAGAGACGACGAGCAGAAGATCGACGCCCTGGAAGGCGAATACTACCGGAACTTCATGCTCCATTATAATTTCCCCCCGTTCAGCGTCGGCGAAGCCCGGCCGCTGCGCTCGCCGGGGCGGCGCGAGATCGGCCACGGCGCGCTCGCCGACCGGGCGCTCAAGCCGGTCCTGCCGACCAAGGCGGAGTTCCCCTATACCATCCGGCTGGTCTCGGACATCCTGGAGTCGAACGGCTCCTCCTCGATGGCGACGGTGTGCGGCGGGAGCCTCGCGCTGATGGACGCCGGCGTGCCCATCAAGGAGCCGGTGGCCGGCATCGCGATGGGGCTGATCAAAGAGGGCGCCCAGGTGATGATCATCTCCGACATCCTGGGGCTCGAGGACCATCTCGGCGACATGGACTTCAAGGTCTGCGGCACGGCGCAGGGCGTGACGGCGCTGCAGATGGACATCAAGATCGGCGGCATCACGGCCCAGCTCATGGAAAAGGCCCTGGCGCAGGCGCGCGATGGGCGGATGCATATCCTCGAGCGCATGCGCACGGCCCTGACCGCGCCGCGCGAGAAGATGTCGGCTTACGCGCCCCGGATTTACACGATCAAGATCAAGCCGGAGAAGATCCGCGAGGTGATCGGGCCGGGCGGAAAAGTCATTCGCGACATCGTGGCCACCTGCGGCGTGAAAATGGACGTGCAGGACGACGGCACGGTCACCATCGCGTCGGCCGACGAGGCCTCCGCGCAGAAGGCGATCACCCGGGTGAACCAGATCACCGAAGAAGTCGAGATCGGCAAGCTCTACATGGGCAAGGTCCGGAAGATCATGGATTTCGGCGCGTTCGTCGAGGTGCTGCCCGGCGTGGACGGGTTGGTGCATATCTCGCAACTGGCCCATCATCGCGTGCAGGTGGTGACGGATGAGGTCAAGGAAGGGGACGAGATTCTCGTGAAGGTGCTGGATGTGGACCGGCAGGGCAAGATCCGGCTCAGCCGCAAAGAGGCGATGCCGGACCCGAAGGCGTCGGAGCAGTCCTAGAGGAGCGGCACCCGCGATGTTTCGCAAGGAAGTGCTGGACAACGGCCTGCGGGTCGTGGCCGAGCGGATTCCCTCAGTGCGGTCGGTTTCGATCGGCATCTGGGTGGATGTCGGCTCGCGGGACGAGCAACCCGGCGAGGAGGGCCTCTCGCACTTCATCGAGCATATGGTCTTCAAGGGCACGCGCCGCCGCTCGGCCGAGGCCATTTCACGGGAGATCGACGCGCTCGGCGGCGAGCTCAACGCCTTCACTTCGCGGGAAGGCACCACGTTCTATGCGAAGGTGCTGGACGAGCATGTCGGCGAGGGGATTGATCTGCTGGCGGACATCTTCCACCACTCCTGCTTTGACGCCAGGGAGGTGACCAAGGAGAAGCAGGTCGTGCTGGAGGAAATCAGCATGGCCGAGGACGATCCGGAGGACTACCTGTACGATCTGCACACGAAAAATGCCTTCCGGACCCATCCGCTGGGACGGCCGATCCTGGGGGAGGTCGCCACGATCCAAGCCCTCCGCAGACCTCGCGTGCTGGCCTTTCGCGACCGGCACTACCGGCCTTCCCAGGTCGTGATCTCGGTGGCGGGCAATTTTTCTTTCGAGCCGGTGCTCAGGCAATTGAAGGCCGCATTCGGAGGGACATGGGGTCAAGGCCGGGTCTCCGGCCGGAGGATTCCCCCGACGCTCGCGCGTGGGATACGCGTCCGAACAAAGCCGTTGGAACAGGCCCACCTGTGTTTCGGCTTGAAAGGCGTGTCTCAGCGCGACAAGGACCGGTACGGCGCCTACGCGCTGAACGCGATCCTGGGCGGGGGCGTCAGTTCCCGGCTGTTCCAGGAAGTGCGGGAGAAGCGGGGCCTGGCCTATTCCATCTACTCCTCGGCCATGTGTTTTACGGACAGCGGGCTGTTGACGGTCTATGCCGGCGCCCGTCCGGACGTGGCGCCCCGCGTGATGAGGCTCGTGCTGGCGGAACTCCGGCGGTTGCAGGCCAGGCCGGTGGGGCGCGCCGAGCTGGCGCGGGCCAAGAGCCAACTCAAGGGGAATCTCATGCTGGGGCTTGAGAGCACCGGCAGCCGCATGAGCAAGCTCGCCAAGGATGAACTGTACTACGGCCGCCATGTCCCGCTCAGGGAGATCATGGCGGACATCGACGCGGTTTCGGTGGACCAGCTCTCGCGGCTCAGCCGGGAGTTGTTCGATGACCGCTATCTGACCGTGACCGCGTTGGGGCCGCTCAAGAAGAAAGACGTCGAACGCGTCATGCAGTGAGCAGTGATGGCAGGGGAGGCCTCATGGAACTCGGCCGGCCGCGTCGTGGTCTCCAGAAAAAGTTCGTCGCCTCCCTCCTGATCGTCGGATTCTTGCCCGGGATCGTCGCCCTCTTTGCCACGTACCTCTACAGCACCCAGACGCTGAAAAACACCATCGGGGACAGCTTCCAGCAACTGGCCGCCTCGACCGCCCGGCGGATTGAGGTGATGATCGACGATGAGATCAACGAGGCGCGCCACCTTGCGACGGCGCCGCTGACGGTCCGCTTCGCGGTGGAAACCTCGAACCGATTGTATCTCCGGGAGCGCGAGTCCGCGGTGCGAGCCCGATTGTTGGAACGCAGCGGCCGATGGGAGCGGTTCCGTACCGGGAGGGAGCCGACCCTTCCGGGCTTCATCGACCAGCGAACCCTGCTGCATATCCAGAACTGGCTGACCATCCGACCGGGTGAATACCATAACGTCGTGGTCACGGACGAGCGCGGAGCGCTGCTCGCCAGCGCCAATCCCGACGTGGGCTACCTGCACGGCGACGAGCTGTGGTGGCGGGAGGCCTATGCCGAAGGGCGCGGCGGGCTTTACGTCAGCGATATCTACGAGCAGGCGCCGTCCGCCTTTCTCCTGGATATCGCCGTGCCGATCCTGGATGACACCCGCACACGCGCGATCGGCGTGGTGAAGTTCGAGGTGCGGCGGGACAGTCTGACGAAAGCCATCATGGAGATCCGGGTCGGGGAACGGGGGCACGGCATGCTGCTCAACACGGAGGGCACCCCGCTGATCTGCCCCGTCCTGCCGCCCAAGGCGCATCTGATCAACGATCCGCTGATGCGGCAGCTCATGCAGACCAAGCCGGGGTGGGTGGTCGCCGAAGACGACGCCCACGGCGGCCACAATTCCATCGTCGGCTTCGCCCCGATCAATTTCACCAACAAGCTGAGCGAGACAAGTCTCGGTGGCAATCAGTGGTACGCCTTCGTCCGGCAGGATCCCGCCGAGACCTACGCCCCCGTCTATGCGCTGTTGCGGACGGTCGGGTTGATCGGATTCGGGCTGGTGACGGCGTTGGCCACGCTGGGCTTCTTTGTCGGCAAGCTGATCGTGAGGCCCGTCCTGCTGCTGCAGGAGCAGGCCGATGCCATCCGGCAGAGCGTGCGTGATCTGGCGTCGGCGGGCCGGTTCGATCGGGCGCGTGTGGACACTGCCGATCGCCGGGTGACGGTGCGCACCGGCGATGAACTGGAATCCCTGGCGCTGGCGTTCAACCAGATGGCGGAAGCCTTGGATGAGAGCCTCAAGACGATCCGGGACCAGGAGCACGAGCTCGTCCGCAAGGAAAAGCTGGCCTCCGTCGGGCAGCTCCTGGCGGCGCTCGCCCACGATATCAAGAATCCGCTCGGCGTGATCCGCAGTTCGGCCCAACTCGTGCTGGACGAGCACCAGCCGGAAACCGTCAGGCGGGAGGTCGCGCAGTACGTGATCGAGGAGACGGACCGGCTGACGAACCGGATCAACCATTTCCTGCGGTTCGCGAGGCAGAAGCCGCCGGAGATCCGCCCTATCGGCGCCAGGGTGGTGCTGGAGGCGGCGCTGCAGGAGTGGCGGGCGCTGGGCAGGGGCACGCCCGTCGTTGAAAAGGTGCACGTGGCTCCTGATATGCCGGACTTGATGGTGGACCCCGAGCAGATCAAGGAGGCGCTCGTGAATCTCCTGATCAATGCCCGGGAGGCCATGCCGCACGGGGGGACGCTGACCCTGTCGGCCGTTGCCGCCCCCGACGGCGCCGCGCCCGCGGCGGTGGACATCCGTGTCGTGGATACCGGCACCGGGATCAGCCCCGAGCACCTCACGCAGATTTTCGATCCGTTTTTTACGACCAAGGATTATGGCACGGGGCTTGGGCTGACCAACGTCAAGCGGCTGGTGGAGGATAATGGAGGGCAGTTGGCCATCCACAGCACGCAAGGCCAGGGGACCGAAGTCGTGCTCCGGTTGCCGGCCCTGACTCGGTAGAAGAGGCCCTGCATGCGGGACGCGACGATTCTGATCATCGATGATGAAGAGAAGATGCGGCGGCTGATGGATCTCGTCCTGCGCCCGGAAGGGTACCGCCTGCTCCAGGCTGAGTCGGGAGAGGCCGGCATCAAGCTCATCGAGGAGGGCGGGATCGATCTGGTCCTCACCGACATTCAGATGGGCAAGGTCAGCGGGCTGGACGTTCTGGAGTGCGTGACGCGGGAGTCTCCGGATGTGCCGGTCGTGATCATCACCGGGTTTGGGACGGTGAAGTCGGCGGTGGAGGCGATGAAGTCCGGGGCCTTCGACTATATCAGCAAGCCGCTCGACAACGACGAGCTGAAGATCACCGTCACGCGGGCCTTGGAGATGCGGCGACTGACGCAGGAGAACCGGGGGCTGAGCCGGGAGCTGCGCGAGCGGTTCGACTTCGACAACATTGTCGGGCGCTCCGCCGGGCTCGCCACGGTGAAGGCGCTCGCCCGCGACCTCGCCGCGACCGACTCGACGGTGCTGATCACCGGCGAGAGCGGCACCGGCAAGGAATTGCTGGCCCGGGCGATCCATTGCGCCAGTCCCCGCGCCGGCGGCCCGATGGTGGCGATCAATTGCGCGGCGATCCCGGAGCAGCTCCTCGAGTCCGAGCTGTTCGGCTACGAGAAGGGCGCCTTCACGGACGCCAAGAAGGCCAAGCCGGGCCGCTTCCTCCTGGCGCATCGGGGCACGCTCTTTCTGGACGAAATCGGCGAGATGAGCCTGCCCGTCCAGGCCAAGCTCCTGCGCGTGCTGGAGGATCACACGATCGAGCCGCTCGGCGGGGTCAAGGGCGTCAAAGTGGATCTCCGGCTTGTGGTGGCGACGAACCGGGATCTGCGGGACCTGGTCCAGAAGGGCCGGTTCCGCGAGGATCTCTTCTATCGCATCAGCGTGTGCCAGCTGCACCTGCCACCGCTGCAGGAACGGGCGGGCGACATTCCGGTCCTGCTGGAGCATTTTCTCGCCCGGTCTAAACGGGAACGGGGCACGCGGATCACGGGCCTCACGCCGGAGGCTATGCGCGTGGTCGAGGCCTATCCCTGGCCGGGCAACGTCCGGGAGTTCCAGAACATGGTGGAGTGGGTCACCATCACCTGCAAGGGCGAGCGGGTGGACGCGCGCGATCTGCCGGCGTATCTCACGGCCGGCTCGCTCACTGCGACCGGCGCGCGGTTTCAGCAGAGCGCCGAGCGGCCGTCCCTCCTGTCCTTCGGCATGTCGGTGGAGGACGTGGAGAAGGCCATGTTGCAGGAAGCGCTGGACAAGGCCAGGGGCAACGTCTCCGAAGCCGCGCGCCTGCTGAAGGTCACCCGCAACACGCTCCGCTACCGCATGGGCAAATACAACCTCATGCTGCCGGATGAAGCCTCGTAGAGGCGGCCCCCTGTGCTCAGTCTCCCCCTTTGAGCACATCCTCGTCGTACCCTGCTTCGTCATCTTCACCCTGGCCCAGGCCCGCGCGAAAGGACCGCCGCAAATCCCTGATCTGTTCGGCCTGCATCGCGTCGTGTCCAGGCGCGAAGCGGCTCAAGTACCGGTCGCTCAGCTCCGCGCCTCGTTGAAAGTGCGCCGCGATGGTTTCCTCGGTGACCTGCTGCCATGTGATGTAGATGAGAAATTCCTGAAACGCGACGGCGTCGGGGCGCCGCTCGCCGAGCGCCACGAGCGTGAAGTACGCCTCCCTGGCCTCGCGGCCGGTGCTGCCTGAGAAGATCGCTTCCGCCTCCTGGGCCTGCTCCAGATCGTCTCCCAGTTCTCCCGAGTTCTGGGCGCGTGTGAAAGAGGTCTGCGCGGCGATGGCGGGATCAAAGTGCATGCGACCAGGATACCGGCCGCGCTCGGCTCTGGTCAATCGCGGAGAGGTTTTCAATAAGTGGTGGTGCATCGGCGCGCATTGCTGGCCGTAGTCAACCAGGGAGCCGAGCCCGCCGATAGGCGCGTTCCCTGCGCACGGCACGGCTTGTTCGCGTTCTCAACACGTTAGGCGGCTACGCCTTGGCTGGCATCCGATCTGCTTGAGTACCGGTAGGGAGTAACAGAATGACCGGATCGGCGGTTCTAGTGGTCGAGGACGAGGTCCGACTGGCCCGTACCATTGAGCTGTATCTGGGGCAGCGCGGCTTCACGGTGCGGACCGCGTCCAACGGGGCAGAGGCCCTGGAGCGGATCGCGGAAGCCAGACCCGACGTGATCGTCACCGACATCATGATGCCGGTGATGGACGGATATACGCTGTGCCGGCGCCTCCGCACGGACCCTGCGACCTGCGCGATCCCGTTTCTCTTTCTGACGGCCAAGGATCACGAACGCGAACGGGGCAACGGCCTTCATAGGGAGGACGATGATTACCTGGCGAAGCCCTGCGATCTCGCAGAACTGCATGCCTGCGTGCATGCGCTCATGGCTCGCGTCGATGCGCTCAGGATGATTCCTGAGCGCTCGATGAAGGAGCGCGCCTGACTGGCGAAATCGTTGGCGCAACCACCATACAACCACATGAAAATTAAGCGCATTTTTAGACAAGGAAGGGGCGTGTACGGATCGCCAAAATTTTCTTGACAAGCCTTGCGCCCTTTAGTAGCATCCCACCCTGTTGTACGGCTTTGTTTATTTGTTTAATAGTTGATTGGTTGTGATGGGTGTTTTTAGAGTCATAATGTCATCCGTCGGTTATGGCATAGTTTAAGGAGGGAGACAGGATGAGAACAGGCGTTATTCTTGCAGCAGTGTTTGCCTTGTTTGTAGTCGGGTCGTTGCCTGCCGATAATGCGGCGGCGGA
>Ga0163199_1000556_pt1 | contig 23545 bp, 15 predicted proteins | sample PL_2010_150m_FD_113537 | JGI IMG/M metagenome (GOLD analysis project Ga0163199, IMG submission 113537) | Freshwater microbial communities from Powell Lake, British Columbia, Canada to study Microbial Dark Matter (Phase II) - PL_2010_150m | ecosystem: Environmental > Aquatic > Freshwater > Lake ...
CGGATTCGATGCCGGCAATGTCAGGTGCTTCAAACGGGAAGCTCAGAATATTGGTTGCTCCGCGCTTATTGCGGTATTGCTCGTTGAGCTCAGCGCTTTCCTGTTCATCGACGATACGGATAAGCACCTCGGTATCCTGGGTTATATCGTCAAGCGCAGCATCAACCCAGAGTTGAAACTGTTCCTGGTTCGGCTGTCCAGATGAAACAAAAATAGTCTGAATATCCAGATAATTCATGCTGGTTTATTTTTTTTATCGTAAGCTTCATAAGCCGAAACAATACGTTGAACCAGCGGGTGCCTGACGACATCGCGGGCATTAAAAAAGGTAAAACTGATGCCGTCGATGTCTTTCAGGACTTCAAGCACATGCCGCAGACCGGACATTTTTTCCGACGGCAAATCGATTTGCGTCACATCGCCGGTGACTACGGCAGTTGAGCCGAAACCCACGCGGGTCAGGAACATTTTAATCTGCTCTACCGTGGTATTTTGCGCTTCATCGAGAATAATAAACGCGTCGTTTAATGTCCGTCCGCGCATGAACGCTAACGGTGCGACTTCGATAACGCCGCGCTCAATCATTTTTTCAACCCGTTCAATACCCAACATATCGTATAAGGCATCATACAGCGGCCGTAAATAAGGATCGACTTTTTGCGCCATATCGCCCGGCAGGAAACCCAGTTTTTCGCCCGCTTCTACAGCAGGGCGCACCAGAATTATTTTTCTGACTTTTTCGCTTTGCAGGGCTTCGATTGCGCAGGCGACGGCTAAAAAAGTTTTACCGGTTCCGGCAGGTCCGACACCAAAATTAATATCATGCGATACGATTTTTCTAAGGTAGTCCTGCTGGTTTGCACCGCGGCCTTTGATCATGCCGCATTTGGTTTTGATAAAGACGTTCTGCTGGACTTGCAGCGCCGTTTCGCCCAGCATTTCGTCTATCGACGAATCCTGCATCGCCAAATGAATCAGCTCGGCGGTCAGCAATTCTTTTTCGGTGCTTTCGAACAGTTTTTGCATGACTGCGCAAGCGGCCTGGACTGAACATTCCAGTCCTGTCACTTTAAACTGATTGCCGCGGTTGGCGATTTCAACCTGCAGGCGGGTTTCTATTTGTCGCAAATGTGCGTCCAGTTGGCCGCAAAAATTGGATAATCTGCTGTTATCGGCAGGTATTAACGAAATTTCCTGTGAAATCATGCGCACTGATGGGAGTTAAGTATAATTTTATTAATGGAAGCATCTACGAGCCGACCCCGTAACGAATTAGGCAAGGCTTCGGTAATCAGCACATCGACAAATTGTCCTGCCAATCTTGGATGGGCAATAAAATTGACGACCCGGTTATTTTCGGTTCGTCCCTGCATTTGCAGGGGATTTTTTTTGGATTGCCCTTCGACCAGTACCGTTTGCACGGTATTAATCATACTGTTTGAAATGGCAAGCGTCATGTCGTTAATGCGCTGTTGAAAGCGTTCCAGACGCTGCTTTTTGACCTCGTGAGGCACATCGTCAGGCAGGTCTGCGGCAGGCGTTCCCGGCCGTTGGCTGTAAATGAAACTGAACGACAAATCGAAGCCGATTTCGTCAATGAATGACATCGTTTCTTCAAATTCGGCATCGGTTTCACCGGGAAAGCCGATGATAAAATCCGAAGACAGGCAAATATCCGGGCGCACGGCGCGCAATTTACGAATAGTCGCTATGTAATCGCCCTGGGTGTGGCCGCGTTTCATCATTTTCAGGATATGATTACTGCCGCTTTGTACAGGAAGATGCAGGTGGTTGACCAGCTCCGGGATTTCGGCAAAGGCTTCGATCAGGTTATCGGTAAATTCAACCGGGTGCGACGTCGTAAAGCGGATACGGTCTATGCCGTCGACAGCGGCTACATAATGCAGCAGCAGCGCAAAATCGGCGATGTCGCCATCGTCCATTTTGCCGCGATAAGCATTAACATTTTGGCCCAGTAGATTCACTTCCCGCACGCCTTGTTTGGCTAACGCCGTAATTTCAGCAATCACATCGTTCAGCGGACGGCTGATTTCTTCGCCGCGCGTGTAAGGCACAACGCAAAACGTGCAATACTTGCTGCAACCTTCCATGACCGACACAAAGGCTTTCGGGCCTTCGGCCCTGGGTTCCGGTAACGCATCAAATTTTTCTATTTCAGGAAAGGAAATGTCAACGACAGGCTGCTGCTTATTGCGGACCTGGTCGAGTAACTGCGGCAAGCGGTGCAGGGTTTGCGGGCCGAAGACGATATCGACGAACGGTGCGCGTTTTTGAATGTCGGCGCCTTCCTGGCTGGCGACGCAACCGCCGACGCCGATGATGACATCAGGGCGTTTTTCTTTGATTATGCGCCATTTACCTAGCGCGGAAAATACTTTTTCCTGGGCTTTTTCGCGTATTGAGCAGGTGTTAAGCAATAAGACATCGGCGAGTTTGGGATCATCAATTAATTCAAAACCATGTGAAGCATGAAGTACGTCGCGCATTTTGTCGGAATCATATTCATTCATCTGACAGCCGTTGGTTTGAATATAAAGTTTTTGGGTCATATTTACAGGTAAGTCATCCTATATCGGCTCCATTCGATCTGCGTATGACATGCAGAAAGTTGAGCGTTTGAAAAAAGCATTATCGAAATGGCGGTTATTATAACCTGAACGTAACTTGAACGGGCAATAAGATACATTGCGTAGTGAAGGGGAAGTCCGGCTGTTTTACAACGTGCCCGTGTCTCTAAACGACGCGCCTGACAGCATTTCCAACGGTTTGCCGATATGGTAACCCTGGGCATAATCAATCTTGAATTCCTTGAGAATATTTAAAATATCTTCATTTTCGACAAATTCGGCGACGGTTTTTTTGCCGAATGCCTGAGCTACCTCAGCCAAGGCTTTAACGAAGATTTTGTCGTCATCGCTTTTATGAATGTATCGGATAAATGAACCGTCGATTTTGACGTAATCGACCGGGAAATGTTTTAAATAATGGAATGAAGAAAATCCCACGCCGAAATCATCCAGCGCCAATAAACAGCCCAGTTCCTTGATTTGGGCGATCAATATCTCAGCCGCGCCGAAATTCGATACTGCCGCAGTTTCGGTAATTTCGAAAATGATGTTGCCGGGGGTAACTTCCGGCACATTGATGAGCCTGGAAATATCTGCAAAGATGGTGGTATCGTTGAACGAGCACCCCGACAAGTTGACGGTTAATTTATAATCTTTACCCTGATTTTTAAATTCAATATGCTTTTGTACGGCTTTTTTTAATACCAGGCGATCAATTTTCCCGATTAAACCCAATTCTTCAGCATGACCGATAAAATCCGCAGGCGGAATAATCTGTCCGTTATCCTGCCGCAGGCGGATCAGGCATTCGAAGTGGCTGATGGTATTGGTTTTGATGTTAAGAATGGGTTGATAGAACAAGACAAACTTGGCGTTTTCAATAGCGTCTTCAATGGTTTCCCGCCAATAGAGCTCGCGTTTTAATTTTTCCTGATAATCAATATCGGCGGAAAAAATGTGATATTGCCCCCTGCCGGAAGCTTTCGCCTGATACATCGCGAGATCGGCATTGGCCAGTAGTTCATTGACCGTCGATCCATGCTGGGGGAAGATGGCAATGCCTATGCTGGCGCTGACTTTGTGATGCTTGTCGGCAAAGCTGAACGATCTCGACATCAGTGTTTGATTGATTTTTTCCGCGATGCCGTTTATGCCGTGTAATTCGGCATGCGGCATGATCAGCGTAAATTCATCTCCGCCTATTCGGCAGAATGAATCCGTTGAGCGTATTGTCTCGGCAAGAACATTGGCTATCTGCACGAGCAAGGCATCGCCGGCTTCATGGCCGTTGCTGTCATTAACAATTTTGAATTGGTCCAGGTCCAGGTAAAACAATGCAACCTGATAATGATAGCGTTTGGCCGAAGCCAGTTCATCGGCAAATTTTTCCTGAAACCGTCTACGGTTAATGAGTCCGGTCAAGCTGTCATAAGTGGTCATCCTGAAAATCTTATCTTCAAAATTTTTGCGTTCGCTGATGTCGACGCCCAGGCTTAAAATTATTGTTTTATCGGTGTGTCCGGCCGATTTAAAGAAAGTATGCAGCCAGGTTATATCCCTCTGTTTCCCCGATTCCGTTACTAACAGGCCATCAACCTGTAATAGCCCGGCATGGCGGCCTATTCTTAACTGATTCAGTTTCTTCAGATGATCGTTATCGGATTCCGCCAGAAAGCTGTCGAAATGCTTGCCGATAATTGAACAATCCTTTGCATCAAAGCAATCAAGTCCGGCTTGGTTGATCGACATAATGGTGCCGTTCAATGTTTGGGTAATCACTATAATGGGCGCGACTTCAATGAGTTGTCGGCTGAAATCGCGCTCTTTTGCCAGCTCCCGGCTTTTTTCGAGCAGCATCAGGGTATTGCTGTGGTCTTTCTGTTCCAGTTGCTGTAAATGGTCGGTCAAAGTTAGCGCCGTGTGGTTTAATCCGTGTAATTCATCGTAGCCAAAAGCAAAGTCATTCTTGACGGTGACCCGCTTTCTGAATTCATCGTATTGATGTGTTGACAGTAACGGCAGTGCCTGTGACAGTCTGGCGATATGGCGCAATGATAGATGCAGTAAAAATATCAATAACAGCAATGATGCAAGCAGACTGATAATGCCGTACAGCCAGACTTGTTTGAGGATGTCATCGAGATTTCTGGCGCTTGCAGTGACGTCATCTATCAACAGGAATAAAGGGGAGGAGGCGGCTGCGCTGTTTCCATTGACAGCAATCACTCTGACTTCAAAAACAGCACCCTCGAACGCTACGGTTTTGCTGTTTGCCAACAATTCAGCTACCGTGTAGCGCTCCGATAGATGGCCGAACAGCAAGCCGTTTTTTTTCGGCATCGTTATGCCGGATAGTTTGTAGGCCCATCTGTGTTTTCTTGTTGTGTTACCGTCGCCATTGGCAATCAAAATGCCCATGTCTGAACCGGTCACTTGCCTGTATTTGATGATAACGCCGGCAAATGAACGGCTCAGGCTGAGTGCGCCGATGGTTTTTGATTTTCCCATGACCGGGACGATGGCTTGCTGAAAACAGTCGTCCGGGCAAATAATCTGATGCTCAGGCGTCTCATTTCTCAAGGCCCGCGCAATCGTTGCCGTCTTGGTATTTAGCCGATTGCCCCAGGACTTGACGAGAACGGCTTGTTGGTCAAACAGTGCGACGTTCTCTATGCCCCAGCTCAATTGCCACTTCGACCAGTTTTCATCCAGCGTTAATAACGGCTTTCTTTCGTATGATGTGAATTCGTCAATGGTAGAGAGTAGTTCTGCGAATTGCTCCAAATCCAAAAAAGCATTCTCCGTTAAAGTCCCGGCGATATTAATATGATTGTTCTGAATATTTTCGCGATGAACGGCAAAATTATCGACGGCATGCAAATACGACAGGTATGAAAAAATGCTGTGCAGGATAAGAAAGACGCCGCCAAACAGGATCGCCAGTTTCCATTTTAAACTAAAGAAAAAGCGATGCTTAGGGGAATGAATGAGTGACATGGCGTTAATTAAAATTTAAACGATACTTGCAGACCGTATAAATCCCAGTCCTGGACCGTCAGCTGCCTGTCGGGATTGTCCGCCTGGGACAGCCAGGCGGTACCGTGAATGCGGTGATAATCGGCCCGTAACATCCATGATGAATTGATGTCGTAGCGCAAACCGAACATCCAGTCATTGGCGTAGGCAATATGGTTGGGCAAACCGAATGCCGCTGCACGTTTACCGCTGGTGTCGTCTTTATTGGCATAAAAGACGTCATAACGGACGCTCGCCTGTAGTTGCGCCAATAACTGGTAGCTTCCCTGAACATACCAGCTTTCCGATATGCTTTTAAAATCAGAAATGCGGGGCCCAAAATCGCGTAATTCGTTCCATCGATAGTCGTATTCGCCGGTCAGTGTGAATTTTTCGCCGTTATATTGCGCTGAAAACAGCAACGGCTGAATATGGGTTTTCCCCGCTGATAACGGCTCTCCGGCTGACGGCCGGTAGTCCAGTTCAAGATTCATATAGCTCACGGCGAAAATATATTCGCCGCCGTTAATTTCATAAGCAAGCTGTGTGGCAATGGCCGGTTGTGCATTAAACTCGCCTTGCGCATTAGGGCCTAGCAGGGTTGAACGTATTTCCTGATTATTTCCCAATGGCGCGCCCACATTGAATTTGAAGGCAAAATTACCGTAATTCGTGCGTTGATCGACATAAAACGAGCCGCCATCCGCCGAACGCAATAATGAGCGGGAGCGGTCGAAATAAATCCCCTGCGGTAAAAGTATGGTCGGATGCGTGAAGGGCACATCACGGGTTTCATTATACAAACCGAACGGAATTTTGATGCGTCCGCCGCGAATGCCTATTTGTCCGCTTTTATAAGTCAATAAGGTTAAATCCGCCAGGCCGTAATCCAATCTTACACTGCTGTCGTCAACAGCGCCGGCGCGGCGATATAAGCCTTGTGCGGCAAACCGTAAGCGATTAAACGGCTGATAAGCGGCATTAAGACCTATTTCCGTCAATCCCGGACTTATGCCGTCATCGCTTTGCCCGTAAACGTTATTATCTGAAGAATGGAAAAAACCTTGCGTTAAAAAGCCGTGAAGCTGTATTTCTTCGGGCAAAAAACCAGCCGGAGCGATACCGGGCAGGCAAAACAAGACCCCATACAACATTAGGTGCTTACCGGTATTCAAATATGCGTATTTTTTCATTATTCGGTTTGCCGGTTAAATACCCAATCGAATGAGGCGTATTGGCTATTTTATCAATCATTTCCTGCTCTGAATCAAGCTGAACAGGTGCCGCGCCTGTGCCTGAAAAGACCATCCTGTCCCAAACCCTTCTGAGCTGATGAGGGAACATATTCAGGTTATTTTTGGCAAAATCTTTATGCACAGGGTTATTGTCGGAAAAGACAAAGACTTTTATAGGTTCACCGTCAGGCCAAAACCTCTGCTGCATAGTAAATATAGCCCGCGTATCTATCAGTGAATACTGTACGACAGGCACGGTTTGATTAACGATTATATTGACGGCGTCGGCTACAGGGGAATAAACGGCGGCAATAACAATGCCGGCCAATAGGCAATTAATCAAAAGCTTGTCGTACACATATTGTGGCAAATTGAATGTTCCCACTCTGTTTATCCAATACTGACAGTTATTGCAAAGTTTAGCCTGTTATTTTAATTAAATAAATTAAACGTCGGTTTTTGGGCTAAATGGTCGAATAAAAAATTAGCTGCTGTCCCCAACCGTTAAATTATCATCGCTAAGACGGCGCGCTTAAAGCCATCCCGCTTTTTTAAAGCGGCGATAAAGAATGCCGCAAACCAAGGTGATGACGGTTAATGCTGCGGGATAACCGTATTGCCACTTTAATTCCGGCATGACTTCAAAGTTCATGCCCCAGATGCCGACAAAAGCCGTTGCGACGGCGAAGATGCCGGCCCAGGCGGCGAGTCGCTTGGTGACTTCGCTCTCCTCGATGGTCACCATCGACAGATTGACCTGAATCGCCATACCTATCGTGTCGCGCATCGTGTCTATCGATGCATTAATATGGTTAAGATGATCGTATACATCGCGAAAATATTCCTGGGTGTTCACGCACACCGGCGGCACGCGGCCCCTGTACAGTTTGCCCGCATCTTCCATCAGCGGGGCGACGGCATGTTTAAGAGTCGTTACCTTGCACTTGAGTGCATACAGGCGTTCAATATTGGAACGTGCAGCGCCTTTTATGAAAATCTGTTCTTCAATATTTTCGAGTTCGGTTTCAAGCGCATCGAGCACGGGGAAATAGCGATCGACGACGGCATCCATCAGTGCATAGAACACGAAGCCTGCGCCTTGTTTTAATAAATGCGGTTCGTGCTCGCAGCGGGCACGTACACCGAGAAAGCCCTCATGGCTGCGATTACGCACCGAGAGAACATAATTCATGCCGACGAAAACATCGACTTCACCGATTATTAATTGATCGCCGGTCATTTCCGCCAATTGCATCACGGCAAATACCGAATCGCCGTATTCTTCTATCTTCGGGCGTTGATGACTGTACCAGGCATCTTCAACGGCAAGCTCATGGAAATCAAATTCCACGCGCATTTTTTCCAGTTCGGCCAGTTCGGCATCCTGTAAGGCAACCCAGACAAAACAGCCGGGTATAGCCAGATAATCGCTGATTTCCTCAATGGGAATATCCTTGAGCTTTTTGCCTTCCTGGTACGCGACGCAGTTAATCAACATGAAGGGTCCTCTCGATAATAGTTTTGCAGGTGAGAATTTACATATTAGCATGACGCCCGTTTTTGCTGAGGATTTGGCTAAAAACAACGTCCCGAAGCTATAGCTCCCACATCATTGCCAATAATGTCGCGGGCACGGCCCGCTCCTACACAGCGCGGGATGTAGGTGCTTGAAGAAATGCTTTTACGCATGCCCCGTGTTTATAGGAAATAGTGCAACGTAACCGACATCAATGTAAAAACAGCTCATACTAAGCAGGGTATATAATTAAATGCTAAAATACACGCGTAATTACACAACTTCGCGAATGACTATGATTGAGTTATTAAAATATGCTGTTGCTGCAACGCTGCTGCTGGGTAGCTCCGCTTTTGCAGTGCCTCCCGCCGGTGAAAAGCAGTTCGGGTACTCGCTGGAACAGGCTGTCAATACCGCGCTGGAAAACAATCCGAACCTGCAAATCATGCACGAGCGTATCGCTCAGGCGCAGGCGCAACTGGGCGAAGCGCTTGCCGTTTTTTACCCGCAAATCCAGACCCGTCTGTCTTATGAACATACCGACAACCCTTCCAGGGCTTTCAGTATGATTATTTCGCAGCGCCGTCTTGATTTAAACGGCATGGATTTTAATCATCCGGGCGGTACCGATGATTACCGTCCGGAAATAACGGCAAGCTATTCCTTATATAACGGCGGGCAGGATTACCAAAAGAGTAAAGCCGCCGAACTGGGCGTGACGGCGGCGTCCTTGCAGGAATCAGCGGCCCGCAACCAGTTGATCGAGTGGGTCACGTCGATGTTTTACGGTGTCCTGGCCGCCAGGGAAGCACATAAAATAGCCGAGCATTCCATTACCGCAGTGCAAAGCGAGCTGGATCAAACCCGTAAGCGTTTTGATGCCGGGACGGTGCTCAAATCGGACGTGTTATCGCTTGAGGTGCAATTGGCCGAAACGCAGGATACGGCCATTCAGGCGGCGAGTGCGGTTGAACTGGCCGAAAGCGAACTGAAAACCCTGCTGGGCACCGGCGAGGCGGTGACGATTGCCGAAGCGCCTTCGTGGCAAATCCCGCAAAAAAAACAGGCGTTTGCCGCATTGCTGGATCAGGCGATGGCGCAGCGTCCTGAAATCAGGGCAGCAAATACGCAGGTCGAAATTGCCGAGCATCAGCTCAAAGCCGCATGGGGGGCGCATTTGCCGAAAGCGGATGCCTACCTCAGCTACGGTTCGGACAGCAAGAACCTGGATTATTCGACAAATCGCGATAATGTCACGGCCGGCGTGACGGTGAGTGTCGATATTTTTTCAGGATTCGCGACGACCGAGCGCATTAAAAAGGCCCAATCGGCGTTGTCGATTGCAAAACTGTCCGTCAGGCAGGCGCAATTGGCGATTGAAGACGAGCTGAAATCGGCGTATTTGAAATTGCGCAATGCGCTGGACCGTCTCGCCGTGACTGAGGCTTCAGTCACGTCCGCCGAAGAAGCGTTGCGTCTGGTCAACGAACAGCGTATTGCCGGCACCGAAACAGTCACCCGTTATATAGAAACCGAAGTCGCCCGTGATAAAGCGCAATCCCGCGCTGTTGCCGCACGTTATGATGCGTTGCGTGCAGAGGCCGCCGTCAATAAAGCCTTGGGCCTGTGGAGTAAGGAACCGCTATGATGGATTTTAAACTGCTCGCGAAACATAAATGGCTGATGCCGACGGCGGCGATCTGTGCGTTGATGCTGATGATTTTTTATACGCTGGGATTGATAGGCGGCGGCGAAAAAATAGCCCCCGGCACAACAGCCGGCTCATCCAAGACCGTTCCCGCGCATGCCGAAACGCTGACAGTCGGCAGGCAATCGGCGGATAATCGACAGTTATGGCCGGGCGTCATACGTTCCCGCACCCTCGCCAAAATAGCCCCTAAACTGACGGCCCGCATCGTCAGCGTCAATGTCAACAGCGGCGATAATGTTAAAAAAGGCGATGTGATTGCCCGTCTCGATGAACGTGAACTGCGCTCGGCCTATCTTGAAGCAAACGCCGCATTAGCCGCAGCGCAGGCCGTTGCCGCGCGCGCCGAGGCCGATGTCAAACGCAGCCGGGAACTGTACGACAAGCAGGCCGAGACGCGCGCCGTCCATGATGCCGTTGTCGCCAATGCCAAAAGCGCTCGGGCCGCGGTCGACCAGGCTGCGAGCGCAGTTGAACAAGTGCGCGTCAACCTGGGTGAAACTACCCTGCAGGCGCCGTTTGACGGCGTTATTGCCGAACGTCTCAAGGAACCCGGCGACATGGGTTTGCCGGGCGATCCTGTTGTCACGTTGCTGAAGCCCGATGATTTGCGCCTTGAGGTTGCCGTCCCCGGCAGTTGCGCCGGTCGCCTCAGTATCGGGCAACAGGTCGTCGTGCATGTCGATACCTTGCAGGGCAATCTGAATGCGACGGTTGACGAAATCGCACCGGAAACAGACCGGCAAACCGGTACCCGATTAATTAAAGCCGCGTTGCCGAAAACGGCAGGATTGCAGCATGGACAGTTCGCGTGGCTGGAACAAAGCTGCGCCGACAGCCGCCAATTGTTACTGATCCCGGCCTCCGCCGTGGTGCATTACGGCCAGCTCGAAGCCGTCAGGATTGTCGACGGCAACCAGGTCTACACCCGCCATATCCGCACCGGCAAGCAGCAGGGCGACAGCGTCGAAGTACTGTCGGGCTTGCGTGAAGGCGAAACGATTATTACCGGTGACCAAAATTAGTTATGAGCGATTCTCTCAAAAAAGACAGTTTCACCGTCAGCATCGTCCGGCTGTTTACCACGTCCCAGTTATCGTTGCTGTTCCTGATCATCTCGCTGCTGGCCGGCGCCGCGGCGCTGGAATTAACGCCGCGCGAAGAAGACCCGCAAATCATCGTGCCGGTTATGGATATTTTTGTCGAATATCCGGGCGCATCCAGCGAAGAAGTCGAAAAACTGGTCACGACGCCGCTGGAAGTGTTGCTGCGGCAAATAGACGGCGTCGAATACGTCTATTCGGCATCGAAGCCCGGTCTTGCCGTCGTGACGGTGCGGTATTTTGTCGGCGAGGACAGAGAAGCCAGCGTCATCAAAACCCGCGACAAACTGCAATCCAATCAGGACATCATCCCGCCCGGCGTGACGAACTGGCTGGTCAAGCCGGTGGAAATCGACGATGTGCCGATTGTTACCTTGACCTTGTCGTCAGAACAATCCCTCTATGATGAGATGGCATTGAGGCGGATCGCCGATGAATTGATCGAGCGCTTGAGAACCACGGCCGACATCGGCAAAAGCGGGGTGGTCGGCGCCGCGCGGCGGCAGATTACCGTTGCGCCGGACCCGGTAAAACTGATAGCGCATGACACCAGCCTGGAAGAAGTGCAGCAGGCCTTGACAGCGACCAACAGCAATGTGCAGGTTGGTGCTTTTGAACGCGACGGACGGGAGTTTCTGCTGGAAGCGGGACCGTTCTTTAAAACGCCCGAAGAAGTTGCCGCGACGGCCATTAAAACCGTCAACGGTCGGCTGGTCTATTTGCGCGATGTTGCGCATGTTGAAGACGGCCCCGAAGACACTGATCATTATACGCGCATCGGTTTCGGCCCGGCGGTGGCTGAAATGCACAGCCTAGGCAAAACCGTCGGCGCATTGCCGCAAGCGGGTGAAGAACGGCAGATGGTGACGATTGCGATTGCCAAGCGCAAAGGCAGCAATGCGGTCGGCGTCGCCGAAGCCGTGCTGGAAACGGCCGAAAGCCTGCGCGGCACACTGGTGCCTGACGATGTGCTGGTGACGGTCACGCGCAATTACGGCGAAACCGCCGATCATAAAGTCAATGAACTGGTCAAGCATTTAGGGATAGCCGTCGTGACCATCATCGTGTTGCTGGCATTAACCTTAGGGTTAAAGGAATCGCTGATCGTCTCGCTGGCGGTGCCGATGACCTTTGCCGTGACCTTGCTGTTCGATTTGATTTTCGGCTACACGATCAATCGCGTGACCTTGTTTGCGCTGATCCTGTCGCTGGGTTTGCTGGTCGACGACCCGATAGTCGATGTCGAAAATATCCACCGCCATTACAAACTGCGCAGGGAGCCGCCGCTGCAGGCGCTGCTGAGCGCCGTCGATGAAGTCAGGCCGCCGACGATACTGGCGACGTTTGCCGTTATCCTGTCGTTTGTGCCGATGTTCTATATTACCGGCATGATGGGGCCGTATATGGCGCCGATGGCGTTTAACGTGCCGATTGCAATGCTGTTGTCGCTGGTGATTGCCTTTACCGTCACGCCGTGGGCGAGTTACCGGCTGCTGAAAGGCGATTACGGCAAAAGTCACGGCGCGCCGTTTGAACTGAAAAACAGTTTCAGTTATCGCGTATACCATGCGACGCTGGCGCCGCTGATTGCGACGCCTAATCGCGCACGCCTGTTTTTAGCGCTGGTGATGCTCGCATTTGTCGGTTCGGCGATGCTGGCCGTAACCCGCGCCGTGCCGCTGAAATTACTGCCGTTTGATAACAAAAACGAATTGCAACTGGTGATCGACATGCCCGAAGGCGCAACACTGGAGCAAACCGATGAAGTGGCGGGGGCGCTGGGCCGTTATCTTGCAACCGTTAATGAAGTGACCGACTACCAGAGTTATGTCGGCCTGGCCGCGCCGATGGATTTTAACGGCATGGTCAGGCATTATTATTTGCGCCGGGGCAGCAACGCCGGGGAAGTGCGCATTGACCTGGTCGGCAGGGATAGGCGCGAATACCAGTCCCACGATATTGCATTGCGCATACGTCCCGAGATAGAACGTATCGGCAAACACTATAACGCCAACATCAAAATCGTCGAATTGCCGCCCGGCCCGCCGGTATTATCGACGCTGGTCGCGGAAATATACGGCCCGCCGGAAGCGTCTTACAACGATATTATCCAGGTGTCCAATACAGCCAGACGGGCCTTTGAGCAGATCGCCGGCGTCGTCGATGTCGACGATAGCGTCGACGCCGCCCATAAGACACTGCATTTTCGCCTGAACCGCGAGAAAGCGGCATTAAAAGGCGTCAGCGCCGGGCAGGTCGGGCAAACCTTGCAGCTTGCCGTGCAGGGCCGCGTCGCCGGCAGCGTGCATATCGCCGCCGAGCGCAAGCCGCTGGACATTTACCTGCAACTGCCCAGGGCCGCGCGTTCTTCCGCCGCCGATTTGCTGGCGTTGCGCATCAAGAACGCCTCCGGCCGGCTTATCCCGCTCAGTGAAATAGGCACGATAGAAACCGAAGCCGGCGACCGGACCATTTATCATAAAAACCTGCAAAGGCTGTCCTACATCACCGCGGAAATGGCCGGACGCAGCCCTGTTGAAGCCGTGCTGGATGCATTTGCCCATTTCGACAAGCAGCCGTTGCCCGAAGGTTACCGCATGGACATGGCCGGCGAAGGGGAGTGGAAAATCACCGTCGATGTGTTCCGCGATTTAGGCCTGGCGTTTGCCGCCGCAATGGTGATGATTTATGTGCTGCTGGTCGGCCAGACCGGATCGCTGGGTATTCCGCTGGTCATGATGATAGCGATTCCGTTGACCGTCATCGGCATTATGCCCGGCTTCTGGCTGCTGAACCTGTTGACAGAACCCGTTGCCGGCTACGCGACGCCGATTTATTTCACCGCCACGGCAATGATCGGCATGATTGCATTGGCCGGCATCGTCGTGCGTAATTCGATCATCCTGATCGATTTTATCGAGCGTGCCTATCATCGCGATGAGCAAACCACGCTGGCGGAAGCCCTGATAGAAGCCGGTGCTACGCGCCTGACGCCGATTTTCCTGACTGCCGCGGCGGCGGTGTTCGGATCGGCGATTATCGTGCTCGACCCGATTTTTTCAGGGCTGGCCTGGAGTTTCATCTTCGGCATCCTGGCGTCGACGTTGTTTTCGCTGGTCGTTATCCCGGTTGTGTATTTTTTAATCAAAAGAAATCAGCCAAGGCACAGGTTAAAAGAGGAATAAGTTATTGGATAAACAGGTAAACAGCTCCTGCGTTATCACCATCCTGACACCGCAAGGTGAGTTCCGACTGCCGTTTCAACCCGGCGCTACGCTACGCGACATTCTGGCTGCCGGCGGCTTCCCGGTGCGTTCCGCCTGTGGAGGCAACGCCGGCTGCGGGCGTTGCCTGGTCCGCGTAAAAGACAGCCATTGCATTCCGTATGCCGAGGGGGAGAGACACCGCCTTTCCGAAACGCAGCTCAGCGCGGGGTGGCGCCTGGCCTGCCGGCTTAATCCGACCACGAACCTCAACATCAGCATCGAAGCCCCGGCTATAAAAACGCATTGGCGGCCGTTGCGCGACGACGAATACAGGCCGCCTGTCCGTCCGCTGATGCTCCGTCCGGCCATTATGCGCTATGGGGTTGCTATCGATCTGGGAACGACTCATATCCGGCTGACGTTATGGGACCTGCCGGCAGGGAAACGGCTCGCAGGACGCGCAGGCCTTAATCCGCAAGCCTGCTATGGTGCCGATGTATTGACCCGTCTGATGGAAGCCGGACGTTCCAAAGCAATCGCCGACGAGATTAGCGGTCTGGCAAGAACCGCTATTGGTGACGCACTGACAGGCGTCGCTTCGAAATTAGCCATCGATCTGCAAGACGTAGGCGCTGTCCGGGTGGTGGGCAATACCGCCATGATGGGTTTGCTTTCCGGCAAGAACGCCGGCTTGTTATTGCAACCGGAATACTGGACGCAACGGCTGGATATTCAACCGGACGACATAAGCCCGCTGCAAAAGGCATGGGGGCTGTCCGGCAATTCCGTCATTCGTTTCATTACACCTTTGGGCGGTTTCATCGGTTCCGACCTGTTGGCGGGAATAATCGCCACGCGTTTGATAGAGCAAGCTGCCGGCGCTTTGTTAATCGACATCGGTACCAATTCGGAAATGGCGCTATGGGATGGCGAAAAATTACGCGTGACGTCCACTGCGGGCGGCCCCGCCTTCGAAGGCTGCGGCATCAGTTGCGGCATGCCCGCTGAAGCGGGGGCGATTTACCGCCTGCAATCCGGGCATGGCAACAGTTTCGAACTGGGGGTATTAGGTAACGGCAAGTCGAGCGGCGTCTGCGGCTCAGGACTGGTGGATGCGGTGGCGTGGTTACGGCATAGGGGCATGCTGGACAAGCTAGGGCGTTACCGGGACGATAGGGGCGAAGGTTTCGTATTATCCGAAACCGATCGCCGCATTGTCCTGACGCGCAGTGATATAGACGTCTTTCAACGCGCTAAAGCGTCGATTGGCGGCGGCGTATGCAGGCTTTGCGATCAAGCCGGAATAGCCGTTGCAAGCTTAAGCCATGTTTATGTCAGCGGAGCATTCGGTCGATTGCTTGATGTGACTAATGCGCAAGCCTTAGGTTTGCTGCCGCCCGTGCCGATTGAGCGGGTGCATCTCGAAGGCAATACCGCATTGGCGGGGTGTGAAGAGCTGTTGCTTTCATCTGAAGGAGAACGTGCAGCGGCAGCGGTACTGGCTGTTTCTGAAGTGTATAACATGGCGGAAGATGTCGCCTTTGAAAGCCTGTTTGTGGAAAACCTTTATCTCCAGCCGATGCGGGAATAGAATAACCTTAAATTTCACAAGAGAATAATCTCTACTTTAAGGAGCTTCGCCGTGCTGGACGACGTGATAAGTGCCTACAACGAAGCCGTTTTAGACACCGACCGTGTGCATGCGCTACAGATTGTTTCGGATGCCGTTGCACAAGGCATCAGCCCTGAGGAAATCGTATTTAAGGTTGTGATTCCGGGACTCGATTTGATGGTTAACGCCATCAGCGAAGGCTTCGATATCAATCTCGCCCAGCATTTCATGACCTCGCAGATTGCCGCCGATGTTACCGAAAAAATGCTTGTGCTGTTTAAAGCGCCGCCGGAGATTTACGGGCGCGTCATTATTGGTACGGCGGCGGGTGATTTGCATACGCTGGGCAAACGCATCGTCATCGGTTGCCTTAAAGCACAAATGATTGATGTGACCGATCTCGGCGTCAATGTGGCGGCGGAAAAATTTGTCGACGAAGCCGTCGCCCGTAACGCTCAGGTTATCGGTGTGTCGGCGATGATGGTGCATACCGCGCGCGGTGAAAACGGCGCTATCAAGGTACGTAAGCTGCTCAGGGATCAGGGCTTGGAACATAAAATCAAATTGGTTGTCGGCGGTGCGCCATTCCGCTACGACCCCGGGTTATACAGGATAGTGCAGGCGGATGCCTGGGCTGAGAACGGTGTGTCGGCACTTAAAGTCATTATGGATTGCATTCAGGAGGTAAAATCGTATGACCACAAGCATGGATAGACTGGCAGCGGCTGCCAACGGCAGGATCATCGACCACATCCCGATATTTTGCAATCTGCTCGACCAGGGCGCGCGCGAATTGGGCATGTCTATCGAAACCTATTTTTCCAGGGGCGAATATGTCGCCGAAGCGCAGCTTAGGATGCTGAAAAAATTCGGTCACGATAATGTCTGGAGCCTTTTTTACGTCGGCAAGGAAGCCGAGTTGTTCGGCTGCAAAAAAATCCTTTATGCCGATGACGGCCCTCCCAACGTCGAGGACTTCATCATTCAGTCTTACGACGATATTGAAAAACTGGCAGTGCCGGACGACATAGGCTCGCATCCAAAGTTCGCCGAAACAGCGAAATGCCTGGAAATTCTAAAGCGCGAAGTCGGCGGCAAAGTGCCTGTCTGCGCCTATTTAACGGCATCCATGTCGCTGCCCGCCCTCCTGATGAGTATGGAGAACTGGCTGGAGCTGCTTATGATGGGGCCTGTCGACAGTCGCGATTTGCTGTTGCAAAAATGCTCGGACTTTTTTCGCAAGGAAATCGCAGCCTACCGCAAGGCAGGGGCTGATGTGCTGGTCTATGCCGATCCTTACGGTTCGACGGACATCATTCCAATGAAATTGTTCAGGGAATTGTCGCTGGAATGGATGAAGAGAGACCTTGAGCCCGGCGGTTTGGATGGCGTTGTCTATTATGTTGGTGCTGCGCGGCTTAATAGCGTACTGGAGCACGTTATTCGTGAAATGGGTTTCCAGACTTATTATCCAAGTCCGCTTGAAGACATCGGCGAATCCATGCGCATTATTAATGACCGTGCCTTGTGTGCAGGCGTCATCAATGACATCAAGCTGCTGGACTGGACGCCCGACGAAGTGCGTGCGGAAGTGCAACGTATCGTGCAATGCGGACTAGGGGGGGGCAATAAGTTTTTTTTCGGTACGGTGGTAATGCCTTACGGTATCCCGGATGAAAACATCAAAGCGATGATCGATACTGCAAAAGAGTTTGGGCGATCAGCGCATTCCGGATACTGATGGCAAACACACACTGCCGGCTGCTGGGTTGCGGCATTCTGCAAAAAGAGGTTTGCTATCTTATTCAAGAGAACGGCTGGCCTTTGGATACGGATTTTCTCGATTCGTCGCTGCATGTTAATTTTGAACAACTGGCGCTCGAACTGCAAAAAGGATTCCTGCGAAATAAGGCGCGGGAAATAGTTGTGTTTTACGGTTGCTGTCATCCCTACATGGAACACATGCTGGCCTCGGCACAGACCTTCCGCACAGAAGGGCAAAACTGTATAGAAATGCTGCTGGGGCGGGAACTGTTTATCGAAAAACTAAGCGGCGGCGCATTTTTTTTGCTCGAAGATTGGGCGCTGCGCTGGGACGAAGTTACCGGTAAAACCTTCGGTAACAATCCTGATGTCGTTCGTGAGATTTTTCAGCTGTCCAGCCGGTATCTGCTTTGTTTGCGCACGCCCTGTTCCGGCGATTTTGAGTGCGCAGCACAAGAGGTGAGCGAGAAAGTGGGGCTGCCGGTGTCCTCGATGGATGTGGGGCTGGAGCATTTGGAGAAAGTGCTGCGGCAAGCTGTCGAGCGTAAGCTTTTGATGGCTGATGAAAGCGGGGGGTGATTAACCGTGCGGGAATTCATGCCAACATCATCGCCCATCGCGGGCATGGCCCGCTCCTACCCGATTTTATAACCTTAATGGTAGTGAGGTGAGTAGGGCGTGCCGCGCGCTACGCTAAATGCACGGCACCGTTAATTGACGTTGCTTTTTGCCAAACAAGATAACAACATACTGCAAAACTCCCGCGCTTTTAATCACACCCGATGAAATCACAAGATACCGCGTTCCATCCAGATTACGTCAGCAAGCCGATGCGTTCATGGCCGGATTACAATGCCATGCCGCCGGCAAATACGGCTTTCGTCAGATGACCGATGATCTGTTGCTGCTGTCGGCGCTTTTTGCGCTGATCAGCTGCCTGCTCTGCATTTCCTGGAAACGGCAGTTGTCGCTAACCCAGGCATTGCACGAAAGTCGGTTACGCCTGAATGCGTTGTTTGAGAATATGGGCAGCGGGGTCGCGGTGTATCGTGCATCCGAAGAAGGTCAGCAGTTTATTTTTAGCGCACTGAATCAGGCGGTGGAACAGATAGAAAACGTGCGCCGCGAGGATTTGATAGGGAAAAATGTAGTGGACGTATTTCCCGGCATTGTTGAGTTGGGCTTGCTTGACGTATTTCGGAGAGTCTGGAAAAGCGGTGCAGCGGAACATTTTCCGGTCTCTTTTTACCGGGACGGGCGTATCGCCGGTTGGCGCGAGAACACGGTGTACCGGTTGCCCGGCGGAGAAATCGTAGCGATTTATAACGATGTCACTCAACACAAGCAGGTGGAGGAAACCTTACATGAAAACGAGATGCGTCTGCGCATCATGGGTGACAATCTTCCAGACAGTTATCTTTATGAATTTACCTATCAGGATGGGAAGCCGCGTTTTCTGCATCTCAGTTCAGGCGCCGAACGTCTGCACGGCGTCAAGATTGACGATGCACTACGGGATGCTTCGGTATTACTGGGGCAGATCGCACAGGAACAGCTTCCCGCTTATCTGGACGCAGAAACCGTCAGCCGGCGGGATATGACGGATTTCTCGATGAACCTGAAAATGCAACGGCCCGATGGAGAATGGCGCTGGATACATGCGCGTTCCCATCCGCGCAAACGGGAAAACGGCCAGGTGGTTTGGGATGGGATCGTAACGGATATTACTGATCGCTATCTGTTCGAAGTAGAAATCAACCGGCTCGCCCAGGCGGTGGAGCAGAATCCTACAGGCATACTGATTACCGATTTACAGGGTGCGTTGCTGTTTACCAACCAGGCTTACACGCGTATTACCGGCTATCAATTTGCTGAAATATACGGCAAGTCGCAGCGTGAACTGCTTTCGACTGAAATATCAGATGCCGAATTTGATCAGTTTCAAGCGCACCTGGCTACCGGCAAGCCCTGGACAGGTATTTTAAAAAACCGTCGCAAGGATGGCGGATTGTACTGGGAGCAGCTAAACGTTGCACCGGTTTATGACGATACCGGCACGGTTGCCAGCTATCTTTATCTGCGCATTGATCTTACCGAAAGCAAAAGGACTGAAGAGGAACTGAGACGTTACAAGGATCATCTGGAAGAACAAGTGCAGGAACGTACCGCTGAATTGGTGCTGGCGCGCGATGCGGCGGAAGCGGCAAACCGCGCCAAGAGCGTGTTCCTGGCTAATATGAGCCATGAGTTGCGTACGCCGCTAAATGCTATTCTCGGTTTTTCCAACCTCATGCGCAAAGACCTTGCTATCCCTGGCGTACAGATGGAAAACCTCAATATCATCAATCGTAGCGGCGAGCACCTGCTTACCCTGATCAACGACGTGCTGGAAATGGCAAAAATAGAAGCAGGCCGCGTACAACTTGAGAATGTGCCGTTTGATCTGGGCGGTATGGTGCGTGATGTAACCGACATGATGCAGATTCGCGCACAGGAAAAAGGTTTGCAACTACTGCTCGATCAATCGTCCGCATTTCCACGCTATATCAAAGGTGACGAAGCGCGCTTACGCCAAGCGTTAATCAACCTGATCGGCAACGCGGTTAAGTTTACCCGTCAAGGCGGTGTTACCGTGCGTCTGGGCACCAAAGAAAACACCGTGTCGCATTTGCTGATTGAGGTCGAAGACACGGGAGAAGGTATTTCCCCTGAAGATCAACAGCGTATTTTTGAACCTTTCGTCCAGATAGGCGAATACAGCGTCAATCAAGGCTCGGGACTTGGACTCACGATTACCCGCCAGTTTGTACAACTGATGGGCGGCACACTCGATGTTAAGAGTACGCCGAGCAAGGGCTCAGTGTTTCTGGTTGATTTACCGCTGGCGGCGGCACATGCGGCTGATATTGTCAAACCTGACGATATAGCGAAAGGCAATGTAATAGGCTTGGCACCTAATCAGCCCGTCTACCGCATTCTTATCGTAGACGATCAACCGGAAAACCAGTTGCTGCTCAGCAGGCTCATGGGTGTCATTAATTTTCCTGTGAAGACGGCGGATAACGGCGTCGAAGCTATTGAACAGTTCCGGAACTGGCAACCGCATTTTATATGGATGGATAGCCGGATGCCGGTGATGGATGGCATCGAAGCCACACGGCGTATTCGGGAGCTGCCGGGCGGTAAAGACCTGAAAATAGTCGCCGTTACCGCATCCGCCTTTATCGAGCAGCGAAATGAGCTGCTTAATGCGGGTATGGATGATTTTGTGCGCAAACCTTACCGCTTCAATGATATTTACGACTGTTTGGGCCGACTGCTGGGTGTACAATACATTTTCGAATCAACACCTGTCGCTATAGAAAGCGAGATCGTCATGCTGACCCAAGACATGCTGGCAGCGCTATCTCCAGAATTACGCAACGAACTGAAAGAAGCATTGGAAAGTTTGGACAGTGACCGCATCTCAGTCGCTATTACGCAAGTTGAAGCGCTGGATGCGAAATTGTATAAAACGCTGAGTTACTTCGTCGCGAACTTCGACTATCCCGGTATTTTGAAAGCATTATCGTCAAATGAGGGAAAACATTAAATGACAGTAAAAGGGCATCTACTTGCAGTCGATGATACGCCGGCATCGTTGAAGTTATTGACGGATATTCTGAAGGAAGAAGGTTATGAGGTGCGTTCCGCGATTAGTGGAGACCTTGCCTTGCATGCTGCCATCTGCAATCCGCCGGAACTGGTGCTGCTCGATATTCGTATGCCTGAAATGGATGGCTTTGAAGTTTGCCGACTCCTTAAGGCTCATGCTGAAACGCGTGATGTGCCGGTGATCTTCGTGAGTGCGGTATCTGAAACTGATGAGAAGGTACAAGGTTTTGAGGCCGGCGCGGTGGATTTTGTCACCAAGCCCTATCAGCGTAGCGAGTTGTTGGCCAGAGTCCGTACCCATCTGGAATTGAATCGTCTACGTAACTCTTTAGAGGAGTTGGTGGCGGAGCGCAGCAGCAAACTGATTGAAAGTGAAAAAAGGCTTAAATCAAGCCTGCTGGATTCCATTTCAGCGATTGCCTCGATGGTTGAAATGCGTGATCCCTATACGGCCGGGCATCAACACCGCGTCGCCCAGATTGCTGTTGCCATCGGCAGGGAACTGCTGCTGCCGGAGAATCAAATTGAAGGGATTCATCTAGCCAGTGTCGTGCATGATGTCGGCAAGATAAGAGTTCCCGCCGAAATACTCAGCAAACCCGGACAGCTAACCGTCAACGAATTCAATCTCATCAAAGAACACCCCCAGACCGGCTACGATATTCTTAAAGCCATCGACTTTCCTTGGCCAATTGCTGAAATCGATCTGCAACATCATGAACGGCTGGATGGTTCGGGTTATCCAAGGGGGCTGAAAAATACCGAAATTTTATTGGAAGCCCAGATTATTGCCGTAGCCGATGTCGTCGAGTCAATGATGTCGCACCGCCCCTACCGGGCGGGGTTGGGTATTGATGCGGCATTGGCGGAGATTTTGCGCAAACGGGGCTCATGCTTCAATGCCGACGTGGTTGATGCCTGCATCAGGCTTTTCCATGAACAGGGATTTAGTTCGTCGACTTAATTCATGGAAGCTTGCTGTAAATGGATTAACCTCACGCAGTGGTCTGGTGTCAACTGCCGGGCTGTAAATGCCCCTCAATCAAACCGCCGATGTTTGCCGGTGATTGCAATCGACCTGATGCCTATATTTGAGTGTTCAAATTATCGGTAAAAGGTGGCGGATGGAAAATCTGTAATCTCCACCGATTGTTGTTCCTTAACGCCGGCTTCATTCACTCGGTAACAGTACTCCGATTTGAAAGGGCTGACCGGACAATAATTCGGTATCGACGGTAACAGACCCCCGATATCAATGCAGTCTGTGTGCCGCTCATGTTTTTGCCTTGAATGTGATTAGGCGGTCAAAAAACGCATGTACAATCAGCGCCGTGAGGATTAATAAAGTACCGGTTATGATTTTCAATGTTAACGGCTCATTATTGACGGCATGACCCAGCAGCAAGGCCATTACTGGAGATACGAGAGTGACCAGGGCAACCCGGGTCGCCGCCTGATGGAGAAGTAAATAGTAATACAGCGTAAAACCCGCTGTAGTGGCGATAACGCCCAGATATAGAATGGCAGCCAGACCGGTCGTTGATAAAGTCGTAGGCCAATGGCCGTCAATACTTCCCCAGGTAAGCAGATAAACAGGCAGAGACAACAGCAGGCCGCCCGCCACCTGGGATAACGCCGGCACATTGCCGTTAATGCGTTTTACCCAAACCGAACTGATAGTCTGCAATAATGTTGAAACCAGCACACCGGCTATACCGATGGCGGCATTGTGACCAATCTGAAGCGCCGATCCGAACATGACCATCAAGCCGCCGACACCAAAGCCGTAAGACAGTAATTTACCGGGTGTAAGGCTGCGCTCCTTCAGCCAGGCCGCAGCCAACAAAGCCGTCATCAGCGGCGATAGCCCGGAAATGACCGAAACCCAGCCGGAAGGAATAAACTGCGCCGCCCAGTATACCGTCAGCATGGCGCCATAGATTTGCACGGCCACCGCCAGATAGGTCAATCGCGCCCTGCGGTGCCAGGCCAGTCCTTGTCGCATCACTGCCAGCACGACTAACAGGCAGAGTGCGCCAATCGCCATGCGTGCGGTAACTCCGAATAAAAATCCGGCATCTTCTCCACTCCATTTAATAGCCAGCGGTGTAGTCGACCAGAGTAGAATAACGCTGATATAGGCC
>Ga0163199_1000558_pt1 | contig 23544 bp, 19 predicted proteins | sample PL_2010_150m_FD_113537 | JGI IMG/M metagenome (GOLD analysis project Ga0163199, IMG submission 113537) | Freshwater microbial communities from Powell Lake, British Columbia, Canada to study Microbial Dark Matter (Phase II) - PL_2010_150m | ecosystem: Environmental > Aquatic > Freshwater > Lake ...
GAATGCAAAGTTCCAACAACATGGAAAATTTTATATAAAGAAGGTGAAAAATGGCCTGCGGTTTATACAACGGATAAATATGGTGTTGAAAAAGATAAATACAACAGCGTTATTTTTGAAACGGTAAGAACTCAGTCCATCAAAATTGAAATCCAATCTCAAAAAGATTTTGCCGGCGGAATTCACGAGATAAAAACGAAATGACATCTGAGATATTATTCCTAATTTTTTAATCTGACTGAGCAAAAAGGGATTTTAAGTTTATTGAATACAAACGAATAAAATTTATTAAAAAGATTGAACAAAATTCATTAGCAGTTAACTCGGTACTACGACTAATTCTCTTTCTTATGTTTCTCAAGTTTCTTTTTGTGAGCAATAATTTCTGCGTTAATATAAAAGATTAAATCTTCTGCAATATTTGTAGCGTGATCAGCCAATCTTTCAATATGTCTTGATAGCACAACAAGATGTGCACACGGTTCAATTACTTCCGGACTAGTTTGCATCTTTGCGACCAGAAATTTAAATATGCTTTTATTCAATTTATCAACAGCGTCTTCATCATGTAAAACCTTTCCCGCTTGCTCAATATTTTGATTGACAAAAGAATCAATTGCATATTTAACCATTTCACGAGCCCGCTTGCCCATATCTAAAATTTGTGATTCAATTATCAGCGTGTGATACTCGCTTGTTTTTTTAACGCGCTGAGCAATATTAACAGCTATGTCTCCGCATCTTTCTAATTGGTTATTGATCAGAAGTGCTGACATAATAAATCTTAGATCGCTTGCAACAGGCTGAAATAATGCGAGAATATTTTCGCACTGAGTTAGAATAAGATTATCGTAAGCATCTATTTCCATATCCTTTGCTTTTATTCCACGGCAAAGTTCAGTATCTCCTGTCTCCAAAGCTTTATAAGCCCTTTCAACCTGTTCATCAACGAGTGATGCCATTTTAATAAGATTTGTTTTCAAACCTTCAACTTCTTTTGTAAAATGTTCTTGCATAGAGATATTCAAATAAATTGTTTAGTTCAAAATACATATTAAATTAAGCGATAGTTTTTAATAATTCCAAATACTTATTAGCAAACAAATTATCAGCAACAAAGCATTTTATTCTCACTGTAAGTGAAATAATTTATTAATTTAACATTAACAAAATCCTGTACTTTCCCAATCAATTAATAATAGAAAAAAGGAAATATTAAAATGGGTTTTAATCTTTTACCAAAAGAGTATGAATTCTTCGATATGTTCGACAGTTTGGCAGCACATTGTGTAACTGCCTCGAAGCAATTTCAAGAGAACATGAGTAAATCTGTTTTTAGCGATGAAGATGTAAAAAAGATTAAAGAGATTGAGCGAACAGCAGACAGCATTGTGTTTAACATTGTGGAGAAATTAAACAAAACCTTTATTACCCCGATCGACAGAGAAGACATTCACGAACTTGCTCACGAACTAGACAGCGTGATTGATTACATTCTGAAAGTTTCCAACCACATGAAAGTTTATAAGATCACAGATATTAATCCAAGATTTAGAGAAGAAGTAAAACTAATTGATAGATCTGTCGAAGCACTATCGAAAGCTGTAAATGGATTACGTAATACAAAAGATGCAAAAAAAATTATGCGGTACTGCAACGAAGTAAATTTAATTGAAGACGAAGGTGATCAACTTAAGAATGATGTTATGGCTGAGTTGTTTGGCGGCGAGACGGATGCAATTTACATTATGAAATGGAAAGACATTTTTCAAACCTCGGAAAAAGTTTTGGATCAGTGCGACGATGTTTCCAAAATAGTTGAATCCATTTTAGTGAAACAGGCTTAAGCATGACTATTGCAGTAATCCTACTAATAATTCTGGCTTTATTCTTCGACTTTTTAAATGGATTTCATGATGCTGCTAATTCAGTAGCAACCGTAGTTTCAACTCGAGTGTTATCGCCCCGTAATGCCGTTATATGGGCTGCATTTTTTAACTTCATAGCATTTTTAGTTTTTGGTCTTCATGTTGCCGGAACAATCGGCAAAGGAATTATTGATATCAAAATTATGGACTCATCAATAATTTTTGCAACGTTGATGGGAGCTTGTATTTGGAACATTATCACTTGGTACTTTGGATTGCCTACAAGTTCATCTCATGCTCTTATCGGAGGTTTAATGGGAGCGGCTCTTGTTAAAGCTGGTCCTGGATCTCTGATGGGAAGTGGGATTTTTAAGACTGTAATTTTTATTTTCATTTCACCAACATTAGGGTTAATTCTTGGTGTTGGACTAGGTGTGCTTGTTTATAATCTATTTCGTAAAAGTCATCCGATGAAAGTAGATCATATTTTTAGAAAAGGACAATTAATTTCAGCCGCTGCTTACAGTTTAGGTCATGGTGGAAATGATGCTCAGAAAACAATGGGTATTATTGCAGGACTTCTTTTCAGTGCAGGTATTCTTCAAAAGTTTGATAGTCCTGGAGATATTCCGCTTTGGGTTGTTCTTTCCTGTCATGCAGCAATAGCTTTGGGTACAATGTTCGGCGGATGGAGAATTGTTAAAACGATGGGACAAAAAGTTGCCAAGCTTAGACCGGTTGACGGTTTTTGTGCGGAGCTTGGTGCAGCAACAACATTATTCATTTCAACCGGACTCGGAGTTCCGGTAAGTACAACTCACACGATCACCGGTTCAATAATGGGTGTTGGTTCTATTAAAGGATTAACAAATGTAAAATGGGGAGTTGCAGGCAAAATTATTTGGGCTTGGATTTTAACTATTCCACTTTCTGCCGGAGTTTCGGCTTTATCTTATTGTATTATAAAACTGTTTTAATAAAACACTAATCCCACTACGTACTGCTAACTTCTATCTTCAAACTCATTTTCTTATATTTGTTCATAAAGTATAAAAAATAAATAGAGAAAAACCCTTGCCAATTAAAATCGAATCTCCAACAATTATTTCCGCTGCAGGAAATAAACCTAAAATTATCGAAGAGTTTATTGGCAATGTAAATTCCAAAACAAACTCGGTTAGTGTTGCAAGGATGAAAAGTCCTGGTGGTTGGATTGAACCTGGGCAGAAACCTGAATTTGATGAATACACTCTTGTGTTAAAAGGAATGTTAAGGGTTACCACAAAAAATTCTGTTATTGATGTTAAAGAAGGACAAGCTATTATTGTGAATAAGGGTGAATGGGTTCAATACAGTTCTCCTGATGTTGACGGTGCTGAATATATTGCAGTTTGTCTCCCAGCATTTTCACCCAGTATTGTTCACAGAGATGAATAAATTCCTCGGTTAGGAAACGACTTTTCCTTCCAAGATCAAAAAGTTTTTATATTCGTATCTATAAAATAGTGAGGTATGCAATCGCAAAGAATCAAAATGAAACGGTAGAGAAAATTGTATCGCTGGCAAAGCGGAGAGGATTTGTATTTCAATCGTCGGAAATTTACGGCGGATTAAACGGCTGCTGGGATTACGGTCCACTTGGTGTTGAACTTCTGAAAAATGTAAAAGAAGAATGGTGGAAAGCAATGACCTACCGCGAAGATATTGAAGGATTGGACGCTTCCATTCTAATGCATCCGCGAGTATGGGAAGCAAGCGGGCATGTTGAAAACTTTAGCGATCCGATGATTGACTGCAAACAATGTAAAGCAAGATTTAGATTAGATACACTTACAGAATTGATTAGTGATAAGAACAAAGAAAAAGCTTTAAAAGAATTTGATGCTGCAATTCTATCCAAAGAAGGTTCACTCGAAGAAAAATTTAATTCTATTCTTGAAGATCAATTATCTGCAATAAATCTTTTAGCTTTGCTCGGATGTCCTCAATGCGGCAATAAAGGAACATTTACACAACCGCGTAAATTTAATCTGATGTTCAAAACTTTTCTCGGGCCGGTTGATGATTCTTCCAACATTATTTATCTCCGTCCAGAAACTGCTCAAGGAATATTTGTAAACTTTCTGAATGTTGCAAACTCAAGCCGGCAAAAACTTCCGTTTGGAATTGCACAGATCGGAAAAGCATTCCGTAATGAGATCAATACAAAAAATTTCTTATTCCGGACACGCGAGTTTGAACAAATGGAAATGCAATATTTCTGCAAACCTGGGTCAGACAAACAACATTACGATGAATGGAAAGAAAGAAGAATTGAATGGTTCAAATCATTGGGAATGACCGCAAGTAAATTACGTTTTCATGATCATCCAAAAGATAAACTTGCTCACTATGCAAAAGAAGCAACAGACATCGAATATGAATTCCCATTTGGTTGGGGTGAGATTGAAGGGATTCACAACAGAACCGATTTTGATTTAGGAAGACATCAGGAATTCTCAGGTAAATCCCAGCAATATTTTGATGACGAGACAAAAGAGAAATTCATTCCGTACATAATAGAAACATCAGCCGGTGCAAGCCGTTCATTCATGGCATTTTTGGTTGATGCTTATTACGAAGAACAAGTAAAAGATGAAGTTCGCAATGTTTTAAGGTTCCATCCTAAATTAGCACCGATCAAAGCGGCAATTCTTCCGTTAGTAAACAAAGACGGAATGCCGGAGATCGCACGTAAAATAGAAGCCGATCTTCGTTCTTACCTTAGAATTTTTTATGATGATAAAGGTGCGGTTGGTCGCCGCTATAGAAGAATGGATGAAGTAGGAACGCCATTCTGCATTACTGTTGATACTCAAACTTTGCAAGATGAAACCGTAACGGTAAGAGAACGCGATACGATGGAACAGATCAGAATTTCTATTAGCAAATTGCTGAATTATTTATCAGAGAAGTTGAGATAATTTATTTTTCGAGACGCGATTTATCAAGTCTTTTTTTTATTTGAGACTCGATAAATCGAGTCTCTACATTAACCCCACCGAAATATTTTTCCGTTCGATTTAACTTTTCCTATTTTCAGTCGTATCATTAATTGAAAAAAGAAAATACTGCATGCAGGACCAAATTCATATTGAACAGCTGAACGAGTTAATTCTTAAAGCGAATAATGGTGACACCAAAGCTTTTGAAGTGATTGTTAGAAATTACCACAAGTTCGGCTATGCAGTTGCATTCAAAATATTATACAACGAAGAAGAGGCTAAAGATGTTGTTCAAGAATGTTTTATTAGAATATGGAAGCACTTAAATGAGTATGATAAGAAAATAAAATTTACTACCTGGATGTATAAGATCGTTGTAAACTTATGTTTCGACAAATTGAAATCACAAAAACGGAGAAGAAATATTTTTAAGAATCTTGATGAAAATTCTGTTATTAATACTCCGAGCGGAATTGATCTTGAAAAGGAATTAATCAATAAAGAACTGGCTGCGATGATAAAACATTTTGCAAGTGGGTTGTCGGAAAAACAAAAGACAGTTTTTATTCTTAGAGATATGGAAGATTTATCAATCGAAGAAGTTTCGGGAATAATGAATATATCTTCGGGCTCTGTTAAAACGAATCTTTTTTATGCAAGACAAAGTATTAGAAAGAAAATAATAGAATGGGAAAATTAAAAATGAACTGCAGACAGATAAAGAAATTAATCTTCTCAAAACGATTAGATGAATTTACACCGGCTGAAAAAAGTATAATTGAAAAACATATTTCTTCATGTGGTGAATGTAAAAATATTTGTGAGTCGGTTCAGAGGGCAGAAAGCGTGCTTATTAAAATGAAAACAAAGCATCCGAGTCTAGATAACGAAGAAATTCTCATCGACTCAATTATGCGAAAAATTAACAATAAGTCCCTCATTCTAAAACATGCGAATGAATTTTATTTTTTTGAAAAACTAATACTATTCGTTTCTCTAAAACCAGTACGATACGCCTTAACAGCGATCTTATTTATAATGGTGTCACTTTATATGTTCGAAGAGTATTCTGCAGTAAAAAATATTACTCATCTAGAAAGTCAATTGAACTATACCGCACAAGGTAATAATTCAAAAGCCGAGATTATTTCTTTTGATAATGATATGCTTAAATTTTTTTACGATACGTACAAATTTGCTAGCGGCAATTCATCTTACGTTAAGTTGTCCAAAGATTTACTTTTGGTAAATAAAAAGGATTTAAGAAATCTTTTATTTGATTATGAAAGATTAGATGAACCTACAAAAACTAAAATTAAATCATTACAAAGTGAGTTGTTAAATCAAAAAGATATAATCTTTTCGGAAATAGAAACCGCTAAGATGAAGGCACTTCAACTTGAAATCGAAAGATTAAATAATGAACTGCAAAAAATTAAAATACAGAGGAAAATAAAATGAAGATGAAATATTATTTGGCATTTTTAACGTTTGTGTTGAGTATGATATTAAACTTTTCCGGATGTAGAGAATATAAAACCACCACAAAAATTAACAGCGATGGATCATGCGTAAGAACAGTTATTGTTAAGGATAAATCAATTATACCGGATAGTATTGTATTTCCAATTCCCGCAGATAATAGTTGGAAGATAGAAAGAACAAAAGCTAAGGATGATACAACTCAAACAGTTTATACAGCAACAAAATATTATGCCGATGTCAATGACATCAATAATGAATATAAGAACAAAGAAAAAATCGGTCTCCATGTTAATCTGGATAAGAAGTTTAAATGGTTTTACTCTTACTTTGATTATGAAGAAGTCTATCATTCATTTTTTCCATTCAGAAAGATTCTCTTAAAAGATTTTCTTACGCCTAATGAATATGAACTTTATCTAAAAAATGATACAACCAAAGTTTTCAAGCAAAGACTGAATAAATATGCGGAAGAAAATTATTTCGAATATTTCTTTGATGAATTTCTAGTATTGTTAGAAAAAAATAAAATTGCAGATCTAACTCCGGAGTATGTCGCTTCTAAGAAAAATATTATTAAAGAGCACATTGATGAATATGGAGACAAAACCGAAAAACTAATGAAGTATATGGAAAGAGTTCTTGGAACAAAATCCGTCTGGAAATTAAGAGATGGAATTGACAACATTGTTAAAACGATCTTAGAAAAGATGGATCATTTCAGCACTGCAAATGGTTCTTATAAAAACGAAGTAACCATGCCTGGTATAATCTTAAATACAAATGCTAAAACTGTTGAAGGTAATAAAGTTAATTGGGGATTTGATGAAAATAGATTTTGCTACGAAGACTTTACTATGATGGTTCAATCAAGAGTTATAAATGTTTGGGCGTTTGTTGTTAGCGGAGTTATTGTTCTTGTAGTTATTATCTTGTTGCTACTGCCCAAGTTCAAGAAGAAATAAACAATATTAATTTACTCCAAACCAATCGAGGCAGGATTTATCAACTTGTTGATTTTCATTCTTTAATTTATATGAAGGAATATCATACTGCTCACCGAAGAGGATTAATTTTTTCTTTGATTCATTTTCCATTTTAAAACAAGGACCAAGTGCTTCGGGAATAGTTTTAAGAACGGCGCTGGAATTTAGCGTGCGCATAATATCGGAAAGAATTTGGTCGTCGGCATAAAATCTTATCAATGCACTTAAACTTCCGTTTGAGATGACCAAAGATTCTTTCAGACATCGGAAACGAGATCACGCATAAAATCATCAAGAGATTTTTTCCAATTTGAGTTTTTTAGAATTGTATAATAAAATCCAATAGTGATTGAGATACTATTTTTTATACCGTGGCATGGTTATGAACGGGTATAACTTATGGAGACCTCTGAATTATTGTAACACTGTCACTCTGAACGAAGTGAAGAGTCTCTTTACGTTCTAAAATTGAGTTGTTTCACTTCGTTCAACATGACAATTGTTAATTTTTCAGAGGTCTCTTATGATAATTCTAAGTGCGTATTAAAAATAACTTTTGTAAAACGAAGTCGTCTTATTATTCACAAAAAAGGAAGAATTTCGTAATTTAACAAACCCAAAAACCTCTTAAAGACAAATCAATTAATTTATAAGGAGCGGATTTAATGAAACGCAAACTCATAATATTTTTTATGCTAATGGGATTTATTAGCATAACAGCTCAGTCTAATAAGATTCTCTATGAACAGTATAAGCTTGATAACGGATTGAGTGTAATCTTACATAAAGATAATACAAATCCAATTGTTCATGTGTCTGTGCTTTACCATGTTGGAAGTAAAAATGAAGACCCCGCAAGAACAGGTTTTGCTCACTTCTTTGAACATTTAATGTTTGAAGGTTCACCTAACATAAAACGCGGCGAGTATATGAAAATAGTTGAATCATCCGGAGGAAATTTAAATGCTAATACTTCTTTTGATAGAACATATTATTATGAAAATCTTCCGTCAAATCAGCTTGAGCTTGGTTTGTATATGGAATCAGAAAGAATGTTTCAATTAAAGATTGATAGCATAGGGGTAGAAACACAACGTAAAGTAGTTAAAGAAGAAAGAAAACAGTCATTAGATAACAGACCTTACGGAACTTTAGTAGAGAAAATATTCAGCAATGCTTACAAAGTTCATCCATATAGATGGATGCCGATCGGTTCAGCACAATATATTGATCAAGCAATAATAGATGAGTTTATTGCCTTTTATAAAAAATTCTATGTTCCAAATAATGCTACCTTAACAATCGCCGGCGATATTGATGTTCCCAAAACAAAAGAATTGATAAAAAAATATTTTGGTGAAATCCCTTTGGGGAAAGAAGAGATTGTACGTCCTAAAGAAGTTGAACCGGCAAAAACAGCAGAGGTTAGAGAAATAGTTTACGATAAAGTTCAGCTTCCATTAGTAGCGCAAGCTTATCACATGCCTGCTCAAGGTACACCGGATTATTACGCACTAAGTATGTTGACTACTCTTTTATCCGGCGGGGAAAGTTCAAGATTCACAAAAGAAATTAAAGACAAACAACAAAAAGCAATGCAAGTAGGATCAGTTCCATTTGCTCTTGAAGATCCGGGTTTATTCATAACTTTTGGCTTATGTAATGTTGGCGGTAAAGCAGAAGATTTGGAAACTGCAATTGATAACGAAATTGATAAAGTTAAAAAAGATTTAGTTGGTGAAACGGAATTTCAAAAAGTGAAGAATCAAATTGAAAGCAGTTTTGTAACAAGATATTCAACTGTTGCAGGTATCGGAGAAAGTCTTGCTGATTATTCGGTTTACTATGGCGATCCAAATCTTATCAATACTGAAATTCAGCGTTTTATGAAAGTCACACGCGAAGATTTAAAACGAGTTGCAAATAAATATTTAACAAAAGAAAACAGAATTGTTCTTTATTATCTGCCTAAGTCAATGGAAAAGAAATAAGATTGTTTTTCTAATTAGTTCAGAGTCAATTAAAAATTTGAAAACATAATGGAGTTAAAATGAAACGTATTCTGATATTAATTTTATTCTTGAGCATGGCAGCAATATCTTTTGCTCAAGTTGATAGAACAAAATTTCCTCAAGCCGGACCGGCGCCGGAAGTTAAAATAGGCAATGCAGAATCTTTTGTGTTACCAAATGGTCTCAAAGTATTTGTAGTTGAAAATCATAAACTGCCTAAAGTTACATTTAGCTTAATGTTAGATCGGGACCCAATAGTAGAGGGCAAGAATGCAGGATATACATCAGCTGCGGGCGAGTTATTACGTAAAGGAACAAAGAACAGACCTAAAGATAAACTTGAACAAGAAATAGATTTTCTCGGTGCAGATTTATCTACATCTTCTACAAGTGTTTTCGCTTCAGGGTTATCTAAGTACACGGATAAGATTATGAATATTATGGCAGATGTAATTTTGAACCCAGATTTTAAGCAAGAAGAACTTGATAAGATTACCAAAGAAACTTTGTCGAATTTAGCTTATTCAAAAGATGATCCTGATGCAATTTCTAACCGAGTTAAGCAGACATTGATATTTGGTAAAGAACATCCTTACGGTGAATTCGAAACTGAAGAAAGTATTAAATCAGTAACACTTGATATGTGTAACAAATATTATGAAACGTATTTTAGACCTAACATAGCTTACTTAGCAATCGTTGGTGATATCAACAAAGCAAAAGCAAAATCGCTTGTGGAAAAATATCTTGGCAAATGGCAGAAAAAAGATGTCCCTAAAAATACTTTCGCCAATCCTAAAGCACCAATTGTAAATAAAGTTGCATTAGTTGACAGATCAAACTCAGTTCAATCTGTTGTATCTATTTGTTATCCGGTTGATTTGGCAATTGGAAGTGAAGATGCAATGAAAGCGAAAGTTGCCAATTCAATTCTTGGAGGCAGCGCTACCGGAAGATTATTTATGAATCTTAGAGAAAGCAAAGCATATACTTACGGAGCTTACTCAAGTTTAAATCCCGATAAACTTATTGGAAGTTTTAGTGCTTCAGCAAAAGTTAGAAATGTTGTTACCGATAGTGCAATTACAGAAATATTTATTGAGATGAAAAAAATAAGAAACGAAAAAGTATCCGAGAAAGAACTACAAAGTGCTAAAAATTTATTATCGGGAAATTTTATCCGTAGTTTAGAACAGCCATCAACTATTGCAGGTTTTGCTATCAATACAGCACTTTATAATCTTCCAAAAGATTATTACAAAAATTATTTAAAAAATATAAATGCAGTTACAGTTGATGATGTTCAAATGATGGCTAAAAAATATATCAAACCAAATAACGCAATCGTTTTTGTTGTTGGAAACGGCGAAGAAGTTGCCAAGAACCTTTCCAAATTTAGTGTCAGTGGAAAAATTGATTACTATGATGTTTTTGGCGAGAAGATTGACCCAAATGTAAAAAAAGTGCCTGAAGGAGTTACGGTAGATTTGGTTTTAAATAAATATATTGAAGTAATCGGCGGCAAAGAAAATATTCTTAAAGTGAAAGACAGGACTACTAAAATGTCTGGAGCCATGCAGGGAATGAATATTACAATGACTCAAACACAAAAAGCTCCAAACAAATCCTATACATTAATTGATTTTGGAGTTGGGCAACAAATAATGGTCTTTGACGGAAAGAAGGGAAAGATTAGTGCTATGGGACAGGAACAACCGATGCCTGTAGAACAAGTAGAACAAATGAAATTTCGCTCTCTCTATTCCATGCTGGAATACAAAGAGAATGGAATTAAATATGAATTAACCGGAATGGAAACAATTAATAATAAAGATGCTTATCGTGTTACATCCACATATCCATCCGGCAAGAAGGGAACAAATTATTATGATGTAAATACCGGATTACTTTTAAGACTGATTTCTGAACAAGGCAGCGGGGTGCAGACAGTTGATTTTGATGACTACCGTGATGTTCAAGGTGTTAAATATGCATTTAAGTTGAGCGTCGGTACGCCGAACGGTGTGCTCGAGATGGTTGCCACTTCGGTCGAAGTGAACACTAACCCAAATGATTCCCTCTTTGAAGTAAAATAAACCATACTTAATAAACCCAAGAAGCCCAACTTTTTCGTAAAAGCTGGGCTTCTTTTTTTTCTGCAAATTATTTTTTTATTGAACGGAACTTTTATAAGTTTGGAAACGACTTATACAATAAATGTTTCCATTGGAACCATTATTGGACAAACGGTGTTTTGAACAAAAGAATTAACAAGAGAAAAAATGACTAGAGATGTTGAAATAAAAGAAAGAATTCTTCAAACAACTAAAGAAATGTTTTATAAGTACGGTTATTCAAAAGTAACAATGGAAGAAATAGCTGCTGATCTTGGGATAAGCAAGAGAACTCTTTATAAACATTTCTCTAACAAAGAACATATTTTAAAAGAAATTGTTAACGGCGCCAAATGCGAAATAGAAGCATATGTTGAAAATTTAATTGATGATAAAAAAACAGAATTTATTACGAAGCTTCAAAATTTTATGGCGTTTGTAGTGTCACATTTTTCCCGTCTATCAAATCCGATTGTGCAAGACCTAGTAAAAAACCAACCGGAAGTTTGGAAAGAGATTCAGGAATTCCGTAAAAAGAATGCGCATGATTGTTTCACTAGATTAATTCAACAGGGAATTAGAAGTGGTGTCTTCAGAGATGATATTAACAGCGAAGTAGTTACTCTGCTCTATTTCTCTGCTGTTCATGGTATGATAAATTTGGAAACACTTTCGCAATTACCAATAACTGCCGATGAAGCATATAAGATTATTGTTAGAGTTTTATTTGAAGGAATATTTACAAGCGAAGGCAGAAAAAAATTCAAGAACAAAATAAAATAAATATGGAGAAGCAATAATATGTACAGATCTAATCGTAATTTAATTTTTTGGATTGCTATCTTACTATTGTTCAATTTTAAAATTTATGCTCAAGAGAAACTTTCTCTTACAGTTGAACAAGCAATCGAAATCGGTTTGCAGAATAGTAAAACACTTCACTCATCGCTAATGAAAGTAAAATCTGCCGACGCCAGAATAAGTGAAATGAATGCTATGAGATTACCTTCACTAAAACTCTCAGCCGGTTACAGAAAACTTAGCAGTGTTGAAGCTTTTTCAATTCAAGGTCCGACCGGTCCAATTACAATTGCACCATCTATTCTCGATAACTACTCTACAACATTAACGCTGTCTCAACCATTGTTTACCGGATTTAGATTATTGAGCAATTCAAACATTGCAGAGTACACTGCCGGTTCTACAAATGAAGAATATAACAAAGATAAGGTAGAGCTTGTATTCAATATTAAGAACGCATATTGGTCATTATTCAAAGCAACGCAGTTGAAAAAAGTAATGGATGATAATGTGCTTATGGTAAAAGCTCATCTTGATGACGCAAAAAATTTAATGAAAGTTGGAATGATGACTCAAAACGACGTACTAAAATTAGATGTTCAACTTTCCGATATGATGTTCAAACAAATTGATGCAGAGAACGCAGTAAAACTTTCTATTGTAGCGTTGAACAGTGTATTAAGTATTCCGCTAACAACAAACATTGAAATAATATCTTCGGCAAATTTAACTACGGCTAATTACAGTGAATTAAATAAATTAATCGGTGATGCAGTTGAACAGCGTCCGGAAATAAAATCTGCAGACTATCGCATTAAAGCAAGCGAAGCCGGTGTAACAATGGCAAGGTCATCATGGTATCCACAAATTAGTTTGTATGGAAATTATTATTACAGCCGACCTAATCAGAGAATATTTCCTTCCAAAGATGAATTTAAAGATACTTGGGATGCCGGCGTAAACTTGAGTCTTAACGTTTGGGATTGGCTAACCACAGCTCATCAAACAGAACAAGCACAAGCAACTTTGGCTCAAGCAGTTGATGGAATAGGAATTATAAAAGACAACATTACGCTTGAAGTCACTCAGAATTATTTGAGTATTAATCAGGCAAAAAGAAAAATTGATATTTCAGAATTAACAGTTAAGCAAGCAACAGAAAATATGAGAATGACTGCAGATAAATTTAAGAACGGACTTGCACTCAGTTCTGACGTAATTGATGCAGAAACTTCGCAATCAACGGCTAAAATAAATTATACTAATTCAATTGTTGATTATGAACTTGCAAAAGCAAGATTAGATAAATCAATCGGTAAATAAAAATTTAATTATTTGGAGATATAAATCATGAAGCAATGGAAAGCAATAGTTTCGGTGATAATGATTTTTGTAATCATAATTGCCGTACTGTTTATGAACAAAAAAAAAATGGCTGCAACTACAGCCGGCGGAATAAAAGATGTTTATTACGTCTCGGTTGATAAAGTTGCAAAGAAAAATCTATCAGAAACTTTATCACTTGTTGGAAATATTACTGCTAACAATGATGTAAATATTATTTCGGAAGCAGCCGGAAAAATTACAGCAGTGTTTACAAAAGTCGGCGATTATAAACAAGCCGGCTCGGTTCTGTTTCAAGTTGATGATGAATTAAAGAAAGCCGCTTTCATGAGTGCCGAAGCTAATTATGAAAAAGCAAAAAAGGATTATGAGAGATTTAAAACTCTGCATCAGCAAAAATCAGTTTCTGATTCTCAATTAGATCAGGCAAAACTTGGTGCTGCTATGGCTGAAGCACAATACATAACTGCAAAAAGACAATTGGATGATACACAAATTAAAACGCCGATCTCCGGTTATGTATCAGCACGTTACGTTGATGTAGGTTCAATGGTTCAAGGTGCACCGCAGCCGACTCTTGTTGCTAACATTGTTGATATCGGTAGATTAAAAGTAAAACTTAATCTCGCCGAAAGAGATGCATTCCTTATTAAAACGGGAGATCAAGTTAAAGTTACAGTTGATGTTTATCCTGGTGTAACTTTTAACGGAAGGATCGAATCAATCAGTTCAAAAGGCGACGAGTCACACACTTATCCGGTAGAGATTATCATAAATAATGAAAGCGCACATCCGCTCAAAGCAAGTATGTTTGCTCGAGTTGAATTTACTTCTTTAAAAAATAGAGAAACTATTGTCATCCCTCGTGAATCGTTAGTAGGAAGCGTTAAAGAACCGCAAGTCTTTGTTATTGAAAATGGAATTGCAAAGCTCCGCAATTTAACGGTCGGCAGCCAATCCGGAATTTATATTCAAGTATTGCAAGGATTGATGGAAGGCGAAACGATTGTTGTAAACGGACAAAATAATTTAGTGGATAATTTAAAGGTTGAGATACTTAATAAGTAAAAAGGATTTTTAAAATGACAATTACAGAATTATCAATAAAAAGACCGTCGCTGGTAATCATTGTTTTTTCTGCGCTGATTGTGTTGGGTCTGTTTGCATTTCGCCAGTTGAAATATGAATTGCTGCCCAAAATTTCTCCGCCGATTATAACAATTACAACAATTTATCCTGGTGCATCTCCAAATGAAGTTGAAACCGGTGTTACAAAACCGATTGAAGATGCTGTTTCCGGAATGGATAAAGTAACGAATGTGCGCTCCTCATCCTCCGAAGGTGTATCGTTTGTTACCGTAGAACTTTTACAATCAGCCAATACAGATATTTCTCTTCAGGATGCTCAAAGAAAAGTTGGACAAATTACATCACAACTACCGTCAGGCACAAAAGCTCCAACAATTTCTAAGTTTGCATTAGATGAAATCCCCATATTAAGAATGGGTATTTCTGCTGATATGGATTCAAGAAAATTTTATCAATTTGCAAAAGATAAAATTCAACCTTTACTTTCACGTGTACCGGGAGTTGGGCAGATTGTACTTCTCGGCGGAGAAGAACGCGAAATAAAAGTCAATTTAGATCTGCAGAAACTTAGAGCTTACGGTTTATCAATTCCGCAAGTTACACAAGTGATTAAAACAGCAAACCTGGATTTTCCTACCGGAAAGATTAAAGATAAAGACGGTCAGTTCATTGTTCGTATTGCCGGAAAATTAACATCGGTTGAAGATTTAAAAAATCTTACAATAGGAGAATCGAGATTAGGCGGCGAGATAAAACTTTCAGCAGTTGCCGAAGTTGAAGATGGAATTAAAGATTATACAAATATTGCGCGGATTAATTTCCGTAATACTATCGGAGTTATTCTACAAAAACAAAACGATGCAAACGCAGTTGAAGTTTCAAGACTTGTAAGAAAAGAAATTGAAAGAATTGAAAGCGTTTACAAATCGAATAATTTAAAATTTGAAATCGCTCAAGATGGCTCGCTCTTCACAATAGATGCGGCGAACGCGGTAAAGAGCGATTTGGCTCTTGCGGTTTTACTCGTTTCGATTGTAATGTTAATGTTCTTGCACAGCGTAAGAAATTCATTGATCGTTCTCGTGGCAATTCCGTGCTCACTTATTTCAACTTTTATTGCGATTTGGGCGCTCGGATTTTCTCTGAACTTAATGACCTTACTCGGACTCTCTCTTGTTGTAGGTATCCTTGTGGATGACTCGATTGTAGTTTTGGAAAATATTTATCACCATTTGGAAAAAGGGGAAGAGAGCAGGGTTGCGGCTTTACGCGGTAGAAATGAAATCGGTTTTGCCGCTCTTGCAATAACATTTGTTGATGTTGCAGTTTTTCTTCCGCTAACTTTAGTAGGCGGGATGGTTGGAAATATCTTACGAGAATTCTCAGCAGTAATTGTAGTTTCTACTTTAATGAGCTTGTTCGTTTCGTTTACCGTTACTCCGATGCTTGCATCAAGATTTGCAAAATTAGAAAGACTTTCTTCGAGAACATTGCTGGGAAGTTTTGCCGTCTGGTTCGAAAAGAAATTTAAGCAGCTTACAGAAAATTATATTGTTCTATTAAAGTGGGCATTAAAGAATAGAATAAAAGTTGCTCTGTTAACCATTGCGGCTTTTATAGCAACATTTGCGCTGATCCCTCTCGGATTTATTGGAGCTGAGTTTATGACTCAAACGGATCGCGGAGAATTTTCTGTTTCATTAGAATTAGCTCCGGGTACAACAATCGAGCAGACAAATATAGCTTCACAGAAAGTTGAAAAGATGATTGGTAAAATGCCGGAAGTTGAAAGAATGTATTCTAATGTTGGTGTTTCTTCCGAAGGCTTAGTCGGCTTCTCATCGAGCAATACAACGGAAATCACTGTTACTCTTGTTCCGAGGAATCAAAGAATTAAATCTACAGACCAAGTTGGAAATGAAATTAAACAAATGGTACAAACAATTCCCGGTGTAAAAGTGCGTGTTAATCCGATTGGTATTTTTGGAGTAGCAAATCAGACTCCGATAATGTTAATCATTAATGGTCCGAACTATGCTGACGTAGTAAAAACCGCTCATGAAATTCAAAATATTGTGAAAATAATTCCCGGAACCGCTGATGTTCGTCTTTCCGCAGAAGATGGCAATCCGGAAACAAGAATAGAAATTGACAGAAGAAAATTAACTAGCTTCGGATTATCTGTAGCTGAAATTGGGCAAGCTCTTCAGATTGCGCTTACCGGCGATGATGATTCAAAGCTCCGTGATGGCGACACGGAATACGATATTAGAATTGCTCTCGATCAATTTGATCGTTCTAAAACCGATAATCTTGGCAACATCAGTTTTATGAATAAAAAGGGACAGCAAATTTATTTGAAACAATTTGCAAATATTTACCGTGCAACAGGTCCAACAAAATTATCACGTGATTCAAGAAGTCCCGCCGTTACAGTTTATGCCCAGGTTCAAGGTGGAAGAACTACCGGTGCAATTTCGCAGGACATGGAAAAACAATTTAAGAATTATAAATTTCCTTCAGGAGTAACTTATTCGTTCCAGGGAGACGTTAAGAATCAACGCGAATCTTTTGGAGATTTAGGTCTTGCTATGCTTGCGGCAATTCTATTTACTTACATGGTTATGGTTGCATTGTACGATTCGTTTATCTATCCGTTTGTAATTTTATTTTCGATTCCACTTGCAATGATAGGTGCATTATTGGCGCTTGGTTTAACTTTGAAAGCGTTGAGTTTATTTACAATACTTGGAATCATCATGCTTACAGGACTTGTTGCCAAGAATGCAATTCTCTTGGTAGATCGAACTAATTTTATGCGCGCTCAAGGTGAAAGCGTTTTTGATGCATTGATTGATGGCGTAAGAATGAGAATTAGACCGATCTTTATGACGACTTTGACAATGATTTTTGCTATGACACCGATTGCACTTTCAACAAGTTCCGGTGCTGAATGGAAATCCGGTTTAGCTTGGGCATTAATCGGCGGATTAATAAGTTCGCTTCTTTTAACATTGATCATCGTTCCGCTTGTTTATACTAAAGTTGAAGAATACCGCGTAAGAGTTCCTATTCTATTCAAAAAAGTAAGTGAACTTTTAAGAATTAGGAAAAGAAGTGTAATCCCGAACTCTGTTGCGGAAGATTTGGGATTGAGTAAATAAAAAACCAACTTATTTATAAACCGCAATCCGTCCGATTGCGGTTTTTTTATTACATAAATGCTTATGAAAAAATATTCAGTAATTGTATTCGATTTAGGAAATGTTCTGCTTCCGTTTGATTATTCGAAACCAATAAGTTATTTCAACGGACTTAAAAAAGGATTGGGCGACAATTTTATAAAGTTGTATATGGATAACTATCACGTTCACAGAGAATTTGAAGGCGGTATATTAAGCGAGGAACAATATTTAAGAACGGTGTTAACGTGGCTTGAACATACTGTTACCGAAGAACAATTCTGTAAAATATTTTCCGATATTTTTACAGTGAACCAAAATGTTGTTGAGTTAATACCATTACTAAAAGAAAAATACAAAGTAGTTCTGCTTTCCAATACTAACAGTATTCATAAACGTTACGGCTACGGTCATCTTGATTTTCTAAAATGGTTCGATCAGATCTTTCTTTCACACGAAATTGGCGCTGTAAAGCCGGAAGAAAAAATTTACCGAACTGTTGAAGCATATACGCAAAAAAAATCTTCAGAACATTTTTTTATTGATGATATTCAAGAATATGTTGATGGAGCTAAAAAGTGCGGCTGGGATGGTGTTCAATTTAAGAATTATGAACAGTTTTTAATTGATCTTAAAACGAAAAATATTTTATTGCCATGAAGCCCATATTGATGGTTGGTATCCTATAGTAACTTCTTTTCCATTTCTAACAATTGGTGTTCTTAACAGAAGCGGGTCGTTTAACAATTCTTCTTCTATATTATAAACCATGTATTGAAGATTTCGTTTCTTGAATTGCTTTCCTTCACGGTCAATCAGCTCTTCTAACGGAATAACACGGATAATATTTTCAAGTTCTCCTTTTGCCAAACCTTTTTCATTCAGATCACGGAAATGAAACTGAATTCTTCTTTCCTTAAAATATCGTTCAGCTTTCCGGGTATCACTGCAGCTTTTTACACCTATTATTTGAATGTTCATAATAATTCCTTCAGATGCATTGATACTTCATTGTTTAGAGACTTCAAAAAGTTTATTTTTCTTTTGAACAATTATAAATAAATGACAGGAAACTTATGCAGCAACTAAAAAATATTTTATTCATCATAATTGGAATCACCACCATGAGCTGTTCCACTAATCAAAAAAATAAAGAAGATAATTTTAAATACTCAACCGAACAATTTGCTGATCTAAGAATCCAGCGTTATCAAGTGCCGGGTTTTGAAGAACTCAGTTTAAGACAGAAACAGCTTACATATTATTTATATCAAGCATCGCTTTCAGGGCGCGATATGATTTATGATCAAAACTACAAACATAATTTATATATTCGGCGAACACTTGAGGGAATAATAAAAACTTATGACGGTGATAAATCTACACCGGATTTTCAAAAATTCATGACGTACGTAAAAAGAGTTTGGTTCTCCAATGGGATACATCATCATTACTCCAACAAAAAAATTATTCCGGAATTTTCGAAAGAATATTTTGCTCGACTCATATCTGGAACAGATGAGTACGAACTACCGCTCCAAAACATGGATACGCCAAGCGATCTTATAAAAAAACTCACGCCGATACTTTTCGATCCTAAAATTGACGGAATGAAAGTCAATCAAGATCCAAATGTAGATATGATTAAATCCTCTGCAGTAAACTTTTATGAAGGAGTAACACAAAAAGAGGTTGAAGCTTTTTATAAAAAAATTGTAGATCCAAAAGATTTGGAACCGGTTTCTTACGGATTGAATTCAAAACTGTTGAGAGAAAAAGGAGAAGTGTTTGAACGGCATTGGAAAGCAAACAGTATGTATGCAGCGCCGATTCAAAAAATTATCTATTGGTTAGGAAAAGCAGTTGAAGTAGCTGAAAATGAACAACAAAAAAAATGTTTCCAACTTCTGATAGAGTATTATGAAACCGGTGATCTAAAAAAATGGGACGAATACAACACCGCTTGGGTAAAAGACACTACTTCAGTGGTTGATTTTGTAAATGGATTTATAGAAACATATAACGATCCCCTTGGTTACCGCGCTAATTATGAATCCATTGTTTCCATCAAAGATAACGAAGCAACTAAACGCATTAAAGCAATCAGTGACAATGCTCAGTGGTTCGAAGATAATTCTCCGATATTGGCAGAGCATAAAAAGAAAAAGGTTAAGGGTATTAGCGCAAAAGTAATTACTGTTGTAGTTGAATCCGGTGATGCTTCACCGTCAACACCTATTGGTATAAATTTACCGAATGCAAATTGGATCCGTAAAGAACACGGTTCAAAATCAGTTAATCTTGGAAACATTGTTCATTCATATAATATGTTTGCAAATACAAGCGGTGTATTGGAAGAATTTGCTTATTCCCAGGAAGAAATAGAACGTGCAAAAAAATACGGCGCACTCTCGGATGATCTTCATACGGATATGCATGAAGTAATAGGCCATGCATCCGGTCAACTTAATCCCGGAGTAGGTGAGACAAACGAAACATTGAAGAATTATGCATCAACATTGGAAGAAGCACGCGCTGATCTTGTGGCACTCTATTATGTATTCGATCAAAAGCTTGTTGATATTGGAGTAATGCCAAGTCTTGATGCTGGAAAAGCGCAGTACGATGGATACATTAAAAATGGATTAATGATTCAGCTTGCACGAATTCAACCCGGAGAAAATGTTGAAGAAGCACACATGAGAAACCGTCAGCTTATAGCTAAATGGGTTTATGAAAAAGGATTATCCGATAACGTTATTGAGAAAAAAGTTAAAGATGGCAAAACATATTTTGTAATTAACGATTACAATAAATTGAAAAACTTATTCGGTCAATTGCTGCGGGAAATTCAGAGAATCAAATCGGAAGGGGATTATACAGCAGGCAAGATCTTAGTTGAAAATTATGGTGTGAAGGTTGATCAAGAAATTCATAAAGAGGTTCTGGAACGATACAAGAAACTAAATATTTCACCTTATGCGGGATTTATAAACCCCAAATTAGTTTTAGTGATGAATGGCAACCAGATAATAGATGTTAAAATTGAGTACCCGGAAGATTTTACGAAACAAATGTTGGAGTATGCAAAAGAATATTCTTTTTTGCCGACGTATAATTAACAACCCCATCCCCACCCTTCCCCCAAAGGGAAGGGATTTAGGGATGGGCTTATATTGTTGCTGCAATTCTTCTGAAGTGATATCCATAAACTACCAACGTCATTGCAAGCGAAAACTTTTTAGGATATTTGAAAAAACTATAGACAAGCGTTTGCCAAAAATATTTTCTTCCATCTTCAAGAATACCTATCAGCCAAAGTAATTTTACAAAAGCTTTGATCTCGGTAAAAGTCAGCATCTGTGATTTCCACGAGGGAACATTGTATTCGTTTAGGAATAGCTTTACACGCTTATAATATTCTTGAGGTGAATAGATTGTTTGGATAATTTTGGAATATCCGGCAATGAGATCACGATAGTTCATCTTGGGAATGAAATTGGTCGCGCCATCCATATTGTTTCCGCTCCATCCATCCAATAATCTATTTTCTTTTTTTAGACGATTAAATAAATGTGTTCCGGTAGGTGCATTTAATAATCCAACCATTGCGGCAGCAATTCCGCTTTTACGGATAAAATTAATTTGCTGAGTAAATATGTCCGGCGGGTCATGGTCGAAACCTATTATAAATCCCGCTGAAACCACCATGCCATGTCGCTGCAGTTTTTTGACCGACAGTACTAAATCCCGTCGCTGGTTCTGAGTTTTACCGCACTCAGTTAAGCTATCATCGTTTGGAGTTTCGATACCTACAAAGATGCTGTAAAATCCGGCTTCTACCATCAGATTCATTAACTCTTCATCGTCTGCCAGATTGATTGATACTTCGGTAAGAAAATGGAATGGATATTTTCTCTCCTTCAACCAATCAATTAATGCCGGAAGAATTTCCTCCTTCAATTTCCTTTTATTGCCGATGAAATTATCATCAACAACAGAAACATCGCCTCTGTAACCTGATTCATACAATCTGTTTAATTCACTCAAGAATTGCTCTTTACTTTTTGTGCGGGGTGTCCTGCCGTTTAACATAGTGATGCTGCAAAATTCACAATCATACGGGCATCCTCTTGAATATTGAAGACTCAAAGAAGCATATTTATTTCTATCCAGCAATTCCCACATTGGCATTGGTGCCAGTGATATATCCGGGAATTCATCTGTAGTATATAAATGTTTTGGCGTTCCTTTTTCTAAATCGCTCAAGAATTGTGAAAGAGTAATTTCGGCTTCATTAAGAACGAAATGATCTATTCCTAAAAAATCTTGATGCTGAGTTGTAAACAAAGGACCACCGGCGACAATCTTAACGCCAAGTTTATTGCATCGTCTAACTATTTCTTTTACTGAATGCGAATGAACATTCATTGCGCTCATAAAGACATAATCTGCCCATTGTAGATCTGCATCTTCAAGCTTTGATACGTTCATATCTATCAATTTTTTCTCCCACTTTTGGGGAAGCATTGCTGCTGCTGTAATTAATCCTAAAGGTGGTTCGGCAGATTTTTTTGAAACGAATTTTAATGCGTCCTTAAAGCTCCAAAACGTTGATGGCGTTTCCGGGTAGACTAATAAAATTTTCATTTTAACTTTCCTAATTTTCTTCTGTTACTAGTTCGGTAAATAATTCATTTTCCCTTTCGTTCATTTTGTACAACCGTATTATCACAATTATTTTGTTTTGTGTTTGTAAAAGAACTGTAATAATTTTTTCATATTTGTTTGAGATTAGATTTTATTAAAGGATATTTAGAGTGAAATTATAAATGTGTTTTGAATTTTTTACGACGGAATTAATAACACAATGAAAAAAAGCCGTTCTCTTTTATTTTTAATTTTTGCATTTGTATTTGCTCAAATTGCATGGATGGGATTATTGGGGCTTTGGATCTATTGGTATGTCTCCAATTATCTAATCTTTAAGCAGGTTGGCGATAAACTTTCCCCTAAAATAATTCTGGACAGCCCAAATGTTGGCGTTTTTGTTTTCGGTATCATCTTAATTGTTTGTGTTGCCGTTGCTATATTTTTATTTTTTAGAAATCTTACGGTGCAGATGAAACTAACGCGCCTCTATGATAATTTTATTGCGAATGTAACACATGAATTAAAATCACCGCTTGCGTCTATTCAACTTTATCTCGAAACTTTAGACACCAAAGATGTTCCAAAAGAAAAACAAAAAGAATTTTATGCAATGATGACCCGCGATGCGAACCGGCTGAAGAAACTTATTAATTCAATTTTAGAACTATCGCATTTGGAACAAAAAAGAATTGTGCACAATTATCAAGTATATAATGCAGACAGCGTATTTCGGCAATTAATAGAAAACTCAATTGAACAATTCAGAATTCCCAAAACAAATGTAAAGATAGAAGGAACCGCTTTGTGCAATTGCGTGATTGATAAAGATTCAATGCAGATAGTATTTGATAATTTAACCGACAACGCAAAAAAATATTCATCAAACGCTGCTGAAATATTAGTTAAGTTGTCAACACATCAGAAACATATATTGATAGAGTTCATTGATAAAGGTGTTGGCATTACAGCAAAAGATCAGAAAAAAATATTTTATAAATTTTTGCGGATCAGTAATAAAAATATTCCTAA
>Ga0163199_1000559_pt1 | contig 23535 bp, 24 predicted proteins | sample PL_2010_150m_FD_113537 | JGI IMG/M metagenome (GOLD analysis project Ga0163199, IMG submission 113537) | Freshwater microbial communities from Powell Lake, British Columbia, Canada to study Microbial Dark Matter (Phase II) - PL_2010_150m | ecosystem: Environmental > Aquatic > Freshwater > Lake ...
GAATAATATTTGATGTGTTGTGGATCAACTTCATTGCTAGGCTGCATATAAACAAATAAATAAAAATACAACCAATTTATAAATATAAAGACAAGGTATGAAATTAATGTGTTCGATTTTATTTTCATTTTTTGCTTATTAAGTATCAGTTGTCTTAACGTTACTTAATGTGTCGATCGCAATGGTTACAACAAATTGAGAGGAGTCCGATTTAGTGGACGGGCAAGTCATCTGGATTATGCCGCAGATTGCTGCTTGCTGGTGTAAAACTGGTTAGCGAAATCAGCAGGGACTTGGTTGCCTATTTTCGCATGGCGCCGGATACGATTGTAGAACACCTCGATGTATTCAAAGACCACCTGCCTCGCCTGCTCGCGGGTGGCAAAGCGGTAGTGATGCAGGCTTTCCGTTTTGAGCGTGCCAAAGAAGCTCTCCATCGGGGCATTGTCCCAGCAGTTTCCTTTCCGGCTCATCGATGTCTTCATGCCATAGCTGGCTTGTAACGCACGGTAAGCAGCGCTGCAATACTGGCTGCCACGGTCAGAGGGTGCATCAGTCCGGGTTTCGGTTTCTTGCGCCAATAGGCCGCACGTAATGCATCCACCACCAGCGTCTTTGTCATCCGGCTATCCATGGCCCAACCGACGATTTCACAGGTATGCAAATCCTTGATCGCCGCCAGATAGAGCCAACCCTCGTCAGTCGGGATGTAGGTGATGTCAGCCACCCAGACCTGATTGGGTGCGCTACGAACAAATTGCCGATCCAGAAGATTGGGCGCTATTGGCAGATTGTACTTAGAGTCTGTGGTAATTCTGAACTTCTTCTTGTGCATGCAACGGATGCCGTGCAATGTGCGCAGCCGTCTGATGCGGTTCAGACCTGTAACGATGCCAAGGCCAGCCAGTTCGTCCCGAATCTTCTTCGGGCCATAGGTGCCACGGCTCTTCTGATGTGCCGCCTTGATCGCCACCAGCAGGCGCATGTCTTCAAGTTTACGTGGCGGAATGACTTTGTCGCTACTCCATGCCTGGTAGCCGCTCTTGGCAACCTCCAACAAGGCGCACAGGTGGGTAACTGGGTGTTGATTCCGGAGTTGATCAATCATGGTGTATCTCACTTCGACTCCCTTGCGAAGAACGCCGTCGCTTTTTTTAGGATATCTCGCTCCATCTTCGCGATTGCCAGTTCCCGTTCCAACTCACGAATGCGCTGCTGATCTGCAGTGAGCTTTGAGGCACCCAGGCTGGCTTTGAGTTCACCTCGTTCAAGCTGCTCCATCCAGGTGCGTAACGACTTGGTGGCAACGTCCAGTTTCTTGCCTGCCTCCGCCAATGTCAGGCCCTGTTCTGTCACCAGCTTGATGGCTTCACGTTTGAATTCTGCCGTAAAAATACGGCGTGGTATGCGTTTCATGGATTCTCCTCACAAGTTGATAAACTATCATCAACTTGCCCGTCCATAAAATCGGGTACCGCTCATTATGGCCATTTGAGCGACCCAGCCTTCATCTTTACTGCAAAAACAGCATTGCCCCTTTCTTCAGAGTCCCAGTATAACCTCCGCGTCGCTATACTCTAGATTGTCGATTTTTCCATGGAATGAGTGTATGGACATTCCAGGTGCACCATTTTTGAAAATGGCGGTCACTTGCCCAAGTATTTTAAAATATACTTTTCAAGTAATGCCGCAGGCAAATTGATAACAGTATCCGGTAGCTATTTACATACATTAAAAGTGACGACTGCTTCCAACTGATTGGTTCAAGGCTCTTCTTAGCCATCTCATAGCGCCCTGAACGATAATAGGCCCTTCCTTTGGCATAACATAACCAAACTTTTGAATCTACAAATGAGCTGGCATATCGTTCTTCAATAGCGCCGAGGCTAATCAACGTTCGGTCGGGGTTGCTAACATTGCCTCCACCAGCCCAATAATATCCGAGCGTTTTTGGAATCCGTCTAAATTTTTCTGTTAATTTTGAAATTTTTAACCACGCCACATAATCCTCCGCTGAAATAAGCCTTCTGTCCTCTAGCAAACCACCGATTGCATTTAAAAGTTCTTTTCTTACTACCACGCTAGAGTTTGTTAATCCGTTACCATTCGCGATTAGATCATTAAACACTGGACTCACTAGGTCACGTGTATAGGCTTTTCTCCAGAAAAACCTTTGATCGGGTTTAGTCACCAAAAATAAATCGTGATAAACCACGTCCGCACCTTGCTCCAAATACTTCAGTGACTCATCTACCTTCTCCGGAGACCACCAGTCATCTGAGTCGAGAAAGGCAATATACTGGCCTTGAGCACATCTAATGCCAAGGTTTCTTGAGGCAGCTATCACACCATTATTATGGATAGAGAGTAACCGTATTCTTGCGTCGTTAAAATTCTCAACTGCATCACGAGTATTATCACTTGAGTGGTTATCAACAACTAATGCTTCCCAATATGGATACGTCTGAACAAGTACTGATCTTAGTGCGCGCTCAAGATCGCGCGCCCTGTTATACGTGGGAATAACTATAGAAATAAGTGGCTTCAAGAATCCTACATCGCTTCTCTAAGGCAGAACTGGATCAAAGCATCTATTTCTCGATCAACATTGCCATGGCTACTCAATTTAAATCCTGTGCTAATCAATTTTTTTACTACATAGCTTAGCGGCTCTGGGCTCACCGTCTTTTGTTCTGTCATATGTGAAATTCCCGGATATTGTCCTATTGCGACATGGATACGTTCCGCAACACGCTGGGTCATCTCCAATATCGTCGGACTCCATGCGCCTCCGATATTAAATAATCCATCGCCTAGCTTCTTAACTGGCAATTCCAGCAAGTGCTTAATTGCCCCACAAACATCAGTTAACGTAATGAAATCTCTCCTCTGTAGTCCAGAAGTGCGCAACATCATGTGTTGCGTAGCCAACGCTTGTTGGCAAAGATCATTCACCAGCAACATCCAACAATTAGCATCTTTATGTGCTGGCGCTCCATATGCATTAGAAAGTCTAACAACAACGCCCTCAATCGCGCCATATTGATGCGCATATCTGACTACATCCTCACCTGCGCGATGGCTAGTCGCATAGGGATGAAGTGAAACTGGGCATGTTTCCTCTGTAATTACTCCAGACAAATGGCTACCATATACGTGAGCAGTAGAAAGGTAAATGAAACGCTTGACTCCCTGTCGAACAGATGCGTCTAATAGCCGGGCTGTCGCAACCCCATTAACATCTAGCGCCCCGAGCGGATTGATTGCACAATCCTGCGCATTCATCCCCGCAAGATGTACAACTGCATGCACCCCAGCACAGATTTTTTCAATGGCATTAGTCGAGTCCCACTGTATCTGAACCACTTTTGCCTCTGGGAGCCAATAAGGTGATTCTGTCCGGAAACGTGAACCAAGTTGAACTTCGTAGCCTGGATGGGACATAAGGAATTGAGAAAGTCGGCCACCCAAATAACCAAAACCACCTGTGATAAGAAGTCTCATCGCCTGACTACCACACGAATTGAGCTACTGCATCCATGGAGCACCGTTCGCCCACAGCGACTCCAGCAGTTCATGATCGCGCTTGGTGTCCATGCAATGCCAGAAGCCATCATGGCGATAAGCCATAAATTCACCTGCTTTGGTTGCTTGCTCCAAAGGTTCACGCTCCAGCAAGGTGTTATCCCCGGCGATCAAGTCAAAGAATGCCGGTTCGATCACAAAAAAACCACCGTTAATCCAGCCCTCGTGCAACTGCGGTTTTTCCTGAAAGCTTGCAACATATCCACCGTCCAACTCCAGTTCCCCAAAACGGGCAGCGGGACGAACGGCAGAGACGGTGACCATCTTGCCATGACTGCGGTGAAATGCCAGTAGCGCGTCCAAATCAATATCTGCCACGCCATCGCCATAGGTTAGCATGCAGGTCTCATTGCCAATGAATGACTGCATGCGCTTAACGCGGCCACCAGTCATGGACGCATCACCCGTGTTGACCAAGGTCACCCGCCAATCCACAGGATCAACCTGGTGCGAGGTGACATTACCCGAGGCAAGGTCCACCGTAAAATCGGCATTGAGCGCATGGTAGTTAATGAAATATTCCTTGATCACCTCGGCCTTGTAACCCAACGCAACATAAAAATCTTTATGCCCAAAGTGCGCATATATCTGCATAATGTGCCAAAGTAGCGGTTTTCCACCAACCGGCACCATCGGTTTGGGGATGACATCGGTGTATTCGGCTAGGCGCGAGCCAAAGCCGCCGGCGAGTAAGATAACCTTCATAGCTTAGGCCCAATCATATTTAATATCTGATAATGCAAGGCGTTCAACTTCATTGGGATCATGAAGGATATTGGCAATGTTCAACACTAAACTTTGTGGCTCTGCCAGACCTTGAAAACCGAACCAGATGCCTGGCGGCACGGTGAGGCGTACATAGTGGTCACGACCAATCTTCTCGACACGAAACTCATCAACACCGTCTAACCGAAACACAAATCTGACCAGCCCCATGGGAACAATAACATTCATCGTCATCCTAGAGTGACGTTTCCAGGCTTTGACAGCACCAGCGGCTACCCAGGAAAAATAGGCCTCACCGAAACCGGCATAGCCCGTATCACTTTGCTTCATGGCATGCAGCACATCTCCGCCAGTTGTCGCGATACGCGCCAGCGGTGTAATTAAAATATCATCCAGATTCATTGTGCCCACGCCAATCCCTGTAATTTAGCAATCGCGGTATAAGCCTCAATTTGCGATCTGGTTATAGCGGCAATCTGCGCTGGTTGTTGGTAATATGCACGATACCATTCTGCAGTCATGCGTACGGTGTCTTCGAAACCCATCACAGCGTGCCAATGCAAACAGTGCAGAGCCTTGTCGCAATTTAGCTTGAGCAGACCAGACTCATACGGGCCTGTCGTAAGCTGCGATACATCCTGCCACTGCACCTGATCCCAGTGTAACGCCATCTGCTGCACCAACTCTAGAACGCTATGATTTTGCTGTGCCGGTGGCCCGAAGTTGAACGGCTCACCATGCAGTTCAGGCCGCACTGACAAGGCAATAGCAAGGGTCAGATAACCACTCAGCGGCTCAAGCACATGCTGCCAGGGCCGAGTGGAGCGTGGGTTACGCAGTTCGGCGACATTGTTAATCGACCACGCCTTCACACAATCTGGCACAATGCGGTCTGCAGCCCAATCACCCCCTCCGATCACATTGCCCGCACGTGCGGAAGCAATGCGCACCTTGCTCGTCGCTTTCGGAAAATACGACTTGATATGCGAACGAATAGACAGTTCCGCCGCTCCTTTCGATGCGCTGTATGGGTCAGGCCCACCAATGGCATCGGACTCTCGATAGCCCCACACCCACTCCACATTGTCGTAACACTTGTCGCTGGTGATAATTACCGCCGCACAGGGTTTGTCGAGTCTGCGCAGAGCCTCGAGCACATGCAGGGTACCCAGCACATTGGTCTGCCAGGTTTCAACAGGTTCATCGTAAGAACGACGCACCAAGGACTGAGCAGCTAGGTGGTATACGAAATCGGGTTGCACAGTGACGATAGCGTCTACCAAGACAGCCTGATCTCGGACATCTATGCGCAGATCCATCATGCCATCGGCCAGCCGCGCAGCTGCAAAATGAGACGGATCAGTCGGTGGATCGAGGGCTATGCCTACCACCTTAGCGCCCAGTTGTTTTAGCCAAGCGGTGAGCCATGCCCCTTTGAAACCGGTGTGACCAGTGATGAGGACGGTACGTCCACTAAATGAAGCGCCAACTGGCAACTGCTCATGTATATTCATGTTGCTGCCTAAAATACCAAATCGTTAGGGTCTAAAAGATATGCAGTAACATCATAACTCTCAGCAATAATTTGATATCCATAAGAATTTAAATAATTACAGACCTGCATAAATTGATCAAACGACATCACGTTATCTCGAACTCCATGTTCAAAACGAACTATTCTCGGCTTGATATTTGTAAAATCAATAGACATTAAAATTTCATAATCATAGCCTTCTGTATCAAGCAACAATAAATCCAGCTTGTCAATGGCGTTGGACTTTATGAAATCAGTAATTGGGACACACTTGACTTTGACTTGCTCCATAAAATCCGCACCGGGGACAAGAGTTGTTTTTTTCCAGTGATCTACATCAAATGAGGCAATCCCCCTAGCAAATACAGGCACTTCAGCGGCACGCTCCGGCTTGACTCTATGTAAAATCATCTCTGATTGCGTGGAATGGATCGCAAAATTGAAAGGTTTGATGCCTGGGCAACATTTATAATTCTCAACCAACTTTTCAAAGATATCGGGCAGCGGCTCAAGCACAAAACCAGAAACGACATCTCGATTTGCCACATTAAACTGGTATATGGGATCATTCATAATTCCGTCATTGGCCCCAATCTGAAGAAACGTCAATCTTTTGTGAACAGCAAGATGCCGATATAGGAAACTCTCAAAATCGAATATCGAATAAGGTCCTATCCTTAATATTCTCAATTTATATTTAAGCAATAAATGTCGAATACATTCCTTTACATAATCTATTTTATTCATATTGCAGTGATGGTTTTCCTTTCGGATTATTAGTTTTAACTGAGGCTGTAACTAAAGTGCAATATAACTCACGATTATCAGGAAAAATTTTAGATAACAAATTTGAGAGTACCAATACAGGCATAGTTACTAAACAACCAATTGTAACAAGGAGAAGTTTATTCCCCGATCCAATATTATTATTTACATAAACACTAAATAATGTGGCGATCGTTTCAATTGCAGAAAGGCACTTCAAGCATGATTCCATTTTAAAACCATTGCGTGACAAAGCCAGCATCAACCCATAACTTGTAAAACGTCTGAAATCATGTGGTTGCTCATGCTCCCTATATACAAATGGCACCGAGACAACAAAATACCCCCCCACTTTCAATACTCGATTACATTCAGTTAGTAATAGATCTAAGTTCTCGACATGTTCAAGCACCTGAGTACATAAAATACCGTCAAACACACGGTCTTCATAAGGAATATTAATACCGTCAAAAAATTCATCTGGTTTCTTTAATTCACCGGATCTCCCACTAACCTCCACATCAATTCCGGTGCAGTTGGCATGAATGAAATTGGATGCGAATGGTTTAAGGCCGCACCCCACGTCTAACCAATGCGAATTACCTTTCACGGACGCCAAAAGAATATCTCGTGTTAAAGCATCCATTTTCTTATTAAGAAGCCAAACAGGAGACAACGCATTTCTTACGATTTCTCTAATCCTTTGCATGCCATTCACTCAATCAGTCGTCTGTAATTGTGTGCCATCGCGCCAGCCGTGAATCTTTGCTCAAAAGCTTGGCGCCCATCATGGCCTAACTGAGATGCTAAGGTCGAGTTACCAAGAATTTTTTTAATTGCATCAGCGAATGCAGTTGGGTCATCTCTTAAACAAACATAGCCTGCATGAGTATCAGTAAGTACCTCTGGCATTCCACCAACGTTGGTGGTGACCACAGGGGTGCCAAACGCCATAGCCTCTATGATTGTCAGACCAAATGATTCATAAGATTGGGACGGTACGACCAGCACACTAGCGTTGGCAATCAATGAAGCTGTGTTAGATGTAAAGTCATTAAGAGATACGACATTTTCAAGGCCAAGACGCTTGACTTCGTCTGCGACTAGCTGCTTTTCATGATACTTGCCATACCCGTAAATATGAAGGCGAACGTTAGGAAAATCCTTAACAACAATTTTAAAAGCCTGCAAAAGGTATGTATGCCCTTTTCTAGACTCATAGGTCGCAAGCATCAAGCAGTATCGTTCAGAGGCGAATTGGCTTCTTAAATCATCCTTATGGTCTTTTGCAATAAATTTCGGATCTTCGATACCATTGTAAATGTACTGCAATTTTGTACAACCCGAGAATGCCCTCCGATTACTCAGCGTGCTGAGACAGTCCTTGGATACACTTACGATTTGCGCAACAGACCATGTGACAACCAGATCAATGAAGTGTTCCGGAAAACTAAAATACCAAGGCGGTTTTGTTGCTGAATTATGAAAATTAAAAATTGCAAGTGGACGTTTGCCAGATAGGCACCATGCAATCGCAGCGCATCGGCAAAGAAGGCTTGCCGGATAACCTCCATTTACCACCATCAACCGGTCAAAGTCGCTGCGAAGAAAAAATAAAGTCAATGTAAGCAGATACCACGGAAAAAGTATCGGATACTGTAAGACAGTAAAAGCCAAAACAAAAAATGCACGTACAGGAATAGATTTATTGAATTTTAAAGAACTTTGGCCTTGAACAATCTTGCTAGTAAATATTCGACTATAACTCTTAATCTTTACCTGGCGAACAGTTTTTTCTATAATAGTTTTAAGGCCCGGATGAGTGCCGTTACATACTAAAGTCAGTTCGTCTTTTGAATCTGGCCAGGCATTGAAAAGATTTATTAAGAATGTATCTAGTCCACCCTTGTAATAGTTCTCAGTAAAGAAACAGATATTCATATTTACAATCCAACTAGTTGCCTTACTTTTGGAAGTATCCTAGCACCTTAACTTTAGACACCATCAGACGACTGCTTTACAAAATTAGTAAACGCCTGCCAAGGTGCAACCTCATTAACCTCATCGCTCCTTATAAAATCATCAATAAAGTGCTTGTATGCTTCCTCGTTCATATCTTTACTTTGTTGCAAAACTTCTTCATATCTTTGATCGTCAGATTCCATAAAAAGTAACTGGCAATCAAGATAATTACTCAATGTCCGGATACATGCTGAAAGCCATGATTTATCAAGTGATTCCGATGTCAGAATGATTAGCGGCTTTCTCCACAACGCCGCGAAACCCATACCTGTCGAAACGTGCGAAAGTACTAGGTCGCTGTTCATGCAAAGCTCTCCTGTCAGATCAAAGAATACCTGTCTTTCTCCAAATAACGAAGTGTAATTCTTTATGTCTTTTCCATGGGGATGTGCCGCCACAACCACTTGCATACCGGTTATGCGCTCAAGCCTATCGAATGCTTGCCTAAGTAAAATGAAATAGCTTTCAGACTCTACAGGGCGTGAAGATCCCAGCAAAATGTAATCAGTTGCTATGGCAATGCAGTCATCAATAAATAACGCATACCTCCCTTGCACAGGCAAGCTCATATTTTGATAAGCTGATCTGTCCTGAATGTTCTTGTAAATATAATAATCCCCTGACGCCACCCATAAAATGTTCTTAGCACTGGCTGTATACGAGTCTAGTGATTTCCTGCCTGCAAGCAATACAATGTCCGGCTCATAAATTCGACTTTCCTTTATGTAAATTAGAACCCTCCTGATTACCTTTAAAAGGAATCCATATGGCTGCTTAACCACCATTTCCAAATACTCATTTACCCTTTGCCCTCTTGAGGGTGCGGGCAATCTTCCAGTCACTGGAATAACATATTTCGTCCCATGCAGTTGTAATGTTTTCTGAATAAAGCGCCTAGAGGAAATATCATTGATGTTATCAATTGCATAAGCAGGCTTAAGTTGGCGGATTACATTTTTAAAATTCGCAGCACTTGTAATGGTTACGATTTTTGGGTAGTCATGCTCAATAAAGAATAGGCTATCATATCGGGCTCTAAGCCATGGGTTGCAATCCAGAACAACAACTTCGAAGTTTACCTTGAGATATGGAACACCTATTCTTTCATAGTTCTGTGAAGTAAATGGCGCGCCTAATAAAATTGCAATTACAGGTTTATTAGTAAGCTCAAAATCAAAACTCATCAGAAAAAAATGTCCCTTCTTTAAAGTACGTTATGTCAATTTGAAAATTGAACCTAGAGAGAAAATCCGTCGTCTACTATCAAATTCTGTCCATTAATGTACTTTGCAGCATCTGATAATAGAAATAGCAGGCTTCCACTTATATCCTGTGGATCCAGCATCCCCTTACCACTGCATCTGGCGTTGTATCCCTGAAGAAATGCTTCAGGTTGATCACCCATAAGGCCTCCTGGGCTAATGCAATTCACACGCACTCCATGGCCTTTGAAATATTGTGCAAAATAACGAGTAAGATGAATAACGCCAGCCTTGATGGCAGCATACTCCACCGGCATAGTCATGGATGTATCTTCGTATATCTCAAAATGAGGAGCCATTACCCCATAGATGGAGGCCATGTTGATAATGCTGCCCCCCCCTTCCTGCTCTCGAAATAACGATCCAAATTGCTGAGCTACCAAAAAGTAGCCGCCAAGGTGCATACCTACATTCTCACAAAAGTCTGGATAGGTGACATCTTCCAACTTGCGCCCATAATTTCGGTTGCGAGGGTAGGCATTATTCACCACCGCATCAATACGACCATATCGATCTCTTACCATACTAATGACTGCACGCACTGAATCAATACTAGTAATGTCCAGGGTAATCGCCTCGGCACAACCACGATGGTTGAGTATGATTTCATCGGCAGTCGAATTTGATGCCTTAGCATCGCAATCAGCGATCACGGCGACCCCCCCCTGCTCAGCTACTGCCGCACAGAACTGTCGCCCCAAGAGGCCAGCACCTCCAGTGATGACTACAATCTTGCCGTTCAACATACGTTTCCCCCAAAGATGTCTCGGTACAAAGCATACCGTTTGTCCCTCACAGTCGGGAATTCTGTGCGGTGTCGGTTTGTTTCGTCCGGGTCGATATCGTAAATATCAATTTCATCGGTAAAGAAAACAGGCGCCAACACAGCACCATCAGGAGCGACAGCCATTGTACTTTTCTCATACTGCAAACCATTGCCATCAGTACCAATCCGGTTTACCCCAAGAACAAATAGCTGGCTCTCAATGGCACGGGCTATCAGCAATGTGCGCCAATGGCTCACTCTACGAGAGGGCCAGTTTGCTATATTAATCATTGCATTACAATGAGGCGTCATCGCCGAAAATATCTCTGGGAAGCGTAAGTCATAGCAGATCGAGCAGCCGAGTCGCAAGTCTTCTACATTGGCGAAACCTAATGAACTGCCTGCTTGCAATATTTTGTCCTCTCCCACAAAGCTGAAGGGGTGTATCTTCGAATAAATTACAGACACCACACCTTCATGACGTGCGAGGCATAACGTATTTTGCGGATTGCCAGAAACGGAATCTAGCAAGCAAGCTCCAAAAATGATTTCAACCGCCGCATCATGCGCCAGTTCCAGGAATCGCCGCATGGTCAGTGAATCGTCAGCCGACTCTGCTATGGATGGCATATCAAGTGAATAGCCAGTGAGGGTCATTTCCGGAAAAACAACCAGTGCACATCCCTGTTCTGTTGCTACTCGTACTAATTCCACGCAGCGAGCGAAGTTCACTTCCTTGTCCAGCCAGCGCTGATCAAGGGAAACCAGTGCAATGAGCATCAGTTGTATTTTCTGAATACTGACTTTATGGTCGGACCCTTAAGATATTTCTCGACACCGTCTTCGAGTGCATGGCGATAAATCGTGAAAGTTTGATCAATGGCATGCTCAGTAGTAATTAGCTCTTCCTCGCCATGCCGATAGGACAAGGCAAGCCATGGCATTAGCACACCATTGCGGATCATCTCCTGCGAAAATAGCGTGCGCAGCGCAAGTGAATTGGCGCCAGAAGCATCGAGTGTAAGATAGAAAGGTGAACAGGGAATACCCCCCACCTTGAAGCTATGCCCAATACCATGCTTATCTGCCTGACGTTGCATCATAGCCACAAGCCTTCGACCATAGCCCCACAAATGCTCGACCACTTTATGCTGCTGCATAAATCCCATCGAAGCCACGAAAGCCCCCAAGCCGCACATCTCAGCACCGTGGGTCGTAGATAACAGAAACACCCGCTCCCTGCCCTCGATTTCGATAGATCCCAGCTCCATGATCTCGCGTCGTCCAGCAATACAGGCAACTGAGAATCCGTTGGCCATCGCTTTTCCGAATGTGCTGATATCTGGGGTGACGCCATAGAGATGCTGGGCACCCTTCATGTGCCAGCGGAAGCCTGTAATCATTTCGTCAAGGACGAACACAATTCCATTCTTCTGGCAAACATCCTGCACCCGCTGCAAAAAGTTGTCCTTGGGCTCTTCGGCCGCCGCCGGCTCTAGTACTACACAGGAAAACTGGCCGGGGTATTGGTCAATTAAAGCCTCCAATGACGCGATATCGTTGTATTGGAAGAGCTTTGTCTGCTCGATAGTACTCTGCGGGATACCCAGTGTGATGGGAGTCGAGCCGATAAACCAGTCATCATAGGAAAAGAATGGGTGGTCGACACAACGTGCTACCAACTCTCGGGCAGTATAGGCACGAGCAAGTTTGACGGCAGCGGATACTGCGGTGGAACCATTCTTGGTGAATTTCACCATGTCCACAGAGTCGATTAACTCGACCAAAAGTTCCGCTGCCTCTAATTCGATTACCGAAGGGCGCGTCAGATTGTTGCCTTTTTTAATCTGCACAATAGCTGCGGCATCGATTTCATCCTCCGCGTAACCGATATTCACTGCCCGCAGCCCCATGCCATAATCAAGGTAACGCTTTCCTTCCGGATCAAAAACATATGCCCCCTTACCGCCAGCAAGAATCTGTGGAGCGTTGGAGGGAAACTGGTCGTCTCCACGCGAATAAGTGTGTGCACCGCCAGGAATAACGGTATGAAGCCGTTTGCTATAATTACCCATTAAATTCTGCCCTCTTGTCTTGCTATCATCAACGCCTCGATTACTATCAGATCAATTAACTCATCCACTTCAAAGGACTTGTATCTTGGGACTATCCAGGGTGCAGTGCTCTCATGATAGAAACTTCGCTTTGCCTTCAGTGCGTCAATGTAAGATACATAAACGGAGCCTTCAAGAAAATAGAGATCCGTAATCTCCTGCCGTCGCAAATCAGTCGGCTGCACTCCCAGATATGACTTAAGTAGTCCTAAGTGTATCTGGTATAGGAAAGCTGGATGAACATTCTCTATATGCGAGACACCAACGACACTCTGACAATTTGGCATACCAAGCAACTGTTTAAGTGCACCAGAAATATCACTTGCCTCCCGCAAAGGAGATGTTGGCTCAAGTAAAACCACTATATCGCGGCTTGATCCATTTTTAGCCATAAAATCGATAGCATGCAGAACCACGTCAATGCTTGAGGCTGTATCGCTAGCAAGTTCCTCTGGACGAAGAAATGGAACATCCGCCCCATATGACACGGCCACTCGGGCAATCTCCGGATCGTCGGTCGAGACAATCACCGTATCAACCTCTGGACATGCTAGCGCTTGTTCTATGCTCCAAGCAATCAACGGCTTTCCGCACAGCATACGGATATTCTTGTCCGGTAGCCCTTTGGATCCTCCACGCGCTGGTATTACTGCCAATACCGCTTTTCCGTCGATCATGTATACCCTATCAAATTCGCTTATTGTCCACTCATGATCAATCAATTTCCCAATATCTAGTTGGTTCCCCAGGCCTAATTCTGCAACTGTGTAATTAACACGGTTCAGTTGAACAAATTTTCGCGGGGACTCCAGCCACCGTAGCTCCATTTTCCACATCGCGGATTACTACAGCTCCGGCAGCAACAAGGCTATTAAGTCCAATTTTAACTCCTTGAATCACCTTCGCTCCTGTGCCAACATGAGCACCCTCTCCAATCCAAACCCCTCCGGAAAGCGTAACTCCCGGAGAAATGTGTGCGTGATCTCCAATATGGCAATCGTGGTCCACTATGGATCCCGTATTGATTACTGTATTTACCCCAATATGGCATCCAGCCTGAATAATTGCACCTGCCATGATTTGCACCCCTTCCGACAAAACAGAATCGGCCGCGATTACTGCGGATGGGTGGACTACGCTAGCGAACTGATAACCTTTACTTTTAAAACATTCGAATAAATGCCTACGCTGTGGATTGACTCGCACAGATCCGAGCCCATTAACTAACCGTATAACTTCTGTCGAATACTTCGTGATTTCTTCATCACCACCAATTATTGGCACGCCGAACAGTAATTGACCTGCTCTGCTAGAGTCTGCATCGGTCACGCCTAATAGTGCAACCGATTGCAATCGCAAAGCATCAATTAATACCTTTGCGTGTCCCCCAGCGCCCAAAATAATTACCGGATAATTCAAGATTGAACTTTTTCATCATAAAAATAATCCTTTTCGGCGACTTTGCCAAGCCACTCCCAATAGTGCATCGGGCTGATCCCATCGCCAGGTCGTTTAACCCCCAAGTTATCCGGCGTAAATGCTTCACCCTTGCAAATACTCCGCACAGCTACCAAGCTTTTGCGTGCTACTGGCCTGTTTTTCATCTCTGAATCCGCTGGCTGCTTGATCGATGAGCCCATTGCCAACTCCACTTCGCGTATAGATTGCACCATCTGTTTCAATTCACCAGGTTCAAGAGATGCCTTGTGATCAGGGCCAGGAAGAGCCCTGTCCAGCGTGAAATGCTTTTCAATTATTACAGCTCCCAAGGCAACGGTTGCAACAGGAATCGCGATCCCAAGCGTATGATCTGAATAGCCTACAGATAAACCAAAAGCTTGTTGTAATGTAACCATTGCACGCAAGTTGATATCGGCGAAAGGGGCAGGATATTCGGTCGTACAATGCAATAATGTCACCTTCTTTTGCAGCGCTTCTCGCCCCTTGGCTGATCCGTATGCCACTTCAAAAGATTGAAGAGATGGTGACTTGTCTAGTCTTGTATAGCCACAGGCTAGAACTCCTAATGCCATTTCAATTTCCCCCAGCGTACTCATACCGGTTGAGAGAATAATATGTTTGCCAGTTCGCGCTGCTTCGAACAAAAGCGGCGCATTTGTAATATCGCCGGAAGAGAGTTTGATTCTGGAAAGAGCCACCGTCCGCACAAGCATTCCTAGACTTTCAAGATCAAAAGGTGTGGATAAGAACTCAATTCCTTTTTGCTCGCAATGCGAAATTAGCTTGATGTGTGCACTTTCATCTAATTCCAATCTTCTGATCATGTCATGCTGAGACTCAAAAGAACTTGTGTTTGCAATCTGGTAATTTGCTTTAGGTGCGACGAGACTGACTAGTTTGTCGGCCTTGAATGTCTGAAACTTGACAGCATCTGCTCCGGCATCAGCTGCGACATCAACCAGCTGAATAGCCTGCTCAAACGAGCCATTATGATTTACCCCTGCCTCGGCAATAATGTAAACACGATTATTCACGTTGTATCATCAAGTCAAGGAAACGCTGGTTTGGAACAGAGGTGGACCCGTTTGGTTGGGCAGGGTTTCTCATGTTTTAAGTAAAGGATCATGTGATCCTGCCTACGCTGCCTTGGGTAGTACTGGCAGGTTTCCGATTTAGAACTCATCTGGGGTCTGTCGGCCATGCGAGAGGTAATCAGCCTGAGAGGCTGTAGCGGATAAATAAATCCTTCTCGACTTCTTCCGTCAATGGAGCATCTGACCCATCAATCATACGACGCCGACGAAAGAGGCTCTCGACGTTACTGACGCGCGTAACTATCTTGCTTAGCCCATTAGGGTCGGTTCCGTATCTACGGAAGTAGTCCTTGCGTGCTGCTATTTGATCATCGGTGTAATCAAAAATATAGGTCACTGCTTGCGAAAGCGTATGGTCTGCAAGTCGTCCGCCACCATCAATCCATGCTGTGATGTCATAAGGGCTTTCGATAACAACTGGTTCAACACTTGCATTGGCATCAAGAACACCAGCTAACTTTGCCTTGACGTATTCGATTAAAACCTCAATCTCTTGCTGCATTTCTAGATAGTGAGTCTCGTTCCTTTCCGTTTTCTCACAAGCAATCCATTTAAGAATAGACCCAATATACTCGGCCCACTCATTGTTGCAAAAAGCGAGGCTGGCTGCCTTGTACTTGTATATCAGATTACTACCAGCCTCACCATTACGAAGACGAGTATAATTGTCATCATGGCTGTATGCCTCTTCGAGTTCCTGTTCCGAATTCCATAACTCTGCCCGCGTTTCATTCATGAAGTTGTCAACAATCTCACGGATTCCCTCTGGGCCCGTGCCGAACAACTCATAGGCACGCTTCAGAAGTTGAAAGCGCGTCATGCCAAATTCCTCTATACCATACCGAATAAGTTCATCGAACGGGCGATTATTGTGCATAACTTCCACGAAGAAGCACAACCCACGAATCCATAAATAATCCTCAAACGGCATAGTGCCCGTTGCGAACGCCATTTCCTCGACATCAAATACACGCTCTCCAGCGTACTCACCAAAATTGAGTGGGACAATACGATACTTGCCCTGAATCTTGAACTTCTCGCGATAGTCTGGATCCTTGAACTCAGTACCATGAAGTAACAATAAACTGTACATGCAGACACTGCTAACACCAGCAGCAATAACCTGCTCAAGGCCGCGCACGAAAGATTCCTTAGTTTCTCCAGGCAGACCGATGATCAACTCACCCTTGGTGGACCGTCCTTGTTCATTGAGATGCTGGTTGATCTGGGTAAATGTATCGATCTCGATGTTGTCACGTTTGATGTTTACGAGTACGTTTGGATCCATAGTCTGGACAGACATATTGACGGAAAAAACATTACCCATCATCTTTGTGATTTCGATCACCCGTTCTTTGTTGTTTTTACCTGTAGTAGACATAATTTGTCGCGGCCAACCGAATTTTTCCTGACTTTTAAGCAACGCCTCGCAGATATCCCTGTCACGGGAGAACATGCCAAAATTGGTATCGGCAATATGGAGATTGACGATACCAAGAGACGAAGCGCGTGGAGCGATGTAGGCAATTTCTTCCTTAAGTCGATCCAATGAGAACATATTGATCTTTTGAAAATATTCCTCCCCTGTGTGACAGAATGTGCACTTGAAGGGACAGCCTCGGTTTGTTTCAAGGAATGGCGTAAGTCGTCCGTCAAAAAACCGATCCATCATCCCGTTCAAATATGGGGATGGGATTTCATCCAAAACCTTAATTCTTGCTGGGAGAGCACCCTTAACAAGTATCGGCGCATTAGACAAGCGGCTTTTCGGTTCGATGTAAACACAACCAGGGATTTGTTCATCATATAGTCGAGAACCACCATCTCTCGCCGCCAGAACTCGCCGAAGCAGTTCGGAAAAAGATACCTCACCCTCCAGTTCAACAAAAATATCGGTTGCTGGGCGAGTCAAGAGAAACTCGAGCTGCTGTTTCTCCCGGTGCGGAAAGTTGGTACCCCCTTGCACAGTTACAGCCTTCTGGTTACGCTCCTTGACAAGCCTAGCAATGCGTTCAGACAACTTGCTATTCCATGAGTAGTTACTAAGTGCGATAACATCAGGTGGAGCATTCTCAATTGCCTCAATTACGGAGGGGGGGTATTTAAAGAACGAAATTTCGATGTCATCACCAAATATTTTTTTTGCATATGCTCCAATAAAACCGATATTGATCGGTATAGTATCTGACACAAGCACAAGTGTGTCATGTGTCAAGTCACACATATAGACGCGAAGGGGAGATGTACTCATAATATAAGGCTAGCCTGAATTTCAATAATCATTAGGGAGAATCTACCGCAAGTTTAATGCCAAAGCCAATCATGCCAATTATAATAAATTTCTTAGTAGCATATAGTCATTAAGGTCACGAGTATACTCAGCTTTATTGAGAATAATGTAAAGAACTGTAGGCGTGATTATTCACGCGAAACGCCAGCGCATTAGGGCCGATTCAGAGAAACGTCATTTGTATCAAGTCGCCGGATCATAAACCTATCATCCTGCTCCAAATTGGCTTTGCCACCATGACTTATCAGAGCCAAGGCACAGCCATGTTCAACAAGCGCATTTCTCAGCTGAACATCTATAGCGCCATGAGGATAGCCTCCATAGGGATAGCACATAATCCAGTTGTCTACCGGAATACCAAGCCCCGATAGAAAACGCAAAGGCTCTTGGATTTCAATTGCTTGTCCTTCCGGCTCCAATAAATCTAGCCATTCATGGCTGTAGCCGTGACTCCCAATGTATTGGCCGCACTGGTGCATCATGCGGAGCTGCTCCGGGCTCATGTATAATTCTTCTGCAAACGCATGCTCATCTTGAGTTACATGTTTATGGAAAAGATAGTCCGTCAAGATGCTTCTCGCTGCCTTTGGAAGACGGCGTTGAAGAACCGATTTTACGAAAAAACTTTCCACAGTTTCGAATCGGGCAGATAAAGCACTCTCCTTCCATAACTCTTCCGTGTCTGGAAGAGCGTATATACCATTACTCTCTCCCACCCAGAATTTTATTTCCTCAACAAGCTTAGATGCGTCCGGCTCACAGGCCAGGATAAATTGTATTTTATTAACATTCATTACCTTATGTTTAAGAATAGGCTCAACCGTTGGAAAGAACAGCCCCTCAATCTGTCGATCATGCAGAATGGGTAGCACGTTGGTATAGTGATCCAGATAGCCATCATCAAAGGACACCATTACAGCATTATCCGGCAGGTTCGTGCCGTTCGCTACTGCATCAACCAGTTGACGAGATGTAATGAAGGTTCCCGTTTTTTTCAAATAGTCAATTTGGAACCTGAATTCATCAATGGATCGCCCACGAACTCCTGTAAATCGAGTATGCACTAGGTCTCGCACATAGTGATACATGACTATGCTTACTATTCTCGACATCTATTTTAGTATCCTCAAATCAATGCTCAAAATTTAATATACCCTGCCTTCGGGTTATTGTTTTTACCAACGGTAAATGTACTAGAATTACCTAAGGAGTTTTGAGTAAAACCCATTATTTCCAGAAGATTAGCGATTGGTTTGTTTTTTTCAGTCGCTATATACTCACTAATAACAGATTCACCTTCTGTTACAGCCAATGAGAGGAAATGATCAAAGACGGAATACTCAACGCCCCTTCCCATGGTACGACAAGACATTAGCCAAGTATTAATTTCCCAACCCCCGGCCACTTTCTCCGCTATGAATACTGAAATGACTCCATAGTCGCTGTATTTATCTTTAAGGCTGTAGCAATAACAAAAACAAGTATCCTGTGAGGCAAGCTTTTCCAACTCTTTTCTGGTGAGTCTCTTTGCTGTCAAATTAAACTGGTTGGTTTTATGTATAAGCTCAAAAACCCGTTCAAAATTACTAGAAACAACCTTCTCTGGAGTAATTAAAAGATCCAAGTTCTTTAGAAAGTCAAAGTAATCCGTATGAGTGTCCGCATCTATCTTTCTTTGTTTCTCTGCATGATACATGCTTGATTTTTTCAAATCTTCAGCACTTACTTTTCCAATAGTTAAGCAACCTGATTTGGATAAGAACTCACACCAGATTTCTGGATTGTCTGGAAGCTCAGGAACGTTCACTTCAGGTAAGTTATTTTTGACATCCTCTCTCTCGAACTTGGAATCGTCTAAAAACATTACCCCAGTCGTCGTCAAATTTAAGTCGCACAATATCTTCCTAATTTTTTCAGATTTTGGTTCCCAACTAATTTCATGGGCAACAAAATCATCAAACTTTAAAATCATCTCCCTTCTGTTATCAAAAACCTTTTTCGCGACTTCATGCGAGTTTTTTGAACAAATTGCCAGTAAGACACCAGCCGCCTTAAGGCTCAACAGATAACGCTGAAGCATAAGATATGGATAACCTTTTGCATTCTGGTCTAAATCCACCCCCTCCCATCCAACCTCACCCACTATTCCGTGCCAAAGCGTATTGTCCAAGTCTGTAATAATAAGCTTGGTTGGTTTTATGATAAGGCTTTGAATAAAAGTGGAAAGATAGTTTCCATATAGTGGGAAACAATTGGGATGACAGCAAAGCTTAGCGTTTATAAGAAACTTTGATGGATGCCATTTTTCAAACCCAAACTCCATAATTAGAGGATTGATGTCGATAAAATGGACAATATTTTCAAGCCCTCGTTTTAAGCCTGACTTTAACTCACTAACCCATCTATAGAAAAATGATGTTTGGTCGAACCCCTCTCTAATGCTTTCAGGTAAGACGAGAATGATTTCTCCGCCACACTTTTCTTTATACCGAATAAGTAATTTATATAAATTAGCAGTGAATTCATCTGGATTAATATTATGTTTTAATATTTGTCGAGTAGATGAGAGCAGTAATAATAGATAGTCAGAGCTACGCTGATATGTCTCGCTTTCAGGATTATTAAGCTCGAATTCCCATTGGTCAAAAGAAGATTCGTAGATAACGGGATTGATGCCATTGAAGACCAATGAAGCATAGAGCGAGTTAACTAAATATTGTGTTGAGAAATTCGCTAATACAGTAACAGATATATTGGTATGCGCTTGCGACCGAAGCTCAGAACTTTTTGCTTCTTTAAGCTTTTTACTTAGGTCGGATGCAGTCGACGATGTGGTAAAAATATATTTCACGTAAGCAGATATATTGACATAAATTCAATGCCCCATAAAGAACCTTGAGCACACATAGATTTCATACGGATTTTGATGCTCACAAATTGGATGCCCCATAGGAATCGCATCAATTACTGCGATAAGACTCATTTGGCCTGTCCTGATCTCCATCAGCCCTAGTAACAATGAACTCATTTTCGCAATTAGGGTATCTCTCCTTCAATTCCGAAGATACGAATAATTCCATATTTTGGAATCTTCTAGACATGTCAATTGGGTCCAATAAACTCGGGAGATCTCCCAATGCATCCTCTGCAAAATTAGCTTCTAATAATAAGCTTATAGGGGCCATCAAATTGCAATAGAAATCCGCATAATCGCAAGAAAGTTGTTCGAATAAGTTAAGACACTTATTTATCAACAACACTGCAGATCTTTTACCTGATTCATTCTCAGGAAAAAAGAATTCCAAGATTCTAGCCACTCTAATACCTTCAGATGTATCCGCAATTCGTGCAACTAAAACGACTGGAGAGCTTGAATCGCCTTCAATAAAAATATGATACTTAAAGAATGGGTAGTCGATATAACGATAATTTAGATAATCACTATTTCTTAAAGTCCCATATTTTAAGCTTGGATACAAATCCCATGACGGGTTAAAGTTTTCGTCATTTATTACTGTAACTTCATTTGCTACATTAGATTGCGCACTAGCGCAGTCTATTCTATTTTCAACTTTGAAATTAAAGAAACGCTCAATTTTTTCATGGTTGAATATATATACTACCTTTGGGATTTTCTCTAAGAATTTGAATTTCATCTTAGTGACAATCTCTTGATTCATCTGACTAGCACCCTGCCCGGCAACAACAGGAAACATCTCAGTAATTTTTTTCATCAGCAGCGCACCGATGCCGAATCGATAGCCCTCCATCGTCATCCAATGTGCCATCCATGCGCCAGTTATCTCAATATTTCCCCAATGAAATTTGGTTGGCATATACCCCAGTAGTGAGATCAACTTGTTACCCTCATAGGCAACAATCAAATTTGCTTTATTCTTGTTTTCGTTTCGCAAAAAGAACCAGTCAAACAATGGCTTATTTCTCAGCGTATGACTTTCGCCATGTGTCATGGCAATGAACTGATCCATCTGCTGCCAATCACTCATTTCAAACTGCGGGTGAATGGATAAGGTGCTTTTCATCTTAATCTCAGAAAAATTTAGAGGAAGCTACATAAAGCCTTCCCTGACATGACTATCATTTCATCAACCATGCCAGAAAAGCTCAATGATACCGCTGCTACAGATGGAGTAACCGCAGTTATTTCAACTTGATAATTAACTAATTGTCCGATCAGGACAGGACGATGCATTTTCATACTGATGCTGTTGATAACAGATTCAGGCCCAGGTATTTCGTTACCAAGCATTCCGGATACTATTGCTTGAACAAACAAGCCATGGACAATTCTTCCTTCAAAACCCTGGCCTATAGCAAACGACTCATCAACATGAACTGGGGCTTTGTCTTCAACCAAACTGGAAAAAGTTTCGACTCTTTGCTCAGAAAACAGATAACTTCTCTTTGAAGTCATCCCTACCGATAGTTCAGCGAAAGAATAGCTATCCACGATATCCTTTATCAGCTAGCAATTGTGCGAAATCACCAACATTTTTTAAGTTAACAAGTTCATCAGTTGAAAGAGTCAGCCCAGTAAGGGCCTCTAATTCAACAATTAATGTAATGTGATTCAATGAATCCCAGTTCTCAACATCGTTTGCGCTAAGCTCATTTGTTAGGATTAGAGAAGGGTCGTCAAAAACATCTCTAAAAACTGGAGTGATGCTATCTAAAATATTCTGATACATTATTCATCCTCTTTACGTGCCACTATAAAAGCCACATTAACTGGCACCAGGTCACCTTCCAACCTTGGAGCATAGGCTGCGTCAACAGTTGAATCAACGAGTTCAAATCCCGCCTTAGTAAGCTGTGCAGCTACTTCATCGGGATTTCGATAAAGATAGATATGGTCAGCATTAGGAGCATTAATGGCCGCGGATATTAATCCATAACCGCCTGGCTTTAACATTTTCGCCAACGAATTTAGAAAGGTCTGCGGGTCTTCCAGATGTTCAAGCACCTCGATATTTAGTAAATAGTCTGCAGATGGCGTTACTGGCTCCTTAATAATATCTCTAAGGTTCGGTTCATATCTATCGGATACGTTATGTGCACTCAACAGCTTTAATGTGTGTGCGAGCGAATGCGGGCTTAAGTCAAACCCTTTCCCTTTCATATTTGTTCGTGTCAGCATTTCCTTTGAATAAAAACCCGTACCGACACCTATATCGTAAAACACCTTCCCATCTCCATTTTTTACAAGAGGAAGGAATTTCTCCATAAAGAAAATATGCTGCAAGAAATGATGCCGCCATAGGTAATGTGATAATAAAATTCCCGGCAGGTAAAGATCGAACATGTATTCTTTATTTTGGTAAACCTCAGAGGCAGCTTCCTCATAAGTTTTATTCTCGTATTCTTTTGTTTTCTGGAACTTAACTTGAAGCTTCATTGAGTCTAGTGCAAATTTTCCATACCCTCTGACAGCTTGATCAAGTCGTTGTTTGTCATATTCGAAAAATGATTTCAATTCGGTTTCGAATAATTCTAACCAATGATCTCCAAAGCTATCTTCCTGCTTTTGCATGACTCCAGCAAAGTATGGAAACTGGCGTCGGAGCAAATCGCCAAATAAAGAGACGCTAGGGTATCCATCAAGTTTCATAAAATCCCTTGTGTAAAAATATAGCTCAAAATTAGCCTGTTATTTCAAAATGATTATAGTCAGATTAGTCATAGATACGATCAAATACTGCAAGATGAAGCTGCCCTTGTATTTATAAACAGCCACGTTCATCATTACTAACCCATATGTTTGCAGCTACTCAATTTCTCAATTTAAATCAAAGAATTGCTTTTTTAATAAACCAGATGGGTTACAAACTTGCTTCAAAAGGTTTTTTATACGAACAGAACTGGTACCATCGCCATAAGGATTAACAGTATTAGAAC
>Ga0163199_1000560_pt1 | contig 23529 bp, 18 predicted proteins | sample PL_2010_150m_FD_113537 | JGI IMG/M metagenome (GOLD analysis project Ga0163199, IMG submission 113537) | Freshwater microbial communities from Powell Lake, British Columbia, Canada to study Microbial Dark Matter (Phase II) - PL_2010_150m | ecosystem: Environmental > Aquatic > Freshwater > Lake ...
CTGCCAACTGGTGCGCATTTCTTGGTGCGCAGTCCGAAAACCATAACTGGCAATCCCGGAAAAAAATGAGGGGCGCCGGCTTTCGCCGACGCCCCTGTGTTCCCACTGACCCAAATTGTCTGGCGAGGCGGGCCGGGGGAAGAGGGCGCCGGCTTTCACCGGCGCCCATGTGTTCCCACTGACCCAAGTTTTTTGCGGGGAGGTCGGTGGGATGAGGGTGCCGGCTTTCGCCGGCACCCTGTGTTCCCACTGACCCAAATCTTTTTGCGAGTTTGTGCGGGTTTCAGATCGTTTGCGCGTGGCGGCGCGCGGCCGTCACGAAATAGGAGTCGAATTTCATCGCGATCACGCGGAGCAGTGGCACGCCGCGCGGGGTGACTTCCAGCCCGCCCGGGACGGGCGCGAGCAGGCCGTCGGCGACTAGTTCGCTGAGGCTGGCGAGTTCGCCGGCATACATCGAGACGAAGTCGGTGCCGATGAGCTTGGAGAGCTTGGCGAAGTCGAGGCGGCGGTCGCACATGAGCCGCATGATGATGGTGCGCCGGCATTGATCCTCGGGGGCGAGCCGGAGGCCGCGTTCCACGGGGAGCTGGCCGGCGTCGAGGGCGGTGCGCCATTCCGCGAGCGTCTTGTGGTTCTGGCGGTAGCTGTCGGGGGTCGACGAAATCGACGAGATGCCGAAACCGTAGAGCGAAGCGTCGGCCCGCGTGCTGTAGCCCTGGAAATTGCGGTGGAGCGTGCCGGCGCGTTGCGCCAGCGCGAGGGCGTCGTCGGGCCGGGCGAAGTGATCGAGGCCGATGTCGACGTAGCCAGCAGCGGTTAGTTTCTCGTGCGCGACCGCAAACATCGCGAGCTTCAGCTCCGGTGTGGGCAACTGGTCGCGATCCTCGAAGATGCGCTGGGCGGGCTTGATCCACGGCACGTGGGCGTAGCTGAAAACGGAGAGCCGGTCCGGGGCGAGCGCGAGCACATCGTCGATCGTGCGGGCGAACGACTCGGTCGTTTGCAGGGGCAGGCCGTAGATGAGGTCGATGCTGATCGAGCTGAAGCCGTGGGCGCGCAGCCAGGCGAAGGCGCGCTCGTTTTGCGCGTGGGGCTGGAAACGGTGGACGGCAAGCTGCACACGCGTGTCGGTGTCCTGCACGCCGAGCGAGGCGCGGTTGGCGCCGATTTCCTGCAGGGCGATGACGTGATCCTCGGTGAGCCGGCGCGGGTCGACTTCGACGCTGAATTCGCAGTCGGGCGCGATCGTGAAGTGTTCGCGGATCAACGCGCCGAGCCGGCGGAGTTCGTCTGGCGGGAAAAACGTCGGGGTGCCGCCGCCGAGGTGGATCTGGGTGACCGGCCGCGCGCGGTCGAGCTTGGCGGCGGTAAGGCGCATTTCGCGGGCGAGGTCGTCAAGGTATTCGCCGGCGGCGCCGCGGCGCCTGGTGATGACGGTATTGCAGCCGCAGAACCAGCAGCGCGTTTCACAGAACGGCAGGTGAAAATAGAGGGAGATGGGGCCGCCGGCGCGGTTGTCGTTCGCGATGGCGTCATCGAGCGCGAGTCCGTGGATTTCAGCCGTGAACTGCGTGGCCGGCGGGTAGGAGGTGTAGCGCGGGCCCGGGATCGAATATTTCCGGATCAAGTCCAGATCGAGCAGGCCGGGAGGGCCCGAAGAGGTTTCGGTGGGAAGAATCATGGGAACGGTGGAACGTCCTGACTATTGCACAACTCCCCCGGCGTGACTGCGCATGGGTTGGCCACAAAGGAGCAATTCTTGTGGCTGGCCCATCCGCGCCGCGGCCGGCCCGGCTGCGGTTCCTCCCTCCAGCGCGATCAGGCGGGCCGGGTCGAGGCGGAGACCGGACGAAAACTTTTCCAGTTTCCCGTCGGGATTGCCGCGAGCGTGATCACGGCGAGCTGGCTCCCCACAAAGGCGATCAGCCACCAGAAGGCGGAGTCCATGAAGCCGTAGCTGTGCAGGCCGACGCCGAGCATGTTCACGCCGAACCAGCTCCACGCGGTGACGACGTTGCCGAAGATGGCGAGCACGGCGAGGCCGCGTTGCTTGATCAAGCCGCCCCACCGTGCGTGCAGGATGACGGCATTCCAAATCACGATGAGGAGCGCGCCGTTTTCCTTCGGATCCCAGCCCCAGAAGCGGCCCCATGACTGGTCGGCCCAGATGCCGCCGAGCACGGTGCCGACGAATCTGATCAGCGTCGCGAAACACACGACGCCGTAGATCATTTTCGCGAGGGCATCGGCCGTGGGCTGGTTGAGGGAGCGCGTGAGCGTGCCGCGCAACACGTAGATGAGCGCCAGAAAACCCGCGAGAAACGTCGCCGAGTAGCCGACCGTCACGGTGACGACGTGCGTGGCGAGCCAGAAGTTGGAGTCGAGCACGGCGCGCATCATTTCCATCGTATCGCCGCCGAGCGCGAGGTGCTGCGCGATGATGAGCGTCGAGAAACCGACGAGACCGGCCGCCACGCTGCCGATCGCGTTCTTGTAGAAGAACTCCAGCACCAGACAGAGGGCCACGGCACCCCAACCGACAAAGAGCGCGGAAGAATAGAGATTCGTAACGGGCGGCCGCGACTCGATCCACATGCGGGACACGATGCCAACGGTCGAAAGCAGAAACGCGCCGCCGACCAGCCAGAACGCGGTGCGGCCAAGCACGTCGGACCACTTGAGCCACGACACCACCGCGACGAGAAAGGCGAACACGTAGAGGAACATGCAGGTGTAGAACGGCTGCGCGGAATTGAAGCGTGTCTCGACATCGCTCTTCCTCAGGACGGAGGGCATGGCCACGTCGAGCGCCCGGCGATACGTGCCGACGGCTTGGTTGAACGCCTCGGGCTGGTGCAACTGCCACGAGCGGCCGAGGCCGGCATAAACGAGCGCGGCGGGCGCGATCTCGCCGCTGGTGAGACTGTCGGACCACGCGGTGCCGGCGGTTTTCCACGCGGTGGCGTCGGCGCCGGGCGTTGGCGGGATGGCGCGGAAGTAGGCGACGGACTCCATCGTGCCAAACGTCGCGCTCATCTCAAGGAGGAGCTTGGCCTCGGCGGAGGCCTGGGGGTTGCTGCCGCCGTGGCCCTTGGTGGCCGCGAGCCCGGCGGGCAGCGCTTTCTCAAAACGCGCGAGCTGATCGAGAAAGTCGGCGGTGCTCGACGCATTCAGGGTGTTTTGCAGCCGTTGATAGAGGACGACGCCGTCGCGCAACTGGACGACGGCGCGCTGGAATGGCGTGCGCACCGCGCTCTCGGTGTCGTCGGCGAGCTTCGACTGGCGGTCGAGCTCGGCGAGGCCCTTGGCGAGCTGGTGAAACGAGTAGCGCTTGCCGCCGGCGCCGTCGACCGTGGTGAGGTTCATCAACGCCAGCACGTCGGGATGCACGATCTCGAAGGTCTGATATTCATCCGCGACGGCGGGGCGGAACAGCACGTCGAGCAGCCACTCGGCGGGTGCCAGCGAGCGGCCGTCGGGCGCGACGACGCGCTGGCGGCCCTGCAACATGAGCAGGGAGGTGCGCGCAACGGTGTCGAGCGGCTTGACGCGGCCGTTGACGAGCGCGGGCAGCCGGCTGAAGCCAACGACGTCGTAGGCGGTGGTGTTGCGGGCGGGCCGCATGGTCGCGGCGACCGCGGCGAGCGCGAGCAGGACGAGGAGGACGGAAAAATATTTTTTCATGCGGCGGCGGGAACGAGTTTGGCGCGGCGCTGGTTGACGAAGCCGAAGAGATGAATGCAGAACTGGAATACCAACCCGAGCGTCATCAACGCGCAGGCGATGTAAGGCAGGAGCCACGAGGGGTTGCGCACGACCTGGAGAATGGTGGTGCGGTCATTGTTTTCAAAACCCGCCTGATAGAACGTGAGCCCGGCGTAGCGCAGCGGGTTGTTCATGTAGATGAGCACGTCGCGGTCGTCGCGGCCGTCCGGGGTCTTCAGGCGCAGGCGGCTGGAAAAATTCTTGGGAATCTCCGTGCCGGCATAGCGGTCGTGGCTGAATTTCAGCAGCGTGAGCGTGAACGGCTGATAGACCCGCTGGGTCCGGAGCAGGATTTTCCAATGCTTCCCGGCGTAGTCGAACTCCTGCGGCATCACGAGGTGGAGCGAGACGAGGTAGATGCCGAGCGACTTGTCGGGGGCGATGAGCTCGACAAACGCGGTGGGCAGATTGCGCTCGTCCGTTTTGTAGGTCATCGGCTGCGGCGCGGCAAGGATGCGTTCGCCGAAACCGGCGGTGGCTTCCGCGGGCGGGCCGTCGGCACGGCGCGCCTGCAGGACGGAGTTGGGATAATAGGTTTTGGGGACGACGCGGAACGGCAGCTTCGGGTGCTGGATGGGCGACTTGCGCGCGAGCAGTTTCTCCGGGATGGCGACCACTTCGTCGAATTTCGCGTCGGTGGCATCGACGATCACGAGTTCGTTTTCGCGAAAGCTCTCGGCGTAGTTCTTGGTGTCACCCTCGCTCAACCGCATCGAGTAATCCTGCTGCCAGAGGCCGCTGAGCAGCTCACCGACCAGCAGCAGGATCAGGCCGAGGTGCGCGAGAAAGAGGCCGGACTTGCGCCACGACAGGGTGAATCGGTAAATGTGCGCGGCGGTGAGGTTGATGAGCAGGAGCCCGCCGATGAGGTAGCCGCCGGGAAACACCGGCAGCGCGAAATCGCCCATACGGGTGTAGACGATGAACGAGCGGAAGTATTTTTCCTGCACGGCCCAGATGCCGAGGTTCACCTGGTCGAGCGTGGCGGCGAACACGAGAATCATCCCGAAGACGAGCAGCGCGACGGTGAGCCGGAGCGACACGAAGAGGTTGCGGACTGAGCGGATGGAATCGTTCATGGCGCAGCGGGGGCGGCGGGCTTGACTGTCTTGATGAAATCGAGAAAGGCGGGCTTTTCCTTCGCGACGAGCGCGTCGGCGCCAGTGAGCTTGAAGAACCACGTCGCCCCTTCGAATGGCACCATCGCGCCGAGCACGCGGACGGGTGGGTTCAAGGCAGGGTTGGCCAGATCGACGATGGTAACAGCGAGGCCGTTGGCGGAGACGCGCATCACGGTCTTGGCGACCTCCGCATCCGGAATCGGGGGCAGTTGAATCTGGCCGCGCCAGCGATTGACGTTGGCGACTTCGCCGCCGACATCGCCTGGGAACGCCGTGATCGCCAGCTCGGCGGTCGCGGTGCCCTCGCCGGCAATGGCGTAGGTGCCCTTGCGCATCGAGCTGCCCGCCTTGGGCTGCCAATGCGCCGGTGCGGTCCAAGCGAGGCTAATCCCCGCGGCGGTGGCGACCGGCGTGCCCGCCATCGCGCCTCCGGCCGGTGCCGGCGCGGCCGCGGGCGCAGTCCCGCCGGCGGCGACGGGCGGGTGGTCGGCGGGCAGGTTGCCCGGTTGCGCGGCTTGCGGCGGCGGCTCGTTATCCTTGGGCACCCGGTAGGTGGTGACCTTTGGGTCGCGGCAGGCCGCGAGAATCAGCGGGCTGGCGAGCGCCAGGCAGAGGAGCAAACAGGGTCGTGGTCGGGCTTTCATGGGTCAGGCACAATAGCATGGACTGCATTTCTTGCTAAAAGCGATTAGGCATTTTTCTACGGTGCCACAACCTTCGACTCGGCGGCTCCGCATTAATTGCGGATGTTCAGGCAATACTTGCGAGAAGCCAGTCTGGAAACGCTACGCCGGCGCCACGCTCGTGAGCCCCCACAAGACGCCGAGCGCCTGGCCGGGGGCGATGCCGTTGTCGTTCGGCGGGATCTCCCGATGCACCAACACCTTGAAGCCCGCCGTGCGCAGCGCCGCCACCGCGAGATCGAGCAGCAGCACGTTTTGAAAACAGCCGCCGGTCAGCGCGACGGTGGCGACGCCTGCGCGCCGCGCCACGTCGACGATTCCGTGCGCGAGTGCCCGGTGAAACGCCGACGCCAGCGACGCCGCATCACGGCTTTTCGCGCGTTGGGCCACCATCGCTTCGATGAGCGGCTCCCAATCCAACTCGCACATCACGCCACCTGCAGACTTGCGCAGAGGAAAGGGCAGCACGAGGTGCGCGCCGCGCGCGCCGGCGGCGGCGGCTTCGACCGCGAGCGGAGTCTGGCCGTCAAACTCGTTGCGGTCGCCGAGTTGGAGCAGCGCGCCGACCCCGTCGAAGAGCCGGCCCATGCTCGACGTGAGGGAGGAGTCGGTGCCGCGCGCGAGCATCGTGTGCAGCACCGACGCATCGCTGGCCGCGAGCCCGAACTCGTGCGCGAACGGCCCGAAGTGCGCGTCCCCCATCGCGTGCAACAGCCCGAGCAGCGCACGACGCGGCTCACGTGCGGTCGCGTCGCCGCCGGGCAGCCGGAACGGCCGCAACCGCGCGAAGCGCCGCGCCGCGCCTTTTTCCAACCGGAAGAACTCGCCGCCCCAAATCGTGTCGTCCGCGCCGCGGCTGCCGCCGTCCCACGCCACGCCGAGCACGTCGTCGGCACCGCGGTGGTTTTCGAGCAGGCAGGACAACACGTGCGCGAGGTGATGCTGCACGGCGACGCATGGCACGCCGAGGGATCGCGCGAAACGCGCCGCGGCAACGCCGGCGTTCTGATCGCCCGCGACGCCGGTGAACTCGCCGCCGCGCCCCGTGCGCAGCGTGGCGATGGTGCGCTGGAAGGCCTCGAAGGCCGGGCCGCGCTCCAGGTCGCCGATGTGCGGACTGAGCACCAGGTGATCGCTGGCGGCGATCGCGATCGCGTTGTGCCGTTGAGCCCCTGTGCACAGCCAGACGCCCGGGAGGTTCGCGGGCAACGGCAGCTTGGCCGGCGCATGACCCCGCCCGCGCCGCACCAGAAGCGGCCCGTGCGCCGTGAGCCGCACGACGGAGTCGTCGACCGAATGCCGGATGACGCGGTCGTGTTCGAGAAACGCATCGGCGATGCCGAGCAGCCGGGCGTGCGCGTCGTCCGCCGTCACGCAGAGCGGCTCCGTGGAATCGCACGAGCCAGCCGCGACGAGCGGACGTCCAACGGCCTCGAGCAATAACACGTGCACCGGGGCCGACGGGAGCATCGCTCCGAGCCATGGGTTGCCCGGCGCAATGCCCGGTGCCAGCGGCGCACCCATGCGCCGCGGCACGATCACGATGGGGGCGGCAGGCGCCTGCAGCTGACGCGCGGCCGGGGGTGTGAACTCGGCGCAGGTGCGCAGGGCGGTGAGATCGCGGAACATCACGGCCAGCGGTTTTGCCTCGCGGTGCATCCGGCGGCGGAGGGTGTCGACGGCGGCGGCCGACGTCGCGTCGGCGAAAAGTTGGTATCCGCCGGGGCCCTTCACCGCGACGATGCGGCCGTCGTGGAGCAGGCGCGATGCGACATAAATGGCCGAACCGCGCTCCGCGAGCATCGCGCCCGCGGGGTCGGTCAGCACGACGCGCGGTCCGCAGTGCGGGCAGCCACCGGCCGGGGCCTGGAAACGGCGGCTCAAGGGGTCGTCGTATTCGCGCTGGCAGTCGGGGCACAGGGGGAACGTGGCGGTGGTCGCCGGCGTTCGCCGGCCCGGCCGTTCGTCGAGCAGTGTGAAACGCGGGCCGCACCGAGCGCAGCTGATGAACGGGTGACCGTGGCGGCGGTCGCGCGAGTCGAGCAGTTCGCGCCGGCAGTCTGCGCACGGCGCAAGATCTGCCGCTGCCGGAATCCCGCCGGCGGGGGCGGCGGCCATCACACCCGTTGCGTGCATCAGTCTCCGACTAGAGCGCGCGGGCGGGCGGCGTCGAGCGCACACCGCGGAAAATACAATGGACGCGCAGCGATTCACAACCCGCGCGCACCGGACGCCTTTCTGGTGCAAGTCCGCGTCTTACGTGAAAATTGGCTTCAAATAACAAGCTTTGCATGCATGTTGGCAACCGATGCGCAGTCCCGGCGCCGCCCGTTCGGGCATATTGCTGGCAGTCAAGGTAACTCCGTCTACACCGTCATCCATTATCATCCTCCCTATGAATAAAACCACCAAACTCATCGCCGCCGGCGCCGCCTTCGCGTTCGCCGCCGCCCTCAGCCACGCCGCACCCGCCGCGGAGAACTGGGAAAATCTCTGCGCCAAGTGCCACGGCGCCGACGGCAAGGGCCAGACGAAGGTCGGCAAGAAACTCAATCTTAAGGACTACACCGACGCCAAGGTGCAGGCCGCGATGAAGGACGAAGAGATCATCAAGGCGACCACGGACGGCGTGTTCGACAAGGACGGCAAGGAGAAGATGAAGGCCTTCAAGGGCGAGCTTTCTGCCGCCGAGATCAAGGACTTCGTCGCCTACGTCCGCAAATTCAAAGCCTGATTCCGCTTTGCGGAAACAATAACCAAGCCAGCGCGGGTGGCTCGACTGCACGCGTTGGCTTGGCTTTTTTGTAAGCACTGTGCAGCGTTTCCACCATGCCTGAACCGACCACACCGACCCCCGCCCCGGCGGCGCCCAGCGTCGCGCGCAAGCCGCGCTCGCATTTCAACAACTGGATCAGCGCGAGTGGCGCCGTTCTCACGGCTGGCGCGTTGTTTTCATTCACATTTCTCGTGTGGATGGATTTCTCGCAGCACGAGAAGAATCCCTATCTCGGCATCCTCACCTACATTGTCGTGCCGATTTTTCTCATCGGCGGCATCGCCCTGACGTTGGTGGGCGCCTGGATGCAGCGGCGCTACGCGCTTAAACACGCGGGAGATCGTCCGGATCGCTGGCAGCTCGACCTCGGCGATTTGCGGCAGAGGCGGTATATCTTAACGTTCGCGGCGGGCGGGGTGATGTTTCTGCTGTTGAGCGCGTTTGGCAGCTACCAGACCTACCACTATTCGGAATCGACGCAGTTTTGCGGCGAGGTGTGCCACCGGGCGATGTCGCCGGAACTGGTCACCTACAAGCGCGGTGCGCACGCGCGCGTCGACTGCGTGGAGTGTCACATTGGCTCCGGGGCCGAGTGGTTCGTGAAGGCCAAGATCAACGGCACGCACCAGCTCATCGCCTACACGGTGGACAACTACAAGCGGCCCATTGAGACCCCGATCAAGAACCTCCGCCCGGCGCAGGAAATCTGCGAGAAATGCCACTGGCCGGAAAAATTCCACGGCAACATCGACGTCAACTACGCGCACTTTGCCTCCGACAAGAAGAACACCGCCTATACTGCGCGCATTCTGATGCACGTGAACGTGAGCGCGCCCGGCAGTCCGCTTGGCGGCATTCACTGGCACGTCAACCCGGAGAATCAGGTCGAATACTACGCCGCCGACGAAAAGCGGCAGGACATCCCGTGGATGCGCGTGACGAACAGGAAGGATGGCACGTCGCGCGTTTTCCGGACGGAGAAGTTCAAGTCGGATCCGCCGGCCGCCGGCATTCGCGTGATGGACTGCATGGATTGCCACAACCGCCCCGCGCACACCTTCCCGACGGCCAACGACTCGATCGAAAAGGCCATGTTCGCCGGCACGCTCAGCACGAAGCTGCCCAACATCAAGCGCGTGGCCGTGCAGGCGATGACCCAGAAGGATCTCACCACCGCCACCGCGCCGCAAAAAATCGCGGACTTCGTGCGTGCAAAATACACCGACGCGGAATACGCACCGGAGTTGGCGGGCAGCATCGCCAAGATTCAGGAAATATTTGCCACGACCATCTTCCCCGAACGCAAGGCCGACTGGCGCATTTATCCAAACAATATCGGGCACAAGGACTGGCCCGGTTGTTTCCGCTGCCACGACGACAAGCACAAGACCTCCGCGGGCCAAAGCGTGCGGTCGAGTGATTGCGCGTCCTGCCACACGATTATCTCCCAAGGCAAGGGCCCCGAACTCGAGATGCTCAGCGCGAAAGGCCTGAAATTTGCGCATCCCGGCGGCGACCTCGACCCCGACCTCACCTGCGCCGACTGTCACAACGGCGGAATTCAGAAGTAAGGCTTCCGAGGTGGACGGGCGCGTCCCTGCGCCCGCTTCTGTTCTACTCGGCAATCCCTGCGCATCAACGCGCAACGCTTGCGTAGCCGGTGCGCACCCTTTGGCCGCATGATGAGCCAAAGGATTATGAACGCTTTCTCCCGGTCTCTTCGTTGTGCCCCACTCGCCTTGCTGGTGCCGTTGGTTGCCCTGGCGGGCATGATGCGCGCAGCGGAGACGCCGTCCGCCACGGCAAAAAAGCTCGTGCCCAACAAAGAGTGCATGGATTGCCACGAGGCGGAATTCAAACCCCGCAAGAAGGGCGAGCAGCCCGTGTGGATTGGGGTGCGCCCCGAGGTGTTTGCGAAATCCGTCCACGCCAAGCTCAACTGCGTCGACTGCCACGATTCGATCAAGGAGCCCGAGCATCCCTCGAAACTGCCGAAGGCGCAGTGTGCGTCGTGCCACGAAAAGCCGACGGCGCAATTTGCCGCGAGCATTCACGGCATGAGCCACAAGCTCGGCGCGTCCGACGCCGCCACCTGCACGAGTTGCCACGGCACGCATGACATGGTGCCGGTGAAGCAGGTCGATTCGCCCGTCTTTAAGCTCAACCTCGCGAAGACCTGCAGCGCGTGCCACGACAACGCCAAGCTCACCAAGGAATACCGGATGGGCAAGACCGAGGCGGCCGGCCACTACCTCGACAGCATCCACGGCAAGGCACTGGTGAAAATGGGCCTCATCGTCGCACCCTCGTGCAACGACTGTCACGGCGTCCACGACATCAAGCGGAGCATCGACAAGGAATCACGGTCGAATCACACCAACATCGCGAAGTCCTGCGGCACCTGCCACGTCGGCATCGAGGACATCTACAACGAGAGCGTGCACGGCCAGTTGCTCAAGAAGGGCGACAAGAAGGGCCCGGTTTGCACCGACTGCCACAGCGCGCACGATATCGAAAAACCGGCGACGGCGCACTTCAAGGGGCTCAGCGATCAGAGCTGCGGCAAATGTCACCAGGACCGGCTCGAGCACTACCGCGAAACCTATCACGGCAAGGCGATGGCGCTTGGCCAGCCCAATGTCGCCTCCGACGTGGCCGCCTACTACGACTGCCACGGCCATCACGACGTGTTTCCCGTGAGCGACAAGCGCTCGCGGCTGCACAAGGACAAGATCGTCGGCACCTGGGCGCAGTGCCATCCGGGCGTGAACGCCAAGTTCACCGAATACGCGCCGCACGCCAACCCGCTCGACAAGGTCAACTACCCGGGCCTCAACAAGGTGTTCCTCTTCATGACCGCGCTGCTGGTCGGCGTGTTCTCGTTCTTCGGCCTGCACACGGCCTTCTGGCTGTTCCGCTCGATCTACCTCTACATGCACGACTCGAAGTCGTTCCGGGAGGCAAAGATTCAGGCCCACGTGGATGACGATGTGTTCACGCGCTTCACGCCGTTCGAGCGCATGCTGCACCTGATGATGGTGACGAGTTTCCTCGCGCTCGTCATCACCGGCATGCCGTTGAAATTCTACTACACCGACTGGGCGAAGACGATGTTCAGCCTGCTCGGCAGCGCCGAAGTCGCGCGCACGCTGCATCACTACGCGGCGGTCGTGACGTTTGCCTATTTCATCCTCCACGTTGGCAGCCTGATCCCGAGTTTCTGGGCGCAGCGCCACAACCTGCGCGAGCCCGCGACGGGCAAGTTCTCACTCGCCCGCGTGTGGGCGGCGGTCTTCGGGCCCGACTCGATGGTGCCGTCGTTCCAGGACTGGCACGATTTTGTCGCCCACCAAAAATGGTTCTTCGGCAAGGGCCCGCGGCCGCAATTCGACCGCTGGACGTATTGGGAGCGCTTCGACTACTTCGCGGTGTTCTGGGGCATCGCCATCATCGGCTTCTCGGGAATGATCCTGTGGTTCCCGAAGTTCTTTACGCTCTTCCTGCCCGGTTGGATCATCAACATCGCGATGGTGGTGCACTCCGACGAGGCGCTGCTCGCCGCCGGCTTTATCTTCTCATTCCATTTCTTCAACACGCACTTCCGGATCGAGAAGTTCCCGATGGACACCGTCATCTTCTCGGGCCGCATCTCGAAGACCGAGATGCTGCACGAGCGCAAACGCTGGTATGACCGCCTGCTGGCCGCCGGCCGGCTCGATGTCTACCGCGTCAAGGCCGACGACTGGGAAGCCCGCAAGAACATCGCAAAAACGATGGGCTTTATCTTCTTCGGCACCGGTCTCGTGCTGCTCGTGCTGATCGTCTACGCGATGGTCTCGCGGCTGGGGCACTGAGCCTCCGCTTTGCCGGGCTGAAACACCCTCACCGCAGCGACGCCCTCGCTGCGGCGAGCGGCACGCTCTGGCGTTTGCGCTCGAGGAAGAAACTCACGTCGCGGTAGCCGGCGGCCTGCAGGTGGCGCAGTGCCGTGTCGTAGTCGGCGCCGACGCGGTCGGGGCGGTGGGCATCGGCGCCGATGACCACGGGAATGCCGCGGGCACCCATGAGCTGCAGCATCGCCAGCCCTGGATTCATCTCGGGGATGGCCTTGTGGAGGCCGCTCGTGTTGATCTCCATCGCGACGCCGGTGGCGGCGATGCGATCGAGCGCGCGCTCGATGAACGGCTCGATGCGGGCGAAACTCCATTCGTGCGGCGCCTCGTTCTTGATCAAGTCCGGATGCGCCATGGTGTCGTAGAGCCCGGTTTCGGCGGCGGCGGCGACGTGATCGAAATACACCTGCTGGTAGGTGAACCAATCGCCCGCGAAAAACCGCTCGCGGTAGTCCGGCACCTGCGGATGGACCGAGCCGAGCACGTGGTGGAGCGGCACGCGGGCGTGGAGTTTTTCGAGCCAGCGCTCGACGCCCGGGTAGTAGTCGCTCTCAAGCCCGAGCCGGACATCGACGCGCCCGGCGAAGGCGGTGCGCGCCTCGGCGACCATCGCAATGTAGCGTCCGTATTCGCCCGGAGCCATCCGCACGCTCGCCGAGATGCCGTCGGGCAGGGGGCAATGGCAGGTGAAGATGATGCCCTTGAAGCCGCGTTTCTCCGCCACCGCGGCATAGTCGGCGGGTTCGCCGCGGGCGTGTTTGCAGAGCGGCGTGTGGCAGTGGGACTCGTAGAGGATGGGCGCGGGCGGCATCAATGGAGCCGCACAGACTCAGAGTCCGCGCGCGGGATGCAAGCGCGGGGAGCGCAAAACCTGGAGCGGCGGTCGATGACCGCCGACGACTGAGAATCGGCGCTCATCGCGCGCCGCTACCCCGTGCTCACATATACTTGCTCGGCCTCGGTTCGTCGTCGGGTTTGCTCTCGTAGGCCTGCACCGACCCCGCGGAGTCACTCCAGAGCGGCAGGTTCTTGTGGTGCCAGTCCCAGGTCTCGAGGATGTCCTTGCGCACTTCCGGATTGCGGGCGTCCAGCATCAGGCGGTTGAGCGCGGCGTAGGCGACGGCTTCGGGCTTGGCGTGGATGGCGGTCGCGAAACGCTCGACCGCATCGTATTCGGCGTTTTCCAGGTGAAGTTTGATGATGGGCATGGCGGGTTCCGGGGTTTTGTTTTGGGGTAACAGACAGCAAAACGATCACGCGAGTGGCGGTGATGGCGGCGGGGTCGGCGGCTTGGCGGCGGCGGCCTCGGCGGCCTTCAGGCGCGCGAGTTCGGCGGGGTGTTCCTCGAGCATTTCCAGCTCTGACATGCGGCCGGTGAGCCAGGCGAGGTTCATCGGGTAAATGTCGGGGTTGAAGATCACGAAGTAGAAGTGCCAGACGATGATCGCGAGCGTCGCCAGGATGGCCTCATAGAAGTGAATCGTGCGTGAGATGTCGAAGCCCAGTTTCGAGAACATGCCGATGGACGTGTTTTCGAACCAGAGGATCGCGCCGGTGGCACCCATGAGCAGCGTGCCCCAGACGAGCGCCCAGTATTCGGCCTTCTCGATGTAACTGAACCGGCCAAACGCCGGCTTCGTCGCCGACAGGCCGAGGTTGTATCTGAGCACGCCGAACGGGTCCGTGAGGTCGCGCCAAGCCGGAAACAGGTCGCGGAAGAGCGAGCGGCCGGGCTTGGTGAACGCCAGATAGCATACGTGCCACGCTCCGCCCACGAGCATCACAACACCGGCGAGGCGGTGAATCCAGCCGCGCAGCTCAAACGTGCGCGCGCTTACATTGCGAATGCCCACCACCCACCACGCCTCGGGATAGGTCAGCATGAATCCCGTCACGACGAGCAGCAGGAAGCTGATCACGAGCACCCCGTGCTGCACCCGCTCGTGCGCCGTCATGCGCAGGTAGAGCCGGTGCGCGACGTGCTCCTCCTCGAGGAGGCCCTTTTGGATCGCGAGCTTCCGCCGGATCTTTTTCACGAAATCGAGCAGGTTGTGCCCAAACATGCCGCCGACGACCGCGACGATGAGCCAGACGTAAACGGTCGAGATGATGTAGAGGATCGGACTGTTGCCGCCGGCGCCGCCCGCGGCCTCGGGGCTCACGTGAACCTTGCCGACGGCAAAGCGCGTGTTGGCCCCCGGGTGGCACTGCCCGCACGTCTTCACGAGATTGTCCTTGTGCACCGTCGATGTCGGATCGGTCTGCGACTTGATCGCGTGCGAACTGTGGCAGCTCGCGCAGTTGACGACCTCGACCGAGCCGCCGCGCACGGCGAGCCCGTGGTAGCTGTCGGAGAACGTCTGAAAGGTGTGCGACGCGATGCCGTATTTCTTCGTGAGCTTGAGCGAAGCGTGGCAATTGGCGCACACCTGCTGCGCGACATTGGCCGCGTGGACTGGCGAGGTCGGGTCGGTGTGCTTCCTGATGTCGTGCTCGCCATGGCAGTCGGTGCACGCGGCGGAATCCAGGTTGCCCTTCTGGAGCGAGGTAGAGTGCACGCTGTCGGCGAATTGCGCGCCGATCTTGTCGTGGCATTTCGTGCATGTCTCGGCGACGTGGACCTTGTTCATCTTGGCGCTCGCGGCCATGGCGCGGTTCATGTCGTGCGCGCCGTGGCAATCCACGCAGTTGGCCGCCTCGAGCTTGCCGCCGAGCAGCGCGGCCCCGTGGACGCTCTGGTCGAACGAGGAGACAAACTTGGTGCCGCGCAGCGCCTGGCCGGCGACGTTCTCCTTGCCGACGTGGCACGACTCGCACTGCTTGGTCTGCGCGAGCTTCTGGGCGAGCGTGAGCTTTGCGCCTTGGACTGCGACGACCGGCTGGCGATGGCAGGAGAGGCAGTCGGGCGCGTTCGCCTGTTTGCCCGCAAACGCCCGGCCGTGCGCCGAGGCGGCGAAGTGCGTGCGCGCCTGCTCGTGGCACTTGCCGCAGCTTTCCGCCTGCGGGCCGTTGAAAAATGCAAACGCCGCGCTCTTGACCGGCGCCACGGCGTGCGTGCCGTGGCACGCGGTGCACGAGGTGTCTTCGCCGGCGGGCATCGGCTTCTGCGCGAGGCGCGGATGAAAGGCGTGCTTCTTCGCGGTGTCCTCGTGGCAGGAGGCGCAGTCGACCGCGACCATCGGTTTGCGGTGCGGCGTCGCCTCGCCGTCGAATTTCTCGTGGCAATCGACGCAGTCCAGCGACTTGTGCGCGGACTTGGCGGTGACCTTGTCATCGACGAAGAGCGACACCTTCTTGCCGGCCTTGCGCATCGCGAGCTCGTTGTCGCTGTGGCACTCGAGGCAGGCGGCGTTGGAGTTGGGGGCGGGTGCGGCTGGTTTGGCGGGCTCGGCGGCGCTGAGCGCACCCCCGGCCAGACCTGCCAGCAACAACCACCACTTGGCCTGCCCCCGCCGCGTGTGGCGGCTGGAGGGCGCGGCTTGCGAATCCGTCCCGAGAAGTGGCATGGTGTGTTTGGATTGCTCCGAGCCGCATCCTAATCCCAATGGGCCACGGCATCTTCGCATCGGTTGACCAATCGTAGGCACTTCTTGGCGGGTAGGCCGAGGCGGCGCCGGTGCCGGGCAAGATATGCACAGCTTCGGGCAAGGGTGCGTTAGCCATCGCGGCCGTTTTCCCTGATACTGCACCAACCCCCAGCGCTTTACCCCAAGCCTGAGCTTCCCCGACCGGCATGCCCGCCATCCCCAACTTGCGTCCGGACGCCGACGCCGATCGCCTCGCGCGATTGGAGGAGCGGCTTGCGCGCATCGAATCGCATCTCGGGCTGGCGGGTGCCACGGCGGAGGCCCCGGTCGCGCCTGCGGTGGAGCCCGCACGGGTGCCGCCGCCGGGTGAAGAGGGGGAGTTCGAGTTCGAGGTCGGCCAGAAGTGGTTCGCGCGCTTCGGCATCCTGGCGCTGGCGGTGGGTGGAGCGTTCATGCTCTCGCTGCCGTATGCGCGACTCCCAGCGGCTGCGCCGTCGGTCGCTGGTTTCGTCGTGGCGGTGGGACTTTTCGCCCTCGCCCGTGTGTGGCAGCAGTCGTTCGAACTGGTGGCCAACTATGTCCGCGGCGCCGGCATGGCGCTGCTCTGGTTTGCTACGCTGCGGCTGTTCTTTTTTGGCGCGCAGCCCGCGCTGGAGATCGATTCGGCCGGCGGTCGGGCGCTGCTCGTGCTCGTGACCGGGCTGAACTTCGTGATCGCCTTTCGCCGCGGTTCGCCGCCGCTCGCCACGCTTGCGCTGACCACGAGCGGCATCTCCGCGGTCGCCATCGGGGCGGCGTGGCCGCTGGTGGCGACCATCGTGGTGCTGGCGGTGGTGGTGGCGGTCGTGGTTCGCCGGCAGACCTGGCCGCTGTTGTGGCTGACGGGCACGGTGCTGGGTCCCGTGGTTTATTTTGTCTGGGCGATCGGCAATCCGGTGCGCGGGGGAGCGTTTCACTTCATGGCCGAGCCGCGGCTGGCGCCGGCGGTCTTCCTCGGGTCGGTCCTCGTGCTCGCGGCCGGTGCGTTGCTCCGCGGGAACAGGGAGGATGAATCGATGCTCGATGGGGTGGCCGCGGCGCTCAACGCGGCCTTTGGCTACGGGGTGTTTCTGCTGCACACGGCGGCCGCGTATCCGGCGGACTTCGTGGTGGCGCACGGGATCGCGTCGGTGGTGTTCGTGGGGCTGGCCTCGGTGTTCTGGTTCAGGAATCGCAGCCACGCCGCCACGTTTTTTTATGCGATGACCGGCTATGCGGCCCTCAGCATGGCCATCATCAAGGCGTCGGCCATGCCGAACGTGTTTGTGTGGCTGTCGCTGCAGTCCGTGGTGGTGGTGGCGACGGCGGTGTGGTTCCGCTCGCGGTTCATCATCGTGGCGAACTTCCTCATCTACCTCGCGGTCGTGCTCGGTTACGTGGTGCTGAAGGAGCGTGAAACGGGCATCAGCATCGGTTTCGGCATCGTGGCGCTGATCACGGCGCGCATTCTCAACTGGCAGCAGGATCGCCTCGAGTTGAAGACGGAGCTGATGCGCAACGCCTATCTGTTCAGCGCCTTTGTGATCTTCCCATATGCGCTCTACCATCTGGTGCCGGCCACCTACGTCGGGCTGGCCTGGGTCGGGCTGGCGCTCGTCTACTATGCGCTGAACCTGATCGTGCTCAGCCCGAAATACCGCTGGATGGGCCATGCCACGCTGCTGCTGACGGCGCCTTATCTCGTGACGGTCGGCACGCGGCGGTTCGAGCCCGTTTACCGCGTGCTGTCGTTCCTCGTGCTGGGCACGGTGCTGCTGATGGTCTCGCTGATCTTCTCGTGGCTGCGGCGGCGCAAGAGCGCGAAGGCGCCCGCCGCCGAAACCGGCGCGTGATGCCATTTGACCTCGAAGATTGGACTTTGCCTCACGCGGCGTTGTAGCCACGGTTGAAACTCCGTCCGCGCCCTGGGTGGGCGCGGCTCAGCTCGAACGTCAGGCAATTCATACCGATGGAAACCAAGAATAAGCCTTGCAGGAATTGTGCGAGCACCGAGTTCTACACCCGCGACGTTACGTTTGCCGGGGAGGCTCAGCACGTGCTTCCCGTTGGATTCCGGCCCGGCGAGTGTCGCTTACGCGTGTGCGGCGGATGCGGTTTGGCAGAATGGTTTCTCACGCCAGCGTCGTTGGAAAAAGCCAAAAAGAATTTTGCGCGAGAGTCGTGAGATTATGAGGGCTGCGATGGCACAACCCCAAAGGCCCAGTCGCCACAGCCAACGCGGGCCGATGGCCGGCGTGGCTGAGCTCAAGCGCTCGGCATAGAGTCCCGACACCACGCTCAATCACATTATGGACGCAGCCCAAACGCCCGCACCACCTGAGTCTGAAAAGAAGCCGCGGTTTCTGAGAGCGATCGCCGTCGCGTTGGCCATCGTGGTCGTAGCCATCACCGCGGGGACGCTCGTCGCCCTCGCCGTGTTTCCGTTTGAACGGGCGGCTTCGAGTTCCACGGGGTTGGCCCTGCTGGCCGCCACCGCTCGAGGCATGATCACCCTCCCAACTTTTCTTTGCGTGGGATTGCTCACTGCGCTCGGTGTTTTTTCCGCTGGATTCGGCAGCCGCATGAGTGACCTTTGACATTCGGCGATGAACAGTCTGCTTGGCTTGCTCAGCAGGGACTCGATTAAGGTCGCGCATCTAGAGCGCATCTATGCCGCACACGGCGCGAGCCAGGGCTTTGCCGCCGATGCGATCAGCGCGATGCGCGGGTTGGATGCTGAGATGGCATGGCGGGCGATTTGGCTCGTGAAGCGACTTGCGGTGGATCGCCGGTTGGGTGGCACGGATCTGGTGCGAGCTATCCAGTGCGCCGAAGAGATGACCGATTGGGCCGCGCGGTTGAATCTGTGTCAGTTGCTTGCGACCACGGGCTGTCCGGAGTCGACCCGAGAAGCGCTCTATCCATACCTGACCGAGTGCTTTGCCAATCGGCGTCCTATGATTCGGGCGTGGGCGATTTCCGCCCTGGTGGGATTTCAAGCCGATGAAAGATATCGGAAGCCGGTGCAGGCGATGCTCCGCGCAGCACAGGCCGACTCAGCCGGATCGATTCAAGCGCGACTGCGGCGTTTGGGCCCGAAAAAGCCCAACTCGGGAGGTCGTGTCGCGCTCTAGGCTACCGGAGCAGCGGGACTTGATGGCGTCGCGAGAGCGGGCGTCGGCAAGCGACGCCCCTACGGAGCACTGCAAGGCGGGGTTCAGCGAACCCGCCCTACCAGAACTGCTCTCGGCCGCTTGGCCTCAGGCGCTCGCGGCGGGCGCGGCCACCGCGGCGTCCGGACTCTTCTTTTCCTCGAACAGGAACAGCCGGATGAACAGGAACAGAATCAGGAACGGCAGCACGAGCAGCCCGAGCGAAGTCAGCCAGCCTTCCTGACCGGACAGTTCCAGCTTGAAGGTCGTGAAGCCGCGCAGGCTCTTCGAGAAGAGCTGCCCGCCGATGACGACGTTCCAGCGCATCAGGAGCACGCCGCCGAGGATGAGCAGCGCGCTGAAGTAATAGATGCGACGCCGCAGGAAATCCGGAATCTGCTTCCCGATCATCTGCGTGGCGCCGAGCATGAGCAGCGGGATGAGCGTGCCCATGAAGAGCTGCCCAATCAGCATCGTGTAGAAGAGTTTTCCGGCGGCCAGCTGCTTGAGCACGTTGATCGACTCGTCGGCGGAATAAAGGCGGTGCAACCAGTCCAGCGACTCGATGCAGAAATCGAGGAGCAGCGCGTAAAAGAGAAACTTGCCCATCTCATCGAGGCACGCGTCGTCCGCCTCCTTGCGCCGGAACCAGCTCAGCTCCGAGTAAATGAAAACGCACAGCGCGATGCCCGACACGATGGCCGAGAAGATGAAGATCACCGGCATCAGCACGTTGCCCCACCAGGGATTGGCCTTGATCGAGCCGAAGATGAAGCCGACGTAACCGTGCAGCAGAAACGCCGAGGGGATGCCGATGATGGTGACGGCGGCGCTCAGGCGCTCGTCGAATTCCAGCGCTTTCGGCGACACGTCATTCACGCCAAGGGTCATCATGCGGTAGAGCAGGCCTTTCAGGCCGGGGGTCGTCCGGCCCCAGCGCACAAAATCGTGGCGGTAGTCGAGCCACAATTCGAGCAGCAGCACCGCCATGATATACCAGGCGTAAACGAAGCCGAACATCGCCATCGGCGACGACAGATGCGGCGTCATCATGACCTCGAGGCAGCGCTCTGGGTGGCCGAGGTGGAGCAGCAGCGGCAACGGCGCGCAGATGAGAAACGCCAGCGCCGTCAGCAGCGCCAGGCGATAAATCGGCGTCAGCGCCTTCACGTTGAACACCCGCACAAGCGAGGCCATGATGAAGGCGCCGGCGACGAGGCCGGTGACGTAAGGGTAGATGACGATGAGCACGCTCCAGAGCACGTTCTGCTCGTTGGGATAGGCGTAGCCCTCGACATGGGGGAGCAGGGCTTCCGCCGCGGCGCCAAATTGCAGGGTGGGATCCATGTTACCTGACCTCCTTGTCGATGTTGGCGTAGAGCACGCGCGGCTCGGTGCCGAGATGCGGCTTGAGCGTGAAGACCTTGTTCTTGTGAATGAACTCCTGCAGTGGATCTTTCTCGGTGGGATTCTTCAAATCGCCGAAGATGCGCGCCTGCGTTGGGCACACCTCGACACACGCCGGCCGCAGCCCGCGGGTGATGCGGTGGTAGCACAGCGTGCACTTTTCCGCGGTGTGGGTTTCCGGGTTCATGAACCGGCAGCCATACGGGCAGGCTTGGATGCAGAAGCCGCAGCCGATGCAATAGGTCGGGTCGACGAGCACGACGCCGTCCGGCGTGTCGAACGTGGCGCCCACCGGGCACGCCTGCGAGCAGGGCGAGTGTTCGCAGAGGTTGCAGAGTTTTGGGACAAAGAACGCCTTCAGGATTTCCTCGCGCGGCACGAGCGTCGGCGGGAATCCCCGACGTCCCCCATTTGGCGAATCCACCACCGCCTCGCCCCGCAACGCCGTGCTGCCCGGTGCCGGTTTCTTGATGATGTAGCGTTCAATCCACGTGCGGAAGTAGCCGGAACTTTGCGGCACCTTGTTCTCGAGTTTGCACGCGTCGACGCAGGAGCCGCAGCCGATGCACTTGTCGGCGTCCATGCAGATCAGCCACTGGTGTTTGGTCGGGTCGTAGCCCGGCGGGAGGCCGGCGGACGCGAGCAGGTTCTTCACGGCTGCCTTCGCCGGTCGGGCCAAAGGCATGGAGGCGAGCCAGCCCAGGCCGCTGGCGAGCAGGCCGAGCACGCGGCGACGAGAAGGAGAGGGGCTCATTTGGATTGGTTGGGTTGGTGAGCGACGTGGCACCCGATGCAGGAGTCGCTGGGGAAATGCTCGTGCAGCTTGATCTGTTTTTGCGCGGCGGGCCGGGCCGGGTCGGCGACGTGGCACCGCACGCAGAATTCGCCGGTCAGCTTCTGCGTCGTGACGTCGGGATTGCGCGCATGCGCGCGGCTGGGGCCGTGGCAGGTTTCGCAACCGACGTTCTTATGGCGGTCCTTCGCCAGTTTCGCGAAGGTCTCGTCGTGGCACTCGTTGCACGCCTTCGTGCCGGCGAACACGAGTTGCCGCGCCGCCGCCTCGTCGAGCGCCGCGCCGCGGTAGTGCCCGTATTGACCGAAGGTCTTGGGCGTCAGGTTTACGCGGGCGATCGCGTAGGTCCCGAGAATCAGCAATACGAGCAGGATGAGCCGAACAAGCTGCGGGGGCACGCGGGAACTTTGCATACGGGATTGGGGTGCACGCAGTATTCGTTAATTCCGCCCGGCGCGCTCATCGGATATTGACCAACCCACCGCATTTGTTGGCGGGGCGCGCAATTTCGCGGGGCATAGCCTGGCGGGGCTGCGCATTTCTTGGCTGCGCGCGTGGAGATGGTCACCGGGAATCATCGGGATGACTGGCCCGCGCCCCGGCCCCGACGCGTCGAGAGTGAAAATGCTCGCCGAGGTGGGCCGTGCGCTGCTCCGCGCGCGGCTGGATTGCGTTCCGACGCCGAACCAGATTGCCGCCCGCGGCGCGGCCGGCCCACCTCGGAATCAGCCGCAGTCGCAGCCGCCGCCGCATCCGCCGTGCGGAGACTCTGTCATCGTGTCGGCCTCGAGGCCGGTGCCGAGCTGATCGGCGCAGTCGCAGATCAGCGCGTAATATTCGTCGCGGGTCAGACCGAGGGCGGCGGCCCCGAAGGTCTCGGCGTCGTCGGACGAGGCGAATACGCCGTAGTTGAGCGCGACCAGCTGGTAGAGCACGAGGGCGGGCACCCGGTCGAGCTGCGTCATGAAGAGCGGATGGACGAACATCGTGAAGCCGTCCTCGGGCCGCTCGCCCTTTTGCACGGGCTGCGCGAATTCGCCGGGTAGTAGCTGGGCGGCGTCAAAGGCGATCTCGCACGGATAGCGCACGTAGGCGCGGTCGGCGAGGAGGCGCTGCAGTCCGTCCCAGCCGGGCTGCGGCCCGTATTTCGCGAAGATCTCCACGCCCTTCGATTCGACGTGCGCGGTGAGCGACTGGCGCGCGTCGGCGGCGGTGAGTTGCGTGGCCATGCGGTCAGGCGAGCGCGGGCTCGGGTTTGTCTTCGTTGGCGCGCGTGAGGCGCCCCTGGAGAATCGGCACGGACATCCGCAGGAAGATCGTATAGAGCAGCAGGCCGAACGCCCAGATGCCGAGGCACACGAGCGTCTCGTTGAGCGACGGGCTGTATTCGACAATCGCGCCCATCGGCGTCGGGATGAAGCCCGGGATCACGAGGCCCATGCCCTTTTCGATCCAGATGCCGACGATGCAGCACACGCAGGCGACATCGAGCCACTTGAGACTGCGGCTGATGGGCAGGATGAGCAGCACCATGCCGATGAGATTGAGCGCGACCGCCGTCCAGATCCACGGCACGAGCGCGTGGTGGCCGTGCAGGCCGAGAAAGAGATACTTGGCTGAGGCGACGTGGAGGTTGCCCGAGTAGAATTCCTTGAACACCTCGTTCGCCAGGAGAAACACGTTGATGATCATCGAAACCTGCACGATGCCGCGGAGCGTGAGCAACGCGTGGTCGGTGATCATGAGCCGCTCGGTCATCCGCGAACGGACGATTTGGTCCATCGCGGGCGTTTCCATCAGCACGCGCAGCGCGGCCGCGGGCAGGCGCAGGATGCGCGAGGGTTCCTCGGCGATCGCGGTCGCGGCGCGCGGCGAGCCGTGCAGCGCGGAGACCTCGCCAAACTGATCACCCGGCCGCGCGGTGCGGGTGATGCGCCCGCGCCCGGCTTCGGCGCGCTTCACCACGACGCGGCCCTGCAGGACAAAAAACGAGTGGGACGAGGTGGTGCCCTGACGCAGGAGCACCTCGCCGGCGGCGACCTCGAGCACGGAGGCGCCGCCGAGCGCGCGCTCGCGATCGGCCACCGGGACAGACGACCTCTCGGGCAACTCGAGATTCAGTTGAGCGAAATCTTCGAGCGTCGCGGCCCGACCGGGTTGGTCACCGACGTCGGTGCCCTCGTCCAGTTCCCGGGCGGAGCCGGACGCCGTCACCCGGCGGACGACCTGCAGCGCGAGGATGATCAAGGCGGGGCCGGCCGCAAAGGCCGAGGCGAGAAAGCGCGGGCCGACAATGGCCGAATTCCAGAACGGCCGGCCGCCGAGGCCGACGTAGAGAAAGGCGGTCACGGTGTGAATCGAGACGGCCCAGACGATGGCGATGAAGACGAA